>SL_3KL_010_SEDDRAFT_10000169_pt1 | contig 46375 bp, 45 predicted proteins | sample SodLakKL_010_SED_2_FD_10381 | JGI IMG/M metagenome (IMG submission 10381)
ACCATCGGTAAATGAACTACCCCGGGGCAGAGCCCCGAAGTATCAATTGGAATTTATTATTTCCGACCCAGAGGGTCGGGGTATTAAACCAATTTGATAAATAAATTACCATTTAAAAGTATGATAGCCCCCCGTTTTATCGCAACCAGGCAGACGATCTGATAATTTTTTAAACAGCTCAGAAAACCAGGATTTTTACAAGCTGTACTGCAGCAACCCCAACCATAATTGTTCCGATAATATAATTGACCTTTCTTGCAATAACTGTCGACTTTGATTTTATCTTTTTTGCAAGCAATCTGTAAAAAAGCAGGGTAAGCATTTTTCCAAGAGCAACTGCCAGGGTAAAGGAGATCATACACTCCCGTGTGAATACAATCTGGCTGTTGGCCTGCAGGAATGCCACCGCCACAAACCAATAAAGCAAAACCTGGACACTCAGAATGTTCAAAAACATGCCTTTTACAAAGGCAGGCATTATAAATGCTTTCTCATCTGTACCCTTGTTTTTTCTGAGGAAAAAAGAGATGCCTGCTGTCAGCAGAACCAGGAGAATAAAAAAATCTATCCATTGATTGTTTTCAATGTAACCGGCCAACCTGCTTCCCATAAAAATGGCCAATAGCACAAAGATAATTTCAATGAGGGTTGCCCCTGCACTCACCAGAAATGCTGCCCGTTCACCACGACTCAGGGTGCTATCAACTACCGAGAGGTTCACAAGACCGAATGGTGCGGCCCCGATAACAGCGGCTATAAGCCCAAGGGCAAAGTGAAGAATTACTTCATTCATTCGAATACATGGTTTTCCAATTTAATTCAGTGATTCATTGCTCTGCAGATAGGAGAGTTAAATGAATTAGAATAATCACTTGAAGGGTTCAATAGGGAAGTCCCTTTCCCCTTTGATTTTTAAAGGCTTCTGCATACCAGACAAACTCATTTATAAATTTTTCTGTTGATGAGTTGACTCTCTCATTTTTAGGATTGAGGTCATTATCGAACAGGTTGCCTATTACCGGAAAAGGCAGCATGGATGAGATTGATGGCATGCCAAGCTCTCCAAGGATTGCCCTCAGGTGAACCGCGGCTCTTACCCCGCCGAATGTGCCGGCTGAGTAGGAAGCTATCGCCGACGGCTTAAAAAAGTATTCGGCCTGGAAATGATCCAGCAGGTTCTTCAATGCCGGGGGAATGCTGTGGTTATATTCGCCAGTAACGACCAGGAAACCGTCACTGCCATTAAACATACCTGCAAGTTTTTCCATAGTGGCAGGCGCCCGGCCCGGCTCATACTCCTTGTACATCTTGTCAAGGAAGGGAAGCTGATACTCCTTCGGGTCGACAAAATGGGTGTTGATATTTCTCTCTTTTAGTTTTTTTTCGAGAAACCTGGCGGCTTTTATGCCCTGTCGTTCAGTCCGCACAGAGCCGTATATGATACTGATAGTCAATTCCATAATTAATTACTTTTTGTGATTAAACTCAAAAATCAAATAAACCTCCCTGTTACAATGTTCCGGGGCATTAAGTTATACAAATAATTTTTTAACCAGGAAGCCGGGGATATTAGCCACTTCAAAAGAAGGACTTAACCCCTTTTTAAACAATCCCGTCTACCTGATTAGATGAACCAGGCTGAACCATCTCCTGTTATCTGAATAGACCTGTTTTAACTTCAGCCCGGTTAGTTCGGAAATTTCGCGGATATCGCCGGAAGTGAACTTACGCGAATTCTCAGTATGGATAGTCCCGCCCTTTTCCAAATGGACAGGAGCCGGGAGATATTGAGAAGCAATATACATTTCCTCCATGGCCTTCAGATGCATCTCGATCCTGCTCTCCGCCCTGTTGTAAAATGCAAAATGATCAAAAAGCAGGGGATTGAAGTTGGTTTTTGCATACCGGTTTACAACATTTAAAATGTTTTTGTTAAATGCGGCAGTAATCTGCTGCGAATCGTTATAGGCATCTTCCAGTACACTTATATCTTTTACCATATCCAGTCCGAGCAGAAACTGATCACCCTCCTGAATCTCTTTGCTGATATTCAAAAGGAACCGCGATGTCTGCACAGGGTCCAGGTTGCCTATAGTGCTGCCGAAAAAGCATATAAGCTTCCGGTTTTCACCAGGAATATCACCAAGATGCTTTAAAAAATCGGCAAGCATTCCGTGAATTGAGATCTCCGGGTATTTCCGCGAAAGCGTTTCGGCGGACTTGACGATTGCCGCCCGGCAGACATCTACCGGAATATAACTGATTGTCTCCCTTCTTTCAGCAGGTATGGCATCAAACAGAATTGAAATCTTGGAGCAGTCGCCGCTTCCCAGCTCAACAATGTCTGCATTTTCAAGATCGCCGGTAATTAAATCAGCGTTTTCCCTTAAAATTGCCTTTTCCGTCCGCGTCGGATAATACTCCGGTAACCTGGTAATCTCCTCAAAAAGGGCAGAACCGGTCCCGTCATAGAAGAACCGGCTCGGGATATAAGGGGGCACCGAGTTTATCCCTTGAATTATTTCTGCAACTGTCTCTTCACTGTTCGGCGGAGGCAGGCAGTTGCTGAGAGTGATCCTTTTCTCAGGGGCAATCAGTATGTCTGTGTACTCCATTCAGATTATATTACAAATAGTCATTTTCTTTCGGCCTGATCGGCAAGTTCGGCGGGGATACCCGTTTCAAAAGGGTTTCCGGGATCACTGCTCCATTCGAACCAGCCACCGTCATAAACCGATACCCTGGGCCATCCCATAAGCCATGCGTTGAACCAGGCCTCGCTTCCACGCCATCCTGTCCCGCAGTAAAAGGCAAGGTGCTTATCGGGAGTGATCCCGCTGGCCCTCCATATGGCCGCTACCTCATGAAACTCCCGGGTGGTATGGTCAAAATTCCGGTAGTTTTCCATATGGTAGGCATCGGAGCCGCAATCTGCAAATACAGCACCCGGTATCCTCCCCTTAGGTTCAATATAATTGTATCCGCTCACCTGGCCAATGTACTCCGGCCAGGATCTTACACAAACCAGTTCACTGTCAGCCGATATCAGCATCTCCTTTGCCCGGGGTGTGTCAACTGCCAGTTCCGGCCGCCCCGGAATTAAAGCCCCAAATTCCCGGGCAGGTTGTTTTGGCTCATCGGTAAAGGAAACATCATACCCGGCATCGGTCCACGACTGAAAACCTCCGTTAAGCACCCTGACATCCTTTACTCCCGCATACATCATTAAAAAAGCACATCGTATGGCTCCAATGTCCCCTGCGGCACTACCCGGGAAAGGATCATTATTATCGGGATGCATAAACTTGCCATACATTATTACGGTGGTATCTGAAGTTATACCATGTCTCTCAAGTGCATTTTTGAGCTCTGCCGGCGAACGCCGGTTCCATGTTTCGGGTGCCTCAAGTTCAAGCGTATCAATATCTATAGCCCCCGGTATATGTCCGCTCAGGTATGCATCACGGTTACGGTAATGGGCATGTAGTAAAAGGAATTTATCGTTGTCGTAATGCGGCGGTCTGCCACCGAAAATAAGGCTGTTGAGCCATCCGGCAGAAACAAGCTGGTTGTACCTTTCCATCTTCTGCATCGGCAATGAAGGATCAACAGTCCATTCATCATTGAAATGATAATAAACCCCGACTTTGTAATAACCTGATTTCAAAAATCGTTCGGCTACGGTATGGGTTTCATCCTTGTTGTAACCGTAAATGATAATATCATGCTCAGGTAAGATCTGCTTAAGCCTTACCATTTCGATCCAGTCAATATAATTTGTCCACTTGTAAGGAAGGCTCCTGGCCCCGCTGATATGACCTCCGCGGGGCTCGTTATTTAACTGCCAGCCGTTATAGGCATCTATGGGTCGTACATCGATTATTTTTTTTGCGGGGTTATCAAGGGTTTTTTTTAATTCTTCTGTTGAAATCTCTTTTACCGTGTCAATCACTTTTGAAAATTTTTTCCAGCACTTATATAACTGATTTTTAAATAATTAAGTAAGTAATCTGCCTATTTTTTCTTTTTTTGATTATCATACCCTCCTGAATAAAACAATACAGCAATTATGATAAAACCTATTCCTGTAAGCACAGGAGGCAGAATATCAGCCCTGACACCGAGAAAAATCATCACTACTGCCAGAAGACCCAATAATACTATTAGAATATTTTTCATTTTCATAAACATTCGCCTTTTTTATTAAAACATTAAAGAAACCAATCATAAAGGTAAGTAACAAAATCTAGTTTATTATATCACATTTGTTAAGAGATGCATTTACAAATATTTCAAGGTCTTCGTCATAGTAAGCACCAGATACTATCTCTCCTTTTATTGTAACCAAATCACCAACTTCAATAGCATTTACGCTGTGGTTAGTTTCATGAGTGAAGGTGCAGTTCACACCGGCTTTATCATCGTCATTTTTCAGCAACACAACTTTTTCACCCTTAAAGTTTTCAGAGATTCTTGAAACACTGCCTGTAACCTCAAGTATTTCAGACTCACCATCATCTGATAGATACTTAAGTCTGGCTTTGTCGAGATCATCAAGGAATTCAGAAGTAAGTTCTGAAGCCGTTACCTGATAATCAGCCGATAATTTCTGCACATCTCTGTCAGGCAGTAAATAAGATTGTAATCCTACACATCCTCCCATAAAGATTCCGGCTATTGTCATGATGAACATTTTCTGAAATAATTTTTTTCGTTTCATAATATGCATTTTTAATAATTATATTTATTTTAACTGCACTTTGATTTTAATTACTCCGAACCGGGTAACCAGTAAGTGTTTTTTCAGAACGAAGCTTAATCAGGTTCAGGTAATCAAGCAATAGATCCTTATCAACAGAATCAAAATATTCCTGTTCCAGAATTGTATCTTCCGGGCAATTTAAAAACGCCGGTCCGTTTGTTGTAATAACTTTTCTCTTTTCAGGAAAGTAAACCCTCGACCTTTTAGCCAGCGACTTGTTGTTAGAGTCAGATCCGTATATATGCAGTGACATTATATTATTGTCGCCTGCATTACCCATCATATGTATCAAATCACCTGTCAAGCAGGCAACCTGGCCTTCACCGAAAGGGTCAACACTTTTAAGTTTAAGCCGGGAATCCTCCAAAGAATATACCCGGTGCGTAAAATTGCCGAATGCAACAACACAACCCCATTGGGTTTGGCCATGATCATGAATGGCAGTAAAATCTCCGGGGGCCCAACACATAAGAAAAATTTTAAGCCGCCGGCCTTCATATAATAGATGACGTCCATAGCTTTGATCTGAAGGGTGATTGAATGATGCAAGATGGTCAAGTTCCTTTCCTGAAAATTCCGTTTTGGCTATTGTCTTTTTCAGAAAATCAAAGTCTGGCGAATCANAAGCCTCAAGTTCCCGGGCCAGTTTTTTTATTTTTAAAGGCAGATTCGTAATCATATCACTAAAGTGTTAAATGTTTAAAATCNTGAGTCTTGTTTTAATAATGCATCAAACAGAAGGACTTTCTCATTAAGGCCTTATATCTTCGGTTAGTAAAAGTCCCGATTCAACATCCCTTCCATATAAAATAACTTCAGATATAACAGGGGCTAAAAAGGTTCCACCGTCAAATTGCACAAATATCCTTTCAACTATTACCGTCTTGTTATCCATGGCAGCATATACCCTGAACCGGCCTTCATCAGATCTTTCAAGCATGAACTCCTTATTGTCAAATGAAACGAATCTGAATTTTGCATGATCGCCTGAAGTTTCAAGAAATTTTATCCCGTATGAATACCGGTTTTGTATCCAGGTTAACGGTTCTCGCACCGACCCTTTGGTTCTTCTTATCCAGTATATATTTACCGGCGAATTGGGATTGAGCCTTCCATCATCTTCAAGTGAAACATCGTAACATATCACATCTGCATCCCGGCTTCTGCTTATCTTGAACAAGCTATTTCCCGGATTCTCAGTTAATGCTGACGCTTCAAACAGAATCAAAATGTAAAGACCCAAAATGATTAAGAAATTCTGGAATCTAATCATAACTGATATTTTTCAAAACACTAATTTAACATGCAGCTACCGGACCGGGCAGAAATTTTGATTACAGGATTTATAGCGGCTTGAAGCGAAACCTGCTGCCGGACAGAGCCGGCGGCAGATAATAACTTTTTTATTGAGGCTGATACTCGGCATGGACAGTCACTTCAATAGTACCCGCAATGTTCGATGCAGGTCTTCCGCTTGTAAATTCAACTCCATAATCAGCAAGAGTGACATCAAAAACACTTTCGGCCGTTACCCGGTTACCGTTTACAGTAACAGTGCCCTTTTCACTGATTTTATTGGTCACTCCTTTAATAGTGAGTTCTCCCTCGATAATTGCATCATACTTGCCATTACTGGAAAAATCAATGGCATCCAGATTGGTTATCGTGCCAACCAGCCGTGCTGTTGGAAATTGCTGAGTATCTAGAAACCTTTCCTGGTTGAAGTGCCTTTGCATTAATCTTTTATCAAATTCAAATCCCTGCATTGGCACAGAAAATGCTACATTGCCATTCCCGGTATTTATAGTGCTTGTAGCAGAATAATTGTGAGCTTCAATATCTTCAGCCGGTGTAGAAGAGAAAAACCGGATATGGGATTTTTCACTTACAAGTCTGGCATCATCCTGTGCAGAAGCATAAAGACCGCTAAAAACAATAAGGACAACAAGAATATTAATTGATCTCAATAGTGTACCATAATAACTATTCACAGGCATAACTCTCAGGAAAAAATTCCCATAATTTCCCGGATTTCTTAAACTTTTACTTTTCATAACATTCATATTTTTAATAATTATAATCTAATTGGTTTTTTCGATATTTTTTGAACATAACAGTACCTTAAAGTCCGGGTAACTGTTACAGATTAATTATATCACTTTTCTCAACAGTTACATTTACAAACATGTCAAGATCCTGATCATAGTAAGCACCGGACCTGATTACCCCTTTAATTGTAACCACATCACCCGGCTCCAACTCATTTACAGCTTGGTTGGTGTCATGTGTGAAAGTGGCGCTCACTCCGGCTTTATCATCATCATCTTTAAGCAATACAACCTTTTCTCCATTGAAGTTTTCAGATATCCTTGCAACCTTACCCGTAACCTCAAGTATTTTTGATTCTCCGTCGGCCGAGAGGTACTTCTGATTTGCTCTGGTGATATCGTTTAGGAATTCTTCTGTAAGATCTGAAGCCGTAACCTGAAAATCAACCGGCAGATTTTGCACATTTCTCTGTGGCATGAAAAACATATACAATCCTGCGCCGACCCCAATAAGTGCCCCGGCAACTACCAGTACTATCAACACTCTGATGATTTTTTTTCGTTTCATTTTTTATTCAGATTAAAATTTAATTACTTACCCGTCCATTTAACGTCCTTTTAACGTCCTTTTAAGATATGCCTTAATTTAAAAATCCAGGAATTCCTTAATTCCTTAACCATCTCTCCTTTTTGACCTAATTAGATAAGGAACACCGGATCGTGGTTATTTAGATGCACTCTGGAGTCAGGTTAAAATGTCAACACAGAGTATCCATCTATAATCAGGTTACGCAAACTCGGGTGATTTTTATATTCATCAATCAGATTTANTCCCGCTTTTTCGACCTCTGATTTTACTCCAAAAGCTTCGGCACAAAATTTACAAACACCGGTTATCTGATTTTTTAAGCCCAGATACATTGAATGTAATTTATGGTCTTCATTTTCAAGTTCTCCTATCCATTTTGAACCGGCACCCTCGAAAATAAATTTAAGATCATCGCTGTTTTCAACAGCCTCATTTGCGAGAACAAATGCATTTGATATTTTACCAAGGGCTTCCATACTTGTTGTGTCTGAAAAGACTACGATTGCTATTTTTGCCATAATTGTATTTATTTAGTTTAACTATAATTTAACTGAATTACATCTTAATGGTCGCAGGCAAATAATAAACCTGACAAATTATTTTACCAAAACTTAATATTCTCTGATAATCAGGTTGCGAAGTAATAATTAATTGCAGTTTATCTCTCAGAAAAGAAGGCTGGATCCAACATACAGGCCACCATGACCATCATGACGGCTGAAGGGAATGCCGTAATTAATGCTTATCACATTGTCCTTGTTAAATACGATATAGGCACCTGCCCCGGCAGTGTGGTGTAACCTCTGACTATTGTTATTGAAAAAGAAATCCTTAACCTCCCCTGGAACATTTCTGTGATCGATTTCGTAAGACTGGGTAACAAAGGCATTATCATAAAACAAAGATGTGCTGATAAAAAAATCCTGTCCTAACAAATTGAATTCCGCTATTTTAAGTTTGGTTTCAATATTACTTATCAGGAAACCATCGGCAACAATCCTGTTACGGTTTGCTCCCCGCAGACTAAATGCCCCGCCTATGCCATCCTGGCTTAAACGGCTGTCGTAATAAGTTGAAAGGATGTAAAAAGGAGTTTTTCCAAACAAGTTTTGCTGACTACTTACCCGAAAGGATATAGTAAGGTTATCATTCATAATGCTTGTGTGATGTCTGTAGGTTAAAACCAGCCGTGCAAAACGATTATCACTTAAAAAAGAAGGGGAATATATAAATACTGCTTCAATCCATTTTCCATCAGTACAATAACAAAGGTCATTGCGTGTGTCATAAATCAATCCTAAAGAAAAAAGATTGACTATTCCCCCGTATTTCTCATCTTCACTTATCAGTCCCCAATCAATATAATTTTTAAATAGAGTTTCACTTTCTAAAGGTCTGTCATTATTATTATCTTCAGAATTAATTGCCGGAGAGATTTCATATTTATTCAGCATTACTCCGGTCAATAACCGGAAACTGCCATCACCAATACGTAACTGGTTATCCAGCCTTAATCTTAATAGATTTCTTTCGTATGCATAAAATAAGCTATTCCTGAAAAGGGTACTCGACTTATCGGCAAGCAAGTGGTTGTAAACAGAATTTGAGCCGTTAAATCCATAGAAATCATACTTCTTCTCAGAAAGGTAACTTGCCTCGACAAGGGTAAGTGAATTAGAAATTAAAGAGTTACTCTCCAGCAAACCCTGTAACTGCAGAGAGCCGGTGGAAGTATTTGTACCACGCAAAAACAGGTGCTGTTCATAGCCATAGTTTTCGGGATTGCTACCGTAGTCAAAAATATTTATAACGGCACCATACCGGAATCCCAGGTCAGAATCATAAGCCAGTGCAGGGATAATTCCATACCTGAATCTACGATCTGTTTCCTTGTTTTTATTATCCTGAGGTGTATCATCTCCCGTTCCTGATGCAGGTATTCTTATAACTCCTATAATAATCAGAATCAGAATTTGTAATTTGAATTTATTAATTGTCAGCATGATAATTTCTTTTTTACAACCCTATTATCTGACGCCGGGTGTAAAAGAACCTGACAGAAGAGATGTTATATACAAAGTCATATTAACAGTAATGTATGAGTTTATACTCCTTACTGCTTATCAATTAACTCTTTTATAGAAATTGCTTTCAATTATTTTATGGAAGCTGCATCATATGCCAGCTTGATAGCTGACAGCAACATCTGGATTTTAAAAGCCTATCCTGACAAAAGCCAGTGCAATGCAGCCTGACGTGATGAAAATACTGAATGCTCATATTTACCAGATTGAAATTCCAGTTCAAGCAGTTGAGAAAGTGCAGTCTCTATCGGTTTTGATTGAATAAAGGCCGCTTTGACCTTATTATAAGGCTTGATATGCTGCAGCGTCAACTTAATAACTTGCGGAATCTCCTCGGGTAATATAATATAGCTAGCCTTTGACGCATCAGTAAGAATTCGCAGATCTCTTGGTAATGATTCATCGGAGAAAACGCTGTTTCCATAATCTATCAAATCACTAATACTGATGGTGCCTTCATAGAATACTTCAAGGATTTGCAATTCCTCATTGAATTTGTACTCTATCATTACAGTAGTTTAAATTATCAAAAATTATAACCTTTTAATTCGTTATTATTACTTTCCACTCCCAGTGAAAGAACTATCCGGTTAACAAAATTAAAATAGGACACAACCAGGGTTGCATCGAGAATGGCATTGTCAGTAAGACCGGCTTCCCTAAGTTTTTCATTAATTGTGTCATCTCGAAATGAGCCGGGATGCAAAGTAAGTTCGCTGGCAAACATGATTTCCATATAAAGATCCATATGGTTCACAATACTTTCAGGCCTTAGACTCTGAATTTTGTGAACCTCAGCCAGTTTTCCTCTTTTACCGGTAATGTCTTCATAATATCTTCCTGAGTCTGCCGTCGGCCTAATCGGGTTGTATTACCTTTATCCGTGCCATCTAATTTCCCGTGGTTAATGATTTGAACCATTAATATGGGCAAGTTTATCATTAATTCTCTTTTTCAACTCCTTAATCTCTGCTTTTGCAGGTTCAATATCCTTACCCGGGTCAAGATCATTGCATGACTTAATAGCTTTATCTAAAAAAAGGCTCTGTTTTTCATAGCGGCTGCAGGCATCACACATCATCTTGTGAGTCTTAAGCTGCAGCTTCTCTTTCCACGAAAGTTTAAAATGCAGACCTTTTTCAATAATCTCGGTTGCCTTCAGGCATGAGAGAAAGAGTATATGCATTATTTTTCTACTCATATTGAGTTATAATATATTTGTAAGATCCCTCAAAAAGCGCCTTGCCAATTATTTTGGTCATATAATTTAAATATCCTGAACACTTCAGATTTGCGTTAATTGTCGAACCAGTTAACCTCAATACAATCTCTTAATTGTAATTTGGCGCGATGAATGATCTGCCAGAAATTAGAAGGAGTAATGCCTATTTCCTGACAAATATCTTCACCTTTTTTATTTTCCACAAATTTAAGCTGTACACAAGCATTCCACTTATCAGGCAATTCATCTAGACAATCCTTTAAAACTGCCAGGAAATCATTATTATCCAGAAGATGATTCTCTTCTTCATGCCAATCATGAGGGATCCTTCCGGCTTTCCATCTCTCTCCTTCATCAAAAAACTCTGCGAATATCCGGTCATCCAGTTTTACCGGCTGTTTTAATTTTTTCCGGTAAACATCAATTATCTTGTTATTAAGTATAGCATAAAGCCAGGTCTTTGGAGAGCTGTTACCATGAAATCCCTCAATTTTTTCAGATGCAGCCAGAAATGTATCCTGGACTAAATCTTTTGCCATTTCATGATCAGATACTTTGTAGAGTGCCCAGGAGTATAATTCTCCGGAAAATGACTCAACCCATTCGGTAAGATCGACGTTTTGAATATTTTTCACAAAGCATAAGGTTACTTCAACAATTGTTTACCAGACCAAAATACAAAAAAATCACCAGACACTCCTGCCGCCCAGATTACATTCCTTGAACTAAAGCTGCTACCATCATCAAAACGCAATATCTTTCCATCATAGCCCACTGCAATCTAACTAAAATGAACCTCCATACCAAGTTTCTCAAGATAATTTTTCGCTTTCGCGGAAGATTTAGCTGACATACCCAGCGATAATTAGCTATAAGAAGCAACAACCATAAAATATAAGCGTAGCTGAAATGTCCCGGGAGGTGAAATATCACAACCTGAAAACGGAAAGTAAACATTTGCAAAATATAGTAACAGATCATGCTGTTATAAATAAATAATTTACTATTTTTCGACAAGCCCCAAGGCAAGTCAACGAGATATTTCGCTGAAAAATTAACGCTTCGTGTGATCGTAAAATTCATGTAAATCAAAAGACAAAGAATTATGAACTCAACTTTAAAACCACTTCTCACTTTACTGGCAACTATGCTGTTTGCAGTTTCCACAAATGCAAAAGCAGATGATTTTGAAATAATAAAAGGAAGAGTTGTCGATCAACTTTTAAGTTCGGGGGTTAATGACGAAAGCATAGCCGAAATTCTCGAAACAGCCAATGATGACGGCAGCTTTCAGGGTATCAATTACGATGATCTCAGCAGAGAGGCTGGATTTCCACACGGTCGTCACACAAATAATCTTTTCAGCCTGGCGAGGGCATACAAGACCGAATCATCCGGATACTCCAGGGATGATAATGTCAAGGATATTATTATCAGGGGACTTGAATTTTGGGTAGAACATGATTTTGTTGGTGAAAACTGGCACAACAACCAAATTACAACTCCAACAAACCTGGTTAACCTAATGCTGGTCATAGGCGATGAATTGCCGGCAGATCTTACTGAACAGGCACAACCTATGATCCGAAGGGCAACCATGGAAGAGGAACCGGGAGTATTCTACGGTGCAAGACCCGGAGGTGACAGGATAGCCATTGCAGCCATTGTGGCAAAGAACTTTCTATTCCTCAATGACAAGGAGGCATTTGATGATGTAATACAAATCATTGCCGGTGAGATAAAGTTCACAACCGGAGAGCGTGGAATGCAGCACGATTTTAGTTTCCACCACAGACATGACAGAGTTAACAACACAACCAGCTATGGATACGGAAAATATGCCAACACCTTTGGGGAGTGGGCATCCTATGTAGCTGATACCGATTATCAGTTTCCGATCGACAGGATAAATAAGCTTGTTGATTATTACCTTGACGGGATTTACAAGCATATGGTATATGGCGTTTATATTGATATCGCGGCCTATGACAGAAGTATTACTCACCAGAGGACCAGCACACCAAGAGGAACCCTGGAAATCGAACGGCTACTTAAAAGCACTGACTACCGAAGTCAGGAGCTTGAGGATATCTTGAAATTGAGAACAGGTGAAGAAGCCAAAATAAGGTCTTTCGCCAAGTTTTTCTGGCAAACGGAACACTTTGCATTCCAGAGACCACACTTCTACACGAGCGTAAGAATGCATTCGACAAGGAACAGAAATAATGAAGAACCCTATAACGGACCAGGCATAGTAATTCACCACAGGTCTGACGGAGCAAATTATCTTAGTTTAGATGGTCATGAATATGATGGTATCTGGCCGGTATATGACTGGCAGAAAATTTCCGGAACAACTGTGATGCAAAAACCTCAAAACCATATAGCCACACAATATGGCGGAAACATGCCTGTTCAAACAGATGGTTTAACCGATTTCGTAGGCGGAGTAGATGACGGACTTTACGGCGCAGTTGCATACGACTTTAAAAGCCCCCATGACATGCTTGAAGCTAAAAAATCCTGGTTCTTTTTTGACAACGAATATGTTTGCCTTGGAGCCGATATAAAATCAGATCCAAACCTCCCGGCATATACCACTATTAACCAGGCTCACCTCAGGGGAGATGTTACAGTAAACCAAAATGGACAATCAAAAGTTATGCCCCGGGGCAAAAGTGACCTGGAAAATGTAAAGTGGGTACATCATGACAGAGTTGGGTATATTTTACCTGAACCGGCAACTGTCAATTTATCCAACAGGGCTGAACAGGGTCGCTGGTCTGATATTTCTGCTGCATTGACCGCCCCGGATGAACTGGTAACTCAGGATGTGTTCCTGCTCGGAATAAACCACGGCAACCGCCCCAGAAATGCCTCATATCAGTATATCGTAGTACCCGGAGTAACCACTGAGGAGCTTGTGGCAACAAGTGCCAATAACCGCAACATCATTATACTCTCAAACACACCTGAAATACAGGCTGTAAAACACAACGGACTTGGAATCTGTCAGATCGCATTTTATAAGGGCGGAGAAGTGGAGATAGCCAGCGGAGCCTCCGTCAGAATGGACAGCCAGGGAATGGCAATGCTTAAAATGAACGGAAACAGGATAGCTGAGTTAACAGTTTCCGACCCTTCAAGAATGCTTACAAGAATGACTATAACCGTTCCGGGAATATACAATTCCGGCGGCGATAACTACAAAACTTTTCCCAACCTGGAAGAGAACAATACAATGATCCTGGTCGATCTTCCTAAGGACGTATATGCAGGCAAAAGCGTAACAATTGAATTATAGAAAAGCTCAGATCATTGCTGTCAGTATGTGTCCAGCCAGGATCATATCCCTGCTTTTCATATTTAAATTATGATGCTAATCTAATTTCTCAAGCACTTTAATCATATCACTTACCCACATGCGACGGGTATGATCCTCATCAAAAAAAGAACCTGCTATGGTTCCATCCCTGCCAATAATGTAGGTGGCAGGTACCGGCAATACCCGGTCGTCTTTACCGCTCGCCTCATTGATATTAATCCCCCCAATTCGGTAAATGATATGCATAAAACTGCTCATTTGCCATTTTACCTGGTAATCTTCCATGATCTTCCGGTCATGATCATAAATAATATGGAAAGAAGCATTTGTCTTTTCAACAGTGGTCATAATATTTTTTTCTGATTCAGGCGTAACGCCTATTACCTGGGCATCGTAGTACTGAAGGAAAGATAGAGAGTCCTCAAGGTTGCTTAACTGGTGGACACAGTGTCCACACCACTCTCCCCTGGTGAAGTTAACGATAACGGGCCCCTTTTCCAGCATTGCTGCCAGGTCTATTTTCTCACCGTTATAACTGACTGCATTGATTGCAGGAGCTTTGCTGCCCAAAGGCAATTCTTTCTGGGCAGAAAGATCGTATGATATAAGTATTAATACAGTTAAAAATAGATTCCGTAACATATTTCTGATTTTATTTGATAATTAATTCACTCTTAACTGACGAAGCCTAATTGCAGATTTACTCTTCAACCCTGGTTAATTTTCTGTATATGATACTGCGAATGCTAAGATTGATGCTGCAAATACTAATATTAATTATTGCCTGCCATTACTACTTCAGTTAGTTCAGTATCAGACTTATAGTTGTTCTCCCTGGAATAGAGCATGAGATCAAAATATTTGCCCCCCTGGTTAAGGCATACTTTACTGCAATGGCTTATATGTTCAAAGCTGTATGGCTTGTCAATATCAAATGATCCCTTTCTTACAAGCGAAAAAATATTTTCACACTCCAGGTCCCCTTTCGGGGAAAAACGACGCACCAGGAAATTTCCACCTGCTTTTTCAATAGCAAACCATGACCCGGCGCCCTCACCACTCAGCCATTGAGCATTCCCGGGAAGAGATTGGGGCCTTACCGGCTCCGGCAGGGTGGATTGGAGAATTTGTTTCTCCTTAACCGGCTGCGGAAAAGTTGTCAATTCTTCACGCAAATGGGGGATCTCAATCTTATTGGTAAGTGAATTCACATTATTCATGGGTGTGGGGGTCAGTGGCACCAGCAACCGGAGACGTACCCGGTGCTGCAAATCAGGGTTGCCTGCCAGAATGCATGTATTGACAAACCTCGAACAATTACTGCCGCCATAAACAAACGGTCCGTAAGCAATGGGACTGTAAGCCTGCATTTCAATTGCTTTTTCATACGCCTTGTCAAAATTCACCTTGCAGTAAGAGGCATACAAGGTGCCATCACCATGGTATTCTACATTATGCTGCAACACGGTCAGTATCTCACTGAAATTCGCTATCCCGGCGCCATCTGCTGATATGATGGCGCTAANCCGTATCGCGAGTCCCGGATCAGTATCACCGCTCCTTACCCGCCCATGCTGATATGGCGCATGATACCTGCCAAAATCAAAATAGTGACATCTGCCGGTTTCACTCTCTACCAGAACCAGGGCAGCATGCCCGGCCCGGTAATAATGATTCCTGCTTATACCCAGCTTTCCGGCCAGTGAGTCATACCATGACCCCGGCTGCTTGCACAGGGTCTCCGGCCACGCCACCGCTATTGCAAATCCGGAATGCTTACTTACGTTTTGATCCCACTGATGCATTCTATATAATCATTAATCTGTTTAACAATATGTTACAATTCAGAAAATAAGCGTTTAATCTCTATAAAGCTCTGCTGTTAATCCATATTTAATCAATCCCGGGATCACTTTTCTGATGCAACTACCATATTTTATATGCTTGATTTTTGGAGCTTCCGGCTTGCAGCAGATTTATACACACTGTCCAGTTTTTCTGCCTCAGTAAGCAGGTTGTCAAAGAACTGATCAATGTCTGACTTCTCCAGTTCGCCGTTTGCGGTAATCAGCCTGATGGCAAGAGTATCGCCAATGTAACCGTAATTAACAATTGATTTACCTGATTTCCTCAGAGATTCGCGCAGTTCGAGGTTAAAGGCGTTCAGATCGGTTTCCCTTCCGGGGATATATTTTTTTCCAGGTCAGGATGCTCCATTACTTTCTTTTCTGCGAAAGCGGCCATATCGATCGAATTGTCAATGCGCGACCGGTAACCTTTAAGACCAAAATATTTCCATGCAAACCACAACTTAACCGCATCCACCTTCCGGCCACACTGGATAGATTTCTTACCAAGATCCTCTATCTGGTCAATATCATGAAAGATATAGTCGGCGTTAATATCTGTAATGTTTTGCTGCAGGGTTCCCCTCTTTTTGACAAGGATCACAGAGCATATTAGGGGAATATTCATAAGTTTATGGGGGTTCCATGCAAAGGAATCGGTCTTTTCGATCCCGTTCATTAGATGCCGGTGCCGGTCGCTCAGTATCAGGGAGCCCCCGAAAGAGCCGTCGGCATGAAGCCAGATATTATGCTCACTGCAGATATCGGCGATCTCTTCCAGCGGATCATAGGCCCCTTTAAGGGTTGTTGCGCAGGTTGCGGCCACAAAGAATGGCCTCTCCCCTTTTCCGATTGCATTATTTATCTCCTTTTTCAGCTCCCCGGGGATCATTTTTCCTTCCTTGTCTGCCTTTACCTTAACCACATTCTTTGCTCCTATACCAAGAACATTGGCTGCCGTTTCAAACGAATAGTGAGCCTGCTCATTTATAAAAGCCTTCAGTTTCAGGTTAGAGTCGTAGCCATCAAACCGGCCATCAGGAAAAACCTGGTTGCGCGCCGAAAACATTGCAACAAGATTGGCATTGCTTCCGCCACTCAAAAAAACTCCGTCTCCATCGCTGTAACCGACATAACTGTTCATAAGACGGATCATCTCGGTTTCGATGACCGTTGCCACCGGGGCCACTTCATAGGTGTACATAGAGGTATTTGCCAGTGTGCTGATAACCTCGCCGATAAACGCCGGGAAGTTGAACCCTGAATACAACTGGTTCAGAAACTGTTTGTTGCCCGTCCGCACCGAGTATTCAAGGTAATTGTCCACCATATCCAGAAACTCCTTTTCTGTAATCCCCTCTTCCGCTATTTCAGGATCAATGATAGAGGTGAGCTCGGCGGGCATTTTAAACTTAACTAACGGCTTGCCTTTATCGCTGTTGCTTTTTATGTACCGGTCAATCTTCTCAAAAGTGTTTTGCAATAAAATTTCATTGTTCATCTTTCAATTAATTTTGATTAAATAATGCAGGCTTTTTAAGTTTTCCATCAATATCTTCAGGGATATTGTCAGGCTGTTTTAATTAAAATATAACTTAATGGTCGCAGGTTTATAATAAACCTGACAAATTTCCCTGTTAAAAATTAATATTTTGTTAAAATTCCGGATTTTAGGTAATCATTAAAAGGAAATTTTTAACGAAATTTATTCTTTCATCAATGGCAGACAAAAATACAAATAGTTACTTTTGTTACTACCTGTAATCCAGAGACCCATGGCACACCACAATACCATAAAATCCAACAGTTACAAGGACCTGGCACGCAGGCTGAACAAATTTCCCCAGGGGGCACCGCCGACTGAGTTTCTTTTCAGAATTCTCAGCGTTCTTTTCTCCGAAAGGGAAGCAAAACTGGTATCACTACTCCCGATCAAACCTTTCACCGGCAAAAAGGCCGCCGGATTATGGAAGATGACACAGAAAGATGCGCGGGTAATACTAAATGACCTGGCAGACAGGGGTATTCTTCTTGATTATGAAGTTAACGGGGTAACATCCTACTCCCTGCCTCCGCCCATGGCAGGATTTTTCGAGTTTTCCCTTATGCGGTACAGGAATGATATTGACCAGAAGGCACTATCGGAGCTGTTTTACCAATATATTAATGTTGAAGAGGATTTTATCAGGAACCTTTTTCTTGACGGAGAAACCCAGCTGGGAAGGGCATTTGTTAACGAAGATGTGCTGTCAAACGCAAATGCTATTCACGTCCTTAGCTACGAGAGGGCATCAGAAGTAATAAAATCGGCTACAAGCATTGGAATAGGGGTATGCTACTGCAGGCACAAAATGGAGCATATGGGCAAGAACTGCAATGCTCCCATGGAGATATGCATGACTTTCAACAGGCCTGCCGAATCTCTTATCAAACATAAAATTGCCAGGCAGGTAGATGCTGCCGAAGGACTAGACCTACTTCAGCTGGCACGTAATAAAAATCTTGTGCAATTTGGTGAAAACGTGCAGGAGCAGGTAGGTTTTATATGCAACTGCTGCGGATGCTGTTGCGAGGCGCTGATTGCCGCAAGAAAGTTCGGGTTCCTCAACCCTGTTTCAACCACCAGTTTCATTCCCGGAATCGATGAAGTCGCATGCACCGGTTGTGGCAAATGCGTTAACCTATGCCCCGTTGAAGCCTTGTCTCTTGTATCGGCAAACGACTCCCTCAATCCCAAAAAGATGAAAGCCAAACTTGACGGGAATCAATGCATCGGTTGCGGAGTCTGCCTGAAGGCTTGCAAAGAAGATGCACTAAGCCTGATGCAGCGGGATGAGAGAGTCATTACTCCCGTCAATTCAGTTCACCGGGTAGTCCTGATGGCAATTGAACGAGGCAAACTGCAGAACCTGCTGTTCGATAACCAGGTCCTTTACAGCCACAGAGCCATGGCTGCTGTACTCGGCGTAATTCTTAGACTGCCACTCGCAAAACAGGCCCTGGCAAGCGATCAGTTCCGGTCAAGGTATCTTCTGTCACTAATCAGAAAATTCAGACGGTCACAGGCTTCAGAAAACAGGTAATCCAAATAACCCCTATCAACAGGCTTACCGTGTTTGTACTCTTTTTGTCTTTTGCAGTGACTCTTTGTCTTTTACAGCGGCTATCTGTCTTTACGGTGAATCTTTGTCTTTTGCAGTGACTCTTTGTCTTTTACAGCGGCTATCTGTCTTTACAGTGAATCTTTTTCTTTTGCAGTGACTCTTTGTTTTGACAGTGATTCTATTGCTCCCGTAAATATTGAAAGCAATATATGTGGAACAATTGTCGATATTCGTGGAACAATTGCCGATTTAAAGAAAATTAACCTGAACAACTTCATATTATTCCGCGAATTTTCCCGACCTTCGCAGATTATATATTAAAATAACAAAAAACTGAAAGTTATGAGTACTTCTCTTATAGTAATCCTGGTCGCCGCTGCGCTTCTTGTTCTTATAGTTATTACTACCTATAACAGGCTTGTAAAACTCAGGTTTAACCGTGAAAACGCTTTTGCCGATATTGATGTGCAATTGAGGCAACGCCATGACCTTATTCCCCAGCTTGTTGATGCAGTAAGGGGTTACATGAAACACGAAAGTGGAGTGCTTACTGCGGTTACTGACGCCCGGTCAAAAGCAATGAATGCAACTGGTATCAATGAAAAAGTAGATGCCGAAAACCAGCTTTCCGGTGCACTTGCGGGACTTAGAGTCGCCGTTGAGGCTTATCCAGATTTGAAAGCCAGCCAGAATGTGATGAACCTGCAGGAAGAGATATCAGATGTAGAAAACAAACTGGCTGCATCCAGAAGATTCTTCAACTCGGCCACCAAGGAGCTTAACAGCGCCATCCACGTGTTCCCTGCAGTGCTTTTTGCAGGAATGTTTGGTTTCACGAGCCAGCCTATGTTTGAAATTCCTTCCGAGCAAAGGGCTGCACATGATCTGGCACCAAAAATAAACCTGTAAACCATGAACTTTTAATGACAATATTTTAACCTAAATATTTACTGATGAAGTACGTTGGATTACAATCCCAGATATGGAGTAACAACCTGAAGTCAACTATTCTCCTTATAATGTTTCCATTGGTAATACTGGTCCTTGCCTGGTTGTTTTTTTATTTCACGAGGACGGAGTATCAAACTATTACTGATGTTAACTACACATTTGCAGGAGCTGCGCCATGGCTGGTTGCCGGAGTGCTGATATGGTTTCTTATAGCATGGTATGCAAATACCTCCATGATCCGCAGGGCAACCGGAGCAAAACCTCTTGAAAGAAGAGATAACAAAAGAGTATACAACCTTGTTGAAAACCTGTGCATTGCTGCGGGCATGAAAACACCAAAAATAAACGTCATTGAAGATAACTCACTAAATGCTTTTGCCAGTGGGATTACCGAAAAAACCTATACGGTAACACTTTCACGTGGTATAATCAATAAGCTTAACGACGAGGAGCTTGAAGGTGTTATAGCCCATGAGCTTAGCCATATAAGAAACAAGGATGTTAGGTTACTGATTGTTTCGATCATTTTCGTAGGCATTTTTGCTTTCCTGGTGGAGATCATGCTTCGCTCCTTCTTTTATTCAAGTATGACTAGAAGCAGGGGACGAGGAAGCGACAAAGGCAGGGGGATCGGTATGCTGATTGCCCTTGTTCTTGCTGTTGCAGGATTTATTATCACCTCTCTTTTCAGGTTTGCCATTTCACGCAAGAGGGAGTATATGGCTGATGCAGGTGCCGCACAATTAACCAAAAGGCCAAAAGCACTTGCTTCGGCGCTTGCAAAAGTTTCGAAAGACTCAAAAATTGAGGCCGTTACCCGGAAAGATGTTGCTCAGCTCTTTATTGATAACCCGCCGGAACCTAAAAAAGATTTGTTTTCATTCTTTAACGGACTGTTTGCCACCCACCCTCCTATTGAAAAGAGAATAGCCGTTTTGAATCAGTTTTAGACCATAAACAAACCCTGTAACTAACCTTGCAACTAAACATGCAACTAAACATGTAACTAACCTTGCAACTAAACATGTAACTAACCTTGCAACTAAACATGTAACTAACCTTGCAACTAAAAATGAACAAGTTCACTCTAAAAAATACATTAAGCCGGATATTAATTACACCTCTCCTTCTGCCTTCATTATTATTCTTTCAATCCTGCACTTCAGGAGATGAAGATTTTTCAGCCTACCTTTTTGCATGGTTTACCGGAAATGGACCCGGGCAGGAGCAGGTACACTTCGCAATAAGTCCTGATGGCTATAACTGGGTGGGTCTAAACGGAAACCGGCCGGTAATAGGAGCCGATACAATCAGTTCCAGGGGTGGTGTGCGTGATCCGCATATATTACGTGGGCCGGATGGAAAATTTTACATGGTGCTGACAGATCTCTACGTACCTGATGACGGATGGACTAACACCGGAATGGTATTTTTGAGATCGGACGACCTGATCACATGGACATCATCCAAGGTCAATATTCCCGATCTGTTCGATGAATTTCATGACGTGACACGTGTGTGGGCCCCGCAAACCTTCTTTGATGAAGAGGAAGGCAGGTATATGGTCTACTTTTCAATGCTGCAACCGGGTGGATATGATATCATCTATTATGCATATGCCAATGACGATTTCACCTCCCTGGCAACCACACCCGAACAGTTGTTCTACCATCCCGACAATAAATCATGCATTGATGGTGATATAGTTTATAAAGACCGAATTTACCACCTGTTCTTCAAAACGGAGGGGCATGGTAACGGGATAAAAAAGGCCACATCAGAAAGGCTTACTGAAGGGTATGTCATGCACGACGAATACCTGCAGCAAACAAATGAAGCAGTGGAGGGATCATGTGTTTTCAAACTTATAGACTCTGATGAATACATATTAATGTATGATGTCTACATGAGGGGCAATTACCAGTTTACAAAGTCGACCGATCTGGAGAACTTCGAAATTATTGACGAGGAGGTTACCATGAATTTCCATCCCCGTCACGGAACAGTTATCCCGGTCACCGAAAGCGAACTCGAGTCACTGATAGAACGCTGGGGATCTGTTGATGATCTAGGCATTACCACCATAGGCTCAGAAAGAGTCAAAAAGATCAATGTGGTATTTGATAACCAGGAAAACACCATCTATCTGCCAGTTAAACAAGGTACTGATCTGACCTCACTTGATCCCAAATTCAGCTCCTATTTTGATGCTGAAATCAAACCATCAGGTCCGCAGGATTTTTCAGGCAAACCGGTAAGCTATTCCGTCAGCCTGAAAGGTGCAGGAGAAAAAACCTTCCATGTAAGTGCTGGTGTTGATAACAACCCGGTGCTGGAAGGGTATTATGCAGATCCGGAGATTTTATACTCTGAAAATACCGGTAAATATTACATGTACCCGACCTCCGATGGCTACCTGAACTGGGGAGGGACCTATTTCAAAACCTTTTCTTCCGTCGACCTTGTTAACTGGATTGATGAAGGAGTAATACTTGACCTGCCCCGTGATGTACCCTGGGGCCGGCGAAATGCATGGGCACCTGCCGCAGCAGAAAGGAAAATTGACAATGAGTACAGGTACTTCTATTATTTCACAGCAGCCCAGAAGATCGGCGTGGCTGTCTCCGACAGCCCCACAGGACCCTTTACAGATTCAGGGGAACCACTAATCAACTGGAAACCGGATGGAATAAGCGGCGGCCAGGAGATAGACCCTGATGTATTCCGCGATCCCGTTTCGGGAAAGGATTACCTCTATTGGGGAAACGGATATCTCGCCGCAGCTGAGCTCAACAGCGACATGATGTCACTTGACCTGTCTACCATGAAGGTAATGACCCCGGAAGATGGCACATTCAGAGAAGGTATAGAGGTATTTTACCGGGAAGGTATATATTATTTCCTGTGGTCAGAAAATGATACGAGGGACGAAGATTACCGGGTAAGGTACGCAATGTCAGATTCGCCAATGGGTGAATTTATGATGCCGGAAGACAACCTGATACTGGCCAAAGACCCGTCAATGGGTATTTACGGGACGGGGCACAACTCCGTTTTGCAGGTTCCCGGAACGGACCAGTGGTACATCATCTATCACCGGTTTACAAGACCCGAAGGCATCACAATGGGCCGAAATGCAGGCTTTCACAGAGAAGTTTGTATTGACAAACTAGAGTTTGAACCCGATGGAAGCATCATTCCTGTTGTACCGACGCTTTCAGGCATAGAACCACTCAGGTAATGCAATATATCCAAAACTTTAAAAATACAGCCGGTTGTAACCAGTCAAATCACCAGTAGATGGCATCCAGGGGAAGTTTTAAATTCAAANAATCATTTAATAACAGTNGCAGTCACAGTCACCGGCATATCCATCAAGGTGTTCAAAACCATCGGGGCAAAAGTAGACTCACCAGAGACTATAATGGTGATCTGCTGATTATCTGTCAGTTCAAGTGAAAGAGAATTAAGAATATTTGGGGATACATCCAGTGTAACTGACACACCGTTTACCAGGTCCTCCAAAGTAACATCCAATGCAACAGACTGAACAGAGATATTCAGTTCAGTGATGGTTTCGCCTGCAGGAATCCCTGAAAATGTAAAGGTTATACTCTTTACATTGATCTCTTTCAGGCGGTCAATATATTCATTTATCCTGGAGTTCTCTTTAATATCAAGCACCTTTGTTGCAGTGAAGGGATAAGTAGTAACGTCTTTAAGTGATGATTTTTCTGCTGGTACTTTTATCTCAGCGAGAATTGTTGTTGTAAGGTTGGTGTCGAAATCAGTAGTGATTGACTCACAACCACTGAGGATAAGCATCCCCGTCATAACTACTGCAAGAGTTATTATCGTTTTCATCCGAACAAATCAGGTTAATTAAATTAATAATCAATGAATTATGTTTTGCATGTAAATTATATCCGGTGTATCAAACGGATGGAACCCGCTGTATTTTGTGAAACGAGCAAGTATTACTTGCGAGTTCGACCAGACAAATTAATATCAAAGTTCTCTGGTCAAAATATTGAAAATATTGCCATGGACGGTTCATAAGAATATTATTAATTTGAGTTTATTACCGGATTAGCTGAGTAAATTTAACGCAAACCATCAATAGTCCAAAACAATTTTGACCAAATAATAGTTATTGGAGACTAATTTGCATGGTTCCTCAGGTAAACGGGTAAAGTTCACAGAATTATATTCTACTTAACCCGACAGTGAAACTGTTGGTACTGTAACCCGAGCCATTCAGACTGACCGTCAGGCTCCTTCCCTTATCATATGAGTATAATAAAGGAATTCTGGCCTGGGGACTTGTAAAATTTGAAGTTTCGGGTACAAAAATGTGTCCCTTTTTATCAGAGTGTTTAAAAGCAAGTTCAGCCAGCTTTTCTGCCCCCTCCTCTCCACCGGCAAGGGCTATGAATAATGGATTTTTTGATATCTTATTCCAGGAAATGGATCCTCTTTCAATATTTTCAAGCGAGACTTTTGTACACACCTCCTTCATTCTCAACCTTGTCACCAGGTCATCCATATCAACAACCGACCCCCTGTCAAATTTGGGCCGGTCAATAAAGTATACCTCTTTCTTATGAGGCAAATAGAGAATACCTGTAAATCCCACAAAATATTTCGCACTCATTATTTCACTCACCTCCCCTGCCAGCGGCCCCTCACCTTTAAAATAGCGGTGAACAAATGAAACCAGTTCAGGAAAAGCCGGTTCCACATATTTTTCACGTCTTATTTCCGATAGCAAAGTCTTTGAATTCGCCGGACCAAAAAAGGGATGAGCTGCGGTTATTGTTTTTCCCTGATGAAGAAATTTCATTTCTGTTTTTTCCATTTTCTAAGATTATGAGAAGTTACAGATGTTTTGAGATACACAATACCAAAATTACCAATTTTATCCAACAGAATAAACCTGCATCACGAAAATATAATTTCACAGGTTACTTTTCCCCTTTCGGGGAAGAGATGGACATCAGCACAAATTGCTTAAAACTCTGCAACAGATGGAAGTCAATAAAGAAAATGAAGAGTCTGTCCATAATGATCCGGGTAGCAGCACAAACAGATCAGAAATAATCAATAAAGCTTGTTTCGTTGCTCCCGCAGACCTTCATCATTGATATATTCATCGTAATCCATCTGTTTATCGATCATTCCTCGCGGACCGATTTCTATAATGCGGTTGCAAACAGTCTGGATAAACTTCTGGTCGTGTGATGAAATGAGGATATTTCCGCCGAACTTAATTAGTGTGTTATTGAAAGCCTGAATCGATTCGAGATCAAGGTGAGCGGTCGGGTTGTCCAGCAGCATCACATTGGCATTGCGTACCATCATTCGGGCAATCATGCATCGCACCTTTTCACCTCCCGACAGGACATTTGCCTTTTTGTAAATTTCCTCTCCCGAGAAAAGCATCTTGCCGAGAAAACCTCTCAGATAAAGCTCTGTAGTGTCTTCAGTATACTGGCCCAGCCACTCCACAAGTGTCAGATGGTTCTCAAACAGGTGATCATACTCCAGCGGAAGATAGGCCTTGAGTATGGTTTGTCCCCAGCTAAAACTCCCGCTGTCGGCTTCTTCATGCCCCTTAAGTATCCTGAAAAGAGCCGTCATGGCACGTGTATCTCTGGAAAGAAACGCAACCTTGTCGCCTTTTTGCAACGAAAAGTTCAGGTTTTTAAACAAAACGGTTTTGCCGGTGGCTGCACTTTCAGGGCCGCCGTTGTCTGCATTGTCAGTTCTCCCGGTAGCTACACTGTTATTTCTGCCGTTGTCTGNATTGTCAGTTCTGCTGGTTGAACCTCCTGTTGAACCGCTGAGACTCTTGCTCAACCCTTTCACATCAAGAATCTGGTTTCCCGGCATCCGTTCAGGAGTAAAAATAATAGCCGGGTACTTACGCGTGGAAGGTCTTATTTCTTCAATATTCAGCTTTTCAATCATCTTTTTGCGACTGGTGGTCTGCCTCGATTTTGAGGCATTCGCACTAAAACGGGCAATAAAATCCTGCAACTCCTTTTTACGGTCCTCCGCTTTCTGGTTTTGTGACATCTGCTGGCGGAGTGCAAGCTGGCTGGATTCATACCAAAATGTGTAGTTGCCCGGAAAAAGCTGAACTTTGTTAAAATCAATATCAACAATATGAGTGCAGATGGAATCCAGGAAATGCCTGTCGTGTGAAACCACCAGAACAGTATTATCAAAATTGGCCAGGTAGTTTTCCAGCCAGTTAACGGTATCAAGATCAAGATCGTTGGTGGGTTCATCCAGCAACAGGTTGTCAGGCTTACCAAAAAGGGCCTGTGCCAGCAAAACCTTCACTTTATCCTTTCCTTCCAGCTCGTACATGAACTTTTGATGCAACACCTCCTTTACACCCAGTCCGCTAAGCAGACTGGCAGCATTGCTTTCGGCATCCCAGCCGTCGAGGTCAGCAAATTGAGCTTCCAGCTCCGATGCTCTTAGCCCGTCTTCTTCTGTAAAATCGGGTTTTGAATAAATAGCATCCTTTTCGTTAATGATATTCCAGAGCCGGGTATGTCCCATTAACACAGTGGAGAGCACTGTGCAATCATTGAACCTTGAGTGGTTCTGCCGTAATACCGACATACGTTCTCCTTGTCCCATACCTGCATGACCCTTTGAGTACTCTATCTCACCGCTGAGCATCTTCAGAAAAGTGGACTTACCGGCACCATTTGCGCCTATAATACCATAGCAATTGCCGGGAGTAAATTTCATATGCACATCCTGAAACAGAACCTGCTTACCGAACTGAATACCCAGTCCTGAAACTGTAATCATAATATAATGATGGAATTAAGAATAAAAAATCGTGTTGAAAGGAGCCGCAAAGGTACTAATTTTATTCAGGTATTATATCCTGTTCTGTCTGGTGCATGAACTCATGATGCTTTTCATTTTCCCGGAAAAAATTATTTGTAAAAATCGTATATTATCTGCAACCCAGTACTACTTTTTTGAATCTAATAAGTAACCGGTGATTTACTTTATCCGTAAACAATAATATAATCAGGCATATTATTTAAAAATCACTCCTGAAATGAAAGGTCTGTATGTCTTCTTCCTGTACTGTTATTTAATGGCTTTGGCCCTAATTGAACTGGCGAACAGTCAATTAAACAAGCTTTTTAAAGGTCAGCAGGCTGTCACGGTAAAAAGATCATAATTACCGAAATCAGATTACGGCAGTCGATCCGCATCGCCTTTGCCGAATCTCTTTTCCAGGGCTTTTTCCCGATAGTCAAAGATACCCTTAAGCTGTCGGCTGATAATCAGGTTATTGGCAATAGCTCCCAAAAAACCCATAGGTGGTTTGTACGAGACTATGTCAGTCATCATAACACCACCTTCAACCGGCTCGATTAAATGCTGGTGATGCCACATGGAGTAAGGCCCGGATCTCTGCTCATCAACAAAATACCGCTTCTCTTCGACATGAGTTATTTCGGTTACCCATTTCATCTTTATCCCCAATAATGGTTTCACGGTATAGGTAATTATCATGCCCGGATACATCTTTTCCGGAAGATTGCCCGAAGTGATTACAAAATCCATGTGCTTAGGAGTTATAACCTTCAGATTTTCCGGGTTTGAAATAAATTTCCAGACCTCATCTGCTGAAGCAGGAACAAACTGTTTCTTATGAAATTGATAGAATGCCACTGTATCTTATTTTATTTTATCTTATTTTATCTTATATTATCTTATCTTATCTTATCCTATCCTATCTTATCTTATCTTATCCTATCTTATCTTATCTTATCCTATTTCATCTTATCTTATCTTATCCTATCTTATCCTATCCTATCTTATCTTATCCTATCCTATCTTATCTTATCTTATCCTATTTCATCTTTGCTTTGCTAAGCTTTGCTTTGATTTGCTTTGATTTGATTTGATTTGATTTGATTTGATTTGATTTGCTTTGATTTGCTTTGATTATTTTATCTTATCATTTATGTGGTTTGATTTGATTTGATTCAGTTAGCAATTTTTTTGATCATACCCCTGAAAATAATCGCATGGAAAGGTAAAACAGAATACCAGTAAATTCTGCCCCATAAACCTAAAGGCCTGAAGGTGGCAGTCTGATAAAGTTTACCGTCCAAAACTTTAAATTCAAGCCATGCTTCACCCGGAAGTTTCATCTCTGCATAAAGCAATAAACGTTTTTCAGTTTTATCAGCAAAAATAACCCTCCAGAAATCAATTGAATCACCTGCCGAAATATCAAAACTGCTTTTTCTCCCCCTGCGTAAACCAACCCCGCCAAAAACCTTATCAATAAATCCTCTTAATTCCCACAACCAGGAGGCATAATACCAGCCATTCTGCCCTCCAATAGCCCAGATTCTATTTAGGACCGCATCCTCATCGCTCACCTCCGCAACCCTTTTATCCTTAAAACAACCATAAGAAGGTATATCAATAAGAGCTGATATGCCATTTTTCATTAACTGGTTGTTAAGTGCATCAGTCCAGCTTGACAATACCTCCTGCTGCTCAATCTTATCAAATGCCTGGCTTACGGCATCATCATAACTGATTAAGTCAACATCAAGAATATCCTGCAAATCATTTTCACTGCATGTAACCTCAACTTTCATGCTGTTAACAAGATTCACAGCAAGTTTATAGGAAGTGGATGTTATAAAAAACAGCCAATAGGAAGACAATTTTGGAGTCATGACAGGAACAACAAATATTCTTCGTTTCAGCTTCCTTATTTCCGCAAACTTTAAGAGCATTTCTTTATAGGAAAGTATATCCGGGCCACCAATATCAAAACTCCTGTCATATGTATCCTTATTATTCAAAACACCCTTTAAAAACTGAATAACATTACTTATTGCAATGGGTTGTGATTTAGTATTTAGCCAGCGCGGGGCGACCATAACCGGCAATTTCTCTACAAGATCCCTTATTATCTCAAATGATGCACTACCTGAACCGACAATTATTGCCGCTCTAAGAGTAGTGAGATGATATGATCCCCGGGACAGGATTTCTTCAACCGCTTTTCTTGAAGAAAGGTGTTTAGAAAGCTTCTCATTATTAATTATCCCGCTTAAATATATTACCTGTCTGACATTCGTTTGCTCAATTCTTTCTTTAAAATTCAAAGCAGATTGCTTCTCAAGACTTTCAAAATCATCTATTGAGGCGGACATTGAATGGATCAGGTAATAGGCTGCGTCTATATCTTCAGGAATAGACATGAGCGAGGACTTATCCAAAAAGTCTGCAGTAATAACTTTCAGGCGGGGCGAATTATATCTGTCAGCATTAAATCTTTTTATATCACGGGTACAACAGATAACCTCATGGCCATCAGCCAGTAAGACAGGCAATAATCTTTTACCTATATATCCGGTAGTACCCGTCAGCAGGATTTTCATTATATGTGCTTAAATTTAAACCAGTCATATGCTCCTGAAGTAATAAAGTCAGCTAACCGGATTATTAATAAGAAACTTGCAAAGTAGTCTGAAATAAATGTTTAAATATTTAAACCAAAATATAAACAAACAAATGCGTCAAAAGTTCAGCAAATAATACTCTAAAATCAGACTATCCACCACCAGAGGTGGCTTAAAAAGTTATCCGTTGCACAAAGGCCAGTTAACCAAATCCATGTCACCCAGGCATGGCAATACTTCCATCTTTAATGACAAGTACCACTTTTTGATTAACCTGCGCAACGGGAACCAGAACAAATATGGGGGCTGACATTACCTTAGGCCAAAGCGGTAAGAAATTTTCAGCAGGAATACATCATTGGCTCTTTTGTCGGTAAACAGCTCATTCAGGTTATTCCAGATTTCAAATTTACCGTTGGGACTGAAGTAGTCCCTTGATTGCGACCAGACCAGGTATGCCGTTGATCCGGGAAGGAACTCCCACCTGATGACCAGGTTCGATAACCATTCACTAATGCTGAAATCCGGTATACCAAAATTATAATCATAGCTGCCATTTCTGTTTTCATCTATACCATAATAGCTATCTTCTCTTGTTACCTGGTCTGATGTATATTCATGGTACCGGTCTGATAATTTCGCGGCTTTGGGATCAGTAATCATTTTAAAATTACTGTATCCACCTGTGGCAGTAAATGGCTGTCCCCAGTATTGTATTGTCAGATCAGGTATTATTGCATAATTTATCCTGAGAGACATACTGAGTACTTTCTGGTCAATTTTTCCAAACAGGTATCTTTTCTGGTCATTGAAATTACGCTGTGTAACGTACTGAAATTCATCTGATCTAATTGAATAATCAGGACTAATTGATATCCGGAGGGTATTTGCCGGTCTAATGGTGAGACTTGCGCCCAATGAATATGACCTTGAAACATCTTCAGCTTTTCCGTTCACGAAACTCCGTACTGATCCTGATAATTTCTTCCTTGAATCGGATGAAACCCTGGAATACAGCCGCCAGCCTGACGGAAGGTGCATCGAAGGACCGCCTCTTAATATAGTGTTTGAGGTATTAAGAAATTCATACCCTCCACCGATACCCGCATTCCAAAAATTTTTCAGGTTGGCGTTGACATTCCATTCATAACCGGCATTCAGAAGGTTCCCGCCAAAATCACTAATAGTGTATACATCATGGTTAAGGTGCAGGCTCCTGAAAATACTGAATGGTTCAGTAAAGTTATAGCCAGTCCACAATACATTAATAAACCAGTCTGCCTGCCTCATAAAACCCATGTCGTTGATCTCGAGTCCGGGACTTTTCCAGTTGGACATGAGGAGAAAATTCCAGTTTCCCCCGATCTTACCTGCTTGCAGTTTGCCTCCGAAGCCTGACAGACTTGTTCGTGTTTCATCCAGCTCAACGTGACCGGCATCGGGGCGCTGAAAATATCTTGCAGAGGACATTTGCGTTCTTGTTATAGCTTTTGCCGATCCTTCCACATGACTCATATACAAGCTTGTTCCAAGCAAATAATTCCTTTCCTTAAAGTATTGGGTATAATCAACACCTGCGGTAATGGCATTTCTATGGAGGTAATCCATGTCTGTATCGTCAAGGCGTCTGATGGCATTAGTTACCACACCTCCAATTATTGCATTGCCTTTGTTAAAATCTTTCTGTACTCTTGCCAGTGAATAGTTGGTAAGTGGTTCAACAACGTCTGTTGATCTTTGTCCTGTATTGTCGATATCGGCTTTCACTTCCGCGGTAACGCTTTCAATAAGGCCTACCGATACTCCGTTGTTTGTTTTCCCGGTCAGTTTTACTGCCCCCAGTATGTTGGTGAAGGCCGGCACATCAGCATATTCTCCTTCTTCAAGTGAAGGATATCCGTGCGGCCTTCTTCCAATGCGTCTTGAATAAAAAAGATTATCGTTTCCTACATCTCCATCGCCAAGTCCGACATTAAAGCTCGTAATGCTGCTTCCTTCAATAAAGAATGGTCTTTTTTCCCTGTAAAAAGTTTCAAAAGCGGTAAGGTTGACTTCTGATGGGTCAGCTTCGACCTGTCCGAAGTCGGGTAACAGCGTAAGATCAAGGGTAAGGTTATTTGTCACACCTATCTTCGAGTCCAGTCCCACTCTGAATCCGGGATCCCGGCCTGTCCTGAACGGATTGCCTTCCTGCTGCTGATAAGTGTTATATGAGGAGACTCCGTATGGCATAATATCAAATTGTTTTCTAGGCTCAACCTCAGCAAGTCCGCCCAGTTCACCTGCAAGATGAACAACACCGGGGGCATTGCGCGGTATTGCAGGCCAGAAACTCATCTCATTATGCCTGAAAATTTGTCGTCCCACTATCAGTCCCCACACCTCGTCTGAATTTTTCTCAAACCTGAGCTGGGTAAATGGTATTTTCATCTCTGCTGCCCATCCCCAGTCATGTATACTTGTTTTTACCTGCCAGATTGGGTCCCATGTGTGGTCCTCATTTTGCCCGTCGTTTGACAGGATAAAGTCAGCTCTAACACCTGCCGAACTGACGCCGAATATAAATGCAGTCCGCAGGTCATGATAACTGTCGAATGCTACAAACACCATATCGCCGTCGGCATCATCCCTTCGGCTCATCCTGTTGATTATGCTGTCAGGTGAAGAGTCATATGCTTTAATGGCTACGTACAGGTTAACATCATCATAGCAGATCTTGAATTCAGTAGGCTGAGAAGGCTGGCGATCCTCAAAAGGTTCATGCTGTACAAAGCTGCCTTCCCATTCATTTAATTTCCAGGCATCGTCGCTTATTTCACCATCTATTGTTGGCGGACTTTCAACTTTGTATGCTTCGTAATATCTTTTTGTTTTACCCTGACTGTTTACAGCTAGAATTGAACAGAAAAGATAAAATAACACAAGAATGGTTGTTTTCATTATAATTGATCCTCTGTTTTATTAAAGACGCACAGATTAGAGATAAGTTACAGGGGTTTTTAAAATATAAGCCCTACCACCACCAGAAGGGGGCTTTAGCTAAGGACACGGGTATTATATTAATCCGTTGAATCCTTATTCATACTTTATTATTCCTTTGCAGGAAGTGGTGGATGAGAATTTCACATTAAAATTTTTCATGCATCTGTGTGTAATCTTACTCAGAAAAAATTTACTGTATATTTGCTAAATAATAACTAAACCTTCAATTATGAAAATTCAAATATTTGCATTTGCAATTTTTATTTTCACCTCCTTTTCTATGCCTGATCAACAAGGTTTATCATTAGGTGATGACGCACCTGTTTTTAAAGCCTTTGCTGATGATGGATCAATCTGGGATATTCAAAATTACCTTGGAAAGAGTTACATTGTGGTTTACTTTTATCCAGCTGCAATGACCGGAGGATGTACCAAACAAGCATGTTCTTATCGTGACCACAGGGAGGATCTGCTAGAAGCAGGCATTGAGGTTGTTGGCGTTAGCGGAGATAAAATTGAAAGCCTCAGCCTTTTCAAACAGGCAGAAAACCTCAACTTCACACTTTTATCTGATGAGAAAGGCGATATTGCCAAAGCATTTGGTGTTCCTGTCAGTGAAGGTGGAACAATTAAACGTACAGTTGGAGAAGCTGAATATGAACTTGTACGGGATATAACTACACGGAGATGGACTTTTATTGTAGGTAAAAACAGTAAAATCATCTATATAAACGATTCTGTCAATGCAGAAAATGACACGGAAGAGGTCCTGAATTTTATAAAAAATCAGGCATCTTATCTGTGATAAGTGCTATCACATACTCACATGACACATACTCTTTATTTTAAAAGTATAAAGCAGATGTGGCTGTCATCGGGATTTGTATACCGAATATGAATTACCTGAAAAAAATGATTAATTGATCATTAGATTGATTATCTTGATTTGTTGGTGTGAACCATCCATACTGCCAATTGTTTAAGTCAAATATTTGCTTATAAAAACAAAAAAACCAGGTTTATGAGAAGCCAACCCGGAATTGCAAAAATGATAAGAGCTCATTTTCTAACCTCCATTATCGCTCCGATAATATTAGGAACCTTATTGGCTGTTCATCTGAACGAAACTCTGGAGTTGCTCAATTTTATAATTGTTCTGATTATAGGAATTGGTTTGCATGTAGCCACCAATGTATATAACGATATTTATGACACCTTACAGGGAACAGATAAGGTTAATGTGCACCGCAATGAATCCAGTGGAGGTTCAGGTGTATTGCTTGATAATCCTGAACTTATGGGTAAAATGTATCTCCTGGCCCGCATCGGCTTGATTGTGGCGCTTGCGGGAACCATTGCTCTCATGCCACTTATAAATAAGATGCTTTGGCCATATTTGTGGGGACTATTTCTGCTCTCAGCCTTTTTCAGCAAATACTATACGGCGCCACCATTTAAGCTTGCTTACAGGGGTTGGGGCGAATTTTCTGTCTGGTTCGCTTTTGGTCCAATGGCAGTACTGATAGCCACCATTAGCCAGAACCTGGGATTACATCCCCTGGTTTGGCTGTTGATGCCTGCTACGGGGCTAAGCACCTCATCCATATTACTGGCAGGTCAGATGATTGATCTGGACGCTGACCGGGCTGGAGGAAAACACGGTGTAGCATCACGCATGGGCACAAAATTTACATCAGTTCTATATCTTATAGTGCAATCAGGAATAGTTGCAAACTTAATTCTACTTTATATATACTTCCCGGGCAATTCATGGATTTTCCTTTTTGCACTTATACCTTACCTTATCATTTTCCCAAAAGCTGCAGGTATCATATTCAAAAACCATGACAATCCTGACTTATTGAAGAAAGGCGCTAAACTTACAGTGCTTATCCATGTAGCGTTTTCATTTTTACTGATCGTCGGTTTCATCATTTATATTTTTGTATGACCTTTGACACAGCTCAAAGCTTACATGTCAAATATCATATGACATTTTGATCAAACTTAAATGTAAACGATGTTATGATATTTTGCTCATACTTAGATGTAAACGATGTTATGATATCTATATATTACTAAAAAATCCATATTAGTAAAATGTAAAAACCAAAGGCGGTACCAGAACCAATCATATTTACCAGATCATTAGGAGTAATGGACTCTAAAGTCTTTCTGTTCTTAAAATATTTCAGACGAAGTAGTTTACTTTCAACAAAAGTTCCGAGTAAGGAATCTGCAAAGCAGGCCAAAAAAGCAGATATGCTTAGAATTGCAATAATAGCCCAATTCCAATGACCGAAAAAGATGTAGTATGATGAGGCTGAAACAACAGTTGCACCGGTCAGTGCGGCCAAACTGCCAAAAAAGGAAATACCTCCATTGGTACCGGCTGGAACCATGCGCATTTGTGCCAGAGAAATGCACCTTTTATTAAGCAAAGGACCAATTTCACTTGCCCAGGTATCTGCAGTTACTGCAGCCACGAAAGCAATAAAAAACAGTATGAATATTTCATTTTGGGTAAATAAAAAGAAGGCAAGACTGATAACTGCCCATACTATATTGGCTATAACCTGCCAGGCATTGCGGACTGAAGATATATCTTTCACACCTTGTTTTGCATGGTGTAGTTTTGTAAAAGCGGCAGAGCTCATAAAGAAGAGCAAAACAGGCAGCAACCAATTCCACCCTCCTATGCCGGCAAGGTAAAAACCCAGTAAAAAGGCAACAAAACTTCCCCTGCGCGTAAGAATATTCAATTGAAATAACAAAAAGCATCCTCCCGCTAAAGCAATAGTAATAGCAACCAAAAGCAGATAATCGACATCATTATGATACGTCAGAAAGAAAAGCAATGCAAGGCCGGCCGGAATACTTAAATTATCAGAACCCCGCATTGATACAGTTTCAAAAATTATCGCCCATAATAAAACAAAAACGACAAACAGGATATTTAACCTTAAAAAATCAGGCAATAAAAAATAAAGAATCAAATAAGCAGAAAAGGTGTACACTATAATTCCGTAAATACTTTTTTTGTCATGTAACATCCTTATCCAGCTGTTGCCAATCTGTATCTGACCTGCAAAATTTGCCAGTGGATCTGAAATGGACAGCACCAGCAGAGAAGATTGAAAATAATACGAGGGCAGGTTCCAGGTAATCAAATAGGATGCTAAAACACCCACGGGATAAAACAGGGTTCCCAGACTAGTGTATTCAGTTTTATGCAAGAAATGAAATTTCCTGTAATTGAAAGTTATAAATGAGAAAAACGTACCGGCTAAGATCAAATACAATAAAAAATCCTTTTCTAAAATATAGCTAAGCATCCATATGGTAAGACCTGTAAACAGGTGTGTGAGTTTCCTTAATATTTGTCCCTTCTTATATGCCATTATTCTGGTCTCACCTGTTATTCATCCCAGCAGTCAACTTTAACGAGCCCGTTCCTTTAATGTGGACGCTAAGTTAATCCAAAAAGGTAATAACAGGTTAACTGGTTAACTGGTTAGACTTTCCCGATTTTGCAATTTCCGAATCAAAATATAACAAAATACCAAATATTATAGTTCATTGCTGCAATCATCAATTAACTTTGAGCGAAGATATTCCGCCATCAACACCATAAACCTGCCCTGTAATCCATCCCGATTTATCAGACAATAAAAACGCAGCCATTTCAGCAATATCATTAACAGAACCTACCCTCTTCATGGGATGGCGTTGTGCATTAGCTTCACGTTTAACATCATTGTTTAGCAACCCTGATGCCAGGGGAGTATCGGTAATTGAAGGAGCAATACAGTTCACCCTTATTTTAGGCGCAAACTCTGCCGCAAGGGCGCGCGTAAGTCCCTCTACTGCTCCCTTGGAAGCTGAAACAAGGCTGTGAAAATTGAAGCCCATTTTTACTGCAACAGTTGAAAATAAAACTACAGAAGCTAATTCTGACTGTTTAAGCCTGGGCAGCAAAGCCTGTATTACTTTTACTGCACCGACCACCTGTAAATTGAAATCAGTCATAAAATCTTCAGGCTTTACCCTTACAAAGGGTTTAAGGTTGATAGTACCCGGACAATAGGCCAGTCCGTCGATCTTGCCGGGCAGGAAATCAAGATTCAGGGTATCTGCAGTAACATCAAGAAAATGATATTCCACTCCTTCTGCTTTATCATCAACCGGGGTATTTCGATAGGTTGCATAAACCTTATGCTTATCCCGGTTAAGAAGAGAAGTCAGCTCCTTACCTATTCCCGATGATGCTCCTATTACAAGATAATTTTTCATAAGTTTTGGTTATTATTAGTTTAATATACTATGTTCGGAATATTCAAAAAACCCTTATAAATTANTCAGGCAATACTTGTTTAAGCATCATGACCATAATGCAAACAAAATAAATCGGCAAAAGTTCGGCAAACAATGTAATCCAGGCCAATTGCAGGATCATCAAATCTATACTAAGTCTATATCCCTTTAATTGCTCTTTTTGTCATATTCTATTTATGGGAAGTTAAGTTAGGATCATTTGATAACCTTACTGTTAACTATAGAGAACAATAATAAGTGAATTAAATTAGATGAATAATATCTAGGGAAGATTGCAATGCAAGAGGGGCTGCTCTTTGAAGCAGCCCCTCTTTTGCTTTAGTCGTATATAGTAAAAAGAATGTAACAAAATTATCTTTGGGTGTCGTTTATTCCAAAGGTAAAAGCACCGTGTCAATTACGTGAATAATTCCGTTCGAGGCCGAGATATTAGATGCTACAATACTAACATCCTGGCCTGCAATATCGGTGATCACACCTGCTGAATTTACCGAGAATGTCTCGCCAAGAAGGGTTGTGATGGTCCGTGGACGTACCGGTGGAACCACGCTGTTCGCAGCACGACGGCCCTCAGCAACATGGTATAGGAGAACTTTAGTTACGGTGCCCTCACCGAGAAGGTCGTCGATCGCGGCGAACGGACCATCTTCTTCAAGTAAATCTCCATCTAAATCATCACTCAGTAAACCGACCAAGTTCACGAAAGCTTCATCGGTTGGAGCGAAAACAGTGTACTGTTCGCCGCCAGTGAAGACTCCGGTTAGCCCGGTGTATTCGAGAGCTGCGAGGAGCAGTGTAAACTCGGGTTCATCCGCTGTGGCAGAAGCAACAACAATATCGGCAATGGAAGCATCGCCTGGGGCTGGAGCTGCCTGAGCAGGACCTCTTTTCAGTTCAGGACCATTTACCTCCAATTCAGAGGCTTCAGCTTCAGCCATTGTTACTGAATCGTCTTTTTCACAAGATACGGCAAATAATGCCAGGGCGGACAATAACAAAGTATTCAAAATCATCTTACGCCCGAAAACTTCAGAAATTTTGTTTCGCATATTAAATTAAGTTTTAATTTAACAATAATTTATAAACACAAAACAAAATTATTTGTTTAACGAATTATGCTTTTATCTCAACGCAAATATTTTCTCAATAAATTTTATCAGTCTATTGAAAGAAATTTCAAACTCAACCTTCCTTGTGATAAGGTCTCCGTCACTTTTTACCAACAGTCCTTATTGAGATTCGGTTAGAATAGTTTGCTGGACGATGGACACTGCCCGTTATCACGAAGCAAGGCTTTTACGTTATGCTTTTACGTTATGCTTTTACAATTTGATGCCTATTAATAAAATCCGGATCAATAATGACTCCAAGGCCGGGTCCCGAAGGCACTTTTATCGTCCCATTTTCATCTATTGTCAGGCTTGATGTCGGGCATTCCACTTCAAATCGCTGATTAAACCCTTTGAATTCGTGAAAAGGAGCGGCATTTGGTAAAACCGATACAAAATGCATCATGTAAAGGTACCCCAGTCCAGGCCCGGACATATGGGGTGTACACAAGATGCCAGCCGCGCCAGCCATGCGGGCGACTTTAACCGACCGGATCATGCCGCCAAAATAAAACTGATCGGGTTGTACTATCTGCAATGCATTGTTTTTTATCATCCATCTGAAATTGTACATGCCCGGCTCTTGCTCTCCTCCGGCCACGGGTATATCAAGAGCGTCTGCTACCTGCTTTGTCCCCTCATACCAGTCAAAAGGAACCGGCTCCTCGAAATATCCATAGTTGTATTCCTCCATCAATTTACCGATTTTGATAGCTTCCTCAACAGAATATCCTCCATTTGCATCGGTGTACAAAGTCATTTCATTACCAAACGTTTCCCGTACCAGAGGAATTAACTTTTCACTCCTGCCCCTGGGATGTTCATCCTCGTGCATCCGTCCTGCCACTTTAAATTTCAATGCTTTGAACGGCCATTCGCTAACATTCGCCTGAATCCGGGCTATTGACTCTTCAGCACTTCTGCCCCTGTTATTATTCGCCAGATATAAAGGAATATGCGTATGATGAATCTCTCCAATTAATTCCCCCATCGATTTACCAGCTATTTTCCCAAGCATATCCAGTACAGCCTTTTCGACAGTAGCCAAAGGCAGCCACAGAGCCAACCCCTGGAGCTTATAATTGTGCAGATACACATCCTTCATGATCTCTTCGAGCTTAACAGCATCTTTTCCAATAAAAAAAGGCTGTACCCGTTGAATAAAAATGGGATATAAGGATGTCATGTACAGATCATTGCTTACACATATTCCTTCCGCACCTTCATGCGAAACTACTTTGCACAGTATACTGTTGTCATAACGCAAAAGAGAAATCTGTTCGATGATCACCGGATCTGAAAACAGTTCCGTTTTTAAAACAGGCCGGGACAAAATCTCATCGAGTTTTGAATATTTGATTCCGGTGTCACTTCCTTCATCAGAAGCACAAGAATTTAATAAAAATGAGCTGCCCGCCAGGCTAAGGGTGGCTGATTTAAAGAATTTTCGTCTGTTCATTTTTATAGTTTCATTGGCGCGGTTAATTCCCCTTTCCAAAATACATTTTCTTTTTTCAGAAATAACTGTTTTGCATTTTTCAAACCTTGCTTGAGAATCATTTACTAATTAAGGACAAGTTATAAATAATTCAAAAATTATCAATTCCAATAATCATAAAAATATATATGATGCGGATGCCGTCAACTCATCATTCCCTGAAGCAGATGGACGGGGCTGCCGAACCTGGTATATCATTAGCTGTTTTACCTGCCCGGGGCGGCAAATGAAACCTTTAACGGGGCCTGGGCCAGCTTGACAGAGCGAAACCAGCCGTAACGACGGGTTAGTAATTTTAACTGTTTTTAAACTGATCTAATAATTGATAGAATTGAACATAGCTCACCTTCGGAATTAATTTTAATAAATTTATTCAAAAACTTCTTGGGAAGAGTTTTCAGAGATGGTAATTTTAAATTATAATTAATCTAATTAAACATAATGTGTTAAATTATTTTTCATAAACTGTTTACCATCTATAGTTTTACGAAAATGATTAAGAAAGAATAATGGGTTCTTAAACACGAAGACATGTCGTTTTTATTTCTTCAAATATTAGAGGAAAGATGGACTAACTATTTAACTGTTTGCTTATTAGTATATACAAATTCAAATTTTCTAACCAATTAAAATGATTATTGTTATGAAACGACTAAATCAAACTTCGGGTATTTTTTTTATGATGTTTGCCATTGTGGGAATAGTTATGTTTAGTGGTTGTGAGAGGGACGATAATGTTGAACCTCAAAATGATGAAATTGACCAGATCATTATAGTTCCCCGAAGCGCATCCATTGCAGTTGGAGAACAGTTTGAATTTTCGGCTGTTGGATTAACCGCCGACGGAGATACAATTGAGAGAGCTGATCTTAACCTGGACCATGAATGGATCTGGTGGTCAACCGACCCCGATGTATTCACAGTAGAGGATAACGGCACAGCTACAGGGCATACACCTGGTGAGGCATTTTGTGTCCTGGAGTTTTCCCATTCGGAGAGCCGTCTGAAATGGCTCCATTTTAATGACTCCGTTAATGTCCATGTATTTTAAATTATCCCTGCCTGATATTGGGAATCGCACGGGCCCGGAATCAAGTATCTGGTAAATATATTCCAAAATTCAACCAGGTTGATATCCGGGTCTTCTTAGTACAGATGCCTCAGGATTAAGCTTTCGCATCGCGGATAATTGATCCTTTCGAGTATGGTGTATACATTACAGGTGATAAATTAATAACTGTGTGTTAAAGATACTGTAAGGTGTACCTCCGAAAATATTATCGGCTGCGACAGAGCATCAAGTGTGGAGGACGATGACGGGTATGAAGAATATTTCGGCTATGATCTTATTGAGCTTGAATATAAGCTGTTAAAAGAAATAGCTGCCGGTTCCGGAGAAGTACTATTAACTATTCCTGTTTCTATTGAAAAAGTTTACAATTATGAAGAAGACACTCCTACTGGTCGTGAAAGTGGAATCATCACATACCGCGTTGATGGCTGGATAGGAGCTCCACCTTCAGATGAATTGTAATAAATTCCTGCATGGTATAATGGCAACATGTCCATAGTCATGCCGGCCAGAAATAATTGAATTTTATATGCATATTTAACAATTTATCAAGAGCCAATACCTATTTGATGTCCAGATTATTTATATTTCAGAAGTAAATTATTCCTCCCGGCCTGATTACATATTTATCAGTAAGGGCTGACTCAAATAAACCAACCCCTTCCATTTCGATCTGTTCATAAGCTTTGCGGAATTCTCTCAGCTATTCTGCCAAGAATCTGACCTCGAGCACTTTCAAATCTTTCACACATAACACTCATATTGTGTGTATTATGATTTGAGAGAAGTGAATAATTCAGGTAAACAACAGACCAAAAAATAAATTGGGGGTTCTGTGTCACCAATTGAGTTTTTATTATTAAATTTATTTAATCAATAAAGTTGCATTTATCTCTTGTATTACACTAACCTAAATCCTTTACTTATGGAAAAACAAAGAAAGAAACCACTTTTTCCTATTGTGAAAAAGTTAAAAAAATGTCATCTTCTGTCGCCCATTTTTGTGGCATTTTTTATGTTATTATTCATTGGCGCCTATGCAGAAAGTAATTCTGGTCTATTGGTTCCTGATGCTCTGCAGCAGGACGTGACAATAACCGGTAGAATTACTGATGAATCAGGTGAATCGCTGCCTGGTGTATCTGTGGTTGTGAGAGGTACAACCATTGGTACAGTTACCAATTCTGATGGTAACTACAGCCTGTCCGTTCCAGCTGGAACAGAATTCCTTACACTTACATATGTGGGGATGCAGACACAGAACGTATCTATCGGGGAACGCACTACCATTGATGTCACAATGCGGGAGGACCGTATCGGACTTGATGAGGTCATAGTTGTGGGTTACGGCACCCAGACCAGGGCCAACGTAATCGGGTCCGTTACCGCCGTCAGAAGTGACGACCTCACTACCGCCCCTGTTTCAAGAGTATCCAATGCACTTGCTGGTCGTCTGCCCGGAGGTATCTTTCTGCAGGAGAGCGGAGAGCCCGGAAATGATCAGGCTACTATCCTTGTAAGGGGGGTTTCCACCTTTAGGGGAGCAAACGAAACCGAGAGAATCAGGAACAGCGCCCCGCTCATAGTAATAGACGGTATTCCCGGCCGTGATATGAACTCCCTAAACCCCGACGATATAGAAAGTGTTACCGTTCTTAAAGACGCCTCGGCAGCAATTTATGGAGCAAGAGCAGCAAACGGCGTTATCCTTATCACCACTAAACGAGGGCAGACAGAGGCACCTCCAACCTTTACATACAGTTTCTATGAAGGTTTCCTTTCACCTACCATGTTGCCGAAAATGGCCGATGCACCAACCTATGCAACCATGATACGTGAAATGCAGTCATACAGGAACGTGGCAGAGGAGAATATGAGCTTTTCACTTGAAGATATAGAGAAGTACAAATCAGGTGATTACCCATGGACACATCCCAATACTGACTGGTTTGCAGAGTCACTGAGAGATTACAGCTCAACCCGCAACCATAACCTTTCAGTGACAGGAGGAACTCAGAACTTAAGGTATTTCAGTTCCTTCGGAACCCAGTTTGATGATGGTATCTATACCAATTCAAACACATCCTACAACAGGTACAACCTGAGGGCCAACATCGATGTCAGGGTAAATGATTATATTAATCTGGGACTTGATGTAACAGGTATCCAGGAGAACAGGATGTATCCTACAAAATCAGCCGGATCTATATTCCAGGGGGCAATAAGGATGTACCCCACATCCCATGCACTTTTCCCCAACGGGCTGCCCGGGCCTGACATTGAATATGGTGACCAGCCGATGGTTTCCGCATCAGATCAGACAGGCTTTGATGATGACAAAAGGCTCAGGAGCAACAACCTGCTCTCTGCCGAGATAAGAATACCTGGCGTGGAAGGCCTTACCCTTTCAGGTTACTATGCATATGATGCGTATGTCCGTCAAAGAAAACTTTTTCAGAAACCCTGGACCCTCTACAGCCTTAATGTACCTGCCTACCTTGCTGCCGGAAATACCGGAAGGGAAGATGGTTCAGCATTTCTTGTCGGAACATCAAAAGCATTCCCTGAGCCAAGGGTGACCGACTATAGCCAGAATTCCTATTCCAGGACTGCCCACATGAAGCTTGATTTTACCAGATCCTTTGAAGGACATAGCCTAAGCGTATTTGCTGCATATGAGCAGCGTGAGTATGAAAATGAAGGCTTCCAGGCTTTCCGCAGGTACTTTATTTCAGATCAGCTGCCTTACCTTTTTGCAGGTGGTGATGAAGAAAAGGATAATTCAGGTTATGTCGGCCTTGACGCCAGTCAGAACTACTTCGGACGTTTGAGCTATGATTATGAAGGAACTTATCTTTTCCAGTTCAGTTTCCGCAGAGATGGATCTCTGAGGTTCTCAAAGGAAGCAGGGCGCTGGGGAAACTTCCCTTCAGTGCTTGTTGGCTGGAGGCCTTCTGAACACGACTGGTGGAAGAACAGTATAGGCTTTGTTGAATATTTCAAGTTGAGAGCATCATACGGGCAGATGGGTAATGACCTGGTAGATGCTTTCCAGTATCTTACAAGCTATGGTTTTCAGCAGGGCTACACCTTTGGAACGGGTAAAGTTTACTCTGCCGCGCTTAATCAGGCAAATGTACCCAACCCGAATATAACCTGGGAGCGCGCGACTGTATATAACGCCGGATGGGAATCAATGTTCTTTAACCAGAGACTAAGTTGGGAAACAGACTTCTTTTTTGAGGAACGAACTGATATCCTTGTCCAGAGAGACGTTTCCGTACCCCGCTTTACCGGTATTGCACTGCCTGACGAAAACTTCGGAATCGTTGAAAACAGGGGTTTCGAAACAACTCTTGCCTTCAGGGACAGAAGGGGTGATTTCAGGTATGGATTTTCAGGAAATTTTGCCTTTGCCCGAAATAAGGTCATAGAGGCCGACGAACCAGAACGTCCCGTACCATGGCAGCAATTAACTGGTGGGCCAATGGGTGCTCATCTTATTTACAGGTCACTGGGGATTTTCAGAGACTGGGATCATGTAAATTCATTGCCTCATGTAACAGGAGCACGTCCAGGTGATATAATTATTGAGGACTTTGACGGTGACGGAGAAATAACGACCGATGACAGGCAGTTGTTTCCGCTTACCACCATTCCTGAAATGACCTTCGGACTCTCTTTCGACTTTTCATACAGTAGCTGGCAGCTCAAAGGCCTGTTGCAGGGACATTCAAGAACCCTTAGATATATATATACTGACGAACGTATAGGTACTGCCGGAAATTACTTCCAGCATGATGCTAATGACCGATGGACTCCTGAAAATACCAACGCATCTATGCCAAGAGCTTATGAAAGGCTAGAAGAGTACTGGAGAGGTTCACACATTACCGATCATCACTATGCAGACGCTTCATATGTGCGCCTCAGAAACCTACAGCTCAGCTACTCTATTCCGCAGAGTTTAAGGACCAGGGTGGGAGCCAGTGATGCTAAAATTTATGTTGCCGGGCAAAACCTTTTACTGCTCTATTCGGGTAATCCGATCTTTGACCCGGAGGTTTCAGGTATGGGAGCCTATCCAATAATGAGGGTGATATCACTTGGTGCGACAATATCCTTTTAATTAAATAATTACCTCGTATTAATAAAAAAATTCAATATGAAAAAATATATAAAATATATTAGTCTTTTTGCAATGCTAGCACTTTTACTCCCGGCTTGCAGTGAAGATATACTGGATCAAAATCCAAGGGATAGTTATTCAGACCCTGTAGTCTGGTCGGATATTGACCTTGCCCGGACATATTTGTCCAGGGCGTATAACCAGGTTGAATATGGAATGAATAAAGGCGAAATGCTAGGTGCAATGACCGATGAACTTGTAATGGCGAGAGGTGGAGCAAATAAACCCTGGAATATGGGTGAAATAACTGCCGACAGGCTTGGCTCCAACCGCGGACATCTCAATTGGGGACATTACTCCAATATTCAAAGAATCAACCTGTTTATAGCAAATATAGGTGGTATAGAAGATAATTATGATGCGGCTGAAAAGCAAAATATAAAATACCAGGCTGATCTGTTGCTTGGAGAGGCATTGTTCCTACGGGCCTGGGTTTATCATAATATGATGCGTTCATACGGTGGGCTAGTTCTTTTGGAAGGTCCAACAAACCTTGGTGATGACTTTCTGAACTATACAAGGTCCACATTTGAAGAGACTGTAAATTTCATTGTTACAGATTGTAACAATGCTGCTCAACTGCTCGGTCACAAAAGTGAGATGGAGATGGGAAGGGCCACCAAGGAAGCTGCGCTAGCCCTTAAATCAAGAGTCCTTTTATTTGCCGCCAGTGAGTTGACGGCAGGACCGAATGTAGCAAACGATTTGGTGGGATATACAAACCCAGACAGAACTGCATTGTGGACAGCCGCAAGGGATGCCGCAAAGGCGGCTATGGATCTTGGAACGATGAGTCTGAGTGATTTCGGAGCCCCCGACCAGGAAATGGTGGCAGATCTGTATCATGCTTTCTTTGAAACAACTGACCTGTCTGATGATGAAATTATCTGGGGCAGGATGTTCAGGAAGGATGTCGGCTCAACACACAGGATGAACAGGACATGCGGACCTAACGGAATAAGCAATTTCGGGAGAAACGGTCCTATGCAACAGGCAGTTGATGGTTATCAGATGATGGACGGTTCGGATTTCTTTGATCATTTCACGCTCAATGAAAATGAAGAATACATTAACACCTCATCTACATTTACATACGAAAATCCATATTACTACCGTGACCCCCGGTTTTATGCAACTATTCTTCATGACAGCGCAGTCTGGCAACCACGATTCCCCAACCTGGCAGGTATAGACCCGGTAGGTATTTATGACAGGCGCACAAGGAGAGTATACCAGGGTGGTGTTCTGGTAAGTGAGAGATTCGGACTTGATACACGTCAGGGACCGGTCGATGACTGGAACGGTAATCTTGGAGGTTATGTACTTAAAAAGTTTTCACAGCGTGAATCAATAGGAAGGGATGAAAACAACGATAATTCCTGGATATTTATGCGCTATGCTGAGGTGATTCTCAATTATGCCGAAGCTTCCCTTGAGCTGAACCAGATTGGCGAAGCCACCACATATATCAATATGATCAGGAACCGTGCCGCAATGCCTGATTTCGTTGGTGACGTCAGGGATGCACTTCATTATGAAAGGAAGGTAGAGCTTTTTGGAGAGGATGTCAGATGGTATGATATTAGAAGGTGGAGGATGCTTGACGAGTACCTGCCAAAAACTCCCGGGGGCATAGTTATTACCGAAGAGAACAGGGATGGCGTTATTACGACTAAATGGAGGCGTATAGCCGCCATGCCAGACAACAATGTTGTTGAAAAGATGTACTGGATACCTATCGAAACAGCTGAATTGAGAAGGGCTCCTAACCTGATTCAGAACCCGGGT
>SL_3KL_010_SEDDRAFT_10000170_pt1 | contig 46277 bp, 44 predicted proteins | sample SodLakKL_010_SED_2_FD_10381 | JGI IMG/M metagenome (IMG submission 10381)
GCCTGATTAAAAATGCCTGTATATAATAACCCTAGATTCGAGCAGCAGGGAGGGGTTTGTATTGTTGGCAGCAGCAGATTTTTTTTCACTGGAGAAAAATGTTTTCAAGGATCTTTTTGAAGACACAGAATATGTTTGGGAAGCGCTCATAAAGTTAAAAACTTTTATCAGCGAACATCTCCAGCCTAATGTATCAGCCGTCCGCTGTGGCAGCGCCTCTATCAGGGATACAAGAGTCATCTATCAAGGTAGTGTGCTTACCTCCGGCTTTGATATCGATATGACCGGTAAAAAACCGGTAGTACGTAAAAATGGCATTGTGCTTGCAGGAGCAAGCATTATCTTTTGCGGTTCATATCTGCTGGATGATCATATCTATATCGGCAACAATGTGATTATCGAGCCAACTGCCCTGGTAAAAGGTCCTGCCATTATTGGTGATAACACTGAGATTCGCCATGGCGCCTATATTCGTGGCGATGTTTTGATCGGAAATGATTGTGTAGTCGGTCATACCACTGAAATTAAGTCTTCTGTAATGCTGGGAGGGAGTAAAGCAGGTCATTTTGCCTATATTGGGGATAGTATTCTCGGCAAGGTCAACCTGGGGGCCGGAACCAAGCTGGCCAATTTAAAAATGGTTGATTCACCGGTTGTTATAAATATTAACAGGCAGATTTATGAGACGGGTCTGCGCAAGTTTGGAGCGGTACTTGCCGATGGGGTAGAGACAGGCTGCAACAGTGTTACCACACCCGGAACAATAATGGCTAAAAATGTATTGCTTTATCCAAATGGAACAGCAAGAGGTTATTACCCTCCCAATTCAATAGTTAAGGTTAAGCAAAACCAGGACCTTTTAGAAGATGTTCAGAGGAGTGAATGATGGACAAGGTGATCAGTTTGTTTGAGAACCATGGTCCTTTAACCGGTAAAGATTTAATACAGAAAACGGGAATGGAGGTTTTCCGGGCCTGGAAAATTTGCACTACCCTGGATCAGGTTACCACCCATATTGTGGGGAAAAGGTACCTGAGGCTCGACAAAAAAGTCAGCGGCTACGCCCGCCTGTCTCCTTCTATTATGAGAGAATTTCTTAATTACACAATTAGTGGATTAAAAGCAGATAAAGCAGAAGTGGCAGTCCGGGCAGAAAAACTGGAAAAAGATATTGCTGCTATCAGCAAAAAAAAGATTAACCTGGCCCGGGATATGATCCACCGTCTGGTTGAAGGGCACCCGGACCGGGGAGATCTTATAACCCGGGTAACTTTCATTATTGCCGGTGATGTAGTTTTTGACATGGCCCACTCTGAGCCACGGCCGGAAATTTCCACCGGTGAGTTGGTTAATGGCTCTGACCTTGATATTATAGTGGTAACCGATAATTTGCCTGATCGGTTGGTTAAAAGCCTTGATGAGGCAATTTTTAAGGAAAAATATAGTTTACTTACTAATCCGGCTTCAAAAGAAGAAGTCGATTATATAATTAAAGATCTTAAAATCGTTAAGGACCAGTTCCAGTTTAGAGACTTCAAAGCAATGGTTGCTTCTAAAATTCTTCATGAAGGACAGTATTTGTACGGAAGTCTTGATCTATATGATCAGGTTAAACAATTATTGAGAAGCTATGGCCTGGTGGAAAAACTTGGTTTACTCGAAGAAGAAGCACGGTTAAACCGGATAATGGCCGAGAGAACCCTGATGTCTGCCCCTGAGGCAGTCGATCAGGAAGGGCTAATGGCCTTGTTTTATACTACCGAGGAGAAAGAAGAAATTTTTTAAAATGAAGTTAATCAACCGGGGGAAAGGTTAGATAATGGAGATCCATATAGTTAATAATTACCAGGAGCTAAGCAAAAAAGCGGCCAATATTGTGGCTGAAGAAATTGATCAGAAAAGCAGGGTGGTTTTAGGTTTGGCTACCGGTTCAACTCCGGAAGGGATGTATGCGCAACTGGTTAAAAGGTACCGGGATAACAAGCTTGATTTTGATCAAGTAGTTACCTTCAACCTGGATGAGTATGCCGGTCTTTCTCCTGATCATCCTNAGAGTTATTATTATTACATGCGCTGTAATTTATTTGATCATGTCAATATAAAACCGGATAACATATTTGTTCCCAGTTGTTTCAATAATAAGGATGCAGGGGTGGTTTGCGGGGAGTATGACCGAAAAATAGATCAATCAGGTGGTATTGATCTTCAGGTCTTAGGTATAGGAGTTAACGGTCATATCGGTTTTAATGAACCCGGTCAGCATCTCCAAACCCAAACCCACCTTGTTGATTTAGTTGAAGAAACCATTGAAGCTAACAGCCGTTTTTTCGATTCTATCGACCAGGTGCCCCGCCAGGCAGTTACCATGGGAGTGGGTTCAATAATGCACTCAGAAAAAATCATGCTGATGGCAAACGGAAAAAATAAAGCCAGGGCCATCCAGGAATCATTTGGCGGCCTGGTGTCGACCAGGGTGCCTGCTTCCCTGTTACAGCTTCACAGGAATTTTATTCTACTAATTGACAAAGAAGCAGCTTCTTTGTTTTAGATTATGATATGATTTTCCCATGAAACAGTGAGGAGAACTGGAACCGTGTCAAGGAAAAATAATTATTATCAATTTTTGATGAAGAATATAAACGTGGAAAACTTCCGCACTTTTGTTGAGTTGGCCCCGGTGGGAGTTGTTATATCCGATCGCCGGCAGAATACAATTTACATCAATCAAAAGTTTATCGATCTTTTTGGTTATAACCTTGAAGATATTCCATCAATTGAAGAATGGTGGATCCTGGCCTATCCTGACCGGGAAAAAAGAACAGAAATCAAGCTGTCCTGGAATAGAGCGTACGAAAAAGCAGTACGTGAAGGTTCGGAAATTGGGCCGATGGAATATCCGGTGCACTGCAAGGATGGTGCTGTGCGCCATATCGAATTTCGCCTGGCTGTTATTGAAGAGATGAACATTGTCCTGTTTACCGATGTAACCGATCGCAAGCTGGTTGAGCAGGAATTAAGAGATAGTGAAGGAAAATTTCGAACCATGGCAGAAAACTCTCCGGTTGCGATTATGATTCACCAGGATGATTATTTTGTCTATGCCAACTCGGCAGCTGAGCAAATATCCGGGTATTCCATAGAAGAGCTTTATAAGATGCGTTTTTGGCACTTTATCCATCCCGAATACCGGGATCTGGTGCGGGAAAGAGGCCAGATGCGGCAGTCAGGAAAACAGGTTCAGCCCCGTTATGATTTTAAGATCATTACCAAGTCCGGCCGGGAAAAATGGGTTGATATTTCCGGCTCGGCATTTCATTATCAGGGCAAACCGGCTTCTTTTGTGATGGCTATAGATATCACTGAACATAAACGAGTTATTGAAGCACTCCAGTACCGGTTGAAAGTAGAAAACTTAATTGCCCAGGTTTCATCCACCCTGGTTAGCAGTTCTTCAGCAGATCTCGATCATATTATTAACCGGATGCTTAAGCTTTGCGGTGAATTTTTTTATACAGACTGCAGCTATTTATTAAGCTTTGCCAGTGATGGGAAAACTGTGGAGCATATATATGAGTGGTCTGATGTAGAGATGATATCCCAGGTTGAAAGGGTCAGAAAAAATACTCCTTTATCGAATAGCTGGTTGATTGAAAAGATCCTGAAAGAAGGATTTGTTCATGTTCCTGCAGTGGATAAAATGCCTTCCGAGGCTGCAGCTGAAAAGAGGGATTTTCAAGCCTGGGGAATTAAATCTTTTTTGATGATTGCAATCATCAGGGAAGGAGTTATACACAGGCTGATCGGTTTTGATTCTGTTAAGGAAAAGAAAGTATGGTCTGATGAACAAATTGCCCTGCTGCAGGTCATTACCGAAATTATTTCCAGTGCCGTATCACGGCAGCAGGCGGAAAAAGCTTTAAAAGCGTCTGAAGAAAGATACCGGGATATCCTCACTTCCATGGAAGAAGGTTATTACGAAGTTGACCTGACGGGCAGGTTTACCTTTTTTAACGATTCACTATGTAAAATATCAGGTTATGACAGTGATCAGCTGCTGGGTAAAAGCTACAAAGATCTTTACAAGTACCCTGATATTGTTTTTGAACCGTATAACCGGGTTTACCGCACGGGCATACCGGATAAAGCAGCCAACCTGCCGATTATTACCGGTGATGGACGTGAAATATTTGTAGAGGTTTCCATAACTTTACAAAAAGATGAGAAGGAAAATCCAGTTGGTTTTCGCGGAGTTGTCCGGGATGTCACCGAGCGTAAAATGTATGAAGACAAGTTGAAGTTCTTAAGCCTTCGTGATCGGTTGACCGGCATTTATAACCGGACTTATTTTGATAATGAAATTAGCCGTCTGGGTGAAAGCAGGGAATATCCGATCACGATTATTGTTTGCGATCTGGATGGACTGAAATTAATCAATGATACCCTGGGTCATCATAAAGGCGATCAGCTGTTAATAAACTGTGCCCAACTGCTTAAAAAAAATCTACGTTCTTCCGATATCCTGGCCAGGGTCGGCGGTGACGAGTTTGTCGCCATTATGCCCAGGACTGATAAAAAAACCGCAGAGCTAATATTCAAGCGGATTCGTTCTGCTGTTGACAAATATAACGAGACAAACAGCCAGCTGCCATTGAGTATTTCCATGGGATATGCCATATCGGAAAAAGGGACCAGCCCTCTTTTAGAAACTTATAAAGAGGCCGATGATTTGATGTATCGTGATAAACTGCACAAAGGTGCCGGGGCGAAGTCTCAGATTATTAATTCATTGATGATTACTCTCGGTGAGCGTGATTTTATTACTGAAGGGCATGCCAGTAGATTAGAAGATTTATGCCGAAAAATGGGTAAAGAAGTTAACCTGTCGCAAAAGCAGATCTCAGATCTTTCCTTGCTGGCCCAGGTGCATGATCTTGGCAAAGTAGGTATTCCGGATCATATTTTGTTAAAGCAAGGTGATTTAAGTGATGAAGAGTGGAAAATAATGCGCACACATCCGGAAAAAGGACACCGCATTGCTTCTGCATCGGCCGATCTCCACGGCATAGCTGACTTGATTTTACACCATCATGAGTGGTGGGATGGCAATGGTTATCCTAAAGGTCTGGCTGGTGAAGATATACCTGTTGAATGTCGTATTCTGGCCGTGGTTGATGCATTTGATGCTATGACCAGTGATCGGCCTTATATGCAGGCTATTAGCATCAAGGAAGCTGTTAAAGAGCTTAAGCAGAAAATAGGAAGCCAGTTTGATCCCCGGATGGTGGATGTATTCTTAAATATAATTAATGAATGTTAGTTTAATATAATTGTGAAAGTAACCATATGTGAACTCCCATTATTATATAATGTAATTATTTAGCTGCCAGGTAAATATGTTTCAAATGCCTTTTTTACTAAACAAAAATACTTTGAGAATGTTATACTATAAAAAGAGTATTTTGTTATTTGAGGTGAACATATGGAGGCCGGATTTAAATCGAGGGCACTGGAAATAAATCTTGCCCAGACAAAACAAGAGCAAACGGAACTCCCGCAAAAACACAACTGGTTTGTTTCTTTATCCTCTTCATACTGGGGCATTAACAAGAGAACCAGGGATCTTTTTATTGAATATAACCATCCCCACCCAAACTACGACTATATTATTGAAAACCTGCATACAATCAGTTTAAATGATTTATGGCTATACAGCTCCATCGAGGATGCAGAAGAGGCCCTCCATTTTCTGGTATCTGTTTTTGAGGATCTTATCAATAAAGATCTTCAAGAAAAACAGCAGGAACATCTGGTAAAAACCCTTTTCAAATTTATAGACCGGTTGCTGAATGAAGGTAATTACCCGAATGAGGTAATCTGGCGCTGTTTGGCCCTGGTTGAAAAAGGAATGGATGAAGATGAAGAACTATACCTGCGCAACTCTGGTTATTTTAAGAAATATTTAGCCCGGGCAGCAGCTGTACCTGAATTTAACCATGAAGTATGCCGGCTAACTAAAAATATCCTGCGAAAATGCTGTGAATACTGGGCTGCAACAACCAGTGCCGAAGCCTGGTTTAACAGTAAGTCTGAATTGTTTCAACCCGTATACCATGAAAAAATTAAATTGATCGGCAGTGAGTTTTTCGATGAATTATCGTCCAGTATCGAAAAATCGCATACCTGGGAAGAAATCGAGTCAAACCTCTTTTTTAATGATGTTGCCAATCGTTTTCGCCATTTCAGCGAAGAGTTTAATCTTTCGATTGAGAAAGTATACTACCTGCTCTTTGCCCTGCATATTCCCGGTATGATCCATTTGAAAAAGCATCTTCTTTATGATTTAAATCGCCTGCTAAAAACTGCCCTTGCAGAACTCGATCATTCTAATATTTACCATTTTGTTGATATGCTCTTTAACTTATTTAATGAGTTAAAAGATCAGCAAACTGATACTGTTTTAGATTGCCTTTTTACTCTTGGTAAAGAAATAGTTAATATTGATAATCAGGATATAACTGCGTACTATATGCAGAAATTGATTGAATTTGGATTTATTTATCCCGGTAAAATTAAAATCACCAGTAATTGGGAGACAAAAGCTCATGATGATCATGTTAAAAATATACGTATCTGGCTCGACTTGATTGAAACTTCACCTTACAAGTTTAAAAAGCTTCTATCAGCCCTGGTGGTAAATTTAAAACTCGGCGGTATTTTTATATCTGATACAGATCTGTTTCAGCGGGATGTGACCAAACTTTTAAATGCCGATATTGACCTTGTTTATAAACAGGTTAAACAGCTGGCCCGTTTTTTCCCGGTATATTTTAATGAAATCGGTGCTGAAGGTAAATTGCGGGAAGTAAGTACGGTCATTGATGAAGTGGCGGGCCGAAAAGACCGGGTCATTCATTTTGTGCGCAAGCAGGTCCATACCGAGAGTAACAATACTCATATTGAATTAGTTAACCGGGTGGCCGGCTACTGGTTTGGCGGAGACCGGGAATTGCTTCAGGATATTATACCGGCCGATGTTTTTGCTACTCTTAACGAGAACAACGAGCTATTTTTGGCTGTAAACAGCTTGATGCGGTCAGCATGTGAGCATTTTGAAGTCGATTCTTCCGGATTACTGAAGCTACCTGAAGAAGAGGTCTCTAAATACCTGGATTCATTACCGGAAGAAAAAGCCAGGGATAAAAAAAGATTGTTTTACCTGGTCCAGTTAAACCAGCTTTTGATGGAAAAATATTCTTTTGAAACCCGGGATATATCAGGGCTTTTACTGCGAAGCCGGTTTTTTACCACAGATGATATTGGAAACTTTAATGAATTAATGGAACAAAACCGTTACAGCGAAGCGCTTGAACTGGTTTATCAGTTCATGGCTGTACTAAAAGAAGTAATTTTGAATAAAGAAGAAACAGAAGCGATTGAAACTATTTATTACAAACGGCACATTGCCGCCGGTATACCTTCCATGTACGGTCAATACAAGGAACCAAAGTTTGAAGCGCTGGGACTAATGTACAGGCTCGAACAAGTTGCTTCACGTTTAGTCGAAAAAATACTGGAAGAAGTGGAATTGGATTATATCTCAGCCAAGACATTAAATAATATCTATGAAGTCCTGGTCCTTTTTAAAACCGGTCTTGAACTTGACGGGATGGTAAACCAAAACTTTAATTCAACCCTGGAGATGTTTCGCTACAGTTTAACTTCTACCAGTGTCACCCTTGGGCAGTATATGAATATTTTTCGCTTTATGTCGCAGCATATCAAGGAGTTAATTAACGAATATTTTATCCGGGTCTATGATGAAACAATAAATGTTGTAGTTCCCCAGATTTTTGATGATTCACCGGAGACAATTGCCAAAGAATCAGAAATCTTTTATCGGGATATCCTATCTTCTGCTTTTTTAGTTCAGGAACTGGATCAATTTATTGCCAATTCCTTAAACATGATTAATAATATGCTTGAAAATTATTCTGAAGAGCATATTCATAATATGATGAGCTATAATCCAGACCTGGCCATCAGTCCGCTTGATCGCAAAACCTTAGAGATGGACAACCAGGTATTTCTCGGAGCCAAGGCTTATTACCTGAAAAAGCTGATGGCTTACGGCCTGCCTGTCCCCCCTGGTTTTGTGCTGACCACCGAAGTTTACAGACATAAAGAGACTATTTTTGATCACCCCTCCATGAGTCATGAATTAGATAAGATTATTTATAAGCAATTGATAAAAATTGAGAAAAAAACAGGATTAAAATTTGGCAGTACGGAAAAACCGCTGTTGTTATCAGTCCGTTCGGGCACAGCTATTTCCATGCCCGGAGCAATGAGAACTATTCTGAATGTAGGCATGAACGACAAAACTGCCCGGGCTTTGGATAAGAACCAGGAAACGGCCTGGATGGGATGGGACTGTTATCGGCGCTTTATTCAGAGCTGGGGCATGTCTAACGGGGTTGACCGTGACTGTTTTGACGAGGTAATGGTCCGGGTTAAGAACAAGTATGGCGTTGAGCGGAAAGCCTTCTTTACTGCCGAACAGATGAAAGAACTCGCTCTTGAATATAAAAAAACACTTAATGAACATGATCTCTTTATTGCCGAAAATCCTTATGATCAGTTGAAACAGGCCATTAATAACATATTTAATTCATGGTCATCACCACGTACAACTGCCTATCGAAAACATTTGCAGATTGCCAATGAATGGGGAACTGCGGTCCTTGTTCAAAAAATGGTCATGGGCAATCGTTCAAAACATTCCGGTTCGGGGGTCGTTTTTACTCACAATCCAAAGCTTAAAAAGCCCGGTATAAACCTGTACGGTGATTTTACCCTTTGCAGCCAGGGCGAAGATATCGTAGCCGGTCTTGTTTATCCCTTACCTGTTTCTGAAAACCAGCGCACAGATGAGTTTTATGAAAATGATATTTCACTTGAATCAGCTTTTCCTGAAATTTACCGGCGCTTACATGGAATTGCTACCGAACTGATTGAAAAATATAGTTTTAATAACCAGGAGATTGAATTTACTTTTGAATCGGATCATCCCGATGATCTCTATATACTGCAAATAAGGGAACAAAACATTGTCCAGCAGGAGAAAGTGGCAGTTTTCAGCACCCCGATTGAAGAAATGGAACCGATCGGCAGCGGCATCGGTGTGGGCGGTGGATCAATGAGCGGGATTGTCAGTTTTGATATGGAGGATTTAATCGAAAACAAACAAAAATATCCCGACGAAAAGCATATCTTGTTTAGACCGGATACGGTACCCGATGACATCCAGATGATTTTTAAATGTGACGGCCTGGTTACCAGCCGGGGAGGAGTTACCTCTCATGCTGCCGTAGCAGCAGAAAAACTGGGCAAAGTATGTATTGTTAATTGCAAAGAATTGATTGTTTATGACGATAAAAAGTATTGTACAATCAATGATTTTGTAATCCGAAAGGGAGATGCCATTTCGATAGATGGAAAGGCGGGTAATATTTATTCAGGAAGTTTTAATGTGATATATGTTTAATTAAGTCACGTGGGAGGAATAAAAGTGAGCAGCTACCTGCATAGCAGGAAAACACTGGGTATTAATGGTTTTGGCAGGATAGGCAAACTTACCCTATGGAACCACTTGAATGCCGGTCATTTTGACTATTTTGTAGTTAACACCGGCCGCAAAGTAGGCAAAAATTTAGAGGATATTATTGATTACCTGGTTAAAGATAGCACCTATGGCTATCTTGATCGTTTTTTGTACGGTTATTCCGGTAAAACCAGCGCAATTGAGATAACCGACCGTGATAAGGGAATATTTACCATCAATGACGTCCCAATCAAGATTTTAACAACCGAGCGTAACCCACGGGATATAAACTGGGCTAAAGAAGGAATACAGCTGGTTATTGAGTGTAGCGGCAGTCTTGTAGATCCTGCTGCTCCGGCTGACCAACCTAAAGGCAGTGTGCGCGGTCACCTGGAGGCAGGAGCAGAAAAAGTAATCATCAGTGCTCCTTTTAAGGTAGCTGATGGCGCCCAAAAACTCCCACCCGATAGCTGTATGTTTGTTTATGGGATAAATCACGATAAATATGATCCGTCAACCCATCATATTCTTTCTGCAGCCAGCTGTACTACCACCGGTCTTTCACATATGATCAAGCCGCTGCTGGAAACCCGAGAAACATCAACAATTATCACTGCTTCGATGTCTACCGTTCATGCGGCCACCAATAACCAGAATATTCTTGATGCAGTTCCTAAATCAGGTGCTTCCGATCTGCGCAAAAATCGCTCTGTTTTTAATAATATTATTCTTACGACCACTGGAGCTGCCGATGCCCTGGAAGAAATCATGCCCGAAATCAGGGATATTGGTTTTATGGCTGATTCGGTCCGTATACCAACCAGTACCTCTTCTTTGATCATGCTCAATGTAACTTTTAAAACTGTCTTAAACGAGGCCGGAGAACCAGAGTTAAACCGGGATTTGATCAACGACATTTATAAAAAGGCTGCCGGCGGAGCGCAAAAAGGAATGGTTATATTCAGCGAGAAACAGAATGTTTCAACCGATCTTGCCGGTTTTCCTGCAGCAATTGTAATCGAGGGGGTTGAGACTCACACCAGAACCGGATTTATCAAGTTAAATACTGCAACCTTGCAGGAAATTGGTTTTGAAACGGCTGCTGATATAAATATTCCGGTCACCCATGCCAAAATATTTGGCTGGTATGATAATGAACTGGGCAGTTATGTCAATTTACTGGGTAAACTGGCTGTCTATGTTGATAAAAATATGCCCTGATCTTTGCCGATAGGAGTGAATATATGCCTGTTTCCAGCCGGGAAACAGTTGCCCTGGCTCGTTGTCTACACTACCATCCACAAGAAGTACGTCATGGCTTGCAGAAGGTTATGCAACCCTTTGGCGGTATTGAAACTTTAGTCAAACCGGGGCAAAAGGTTCTTCTTAAGCCGAACCTTCTTTCTGCTGCTCCACCTGCAGAGGCTGTGACGACTCACCCCTTAGTTCTGAAAGTTATGACCGAGCTGATTCATGAGGCAGGCGGTAAAGTCTTTATTGGCGATAGCCCGGGTAGTGATTCCCAGGAAAAAGCTCACCAGGTTTGCGGTGTGCAGGAAGTAGTTCAGGAAACCGGGGCTGAACCGCTTTTCTTTTCCAAGGTGAATTATAAAAAGGTCCGGGGTTACAGGTTATGGAATATCCCCCTGGCTGCAGAGTTAGATCAGATGGACATTATTATTAATATGGCCAAACTCAAAACCCATTCTCTAACCGGTATGACCGCAGCAGTTAAAAATGTTTATGGTTGCGTGCCCGGGAAAACCAAGGGCCGCTATCATTTTGAATATCCTTTGCCGGCAGATTTTTCACGGTTGTTAATTGATGTTTACCTGGCTGTAAAGCCGGCTTTTTCGATTATTGATGCAGTTATAGCTATGGAAGGAGCAGGCCCTCGGGGGGGCAAACCACGACAGCTGGGTTTGTTGATGGCTTCTTGTAATGCTGTTGCCCTGGATAACGTTGCAGCATCGGTTATCGGTTTTCGTTCTGAACATGTATCAACCCTGAGCGTGGCCGGCGAACTGAAACTTTCGGGTTCGGACCTATCTGCAATTACAGTCAGGGGATTACAACTGGAAGACTGCCGGGTTAGCGATTTTGATAAGGGTCCTGCTTCTAAGGGCAGCCTCGGCCGCCTTGTAGCCCTTTTCCCGGTTGCCCGGCTCAGGAATATAATAATCAATCGGCGGCCATATCCGCGCATCGACAGTGATTTGTGCAATGGTTGCGGGGTTTGCTATGAAAACTGTCCCGCACAGGTTATAAACTTTACAGGTTCAATTCCTGATATTAATTTTGATGGATGCATTCGCTGCTATTGCTGCCAGGAATTCTGTTCAAAGAGTGCGATTAAGCTAACTAAAACTAAATAATGTTTAGTTATGAAACAGAACCATATACTGATAAATTAACCCCGTACTAAGAAGTCCTTTCATGTCTGATAATAAAAGGAGTTCTTTTATTTCATAATTATTAATGATATAATGAATTGTGTTAAAATTAACTATTATTAATTGACGGGGGTGTTTTTGCTTGAAAGTACTGGTAAGTGATGCTTTTTCTTCGGAAGGGCTGGAAGTACTGCGTAAAAATGTTGAAGTTGATTATCAGCCGGAAATTGAACCGCATGAACTGGTTGATAAAATCAAACAATTTGATGCTCTGGTAGTGCGCAGTAGAACTAAAGTCACAGCTGAGGTTATCGAAGCAGGCAAAAACCTGAAAGTAATTGGCCGGGCCGGTGTCGGGGTAGATAATATTGATGTTGATAAGGCTACGGAAAAAGGGATCATCGTTGTTAACGCACCACACGGAAATACTATTTCGGCCGCCGAACATGCCATTGCCCTGTTAACTTCCCTGGCTCGCAATATTGCTGATGCCAATAGATCCGTAAAGCAGGGAGAATGGAAGAGGTCTGATTTTACCGGTGTTGAATTAAATCAAAAAACACTGGGGATCATTGGCATAGGTCGAATCGGCAGTGAAGTAGCCCGCCGGGCCAGAGCTATGGAAATGAAAATTATTACTTATGATCCATACATCTCGAAAGAACAGGCAGAAAAAATTGGTATTGAAATGGTTTCTTTAGAAGATCTTTTTAAGCAGGCTGATTTCATTACCCTGCATGTGCCTATGAGCTCTTCAACATATCATATGATCGGTGAAAAAGAAATTGCGATGATGAAACCGGGAGTGCGGATTGTTAACTGTGCCCGCGGAGGACTGATAGATGAAGATGCCCTGTGCAGGGGTCTGCAAGAAGGAAAGGTTGCCGGTGCGGCACTGGATGTTTTTGAGCAGGAACCTCCGGGAGAATGTAACCTTTTGGAGTGCAGTAATGTTATTGTTACACCTCACCTGGGAGCCCTAACCCGGGAAGCTCAGACAAATGTTGCCCTGCAGGTATCAGAACAGATAATCAATGCTTTGCAGGGAAAACAAGTTGTATCAGCGGTTAATGTGCCGGCTTTATTGCCTGAAACAAAAGCGGCAATAGGTCCTTTTTTACCATTGATGAAGATGATGGGCAGTTTTTATTTTCAAGTTTTTGGCGGTTCAGTTGATGAGATTGATATAACTTATAGCGGAGAGATAGCTTCAATGCCTTTTGCCCCCCTGACTACCTCCTGCCTGGTTGGGTTTTTACAGCATGTAGTCGGTGACAGTGTTAACTGGGTCAATGCTCCTTATATCACCAAGGGCAGGGGAATTGCCGTTAGGGAGATATCGACAACCGCGATAAAGAATTACAGCAACCTGGTTACAATGACAGCGAGGTCGGGTAGTGAAGAACATATTATTTCAGCAACCCGCCTTAACGGTGATATGCGTATTGTCAGGGTTGATGATTACCGAACTGAGATTATTCCTTCCAGGTATATGCTTCTGATCACCTGCAAAGATCAACCAATGATTGTTGGTAAAGTGGGCACCCTGCTGGGTGAAAATAATATAAATATTGCTTCAATGCAATCAGGCCGGAAAAAAGCAGGTGGAACAGCAGCAATGGCTTTGCAGACTGACGAGAAGATACCTGATGAAACTTTAAAAAAGGTTAAGGAACTGGATGATATTAAATCAGCCTTTTTTTTGTATATGCCGAAAAGTATCCTAATGGATCAATAAATAATCACAAATGAGGTGTTTTGTTTGACGGTTAAAGTTTATGCTTTGAGTACATGTCCCTGGTGTAAAAAGGTTAAGAGCCTATTGGATGATCATGCTATCGATTATGACTTTGTTGATGTGGACCTGGCCCAGGGTGAAGAACAGATGAAAGCCCTGGAGGAAGTGGAAAGATTGACAGGCAAACGTTCTTTTCCGGTTACTGTTATTAACGATCAGGTAATCAAGGGATTCAAGAAGGAAGAAATTGAAGGAGCGTTAAAAGGTGAAGCATAAAATATACTGCCAGGTGTGCCGACTTTCTTTTATTTACACGGGTGAACCAGGACCTGGCCAGGTAGTCACTTGTTCAATTTGTGGTGCTGAACTAAAAGTAAATCAAACAGAACCGGAAGTAACTGCTGTTCGCTTTGCCCAGGAGCCTGAAACGGAGATTCGCAGGCGGGCAGATAATTTTGCCAGCCTGCGCGGTTATACCTTTAATGAAGACAAGGAGCTTGTCATCGAAGGTTTGGTAGACAAAAATAAAATGTACGGTGATTTCTACTGTCCCTGCCGTTTTGAAAATATACCGGAAAATGTTTGTCCCTGCCTGGAAACACGTATGAATGAAGTGCGTAAATTGGGCAGATGTTACTGAAACCTTTTTCATCTCAGAGAGTGAGTTTCACTCCCGTGTATGATCAATAGAGCTTTAATTATACAAAAAAAGAATCAAGTGTCCCGTTTTTTGCTGGATATGTATAATAAATATCGTTTTTGATCTGTGAGATATGAATGCGGATCAATATTAGCAGGCTTCCGGTTGGAATATACCGGTTTTTTTATTTTGATCAGACTTTTTAAGCCAAATTGTGTATTACTTATAGGGCAAGTCAAAATGGTGGTGCAAATTTGCAAAAGATGCTGCATGACATGGTTGAAACATATGGAGATCGAATATACCGCCTGGCTTTGCGTTACACCTGTGATAGTTTTCAGGCCCAGGACATAACCCAGGAAACATTCCTGCGGGCTTTTCAGCACCTGGACCGTTTCGATCGCAGCAAACCTGCAGGACCGTGGCTTTTTAAGATTGCCACCAACCTATGCCGTAACTGGATGCGCGATGGCCGGGAGATACCGGTGAGCTATTCTGAAGAGCTCAATCAGTCATCAGCACCGGGGCCGGAGGAACATTATTTAGCAAAGGAAAAGGAAAAAGTTTTAGTGGATACCCTGCATCAACTGCCGGTGATGTACCGGGAGGTTATTTTACTTAAACATGTCAGTGAACTTAGTTATTTTGAAATATGCGAAGCCCTTGATCTTGAGCTAACCCTGGTTAAGAATAGACTTTACCGTGGACGAAAGATGCTTAAAGAGGCCCTGGAAAAACAGGAAAGGTTGATATGAAAATGGATCAATGCCCCGATGTTTTGACAATTCAGGCCGTGTTGGACGGGGAAGAAAAATCTGAAAAGGTTAACCAGCATATNCAAAACTGTTCGTCCTGCCGTCAGGTTTACCGGGATTTATCCGGGCTGGTGTCTGTTGCTGAACGCCTGGGCAGTGAAGCGGTTCTTCCGGATCAGTTTTATAAGACTTTAAATACCAGGGTTGCAGCCAAACCCTTCCCTGCCGGATTGGTGGCAGNGGTTATGTTTCTTTTTACCTTTTTAAGTGCTTACATTATCGATCCCGGTTATATTCAGTGGTGGCTGTCTGCTGGCATGACCGGGCAAATTAGTTATGTGCTGGATATTTTAATCGATGTTTTGTTTTTGTTTCAAGCTTTAGGATCATTTTGGCTGATTTTTACAGTCACAGCCCTGGTGGTTTTTGAAGTTCTGATTTTAAATAAGTTAAAAGTTGCGGAGGGATAAAATAATGATTAACAAAAGATTGTTTGGAAAATTTCTGCTCACTGTAATCAGCGTTGTTTTGTTGCTGAGCCTGCTGCCTGTTGTAGCAGCGGGGAACGATAATAATGATCCTATTGATGAGGTTATCAACAGGGATATCAGTAAGGCAGCCGGTAATTTGGAGATTTCTTCCCTTACCAGGGTTAATGGAAATGTAACCCTGAATCTTGGCGAACTTACTGTATACGGGGTCGTCAATGGTAACGTAAAAAATAATATAGGCCAGGTAATTATCGAGGGCGATATAAATGGTGATGTTGAAACCAATATGGGACAGGTTGTTGTTAACGGTAATGTCAGTGGAGATATTAGAACACGGATGGGCGACGTGGTTGTAGATGGCTTAGTAGGCGGTAATGTAACCACCGATCTGGGAGCAACCAAAATTGGCGGCGCGGTCGGTGGTGACATTGGTTCCGGATTTGGTGAAATGCGTATAACCGGTACTGTTGGTGGTAATGTAAACAGCACCGGAGGTCATGTAATCATAAGCGGCATCGTCGAAGGTGATGTTATCCTGGAGCAGGGAGTTGTAGAACTCAAACCTGATGCAGTTGTTTCGGGTAAAGTTTATGTCGGTCGTGGAACGGTTAATAAGGCGGATACAGCAAGGGTTGGCTCAGTGGAAATTGGTGAAAAAATGACTGCTTCAGAACTGCAGAGACAGATAGATGAAAATGGATTTGTTATTAACAGTACAGATAGAGAGCCGGGCGAAGACATTTCTGAGCGGATAGTTATTACAGTTAACCGTATATTTCGTGATTTCAATTTTAGACCGCATTTGATCCGGGGGATGGACTGGCCCTTTTTTACCGGTCCTTTCATGGGCATCTACGGTAATATAGCCCGGGGAATATTGAACATGCTAATTTTATTTGCTCTTGCCGCCTTAACTTATACTCTTTTCCCCGCACAGGTAAAAACGGCAGGTAATGCTGTTTCAGAAAAAATAGGACCTGTTATAGGGTGGGGCCTGCTGGCTGCCGTACTGGCAATACCGCTGATGGTTTTGCTGGCAATAACAATTATAGGCATACCACTTATTTTTGTTGAAATAATTGTCCTGGCTGCCGCTGCTTTGCTCGGTTACACGGGAATTGTTAACCTGGTTGGCAGCCGGGTGATTGGAGCTGCTTCTTCCGGTTCAGCCAATCCCCTGGGAACAATTGCCCTGGGGGTTATTCTAATCGGGTTGGTCAGCCTGATTCCGATTATCGGATCACTGCTGTCACTGGCAGTTTTTATCCTGGGGGTTGGTGCTGCTTTGACTACCCGTTTCGGATCCATAAAAACTGAAGCAGCTGAACAGCTGGTGTCCGGTTCTGATCATTAAACCCTGATACTGAAGGCGTGATCGATATTTATATAATCAGGTTTAAGAGGTCTTCATCGCCGGGTTTAGCGGGATAAAGACCTCTTTCATTTATGTTGAATACCAGATTGTAATGAAAACCGCTTACTCTGGTTCAGATTTAATCAATCTTCAGGGTTTCAAGCAGTTGCGAACGCATATCTTCCGGGGCAATTAGCTGCCGGTGTTTAACCGGCTTCTGATCAAGCTCAGCCAGGCTTTTCGGTACAGGGGTATTTGTTTCCCCGGCCAGTATATTAATCAGCTTAAGTTCACTAATATCTTTAAAGCGGCTGCTGCCGAAAAGGGCCCTGACTGTACTGCCGGTAAATTTATAGGGACTGGCCGTGGAAAGAATAACTGATGGACTGGGATCATTTTCCCGAGCCATATAGTTGTCCAAAACTTTTTTTCCGACAGCAGTGTGCGGGTCGATCAGATAATTGTAGTTTTGATATGTTTCAGATATGGCCTGCAGGGTTTTTTCATCGTCGGCATAATCCGACCAGAATAACTCCTGCAGTTTTATCATTGTTTCCCGGTCTATGCGGTACTGGCCGGTATTGATTAATTCTTTCATCCAGGTATTGATGCGTTGAGAATCATGACCGGTTATTTCAAAAAGCAGGCGCTCTAAATTGCTCGAAACCAGTATATCCATGGAAGGAGAAAGGCTGATGTGGAGCGACCGGCGGCGGTCATAAATACCGCTGTTAATGAAGTTAGCAAGAACATTATTGCGGTTGGCTGCACAGATTAAACGGTTAACCGGAAGACCTAATCGACTGGCATAGTAACCGGCCAGTATGTTGCCAAAATTACCGGTTGGAACTACAAAATTAACCCTTTGCCCCGGCTTAATCGCCCCTTGCCCGGTTAACTCCCGGTATGCATAAAAATAGTATACAATTTGCGGCAGCAGTCTTCCCCAGTTTATTGAGTTGGCCGAAGATAGCCGGTAACCGGCTTCCGATAACTGCTTGCTTAAAATATAGTCGTTAAAAATTTGTTTAACCCCGGTTTGGGTATCGTCAAAGTTTCCCTGTACGGCGATTACTTCGACGTTACTGCCTTCCTGGGTAATCATTTGCTGTTTTTGAATTTCACTAACCCCTTTTTCCGGGAAGTAAACAATTATTTTAATTCCCGGCACATCGCGAAAACCTTCCAGGGCTGATTTGCCGGTGTCACCGGAGGTAGCGGTCAGGATAACTACTTTGCGCATATCGCTGTTTTTATGCACGGCAGTGTTGAGCAGGTAAGGTAATACCTGCAGAGCGATATCTTTAAATGCACAGGTCGGGCCATGCCATAATTCCAGGAAATAGAGCTTATTGGAAATATGTTTTAAAGGGGCAATGGCCGGATGTTCAAAGGTTTCCAAATTATAAGCAGATCGGACAGCATGTTCTATATCAGTTGAGCTGAAGTCGGCCAGGAAAAATTTAAAAATGAAGCTTGCTATTTGCTGGTAGTTTCCGGCAGGCAAATTTTCCAGGGTTAAAGGTTTTGTTGTTTCGGCCGGAACATATAAGCCCCCGTCCGGTGCCAAACCTTTAAGCACTGTTTCGGCTGCAGGCACAGATTCTGCCTGTCCTCTTGTACTGTAGTATCGCATAAAACCTTCCCCTTCTAATCTACTACCTGTATACTGAATTCGCCCATTTTTGGACAAATCCCTTTAATTAAAAGTATTTAGCCTTGACAAAAATCAATGGAAAAGGTATTTTCAAAGCGCAGTTCAATTAATCCTCATCAATTATACCTCTGCATAATTTTAAGGAGTGTGTTTATTAGGTGAAGTATATTGTTATTGTCGGAGATGGTATGGCCGATTATCCACTTGTACAGCTCGATAATAAAACAGTTCTGCAGTATGCCCGCACACCGAACTTTGACCGGCTTGCTATCGCAGGAGAATCCGGGTTGGTGCAAACTATACCGGAAGATCTTTCTCCCGGCAGTGATACGGCCAATCTTTCTGTAATCGGGTACGATCCGCATAAATATTATACCGGTCGCTCACCGTTTGAAGCGGCCAGTTTGGGAGTTGAGCTTGACAATGACGATATTTCTTTTCGCTGTAACCTGGTTACCCTTAGTGATGAAGATTCTTATGCCAATAAAAAGATGAATGACTATTGTGCCGGAGAGATATCAACCAATGAAGCCAGTGAATTAATTACAGAGGTTAGCAGACACCTGGGTACTGAAAAAATAGATTTTTTTTGCGGTTTTAATTACCGGCACCTGATGGTTTGGCACGGTGCCCCCGATCAATGGGCCCTAACTCCTCCTCATGATATAAGCGGGCAGGTAATTGGTGATTATCTTCCTGCAGGAGATGGCAGTACAAAATTAAGAGAAATAATGGAGCAGAGTTATGAGATTCTTGCCAGTCACCCTGTAAACCGAAGACGGGTCGAAAAAGGGCTTAACCCGGCTAACGCAATATGGATCTGGGGTGAAGGCAAAAAACCAATTTTACCTTCCTTTTATGATAAGTACGGCATAAAAGGGTCGGTTATATCAGCGGTTGACCTGGTCAAAGGCATTGGCCTTCTGGCCGGTTTAGAGTTAATTGAGGTTGAAGGGGCCACCGGAAATATAGATACCAATTACAGGGGCAAGGCAGAAGCGGCCACCAGGGCTTTGAAAGAGGGCCAGGATTTTGTATATTTGCATGTTGAGGCTCCGGATGAGTGCTCGCACCGTTTTGAAATTGAAAACAAGGTAAAGGCTGTTGAAATGATTGATCAAGAAGTAGTTAAAAGAATCAACGATGAGCTGCAGCAAAGCGGCATAGTGTACAGTATATTACTAATAACCGATCACGCTACCCCTCTTTCACTGGGCACGCATACCAAAGATCCGGTTCCTTTTGCTATTTACCGCAGTGATGATCAAAAAAATAATCCTGACCGGAAATATGATGAGATTAGTGCTTCAAAAACAAAGCTTTTCATCCGGGAAGGGTTTCTCTTGATGGATCGCTTTTTAAACAGGGGATAACTAATATTGAAAACATTGCTTGATGAAAAATTGTTGAGGGGTAATAGTAAAGAAAAAATAATAACTAGAAAATTCATGGTCCTTTTCGGAGTGGTGTTTCTTCTTTTTTTTGCTCTCGATTTTTATATACCGGTCCTGCCTTTTTATGTTATCGATATTGACGGAAGCGAAACTGCTGTAGGGTTGTTAATGGGCTTATTTACTTTTTGTTCTGTTATTCTTCGCCCGTTACAGGGTCGCAACCTTAATCGCCGGGGTCGCAAAAGACTGCTTGTTGCAGGAACAGCTGTTTATGCTGCAGCCGGTTTGGGACTGCTGTTTTTACCTTCTCTTCCCCTGGTATTTATATTTCGGGCTATCCAGGGATTTGGATGGGGTGCGTTCCTGCTTGCTTTTAATACCCTCACCCTTGACCTGGCGCCAACAGGGAGAAGAGGAGAGACACTCGGCCTGATGGGGATTGCCCCTCCATTTTCGCTGGCTGTTGCGCCGGTTCTTGGTGAACATCTCCGGATAACCACGGAGAGCAATTACCTGCTCTTATTTTTCATTGCTTCCCTGGCTGCCATACTGGCTTTTTTGATGGCTGTAATTTTTAGGGAACCTAAATTGGAAAAGGGTGAAGATAAAAAAACTCCGCTTTTATCAGGCAGAGTGCTTTTTCCTTCCCTGATTATATTTTTTATGACTTTTAACCTGGGTAGTATTCTCACTTTTTTGCCCCTTTTGGGTGAAGTACGTAATATTCAGGCTGTCGGCTACTTTTTCACGCTATTTGCCCTGACAGCAGCTGTTTCACGTCCCCTTGCCGGACGGCTTTCAGATCGATTAGGACGCTCCAGGGTATTTTTACCCTCTCTGGTTTTAGCCTCGGTTGCCCTGGCTATGATAGCCCTGGCCAATTCAGAATTACATCTTTTATTAAGTGCCTTCATTTTAGGGATTGGCTTTGGTTCAGCTCATTCTTCAGTCATGGCCATGGCTGCCGACAGGCTGCCGATTATGGAAAGAGGGGTTGGCATGGCCACTTTTACTGCCTCTTTTGACCTGGGAATTGTGGTCGGGGCAAGCACACTTGGCATACTGCTGAACTGGTTTGATTTTACTGCAGTATTTTTTCTTTGTGCTGTGATTATGCTTGTTCCGGTCCTGTTGAACACTGCTAAACAGAGGCTGCGAAAATATGGCTGATGGCTAAAAAGCTGCAGCAACGGCACAGGCAAAAGGAGGTTCATGGGTCATCGATATGGTGATTCCGGTAATGTTTTTTCCACGGGCTAACCGAAGAGCTTCGCCGTAAAGTTTAACTTCTGGTTGTTTACCATTTGCAGTCATAATTTCCACTTCTTTCAGAGCTGCCGGCCCGATACCACAGCCAATTGCTTTCAAAGATGCTTCCTTTGCGGCAAAAAGTGCAGCCAGTGAAGCTATTGACTCTTTTTTTTGCCTGAACCTGTTTTTTTCGCTGTCTGTAAGTATTCTATTTAAAAAACGTTCCGGGAACTTTTGATATATTTTCCCGATCCGTTCTATAGCTACCAGGTCGACACCGATACCCAGGCTCAAATATTCCACCCCCCCCATCACAAATTATAACACAAGCGCAGCTGAAGTCATTGGATAATCCGTCATTGGATAATTCTTCATATATCTTGCTTTTTAATATTTTTTGTGATAGTCTTTAAGCGATATAAAACCCTTAATATGGGGTCATCTTAGGAGGTATTTTTTTAATGCAAGGTAAGGTAAAGTGGTTTAACCCTGAAAAGGGGTACGGCTTCATCGAAGTTGAAGAAGGTAAAGATGTATTTGTGCATTACTCGGAAATTCAGGAAGAAGGGTTTAAAACCCTGGAAGAAGGGCAGGAAGTTGAATTCGAAATTGTCGAAGGAAACCGAGGCCCTCAGGCTGCAAACGTGGTAAAGGTATAACTTTATTTTGCCCGGGCCCTATAATTAAAGATGTTGCCTAAATTAGCCGGCATTAACTGCCGGCTTTTATTATGGGATAGCCGGCCCGGGTGAAAATTCAATTAGCGGTAATTTTACCATTGACAGCAAAAGAAACAGGTGTTATTCTTTTTTTTGTGGATACCCGAGTTGTTTGGTCGGAATTCAAGGAAGCTCGTGAGGTAAAAAATGAAACTTTCGGCTAAAGTAGAATACGGGGTAAGAGCCATGGCTATACTTGCCTTTTATTATCAAAGTGGACCTTTGCCGTTACGGGAAATTGCTGAGCAGGAAAGCATATCCCTTAAATTCTTGGAACAGATTTTTCCAAATTTCAGACGCTCCGGATTAATAATCAGTGTGCGTGGATCCCGTGGTGGTTATCTGCTATCCCGTCCCCCGGCTGAAATTAAAGTCGGTGATATTGTGCGGGCTGTTGATGGTCCGATTACCCCGGTAAACTGTCTTTCAGATAACGGGAGTGATCCCTGCTGTCATCGTAGAGAAGGATGCCTGACCAGGCAAGTATGGGAAAAGCTCAGAGATAAAATTAATGATGTTTTAGATGATGTATCACTTGATGAATTAATTGATCTTAAGCCGACCCACATAACTTAAAAACGGGGAGGAATAAAAAATGCAAAGTCGGCTGGTTTATATGGATCACGGAGCAACTACTCCGGTCAGAAAAGAAGTTGTTGATTCTATGCTGCCCTTCTTTCATGATCAGTATGGTAATCCTTCCAGCCTGCATGCTCCGGGCAGAAAGGTTCGCCAGGCATTAGACGAGGCTCGAGAAACAACAGCGAGAGCGCTGGGGGCCGACCCTGAAGAAATTTACTTTACTTCCGGAGGCACAGAGTCAAACAATATTGCCCTGCGTGGAGCGGCAAAAAAGCAAAAAGGCGGGGGACATATTATTACTTCAAGCATTGAGCACCATGCTGTTCTTGATGTATGCCGCGACCTGGAAAACGAAGGGTTTAAGGTGACCTACCTGCCTGTTGACCACTATGGCTGTATTGAACCCGAAATGGTTAAAGAAGCGATAAACAAGGACACCTTTATTATTTCTATTATGGCTGCCAACAACGAAATAGGCACCCTGCAGCCGATATCTGAAATAGCCTTACTGGCCCGCGAGCACGGAATATTATTTCATACCGATGCTGTCCAGGTGGTTGGGCAGCTGCCGGTTGATCTACATAGCAGTAATATTGATTTTCTCTCCCTGTCGGCCCATAAGTTTAACGGACCTAAGGGTATCGGGGCCCTTTTTATGCGAAAAGGGGTTGAAATCAATTCTTTATACCGGGGAGGAAGCCAGGAAAGAAAGCTGCGGCCGGGTACGGAAAATGTTCCCGGTATAATTGGTTTAGGCAGAGCTTTAGAGCTGGCTGTATCCGATATACCACACAAAAAAAAACGCCTGGAATCTTTGAGAGATAGTTTAATTGCCGGGCTTCTGCAGATCGACGATGTTGTATTAAACGGACATCCCCGCCAGCGGTTACCGGGCAATATTAACGTAAGCTTTAAATATATTGAAGGTGAATCGGTTCTGTTAGGCCTTGACATGGAAGGAATAGCTGCTTCAAGTGGTTCTGCCTGTTCTTCTGGTTCACTGGAACCTTCACATGTTTTATCAGCAACCGGGCTTGATCATTCTATTGCTCATGGTTCAGTGCGTTTTAGTCTTGGTTGGGGTAATTGTAAAGAAGATGTTGATTTTGTTTTGCAAAAAGCACCATTAATAGTAGAGAGGTTAAGGAATATATCTCCGACTTACCATTCACGTTAACCCGGATAACAGGAAGGAGAAATTTGCATGTACAATGAAAAAGTAATTGATCATTTTAACCATCCCCGTAATGTCGGAGAGCTATCTGATGCAGATGGGATCGGTGAAACCGGCAGTTTTAAGTGCGGCGATACTATGAAACTATATATCAAGGTTAAAGATGATCGAATTGAAGATGTTAGTTTCCAGACCTACGGTTGTGGAGCAGCGATCGCCAGCAGCAGCATGCTAACTGAAATGGTAAAGGGTAAAAAGCTAGATGAGGCAATGCAAATTACCAACCAGGATGTTGCCGATCAGCTTGGTGGACTTCCACCCCTTAAACTGCATTGTTCAAACCTGGCGGCAGATGCCCTGCACAATGCAATTGAGGATTATCGTCGAAAGCATGATCAAGTATAACCGTTTTAAAAAACCCTGGCAGATATTTTAGCCGATTAACTTGACAAAGCCCCCGGATAAATGTTATTTTTTTAATAGCTTTAGCACTCTTAAAGATAGAGTGCTAAAGAGAAAACGGGGGAATAAAACATGGTCGCACCTTTGAATGATAGAAAAGAACAAATACTGCGTGCCGTAGTTGTCAATTATATAAAAACAGCTGAACCGGTCGGTTCCAGAACTGTGGCCCGTTCTAATCCTGCTGGTCTGAGTTCGGCTACAATTCGCAATGAGATGTCCGACCTGGAAGAAATGGGTTACCTGGTTCAACCCCATACTTCAGCTGGAAGAATTCCATCACAGCTTGGCTATCGCTATTATGTTGATAACTTGATGGAACCAGGTGAGCTTAGTGTCGATGATGAACTGGTTATCAGCAGCTCTTTAAGCGCTGAAAAGATGCGTGAAATTGAACAGATTATTATTAATTCAACCAGGGTTTTATCTTCGGCAACAAACCAGACTTCCCTGATAATGGGTCCGCAGTTTAAAAAAAGTGCTTTTCACCAAATGCGGATCCTCCCTCTTGATGGAAAAAGAGGGCTGGTAGTTTTAATAACCGATACTGGTTTTATTAAGAACAAGGTTATTAACCTTGATCAGCAGTTAAGTCAATCAGAACTGCACCAGGTCGTTTCTTATCTAAATCAAAAACTTTATGGCTTAACTATAGACCAGGTCACAACCTCTTTGATCAACGAATTGAAAAGGGACCTTTTCAGACGTCTGGAAATCCTGGAGCAGGCATTCATTTTGTTGGAAGAAAGTTTGAAAGAAGAAAAGCAAATTCGGGTATTTCTCGGAGGAACTACCAACATACTTAACCAGCCCGAATTTAAAGATGTAGATAAAATTAGAAGAATGCTCAACCTGTTTGAACAGGAGCCGTTGTTATTCAAGATCCTGGAGGATAATTCCAGTGAAGATGATATAGTAGTCAGAATTGGCTCCGAGAATGAATGTGATGATATTAAAGAATGCACTCTTATAACCGGTACTTATCGAATTCACGATAAAACCCTTGGTACGCTTGGTGTGCTTGGTCCAACCAGGATGGATTACAGCCGTGTCATCAGTGTAATGCGCCGACTGGTTGACTATTTAAATCAGAGCCTGAGCAGTTCGTGATGATCAGAGAATCAGTCAGGCCTGGTAAAACTTTTTGATGCCTGGTAAATGTTTTTCAGGATCGCAATAAATAATATTATTTAGGTAAGCAGGTGATTTTTAGATGACCGGGAAAAAGGGAGAAGATCAAAAAAGGGAAAATAAGGAAAAACAGGTAGAACAAACCGCAGATCAGATCGAAGTAGATCCTGCTGATTCGCCTGAAGAAGAATCGCAAAAAGAGACAAATGAACAAGAAATTCTTGATGGAGTTCTTGACAGGGAGGGGAATAACTGGGAGCAGGAAAAAGAGGAGCTTATCGACAAAATTAAACGTAAGCAGGCTGAAATGGACAACCTGCGCCGAATCAATAAAATGGAGCAGGCTGAAGCAAGAGAATATGCTCTATATGACTTTCTTTGCAAGTTGCTTCCGGTTTTAGATAACCTGGAAAGGGGCCTTGAATCTGCTCGTGCCGATGAAGACGTTCCGCAAGCACATGTTGAAGGCCTGGAAATGATTTATAAACAGCTATATCAGGTTTTGGAACAGGAAGGAGTAAGTGCTATTGAAGCAGCCGGAGCTCCTTTCGATCCAAACTGGCATCATGCCGTAATGGAAGTGGAAAGTGATGAAGTGGAACCGGGCTGTGTTGCAGAAGAGCTTCAAAAGGGTTACCGGCATCGTAAACGGATCCTTCGGCCGGCATTGGTCAAGGTTTGCCGTGAATAATCTAAATTAGCAAATTTGACAACTCTAGGAGGAAGAAAAAATGGGAAAAGTTCTTGGAATTGATTTAGGGACAACAAACTCAGCAGTTGCTGTTTTAATTGGCAGCGAACCTGAAATTATTGCCAACGCAGAAGGCAGCAGAGTGACTCCTTCGGTGGTTGCATTTACTAAGGACGGTCAGCGGTTGGTCGGACAGGTGGCCAAGCGTCAATCGATTACCAACCCTGAGCGGACTATACTTTCCATTAAAAGGGAAATGGGAACGGATTATAAAACCATAATTGATGATAAGGAATATACCCCGCAGGAAGTTTCTGCGATGATTTTACAAAAGCTTAAAGCGGATGCGGAGAGCTATCTGGGTGAGACAGTCAACCAGGCAGTTATTACAGTGCCGGCCTATTTTACTGATAGTCAGCGCCAGGCAACCAAGGATGCCGGGACTATAGCCGGTATGGAAGTATTGCGTATTATCAATGAACCTACCGCGGCTGCCCTGGCCTATGGCCTTGACAAAAAGGGCGAACAAAAGATTCTTGTTTTCGACCTCGGCGGGGGAACATTCGATGTTTCTGTGCTTGAGCTGGGCGATGATGTGGTTGAAGTTAAGGCCAGCAGCGGCAACAACCGCCTTGGTGGTGACGATTTCGACCAGCGTATTGTTGATTATGTTGCTGATGAATTTAAAAAGGATCAGGGTATCGATCTACGTAATGACCGAATGGCCCTGCAGAGATTAATCGAAGCTGCAGAAAAAGCAAAAGTGGAACTTTCTTCGGTTACTACCACCGACATTAATCTGCCTTTTGTTACAGCTACCCAGGACGGACCAAAACACCTTAATATTAATCTAACCCGTGCTAAATTTGATGAGCTTACCGGTGATCTGGTAGAAAAAACAATGGGTCCAACCAGGCAGGCCTTATCTGATGCAGGATTAAGTGCGGATGATATTGATAAGATTATACTGGTCGGTGGTTCTACCCGGATACCTGCTGTCCAGGATGGTATCCGCAACCTGCTGGGTAAAGAACCGCACAAAGGAGTTAATCCCGATGAAGTGGTCGCTATGGGTGCAGCTTACCAGGCAGGTGTGCTGGGTGGAGAAGCAAAAGATGTTCTTTTACTGGACGTAACTCCTCTTTCGCTGGGTATTGAGACCCTTGGTGGAGTTTTTACCAAGATTATTGAACGTAATACCACGATTCCTACGGAGAAAAAACAAATTTTTTCCACGGCAGCCGATAATCAGACCAGCGTTGATATACATGTGTTACAGGGTGAACGGGCTATGGCTGCAGACAATAAAACGATGGGTCGTTTTATGCTTGATGGTATTCCGCCAGCACCACGGGGTGTGCCCCAGATAGAGGTTAGCTTTAATATTGATGCTAACGGTATTGTCAATGTTTCAGCCAAGGATTTGGCTACGAACCGGGAACAAAAGATTACTATAACTGCTTCCAGTGGCCTGGAAAAAGATCAAATTGATGATATGGTCAACGATGCGGAAAAGTTTGCCGAAGAAGATCGTAAACGAAAAGAGCTGGTTGAAGCCCGAAACCAGGCTGACAGCCTTGCTTACAGTGCTGAAAAATCTTTAAAAGATCTTGGGGACAAGGTAGAAGCGGATAAAGCTGAAGAAATTAAGAAGGCTGTGGAAGAATTACGTGAAGCTGCCAAAGGAGAAGATCTTGATCGGATCAAGGCAGCTACTGATAAAATGAACAACTACATGCATGAGCTTTCTTCAAAACTGTACGAACAGCAGGCTGAAGCTCAGCAGGCCGGCACAGAAGCCGGTGCAGAAAAGGGATCCGGAGAAGCTGCTGAAGATGAAAATGTTGTTGATGCTGATTATGATGTTCAGGAAGAAGAAACCCCTGGAGAAGAAGATAAAGAAGAGAAGAACGATAATTAGCCACAGGAAGCCTGATAATAGCAGCATCAAAGAGCTTTGTTTTATCAGGTTGATTTAATCACCGGGCGAACAAATTTCGCCTGTTGAGACATTTAGAAATTATCAGGATAAAAAGGATGATATCTGGTTATGAGCAATCGAGATTATTATGAAGTTTTAGGCCTTGAACGTGGCGCCTCCAATGAAGAGATAAAAAAAGCTTACCGGCGTCTGGCCAAGCAGTATCACCCTGATTTTAATAAGGATGATGCTGGAGCTGAGAAAAAATTTACTGAAATTAAGGAAGCCTACGATGTACTGAGTGACCCACAGAAAAGGGATCAATATGACCGTTTTGGTCACCAGGCCGGTTTTAACGGTGGAACTGATGGTTTTGGAGGCGCCGGTTTTGGTAGCACCGGTTTTGGTGGTATTGATGAAATATTTGAACAGTTTTTCGGCGGCATGGGCGGAATGGGTGGACGGCGAAGACCACGTGGCCCTGAGCAGGGCGATCATCTCCGCTATGATCTGGATATCACCTTGGAAGAAGCTTATAACGGGGGAGAGAAAGTTATCACCATACCCCGAACCGAGACTTGTCCCGACTGCGACGGTAAAAAGACAAAATCTGAAAAAGGACCCGATACTTGCTCTTCATGCGGTGGCAGCGGACAACAGCAGTATACACGCAGTACACCTTTTGGACGATTTGTCAGTATGCAGGTTTGCAGCAACTGCCGTGGTGAAGGCGTGATTGTTAAAGATCCCTGCCCGAACTGCAGAGGCCAGGGAAGGGTTCATCAGGAAAGAAAAATTGAAATAAATATTCCACCCGGTGTTGAAGATGGTTCGCGTTTGCGTGTCAGTGGCGGTGGTGAAGCAGGAATACGCGGCGGGCCTCCCGGGGATTTATACGTGGTATTCAAGGTGCGCAGGCATAAGTTGTTTCAGCGAAAAGGCAGCGACCTTATCCTTGAATTACCAATAAGTGTCAGCCAGGCTGCCCTGGGTGTTGAACTGGAAGTTCCCACCCTGGAAAATCCAACCACTCTGCAAGTACCCGAAGGGACCCAGCACGGAGCCACATTCCGTTTGAAAGGCCATGGTATGCCGCACCTGCGTGGTTCAGGAAAAGGAGACTTACGGGTAACTGTTAAAGTGAAAGTTCCCAGGCGGCTCACCCCCCGTCAGAAAGAGCTGCTGGAAGAATTTGCCCATTTGAGCGGTGAAGAAGTTGGTGTGGAGAATAAAGGATTATTTGACCGCATGAAAGATGCTTTTGGTAGTGGTTAGATCCGGATTGGCTGGGTAAGCTAAATGCACTATTTTTTTCTTGAGGGTCAGATCTTAACTCCCGGCGCAGAAGTGGAACTAGGCAGTGAAGATGTCAATCATGCTTATCGCGTGCTACGCCTTAAGGCAGGTGATTATGTCGCTGTTGCCGACGGCAGGGGTATGGTTAGAAGTGGTTTGATCGCTGCTTCAGGGCCGAAAAAGGTGATAGTGCTTTTAGGTGATCAGCTTCCTGCTGCAGAATCATTTCTCAAAATAACCCTTTTTCAATCACCGGCCAAAGGTGAAAAAATGGATATGATCATTCGCCAGGCGGTAGAACTCGGGGTTACGCAAATAGTGCCTGTTTATACAGCACGTAGTATACCCCGTTGGAACAGCAGGCTGGAAGAAAAAAAAATTGAGCGCTGGCGCAGTATCATACGCTCTGCTGCTGCACAATGCCGCCGGGCATACCTTCCTCACCTTGAAAATTTGCATGATCTAAAATCTGTCTTGTCTCGTATTGAAGGATATAAAACACTGGTTCTTTTTGAAGAAGAAAAAAACATTTTCTTAACCCAAATATTAAAACAGCCTTGTCCTGAAAACAAGACTGTTTTTTTGTTTATCGGCCCTGAAGGAGGGTTTGACAGCCGGGAAATAGAAGCTTTGAATGAGGCAGGTGCTGAAACTGTTCATGTGGGGCAGCGAATTATGCGTACCGAAACAGCCGCAGTTGCTGCTATTGCAGTTATTCAGGCGGCATGGGGAGATCTGAGCGGGGAAAGGAAGAGTTGGTGAAGAAAAAAGCTGCTTTTTTTACCCTGGGCTGTAAAGTTAATTTTTGTGAAACTGAAGCTTTGCAGGTACTTTTTGAAAAGGCCGGATACCGGATTACTGATTTTGAGGATCAGGCTGATGTATATATTATCAACACCTGTACTGTTACCGGTAACAGTGATCATAAATCGAGAAAAGCAATTCGCCGGGCCAGGAGGCTTTCCCCGGAGTCGTTTATAGTTGTTACCGGCTGTTATGCCCAGGGTGCGCCCGAGACAATAAAACAGATGGAACAGGCAGACCTGATCATTGGTAACCGGGAACGTGAAAGTCTCCCACAATTGGTGGAATCAGTCCAGCATAAAAACACTCTTAATCTTGTTACTCCTCATCAGGCTGATAGTAAGTTTGAAGTACTGCCCCCGTTAAGGCAAAGAGGTCGCACCAGGGGATTTCTTAAGGTCCAGGAAGGTTGTAACCAGCATTGCAGTTACTGTGTTGTTCCGCTGGTTAGAGGCCCCATCCGCAGTCTGGATCCTGAAGAAGTTATCTTGCGGGCACAAATTTTGGTGGAATCAGGGTGCCGGGAAATCGTTTTAACCGGCATTCATCTTGGTCTCTACGGTGCAGATTTAAAGGATATTTCCCTGGCCGGCCTTCTCAAAGAGTTGGAAAATATACCTGGCCTGGTGCGTTTACGTTTGAGCTCTCTTGAACCTTCTGATATAAACTCTGAACTAATTGAACAAATAGTTTGTTCCGGGGTGATCTGTCCTCATCTGCATATCCCCCTGCAAAGTGGAGATGGTGAGATTTTAAGATTAATGAACCGTCCTTATGAACCTGTAGAATACTTGTACCTGGCCAAGTGGCTGAAGCAGGAAATCCCCGGCTTATCCTTAAGCAGTGATGTCATTGTCGGTTTCCCCGGGGAGACTGAACAGCATCACAGTCGCAGCATGAAACTGATCAGCGATATTGGTTTTAGCCGTTTGCACGTTTTTAAATTTTCACCACGACCGGGGACAAAAGCGGCAAATTTATCCGGTCAACTACCCAATAAAGTTAAAGATAGACGCAGCAAAGAAATGATCGAACTTGGTGAAAAGATGGCTTCTCTTTACAGGCAGAATTTTTTAGGCACAATTCAACCGGTTCTGGTTGAAAAGGTGGTGCCTTACTGTTTCAGCGAAGGATTTACCTCTCATTACTTACGGGTTAGAATTATTTCTGATATTAAGGGTCTGCACTGGCGGGGAAAACTGATTAATGCCCGCCTGGAAAAAGATGAAGGTCCTCATATCAGGGCTGTTCACATTAACAGAAAGCATATATAGCAGAAATCAGGCTGTTGATCAAAACGGCAACAGAATTTAGTCTTTAAGACTATCGATAAAAAAGGCCAAATCTTTTAAACTACCCCGGTAATTGCTGAAAGGTTCTTCCTTACTGCGGTGCAGGATAAAATCTTCGACTAAAAAAGTATCGAGACCGGCTTCGGCGGCACTAAGGTCTTCGATAGTGTCATTTCCGGCCATCAGGCAGTTTTCCGGTAAGCAGTTTATGATATTGGTAATTTCAAGGTAATAGGCCGGGTTTGGCTTGCAAAAATGCATATTCTCCATGGTAGTAATCAAATCAAACAGCTCTTCAGATAAACCACCCCAGGAAAGACGCTGCAGGATCGCTGCTGCTGGAAAAATCGGATTTGTGGCCAGCACCAGGGTCAGGTTTTTCCTCCGGGCTGCTTCAATCACTAAACGGGCACAGGGATGCTCCCGGCCCCAACAGCTTAAAGATGGAAAATCATCACGGTAAAATTCTATTTCCAGAGGTTTGATCTGTTTGTATGAGAGTCCCAGCAGCCGGCAAAATTCTTCGTAAAAGACCGTTTCGTTTTTTTTCAAAGGATCATTGTTTTGAATCACCTTATTAGTTGCCCTGAAAAGATATTGAACAAACCTGTCCCGGTTTACAAATCCGTTAAATTTAGCAGACAGGGCTTCGATATAGGCCGGTATAAATTTTTCAATATCGAGATCGAGCAAAGTGCCGTCTAAATCCAGAAGCAGGGCCTTATATTGTTTTTTTTTGCTAATCAAGTTTCCTGATCACCGTTTTCGTCCGGGATACCCAACAGTTCCGCATCGAATATTTCATTGGCCGCTTCACTGATAATATTTTGCACGTCCTGTAATAACACGGCTATCTTATACTCAGCCTGCAGGAAACGTTTGGCAATCATATTCATATTAACCACTTCAAGCAGTTTCTCTACTTTTTCTTCCTGTTCTTTTGAGACTTCAATGCCTGACAATTTTTGCTTTTGCAGTTCTAGCTGTTTATTGCGAAAATCGATCACCATTTTTTTGGCAGATGATTCGGCTTTTAAAGCCTCCTGGGCTTCCTTCATTTCCTTAAACTCAGGCGAGTCTCGCAAAGCTTTAGCCAGCCTGTGGGCGGCATCGTAAGGATTCATTGTTTATTACTCTCCTTTCCTGGTTAAAATAAAATCTTCTGATATATTCTCGGCCTGTTATCCACTACTTGAATGTACAGGGTGGGTAGAAACTGAGTATACATGTCTTATTTTATTAATTATCATTTCTACTGCCCTGTTAATATCAGTTGCATCGATTGTTTCACTAAATTTTGAGTACTCCGGGCGGGAATCCCTGTAAAAAAGATCATAGTAGTCAGTGCATAATATTTCAACTGCTTTGTAATAATTTCCTTCGTCCAGCATTGAGGCAAGATAATCCGTTTTTTTGTGGCCCAGGTGGTTGTTTAAGGAGTAAAGAGCAGTTTTAAGCTGTCCTAACCTCATCTCGCTCATGGGGCTTTCAATGTAGGTGTCTACAATACGTTTAGCCCGGACTTCCAGCGGAGCGGTTAATAGGAAATGATTTCCTTTGTTCATGGCTTCAATCAAAAACCGGGGCAGGTATACATTGCCTATACGGCGCCCCTCCCCTTCAATGACCAGGTATGGTTTATTACTTATGCAGTCAAGATCCTGCAGCAAAAGTGTATCAAAATCTTTTTGGGAGCGGGGCTTATCGATACCGATGGCCCCAAAAACAGATCCACGGTGCCGGGCCAGGCCTTCAAGATCGATGGTCGGTATTCCCTGGTGTCCGAGCTTGTCAAGAATAAGTGTTTTACCGACCCCGGTCAGTCCGTGAAGGACAAACAACTCATTTTTTAGATTATAGCTGTTGAGACGATGGTATATATAGCGGCGATAGCCCTTATAGCCGTATTTCAGCCGGAAAGCAGTAATTCCCATCAGGGATAACACCTCATAAAGGCTGAAACTGCGCATGCCGCCTCTTTTACAGTATAACAAAGGGATTTTTCTACCGCATGATTCAGTTATTTTTTCGACCAAACCAGGCAGCCTTGGAGCAACCATTTCCAGTGCTGCTCTTCTTGCCTCATGCTCCCCAAGCTGATAATATATGATACTTAGTTGATCATGCTCCCGTTGGTCAAAAAGCGGTATATTAACAGCGCCCGGTATAGAGGCTTCTTTATACTCCACCGGTGTGCGGACATCTACAAATAGAAGGTCTGAGCGTTTAAGAGCTTCATTAATTTCTATTTCCACCAGTGTCACTTCCTTCCTGCTTCTAATTATAGCTGATTATATCAAAGGTGTAAAAATATTTTACTGCTTAAAGGTAATACCCTATCTTTTAGCGAAGTATAAAAAAAGATAATCAGTTATGATTATTTTTTTATAGTCTTCTTGCATTTTGCTGCTTGCTTCTCAAGGCAAAATGGCTGTGTTATAATATTATCCAGGAGGAATCAACATGTCTGCTGATTGTATTTTTTGCAAGATCATCAAGCGGGAGCTAGATGCAGATATCGTGTATGAGGATGAATATGCAGTTGCTTTTAAAGATATTAATCCTGCTGCTCCCGTTCATATCCTGATAGTACCACGTGAACACATTCCGACAATAATGGATGTGGAAAAAAGCAATGAAAAATTGATTGGTCATTTGCATTTAGTTGCCAATGAAGTAGCCAGGGCTTTTAAACTGGGGAAAAAAGGTTACCGGTTGGTTATAAACTGTGGTGCTGATGCAGGTCAGATCGTATTTCATCTTCACCTCCACCTCCTGGGAGGAAGACCTTTGCTGCAAACCATAGCCAAGGGCAGGGGTGTTTAATCTAATGAAAGTAAGGCCTCTGGGCATTGGTTTTAAGGAGAGGGGGGAAGAGTTATGGCAGAAGTAAAAATAGGTAAAAACGAAACCTTGGATAAGGCTTTGAAGAGGTTTAAAAAACAGTGTGCCCGCGCGGGAGTTATATCTGAAGCACGCAGGCGTGAACATTATGAAAAGCCAAGCGTTCGTCGGAAAAAAAAGGCTGATGCTGCACGTAAAAGGCGTCGTTAAGTAAAGTAACAGGGAGGCATCGTTTATGGCGAAAAAATCCTTGACTGAAAAGCTTTTTGAAGAGCAGAAAGAAGCTATGAAGGCAAAAGATCGTTTTCGCCTGTCTGTAATCAGGATGCTTAGGGCAGAACTGCAAAACGGTGCTATTGCTAAAAATGATGCTCTTGATGAAAATGAAGAGCTGGCAATTTTAACCCGAGAAGTAAAAAAAAGACAGGAAGCCCTGAACGATTATCAAAGAGCAAATCGTCAGGAGCTGCTTGATGACCTGAACCGGGAGATAGAAATTCTTAAAAAATATCTTCCCGAACAGCTTTCTGAAGATGAATTAAACCAAATGGTTCGCGAAGCAATTGCTGAAAGCGGTGCCGAAACGAAGCGGGATATGGGGAAAGTGATGAGCCTGCTTATGCCTAAAGTTAAAGGAAAAGCTGACGGTGGTATGGTTCGTGAGATAGTTGAAAACCTGCTTCAATAATGTGCTGTAATTTTTGCCCGGCTAGAAAATTGCCGGGCTTATGTATAGGAGAGTCGGGTTGTGTCAGGACAAAAAAGATTTTTGCTTTGGCTGGCCTGTCTGGTTGCCGGACTTTTTATCATTATTCCTGTTACCGGCAGTTCAACTGGCAACCAACAGGTTGTAGTGATCGAGATCGAAGGCACTATTGATCCGGGAACTAAAAGCTATGTCAGTTTTGCTCTTCAGGAAGCCCGGGCAGTGGATGCCGCTGCGGTAATTATGGAATTCAATACGCCGGGTGGATTTATAAACTCTGCTGAGGCGATTAGTAGCCTTATGGATGAATATGAGGGCCCAATTTATGCTTTTATTCGTCCTAAGGCCATATCGGCCGGTGCTTACCTGGCTTTGGCCGCTGACGGAATTTATATGGTGCCGGGTAGTACCATTGGTGCTGCAGAATTGAGTATCCTTGGTGTTGGTGAAGTTGATCAAAAGGCTGTAGATGTCTGGGAAGCAGAAATGAAGAGTATGGCCGAACGTCAGGATAGAGATCCTGAAATTGCTGCGGCCATGGTTCGCAGGGATATTGCCATTGACGGTTTGGTTGAATCGGGGATTTTGCTCACCCTGACTGCCAGTGAAGCCCTGGAAGTAGGTTACAGTGAGGGCACCGTGGATAACCAGGCAGTTTTGCTTCAGGCAATCGGCCTGGAACAGGCAGAATGGCATGTTATAGAGTCGCGCTTGAGTGACAGCCTGGTCAGCTGGACTACAAACCCGGTAGTGGGGACTATCCTGTTGCTTATCGGGTTTGGCGGTTTGGCTCTAGAAGTAATCACGGCCGGTTTTGGGGCTGCCGGTATTTTAAGCCTGGGTGCGTTTGCCCTTTATTTCGGGGGTAATATCGCCGGCGGTATGGCTGAGTACTGGGTTTTACTCCTTTTTGCCCTGGGTATCGGTCTGATGCTGGTCGAAGTAGTTATGCCCGGTTTTGGCATTTTTGGGGTTTCCGGTTTGATTTTTACCATAGCATCAATTGTTCTGGCTGCCGTCTCTGTGCAGACCGGGCTGATCATGATCCTGATCTCAATAGCCCTGGCCGGTGTTTTCTCTGTAGTTGCTTTTCGTTTTTTTGCCCGCCGTGGGTTTTTACGTCATATTATCCTCTCAGAAGAAGAGACTGCAGATCTGGGTTATGTTGCCCCCCGTGATCAAAAAAATCTGGCCGGCAAAGAAGGAATCGCTGTTACATCATTGCGCCCTTCAGGCGCGGCTTTGATCGATAACCGGCGGATCGATGTTGTCAGCGAAGGTTCATTTATTCCCGAGGGAGAACCGGTAATCGTAGAAAGAGTTGAAGGGGTGCGGGTGATTGTCCGCCTTCTAGATAAACGCAGTCAGTAGATTGGCCTGAAAAAGGGGCTGCCTGCCCGAAGAGCTTTGTTTATCAATATATGAGGAGGTTTTATCATGGTAGAAGGAATAATTCCTATACTGGCGCTTATTGTAGTAATTGTTATTTTTTTAGCGGTTGTTTTTAGCTTTATTCCCATTGGACTGTGGATTTCGGCCCTGGCGGCCCGTGTACCGGTGGGTATTTTTGCCCTGATCGGGATGCGTTTAAGGCGGGTTATCCCGGTTAAAATAGTTGCTCCGTTAATTAAAGCAACCAAGGCCGGGTTGGAGCTGAGCTCGAACAAGCTGGAAGGGCATTTCCTGGCCGGTGGAAATGTAGATCGGGTAGTTAATGCCTTGATTGCCGCACAGCGTGCTGAAATCCCCCTTTTGTTTGAAAGGGCAGCGGCAATTGACCTGGCCGGGCGAGATGTTCTGCAGGCTGTGCAGATGAGTGTCAATCCCAAGGTTATTGAAACCCCGGTTGTTGCGGCAGTGGCAAAGGATGGAATTGAGGTTAAAGCCCGGGCCAAGGTTACGGTGAGAGCCAACATTGATCGTTTAGTCGGTGGTGCCGGTGAAGAAACCATAATTGCCAGGGTTGGCGAAGGAATTGTTACCACGATTGGTTCTTCAGAAAACCACAAGGTGGTTTTAGAGAACCCGGACAGTATTTCAAATACTGTATTAAAAAAAGGCCTTGATTCGGGAACTGCCTATGAAATTCTTTCTATTGATGTTGCCGATGTTGATGTTGGCAAAAATATCGGTGCCCAGCTGCAAACCGATCAGGCTGAAGCCGATAAAAGAATTGCCCAGGCAAAGGCTGAAGAACGTCGGGCAATGGCCGTGGCCAGGGAACAGGAAATGGTTGCCGCAGTTCAGGAGATGAGAGCCAAGGTTACCGAAGCAGAAGCTGAGGTGCCGCGGGCTATCTCCCAGGCCCTGCGTGAAGGCAATCTTGGAGCAATGGATTACTATCAGCTTAAAAATGTTATGGCTGATACTGATATGCGTGATAGCATCAGCAAGTTAGGCCAGGAAGAACAACAAGAAGAAGATAAAAATAAATAAGTTGGGAGCCTTCTTTTATGGAAAGCATAATAGTCTTTATTATCATAATTATTGTTTTCAATCTGCTCAGACGCCTGGCGGATGCGAATAGAAGCAAGCAAGCAGGATCGAGGCGGCAGGGAACTGCTGCTTCTATGCCGTTTTCCACTACAAAGCCCACTGGTCAAAGGCTAGAGGGCCCTTTTTTTCACTCAACACGGCTGGATGGTCCTTATGCTGATTACGATGATGGAGAAACAGTTGATCAGGGTTATGATGAAGATTTTCAAGATAAAGAAGGCGATGAGTATCCAACAGTAGCAATCAAGGAAGGGGCAAAAGCTCCAGAAAAGCCTGGTATGCCGGCTGCTGTAAAGAAAAGCGGCCTGCCCACTGCTGTTTCTAAAAATTTGCGACAAATACTAAGTAATAAAAATTCCCTGGTTGCGGCATTTATCTTTCATGAAATAATTGAATCACCTCTTGCCCAAAATAAGAGTAGGAAAAGCGCTTTTAAGCGGTATAGATAGGTAGGGAGAAAATATACTATCCAGGGGCAGCCAATATAAAGGGATGAAAACCGGAATACCTTTGGATAGGGATATTCCCGGAAAGCCTTTTGATGGCGTGGTTAGCAGTTTTCATGCAGCAGCTGAAGGACCCGTTTTGTTAAAGAAGTTTTTAAAAAAAATCTCTTTTTTAAGAAATAGTAGTTTTACATGCCTTAAGCCTTTTTATTCAAGGTTAAGTTCTATTTGAGCAGTACTGGAACAGTTAATACAGGAAGGTTAAAAAACAGGCTGCGGTTTGATTTTGCCTTGATGTTTATTGTGACCGCTTAAAACCGTAGTTCTATTCCTTGATTAACTTTAATTGTACCTCTCGCCCTACTTAAGAAATCTGCGTAATATTTTCTGCTGTAAACATTTTCCCAGGCACAGTGAAGTTTTATGGGAATAATCAATAAACATTTTATTACTACCCTAGTTAAGCTACAAATGATAAAATAGGGTTTGCAAACAAAATAAGGGGGACTGCTGCTTATTGGATGATAATAACACAAGCAGAACTGTAATGCTTACAGGGGGTGACGAGTCAGTCCAACTGTTGGGCAGGCAGGATCGTCATTTCAGCCTGATTGAAGATAAGTTTGCTGTTCACCTGATCCCGAAAGGGCATGAGCTGGTTATTGAAGGGGCACCTGAAGATGTAGAAGTGCTTTACACCATGTTTCAGGAATTAATTGCTCATATTCGTAAAGGGCACCTGTTAACCGGACGCGAGTTCGAGTATGCTTTAAAACTTGCTGAACAGGGTAATGTGGCTTCAATTCGCTCTCTTTTTAGTGATTTGGTGTTGGTAACACCGCGAGGCAAGCAGATTCGCCCGAAAACTATTGGCCAAAAACGTTATCTGGAAGCTATACGCAGTTATGATATTGTACTTTCTATCGGGCCGGCCGGTACGGGTAAAACATACCTGGCTCTGGCCATGGCAGTCGATGCTCTTAAAAGCAAACAGGTCCAGCGGTTAATTTTGACCCGTCCGGCGGTTGAAGCAGGTGAGCATCTCGGTTTTTTACCGGGGGATTTTCAGGAAAAGGTAGATCCATATTTGCGTCCCATATATGATGGTCTTTATGATTTGCTGGGAGTTGATGTATTTCAAAAATACAGGGAAAAAGGAATTATTGAAATTGCTCCTCTGGCCTATATGCGGGGCCGAACCCTGGATGACTCTTTTGTTATTCTTGACGAAGGACAAAATGCAACTACCGAGCAGATGAAAATGCTTCTGACCAGGCTTGGCTTCGGATCTAAAGCGGTAGTTACCGGTGATGTTACCCAGGTTGATCTACCGGGGGGACGGTTTTCAGGTTTGGAAGAAGCCTCACGTATACTATCCGGAATTGAGGGGATCGGCCTGGTTTACCTTACCGATAAAGATGTTGTCCGTCATCCTCTGGTGCAGAGTATAATAAAAGCTTATGAAGCATACGAGGCCTCTAAGGAAAGGGGTAGCGATGGGTAAAAAAACACTTTTCAGTGAGTTTTTTGATCGCTCAAAGTCGTTTAAAGATAATATTCGTTTACAGAAACTGGTCCTGGTAGTAGGACTTTTTATAACTGTCTATCTTATACTGGCTTTTGTTAGCATGCCTGCACGCCTCGATCTTTCAGTTGGCAGGCCCAGTCCGCGTACAATCTATGCTCCCCGTGATACTGAGGATTCTTATAAAACAGAACAGAAGCGCAAAGAGGCTGCAGAAGAAGTAAGAGATGTATATGACTATGATCCGGCAGTTTTAGATGAGGCACTGAGCGAAATAGATGTTTTTTTCGATAGAGTTATAAAAATAAAAGATGAAGAAGTAGAGCTTGCAGAAGAAGCTGAAGAAGCCGGAGAAGCTGAGGAAATTGATGAGGAGCTTAAGACCGCTGCAAGGGTGGAAAAATTACAAACATTGCTTCCCGAAGAATTATCCGAAGAGACTGTCGCTGCGCTTTTAACCAGTGAAAGCACATTAAGAGATTTACAGGGTCGCCTGAACAATACTCTAAAAGAGCTGTTTGAAGATGGTATTAAAGAAAACGAGGAAGATCAGGCGAAGAAAAAGCTTGCCGAAGAAATAGCTCCCTATCCTTTTAGTGCCAACCTGAAGCAAATTGCTGAAGTTTTAGGCATTTCTTTGATTGAGCCAAACTTGCATTATAACGAAGAAGCCACTGAACAAAATCGTGAGCTTGCCCGGCAACAGGTTGATCCGGTTATCATTATGCGCAATACCCTCATCGTCAGTGAGGGTGAACTAATCTCAGAACACCAGATGTCTCAACTGGAAGATCTGGGTCTGATCAGGGGTCAGCGGGCAGATTACCCGGCTTTTATCGGGTTATTTTTACTGCTGGTTATTTTGTTCGCCCTGGTCGGGATATATATGTCAATATTTGTTAGAGATGTTTTTACCAGTCCCAGGTTACTGTTATTGATGGGAATAGTTTTTGTTATTACTCTATTATTTTGTGTGGCAGCCAGCTTTTTTTCGGGTTACCTGATTCCGGTAGCCATTGGTGTAATACTGATTACTGTTTTGTTTGGCTATAAATTAGCCTTGATCATTAACCTTGTACTGATCCTGATGGTCGGATTAATAACAGGCGGCGATTTTTCATTTATGTTTGTGGCGATCGCAGGTGGATTAGTTTCGATCTATGTGGTTTCAAGACTAAGCCAGCGAAATGACCTGGCCCGTGCCGGTTTTTATGTTGCTGTTACAAACGCTGTGGTTATTTTATCTGCTTACCTGTTTTTCGGCCATGTTAGCTTAGAATATGATTCGTTACTTAATTTCAGCTACAGTATGATGGCCGGTGTCGGCAATGGTATCCTTTCCTCAGTTGTGGCCATTGGTTTTCTGCCTTATCTGGAAAACTTTTTTGGAGTAACTACAGCTATTACTTTACTGGAAATGTCCAATCCCAACCATCCCTTGTTACGTGAAATGCTTATGAAAGCACCGGGAACCTACTACCACAGTATGATGGTGTCTAATTTAGCCGAAACAGCTGCTGACTCAGTAAATGCCAATACATTATTAACCAGGGTAGGGGCCTACTATCACGACATAGGAAAATTAAAACGTCCGTACTTTTTCTCAGAGAACCAGCTGTCAGGGGATAACCCCCATTCTAAGCTTTCTCCCAACCTGAGTACATTAATAATAGGAGCTCATCCAAAGGATGGAGTAGAAATTGGGAAAAAACATCGTTTACCGGATCCAATTGTTGATATTGCCGGTCAGCATCATGGCACCAGCATGATTTCCTTTTTCTTTCAAAAGGCCCTGGAGAACAACTGCCGTGAAGAGGTTTCTGCTGATAAGTATCGTTATGAAGGACCTAAACCGCAGACCAAAGAATCGGCAATTATAATGCTTGCCGATGCTGTGGAAGCAGGTGTTCGTTCCCTTTCTAAACCTACAAGCAACCGTGTTGAAACGATGGTGCGCCGTGTGATTAAAGAAAAATTGGAAGACGGTCAGCTTGATCAGTCCGATTTAACCTTAAAAGAGATTGATCAGATTGCTGAATCATTTGTCCATATTTTCTCGGGCATTTATCATCAAAGGATTGAGTATCCGGAAAAAGTACTCAAGGCGGAACTGGAAAAGGGGAAATAAGTTTAAATGAGTGTCTGCATTACCTGCTTAACAGACGAAATAAAAATTTCCGAGACTTTTAGCAAACAATTGATAAAAGCAGTCGATCTGCTGTTAGAAGAATACAACCTGGCCGGAGGAGAGGTTGGAATTATTTTGAGCGATGATCAATACCTGGCCTCTCTGAATAAAAAATACCGGAACAAAGATGCTCCGACTGATGTCCTGTCTTTTTCATTTCTTGAGACAGCAGATGATAAAGTTGAGGGTGTTCAGGAATTTGCGGTTGGCGATATCTATATATCTGTTGAAAGGGCTTTAGAACAAAAAGAACAGGCCGGACACAGCCTGGAAAAAGAAGTTTTTCTGCTGGCTGTTCACGGTATGCTTCATCTTCTTGGTTTTGATCATGATGATGAAAAAGATAAGCATTTAATGCAGAATAAAGAGAAAGAATTATTGAATGAATTTGCCGGGAACTAGGTGGTGGGTAAAGTGATCTATAAAGTGTTTCTTAGCCTAAAAAATGCATGCAATGGCCTGAAATACTGTTTTTTAACTCAACGCAACATGGTTATTCATGCAGTTATTGGTACTATAGTCCTGGTTGCGGCATTATTATTGCAAGTTTCATTAACCGGTATGCTTTTGTTGTTTACGGCAATTATGTTTGTTTTAACCGCGGAAGCTTTTAATACAGCCCTGGAGCAGACGATAGATCTGATTACCAGGGAACGTAACCTGCTAGCTCAGAATGCTAAAGATATTTCTTCCGGGGCTGTTCTGCTTACCTCATTATTTGCTGTTGTGATTGGCCTGTTCATACTTGGTCCGCCTTTATGGTTTTTATTTAAAGAATTATTTCTATCTCATTAGACCCTGACTAAACCCTGGTTATTATTTAAGGTTAGCTTTTTCTTTTTGTAATTAACCCTAACTCTATTATTTGCGGCAGCTATTTTTAAGCTTTCGATTAGTCCATTTTTAAGCTGCTGCCTTTTTTAAGAACAGCGGTAAAAAAGATGTCAAGAGGTGTAAAAAATGAATACCGGGGCTCTCCTAACAACAGCTAGTGCAGCCAGGATGAGAGCTTATGCTCCCTATTCAGGCAACCTGGTTGGAGCCGCCTTGCTTACTGAAGAAGGCGCAATTATTACAGGCGCCAATATCGAAAATGCTTCTTACGGTATAACAACCTGTGCAGAAAGAGTAGCGATTATGACGGCGGTACATGCCGGACACCAAAAGTTTAAAAGCATTGCTGTTTTTTCTGATAATTCACCGCCAGTAACCCCCTGTGGAGCGTGTCGGCAGGTATTGTGGGAATTGGCCGGAAATATTGAAGTGATCATGGGAAATTGTAATAATGAAGAAACAAAAATTATGCCCTTACAGGACTTACTACCGGAACCTTACGGGATTAATCAATGGATTGGTAATTCACCTGATCAAAAATTACTTGGTAAAGAAGAAATGTGGCGTTTGCCGGTATTGTTTCACCCGATTGGCTATACGGCAAATAATTACCATGAACCCGGGATGATTCCTGAAAACTATAAAGAACTATTGTCACAGGTTATAATTAACCCGGAGATGGAAGACGGGCTTTACCGTCTGGAAGAAGAAGAGAGAATTAACATTATATCCTATTTACATCTGGCCGGAGGTTATCGGTTGAAAGACAGGGCCAGGGGCAGAGGTAATGAAGTATATGGTGTTTTTGCCTGTCGTACTCCCTTAAGACCTAATTCAATAGCGCAAACTACTGTTCAGCTTGTGGATAGAAAGGGGAATATACTTACTGTTAAAGGATTGGATCTGATTAACAGAACCCCTGTTCTTGATATTAAGACAGTTCTACCGGGCAGGTAGAACAATCATAATAGGTAAGTATAGATAATCGAAGCTGAGAAAACAATCAGGATCAAAGCGATCAGGGTCGCCAGACCTGAAAGAGGAATAATGATTACTCCTCCGAAAAGGAGTGCAAAAAAAATAAGGTTGACAATCAAAGCTTTTCTGCTGGGCTTTTTTGTCTGTTCATTATTTTGGTTTCCCGTTCCAGTTCTCTGGTTCATTTATAGTTACCCCATGGAGAATTAATATGTTCGAAGAATGGCACCTTAAGTATACCTTATTTTAATGCGGCAGGGAAGGGTTAAACAATGCACCGTTCAGGATTTGTGGCTCTAATTGGCAGGCCCAATGTTGGGAAATCAACCCTGCTCAATGCTCTGGTAGGCGAAAAAGTAGCCATAATTTCTAAATGCCCCCAGACTACGCGAAATCAAATCCGTGCTGTTTTAACCAGGCCAGAAGAACAGATAATTTTTATTGATACACCCGGTTTGCATAAACCAAAACATAAGCTTGGATCAGCAATGGTTAAAAAAGCAAGAAATACGATGCAGGAAGTTGACCTGGTCTGCTTTATAGTAGAAGCCAACCATCCGCCGGGTGCTGGTGATGGCCATATTGCAGAACTATTAAACACAGTCGCCTGCCCTGTTTTTTTAATTCTAAACAAAATTGACCTGGTTACACCGGATAAGTATGTTACCTACAGCGAACTCTATAAAGCCAAGCATCCATTTAAAGCGCATTTTCCCGTATCGGCACTGCAGAAAATTGATCTTGAACCTTTGATTGAAGCTGCTGTAGCTGTTCTTCCGGAAGGACCCCGCTATTACCCACCTGATATGGTGACTGATCAGCCTGAACGGTTTATCGCTGCGGAAATAATTCGTGAAAAAATTATCCCTTTAACCAGGCAGGAGATTCCTTTTTCTATAGCCGTGGTTATTGAAGAAATGAAATTTCGTAATGACAGCGATTTGCTTGATATCCGTGCTGAAATTTTTGTCGAGAGGAAATCACAGGTCGGCATTGTTGTGGGGAGGGGTGGTTCTTTACTTAAAGAAGTTGGGATTGAAGCCCGCAGGGAACTGGAAGCTTTGTTTGGACACCATATTCATCTTGATATACGGGTAAAAGTTAAACGCGAATGGCGCAACCATGAAGAGGACTTGCGCCGCCTTGGTTATAGTGATTAAACTGTTTCAAGAAAGGAAAACACTTGACTAAGCGAATTTTCAAAGCCGAGGGCCTGGTTTTACGGACCAGGGTTCTGGGGGAAGCAGATCGCCTGGTTACCCTGCTCACTTTTGAAGAGGGAAAATTTGAAGCTGTAGCCCGGGGTGCACGTAAAATAAAGAGTAAGCTTGCTGCCGGAGTGGATCTTTTTACCTACGGTCACTATACTTTCCACCGGGGCCGNACCTGGCCGATTATAACCGGGCAGGAGCCCCTGGAAAGATTTGTTTGGTTTCGTGAAGACCCTGAACTCTATCCATACGGTCTGTACCTGGCTGAGCTTACCGACCGCCTTATCATTGGTGAAGAACCCTGTGTGGCAGTATGTCAATTGCTGCTTGACGGTTGGCGCATGCTGGGTCAGGGTGTGGACCGTTTTCTTTTGTGCCGGACTTTTGAGCTTAAATTGGCCCATTATACTGGTTACAGTCCCTATTTTGATCTATGTATAAGCTGTGGTTCAGAAAACACTCAGGGCTTCAGCCCCAGGGAGGGGGGACTTTTATGTCAAAAATGCCAGGTTCCAGATGTGCTTAAACTGGATGCAGGCACCCTGGCGCTGGCCAGACGTTTGCTTAAAACACCTTTATCGCAGGTGCGGATGATTCGGCCCAGTACATTGCAAAAAGAAGAGCTGGCCCAATTAAATAATGCTTTTCTTGCTTATCACCTCGATCTGGGTGAACTTAAATCAAGACGACTGCTAGGTGAAAATTAACCTGCAATAATTACTGACTTACATTAGACAGTTTTTCGGACATGGTTTCAGGTTTTAGCTTATTATTTATTTAGGCTGCAGGCCTCATTATTTTTAACCCGGGGCAGGATTATCGTGATCAGAATTGTTCTGGCAGTAGATCTGCACCTTTATTTCGTATATAATAAGAGGAGAGGAGATAAATCCAGTGAAAATCGGTATAATTTTTTATTCTCACACCAACAATACAGCTTTTGTTGCCCGGAAGCTGCAGGAAAAGCTTGATCAAGCCGGTCATCAGACCAGGCTTGAGCAGATAACCATTAAGGGAAAAACACCAGCACAGCCCGGCAGATTCGAATTAGATCATGTTCCGGCTGTGGGCGGTTATGACGCAGTTATTTTTGGCTCGCCTGTTCAGGCCTTTTCCTTAAACCCGGTTATGAAGGAGTATCTTGAACAGCTTCCGCCCATGACTGGCAGCATAGTTGCCTGTTTTGTAACCAAACAGCTGCCTGTTAAATGGTCCGGGGGGACCCAGGCTACCTCAATGATGAAAAGTATATGTGAATCAAAAGGGACCGTGGTCCGGGGGGTGGAAATAATCTTCTGGTCGAAAGGAAAACGTGAACAAAGTATTACCCGGGGTGTAGAGAACCTGAGCAGCTTGTTTTAACTGTTGTATTACTCGTTTTAGAAGGCCGGTGAAGACGGTTACTTTTTCTTTTGCGCCAAATACTTGACAATAAAGCGGCCAGTTGTTAGTATCTCTATAATTAAATAGCTGATCAGGCAATGATGGAAAGAAGTAGCCGGGCCAATCCTGGATAATAATCAGCGAGTCGGGGATGGTGCAAGCCCGTCAGGAAATTCGGTGAATGGCGTTCCTGAGCTTTAAATAATTAAGCGGATCCCGGATAATGAGGGATCAAGTAGGGTGGAACCGCGGGAGAACCTCCCGTCCCTATGGTTTTAGCAACCAGGGGCGGGGGGTTTTATATGTTTGTTAAAAGGAGG
>SL_3KL_010_SEDDRAFT_10000171_pt1 | contig 46243 bp, 38 predicted proteins | sample SodLakKL_010_SED_2_FD_10381 | JGI IMG/M metagenome (IMG submission 10381)
AAAGAAAAGGAACATGACAGAGGCGTGCCGTCCCGTAAGGGACGGGATTGAACCATCAAATTCTGCTTCTATGCCCAGCGGCACCAGGCCTATTTGCAAATGTGGCTTATGCAATCATGATTCCTGATTATTTTCAATTTCTTTGAAAATATATCGTTCATCATAATCCACTTCAAACTTTTCTAAAAACGCTCTATATTCTTCCATGAAACTTTTTTTCCGATGATTTTCCTCTTGATTTTTGATATAATCAATTGCTTTATCAACATGAGATTTGCTATAAGAAAACGCCCCGTATCCTTCTTGCCATGAGAACTTTCCTTTCACAAAACCTTTTTTGTTAATCCATTTTGAGCTATCTCCTTTTATATCCTGCATTAACTCTGATAATGATTGTGTGGGTCTCATGCCTATCAAAACATGAACGTGATCAGGCATCCCATTTATCGCCAAAACCTTATGCTTGTTATTTTGGATAATGCCTGTCATATATTTATACAGTTCCTCTTTCCATGCTTCTCGTATAACGCAATCTCTGTTCTGAACAGCAAATATCATTTGGATGTGTATTTGTGTATAAGTGTTAGCCATGATTTATCGTCTTTTTTAAGCTCTCGGAAATCATATTGTTCATCTTTTACTGCTACTGCATTCAATCTATCCTGCTCAATGGATATTTACGGCAGGCGGACCAGGAACAAACAACCATTCACCTTATCTATTGCAATTCCATTTCACGGTAAACCTGAAACAATCTTCAGCCATGAGAAATCAATCACCCAAAACTCCAATTGTCCAATGGCTCTATAGTTCTACCAAAAACTCGTACACCCAAAATCTTTTCTTTTCAGCAGTGTATTTACCTCTTCCGGTGTAAAGTATTCGGGATCGAACTCTTGTCCCAGCCAGGCAATATAATCTTCATGCTCCTCATGGTCAGGATTTGTCAGTATCTTAAGAAAATCTGCATAGCCATAGGGACCGCCGCAATCTTCAGGCGGGCAGTTTCTTTTACCTTCCAGACAAACAGGTTGTTTGCGGCCCCGGGGATTATCGGTTATTTTCTCCAGCACGATGCTGTGTTCCCATGAATCACCAAAATCGTATTCATAGATAATCTGATCGTTTTCTTTTTTCAGCAATCCGGAAACTTTCCTCCTTTTGTAGTCTACATTGTTCATGTCATCCCATGTCCAGTCGTCTTCCATTTTGGGCAAATAGAATGTTTCGTCTTTTACAAACTGGTGCAAATGAGAGTTTGTCCAACCCATTACTGTTTGCAGTACATTGTGCAAATCAGAGAGAAGCATATCGGAAGGTATCACTACCCTGTGCCATATGGGAGGCTTTATCTTTGTTAACTGGATTTTGATTTGATACAATTTGCTCATAAAAATTCACTTTAGAAGTGTGGTTCAGAATAAATCCCATCACTCAGTCTCAGCCTCAATCCCGAATCCTTCCAGTCTCGGGAATTCGCTGGCGCTCAGCCTCTTCTGTCGCAAAACCTAAAACACTATATACGCCTGTTTATCAATTATTTGCCGATACAAAACCGCCCAAAAATATTCCCAAGCAACTCGTCATTGGTAATTTCGCCGGTGATGGTTCCCAGGTGGTGGAGGGCGGCGCGGATATCGGAGGAGAGGAGATCGCCGCTGATACCCTTGTTGACACCCTGGCTCACCAGATCCAGTGAGTTGAGCGTCTCTTTCAGGGCCTGGTAGTGCCGGCTGCTGGCTACAATGCTTTGGTTGGACTCTTCCACTCCGCTTGATACCGACTTGAGCAGGCTCTCATTGATAAGGCTGATGTTCTCTTTGCGTTTGGCCGACACAAATATGGTTTCCAGCTCAACCAGGTTTTTGAAATTATGGGGTATCTCCTCCAGCAGGTCAATTTTGTTGGCAATAAGGATCAGGCGCTTCCCGGGATCATCAATTTTTTCCTGGAACTCCCCGATGGTTTCGTTGATCTCTTCCAGGGGTGTGGCGGCATCAAACATATAGAGGATGATGGCAGCCTGTTCAATCTTTTCGTAGGTGCGTCCGATACCTATGGATTCCACCGTGTCATCGCTCTCGCGCAGTCCGGCAGTATCAATGAACCGGAAAGAAACGCCGTTGATAACCAGCACATCCTCAATGGCATCACGGGTTGTGCCGGGTATTTCGGAAACAATGGCCTTTTCTTCGTTGAAAATGGCATTGAGCAGCGTGGATTTGCCCACGTTGGGTTTACCGATAATGGCCACAGGGATTCCGTTTTTAAGTACGTTGCCCAGGGCAAAAGATTCGATAAGCTGTCCCAGCTCCTTTTGCATGGTATCCAGAAGGTTTATTAGCTTGTCACGATTGGCAAACTCCACGTCCTCTTCGCTAAAGTCCAGCTCCAGCTCAATGAGGGAGGCAAAGTCCACCAACTGTCTTCTGAGCTCCTGTATCCGTTGGGAGAAGTGTCCTCGCATTTGGCGAAAGGCCAGGGTGTGTGAAGAGGCGGAGTTGGAGGCGATCAGGTCGGCAACGGCTTCAGCCTGGGAGAGGTCCATTTTGCCCCTGAGGAAAGCACGCATGGTGAACTCTCCTGGGCTGGCCATGCGGCAACCGGCATCCATGAGTACGCGGAGGAGCTCCTGTTGTATAAAGGATGAACCATGGCAGGAGATTTCCGCCACATCTTCTCCGGTATAAGAGTGAGGGGCTAAAAACTTTGTAAGCATCACCTCATCAATGGGTTTTTCCTCTTCGTGGATCTGCCCGAGGGTCATCTTGTGTGACTCCAGGGAGGCATAGTCCAGGTTTCCATAAGGTTTAAAAAGCTTACTCAGTATGGGAAAAGTGTTTTTTCCCGACACCCTTATTACAGCGATGGCACCTGTTCCCGAAGGGGTGGCCAGGGCACAAATGGTGTCTCCGGTCTGATAAATTGGATGGTTCATATCCACAGTATTTAGATTTACATTACAAACCTACATATTTTTTCAAAGGAAAATTCAATCTGCCGGGCGAAAAATCCAAATATTTTCTGACATTTGCCATGCTAATCCACCTAAAAACCCATAGAGTGATAAAAGTTGTAGCCGACAAAGACATCCCCTTTTTACGCGGGGCACTTGATAATCAGGCCCATGTGCGATATCTTGCGGGTGCATCCATCTGTCGTGAAGATGTAAAAGATGCCGATGCACTGATTGTACGTACCCGCACCCGTTGCGATGCGCACTTGCTGGAGGGTTCCAGTGTCAGGTTCATTGCTTCGGCCACCATTGGGTACGACCATATCGATACGCCATGGTGCGATTCGCATAACATCAGCTGGGTGAATGCCTCTGGTTGTAATGCCCGTTCGGTGAGGCAGTACGTGGCTTCGGCGCTGGCCTCCATCGCCCGCAAAGAGGGTCATCCCCTGGCCGGGAAAACCCTGGGTGTCATTGGCAAAGGCCATACCGGGTCGCTGGTGGCTGAGCTGGGCGCACAGTTGCAGATGAAAGTGTTGTGCAACGATCCGCCCCGGGCAAGCAGGGAGGGTTCAGCCGGGTTTGTACCACTGCACCAGCTGCTGGCCCACTCCCACATTGTGAGTCTGCATATCCCTCTGGAGACCACATCCCACAACAATACACACCACCTGGCAAACCAGGACTTTTTCCGTACCATGAAACCGGGAGGCTGGCTAATCAACAGCTCCAGGGGTGAGGTGGCACATACCCAGTCGCTTGGGGAAGCCCTGGAGCAACAGCACCTGCAGGGAGCGATTTTGGATGTTTGGGAAAACGAACCCAACATCCACAGACCGCTGGTGCAGTTGGCCCACATAGCCACCCCGCACATCGCAGGTTATTCGGCCGATGGCAAAGCCAACGGAACGGCCATGAGCGTAAGGGCTCTCAGCAGGTTTTTCGGGCTGGGGCTGGACCAGTGGTATCCCTCGCATTTGCCCGGGGTGCATCCCCCGGTGAGGGAGCTGCAATGCGCGGGCAAAACCAAAGAGGAGATCTTTGAAGAGCTCAGCCTGATGAGTTATGATATTTACAAAGATTCGCAGCAGCTCAAGTCGTCCATCGAAACCTTTGAGCAACAGCGCAGCAACTACCCGGTTCGCAGGGAGCCAGGTTATTACACCCTGCAAAGCCAGCAATGCAGTCCTGCGTTGCAACACTTTGTGCAGAATCTTGGGTTTGGCCTCGCAGAGAGATAATACCGCAGAGGCTTTGCAAGTACCCTACTACCCTGCAATCCATGCCAGCTGAGGTGCATCCAAAAAAAAGCTGTGAAGTTCACAGCTTTTAAAGATAGTTGCAGGATGAAGCGTTTTACGACTTCTCCAGTTCATTTTTCATGGTTATGCCAATATCGGCAGGAGAGTCAACACATGTTACCCCGCACTGGGTAAGAATTTCTTTTTTGGCTTCGGCCGTATCATCTTTACCGCCAATGATAGCGCCGGCATGGCCCATGGTTCGTCCTTTGGGTGCCGTAGCACCGGCAATAAAACTAACCACCGGTTTGGTGCCATGGTCGCGGATGTAATAGCCTGCCTCTGCCTCCATGGTTCCACCAATCTCACCAATCATGATGATACCGTGGGTTTGGGGGTCATTCATCAGCATTTCCACGGCATCTTTGGTGCTGGTACCCACAATGGGGTCACCGCCAATACCGATACAGGTTGACTGTCCCAGGCCCGCCTTGGTCACCTGGTCAACAGCTTCGTAGGTGAGTGTTCCTGAGCGGGAAACAATCCCTACCCCACCGGGTCGGTGGATAAAGCCAGGCATAATACCCACTTTGCATTCACCAGGAGTAATAACCCCGGGGCAGTTGGGCCCCACAAGGCGTGTATCTTTATGTCTCAAAAACTCACGTACAGTAATCATATCATTAACGGGGATACCTTCAGTAATACATACCACCACTTTGATGCCGGCATCGGCAGCTTCCATAATGGCATCTGCTGCAAATGGCGGGGGTACAAAAATAACACTCACATCGGCACCTTCTTGTTTGACAGCTTCATCCACCCGGTCAAAAACCGGCAGATCCAGGTGCTTTTGTCCACCCTTGCCGGGGGTTACTCCACCTATCACCTTCGTACCGTATTCTATCATCTGGCCAGCATGAAAAGTACCTTCGGAGCCGGTAAAGCCCTGCACTACTATTCGGGAATCTTTGTTTACTAAAACACTCATTTGTTTCGATTTAACAGGTTTTATTTATGTTTTGATATTTGATAATTGAAATTTGCGCCCCAAAAATACTATTTTCTCCTTAAACCCCCTATTTTTTCTCACGGCCAAAACCAAAAACTCCGGGGAGTACATCACTATTCATCTTCTTCGTTTTCGTCTTCCATCTCGTAGTACTGGAAAGCCCCCATATCCACCCGGTCAGTGCGGTCATTGCCCAGGATATCCAGTGGGATGTGTATGGCAATATCCGGATCGCCCTCCCCAATCACAGGGCTGTCTTCCATCAAGCGGTAGTCGTTATCGCTTGCTGATACAAAGCGGGGTTGTTCATTGAACAGGGTGTTGTCAAAAAGATCGCCGTACTGGTGATGGAAAGAGGTTCTGATCAGGCTATGGTCGAAAGCGAAACTTGCCACGTTATTGTCGGGGTAAAGGTCGAGCATAATCTCTTCCTGCAGGCTTCCGTATATAATGGAGTTACCGAAGTAGGCTTTTTCAAATTCGCGCACCTGCACCGTATTGGTAGTGTCCACATAGTAATTGTTGAATACCAGGGAGGGTGTTTGGCGGATATCTCCCGGCAGGCTGTAGTAGTTTGCCACGGTGGTATGCCTGAAATCGTAATTTCCGCCCAACCCCATATAGATGGCGTGGGTGCCGCAGTTGGCCACCACAACGTTCTCAGCCTCCACCCACGAGCCACGAAACTCCAGGCCTGTCTGATCCATATTTTTGATGATGGTGTTGCGAAGTTTCAGGGTAGGTTCCGAAAAGTTGGCCACCGAGTCCAGCACGATCCCATAGGTTGCATTTTTAATGACGGCATAATCAATCTGGTGGGTACCGCTGGCGGCTGTAAGGTAGATGTAGCCCCACTGGCCGGGAAGGTCGCTGTAGGCGTGTTCAAGCCGATCGCCCTGCATATACACCGGGGCATCCAGGGTTCCTTCAATGTTTAGGGAGGAGTGTTCAAGGAACATCATGGCAGCTTTGTTGCGAAAGTGCACATGTGTGCCCTCAGTAATACGGAAGTTCACATGGGGAGCCACCACCACAATCCCCTCCACAACATATGGTTTGGGTCCTGACCAGACAGTGTTTTGCGTTACAATGTGGTAATCGATATTATGCACAGTGTCGGTATAATTGGGGGTAATAAAATGTGCATCCTGCCCCCAGGCTATGAGTTTTACATCCTGTTGGTTGTTGTTGACATTAAACACCACACTGTCTTTGATAATCAGTGGTAAATCCTGCCCCACCGGGTCGATGGTCACCTCCACAAACACATACATGCTGTCTTTGGCCTCAATTTCCAAATTCTCAATGCGTGTCCCGGCCCGCCCGGCGGCATTGATACGAAAGTAGGAGTCCTTCCCCCCGGCCAGTTCAACCGAAGAAATATTGATTCGTGAATTATGCTTGTTAAAGACTTTAAACTGACGTGTTGCCGAACCCACCTCATCGGTAAATACGGTATCAAACAAAAGAGAATCGGTGGAAAACTCCAGGCGTAGGTAGGGGGATGTGTCAAAATCATCATCGCGGCAGGACTGAAACTGCAGAACAAAAATAAACAGGATACTAACCGGTAAAATCCGGAATAGGATTTTTTTCACCGGGAATGGGTGCTTAAAAGACTGAGGCAACATGTATCAAACAGTATTTGTTAAAAAGCTTTTGACAAACGATTTACTTAAATGGCAGCAATCGGATTTAAACATATGCTGCATGGTTTAACCCGGTGAAAAACACAAACGGTCGCCAGGGCTTAACGTAACCTAAACGCACGGTCACGGGGTAATATTTCAATTTCCGGATGCAAAGTTAACAAACCTCATTCCCTGAAACCTACCCTTCCATAAAAAAATCCATCAAAATTATTTGTAACACGTAAAATAAGGTTATTTTTGCAGGCTGAAACCTGCCTAAGGTTGTTCAGGGGCGGTTCAAAAACAAAAAAGACCCGGGCAGACAAAGGGTTTCGCACCATAAGACCGGGGCGCAATACTGCCAGATAACACAATGATTTTCAAATTAAAGAAAGCTTTACAACCAAGTATCCAGGGTCGGTCCCTGTAAAAGCCAGGTTTTATAGCATTGTTTTTATTTGAACAGCAGACCAACTAGAAAACAACGATACAGAGAGTAACAAATTGAACAGTAATTTCATAAACATTAATTATTCAGATGGCTAAAGAGAAAAAATCGGAACAACAAGGTGAAAAGAATATAGTTGCCGTAGAAGAGGCACTGAGCAAAAGTGAACAGTTTATTGAACGTAACCAGAACATCCTGATAGGAGTGGTTACATTAATTGTATTGATTATTGCCGGCTATATAGGATATACACGGTTTGTACTTGAACCCCGCGAGCAGGAAGCAAGTGCCGAAATATACATGGCAGAGAAGTATTTTGAGCAGGACAGCCTCAGGCTGGCCCTGGAAGGTGATGGCGCTCATCTGGGTTTTCTGGATATCATTTCCGATTACAGGATGACCAAAACCGCTAACCTGGCCAGGTATTATGCAGGTGTATCTTACCTGAACCTGGGTGAATACGATGAGGCCATTGATCACCTCAAGAGTTTCAGAAAGCGTGACAAGATGCTTGGAGCCATGGCCTACGGTGCCATTGGCGATGCATACCTTGAGCTTGATGACAAGAGAAATGCCGTCCGCTATTATACAAGAGCTGCCGATCATGAACCCAATGAGCTAACCACCCCTGTTTTCCTGATGAAAGCGGCCATGGTATATGAACTCAAAGGAGACTACAGCAGCGCCCTGGAGCAATACAAAAGGGTTCAGAAAGAATACGGCAATACCACCGAAGGGCGTGATATCGAAAGATATATTGCCAGGGCCAAATCTGCTCAAAGCAGCTAACAGCATATTTTAACCCGCAATCAAAGCATTGTAAATTGGCAAAGAAGTAACCGATGACAGAAAAAAAGAAAAATCTCTCGGAATACGATCTGGATAAAATTCCCGATGCAAGCCATTATAATTTTGGGATTCTTGTTTCCGAATGGAATCATGAAGTAACCGCTTCCCTGGGCCAGGCCGCCATCGACACACTCATGAAGCATGGCACACCCCGCGAACAAATTGTAGTAAGACATGTGCCGGGCAGCTTTGAGTTGCCTGTTGCCGCCAAACTGCTGGCCAAAGGTTTTGATTTGGACGCCATCATTTGTATAGGTTGTGTGATACAGGGTGAAACCAGGCATTTTGAATTTATCAGTAATGCAGTGGCCAATGGCATCACAGAGGTAGGAGTGCAGACCGAAATCCCGGTTATCTTTGGCGTACTGACCACAGACACCATGGAGCAGGCAAAGGAAAGAGCCGGGGGAAAGCATGGAAACAAAGGGGATGAGGCAGCCATATCGGCCATCAAAATGGCAGACCTGCGCGATGAATGCCATGACTTTGACATAGACCTGCTGGATGAGCTTCCTTTTGACGAAGACGATGAGGAAGACGATGAAGACAACTTCGAAAATCTCAACTGATTTTCAACAAAATAGGACAAAACCCACTAGCCTGAAATTTTTTCAGGCTTTTTTTTGCTTGAAAAGGCACCTGTTTACAACCTTTGCCCCAGAAAATCTATCACACATTCATCAAAGATTTATAAGTTTGTTACCCCAACAAAAATAAACCCACACTTTAATATAGTATAGTATGACCCAAACAGACCTTCGCATTGTATTTATGGGCACCCCTGAAATTGCCACCGCATCGCTGGATGCCATCCATCAAAAAGGGTATAACATCGTAGGGGTAATTACCGCTCCCGACCGTCCTGCTGGCAGGGGACGCAAAATCCGGTATTCACCCGTTAAGGAATATGCCCTTGAAAAGGGGCTGCACCTGATGCAACCCACCAACCTAAAAGATCCCGTTTTTCAGCAGGAGTTGAAAGATCTGCAACCCGATGTGCAGGTTGTGGTAGCTTTCAGGATGTTGCCTGAGGCAGTATGGGCACTGCCACCCAAAGGAACTTTTAACCTGCACGCCTCCCTCCTGCCCCAGTACCGCGGTGCAGCACCCATCAACTGGGCGGTTATCAACGGCGAAACACAAACCGGGGTAACCACATTTTTCCTGGATAAAGAAATAGACACCGGCCGGATCATTGCCCGGGAAAAAGTGGAAATCCATCCCCGGGATACTGCGGGTACCCTTCACGACAGATTGAAAGATACCGGAGCCGGGCTGGTTGTTAAAACCCTGGAAAAGATTGCCTGCGATCAAGTGGAGAGCATTCCCCAGAAACAGCTCATAAGCCAACAACAACCCCTGAAAAAGGCACCTAAGATCTTCAAGGAGGATTGCCGTATTCATTGGGATGGTCCCGCAGATGAGATAAACAACTTCATCAGAGGCCTAAATCCTGTGCCCGGAGCTTTCACTGAATTGGAGCTGGAAAACCAGGACAAACTCATGATGAAAATTTTTGAAGCCCATCCCATTAAGGAAAAACATCCTTATAATCCAGGTAAGATATTTACGGATCACAAAAATTATATCAAAATAAGTACCCGGGATGGATTTATTGAGATAAAAACATTGCAGGTTTCGGGGAAAAAACAGATGAAAACCAGCGATTTTTTGCGTGGTTTTAACTTTAGTCTAAACAAAGATCAAAAATAAGTGTGATAAATAACTGCTAAAAAGCCTGTAAAATCAGCCTTTTTAGGTCGAGTTATTAACAATACCCCCGTTTTTATCAACAAAATCAGTACTTTTCGTATATTTACCTTGTGTTTTTTGATAAATAGCCTATATTTGCAATGGTTAAAGGACAATTTTAATTAAACTTGAAACTAACTAAAAACTGAAACGATGAACAAAGCAGAATTAATTGATGCAATGGCATCTCACTCAGGCTTAACAAAAGCTGACGCAAAAAAAGCTCTTGACGCTTTTATTGGTACAACTACAGACGCTCTGAAAAAAGGCGATCGCGTAGCATTGGTAGGATTTGGTTCTTTCTCTGTTTCTAAAAGAGAAGAGCGCAAAGGAAGAAATCCTCAGACCGGTAAAGAAATCACAATACCTGCTAAAAAAGTAGTTAAGTTTAAAGCTGGTGCTGAGCTTTCTGACGTAGTGAAATAAGCTGTTGCACAGCGAAAAAATTGAAGAGGCTTTTCCTTTTTACCTGGAAAAGCCTCTTTTTTTATACCCCACAACCACCCCCCTCTGACGCTTTTGCTTTGACAAAACAGTAAAAGCGTGTATTTTTGTCCGCAAGTGCTTTTTCAACCAACCTCACCTTTAAACAGATAAACTATGGCAGCACACTCCAGCGGCAAAGAAGAAAAGATACGCAACTTTGATCCCGATGGACCGGGCAATACTGAGGCTGGCATTTTTGGACTGCCTTTTACCATCCAGGAATCCGATGTGGTCATCATCCCGGTTCCCTGGGAGGTTACCGTATCCAACTTTGAAGGAACATCACAAGGTCCTGCCAATATCCTGGATGCTTCGCGGCAGATCGACCTTTTTGATGATCTCCAACGGGGGCTGGATAACCTGACAAACGCCCAAACCAAACACCCCCCGGCACAGTGGGAGCAAAAACAAAACCTGTCAGACCCCTGGAAAGCAGGTATTGCCATGGAGGAAATTCCCGGTGATGTTTTACAGAAAAACAACCAGCTCAGGCCTCTGGCCCTGGAATATATTATGGGTCGGGAAAGCAGAAGCCGGTACAAAAAGATCAGCCATCCCGAAACAATAAAAAACAAGATTAACGAGGCTTGCCAGCAACTTACCTCGGATATCCAAGAAAAATGTGCGGCATACCTGCAACAAAACAAGCTCCCGGTAATTCTTGGCGGGGATCACAGCACACCCCTGGGCCTGTTGCGGGCACTGACCAGGCAGTTCAACAACTTTGGCGTGCTGCAAATAGATGCCCATGCCGACCTGCGACCTGCCTATGAAGGTTTTACTTACTCTCATGCATCCATCATGTACAATGCCATGGCAATTGAACAGATCAGCAAGTTTGTACAGGTGGGACTGCGCGACATTTGTTCAGGGGAGTATGAGCTTATCCGCAACAACCCGGAGAGAATGACTCCCTATTTTGCCCGTGAAATCCACAACAGAGGGTTTGCAGGCGAATGCTGGCAATCCATTTGCCGGGAAATAGTAAACCAATTACCTGAGCTTGTTTACATAAGTTTTGATATCGACGGGCTTGACCCGGCTTACTGTCCTTCTACGGGCACCCCGGTACCCGGAGGACTGTCTTACAATGGCGTTTTGTATCTCCTGGAGGAGCTGGTGCGCTCGGGACGAAAAATCATCGCCTTCGACCTGGTGGAAACCGGACCGCAGACCCTGGATGCAATCGTTGCTTGCCGGTTGCTCTACAAAATCTCGGCCCTGATGTTGCATTCAAACCATAAAATATGATTTCCTACGATTCATCAACACGAAAGTACCTGCTGAAACATCTCAAAGAAATGATGTTTAATGATCGATGGGCCAGGTTTCACCAGGTGCTCGACCAAAGGACAAAGCATATTACCGTGGTGCTGGAGGATATCTTTCAGCCGCATAATGCCAGTGCCGTTATACGTACCTGCGAACTCAAGGGAATCCAGGATTTACATATTATCGAAAACCGAAACCCCTACAACGTAAACCCCGATATTGTGGTGGGATCCAATAAGTGGATAGATTTGACAAGGTACAATAAGCATGAACACAACACCTTTTCTTGCTTTCAATCCCTAAAAAAAGCAGGTTACCAGGTAGTTGCCACCAGCCCCCACAAAGACGACTGCCTCATACATGAACTACCCCTGGATCAAAAAACAGCCCTGGTCTTTGGAAATGAAGGGGACGGTCTTTCGGATGTAGCCCTGGAAAATGCAGATGCTTTTGTAAGAATCCCCTCGTGTGGCTTTACCGAAAGTTATAACCTTTCGGTGTCGGTAGCCATCTGCTTGTATGAGCTCACCGCAAGACTTAAAAAGGAGGTCGGTAACTGGCAACTTACTCCTGAAGAGAAAGAAGTTCTGCTGCTAAAATATGCCCTCAATACCGTCCGAAACCCTCAGATTATCACCAAGAACCTTCTGCAGAAAAAAGAGAGCAAAAAATCAAGAGACATTGAACCAACTAATAACTCTGAGGGCTTATAAGTTTATGTACATCCGCAATTATGCCAGCAACGAATAATGTGTTGGTTTACATCGTTTGCTAAGCGCTGTAATAGATTTTTTCCTTCGATCAAATGAAGTGTGCAGCGCATTTTTGTCTTGACAAATAAAAGTCAATCACTGTTTCGGGTCTCCGACCCGGCAATTATTCAGGGCCAGCGGTCCTGAATAGCTATGGAATGGAAATAGTAAAATCGACTTAAAAGTGCTCCCATAAAAGGTCAGATAGGGATACAATGCTTTGTCAGCGCAACAGGGATGCTCTCTGAACTTTGCTTCTACCAATATTTGGTTTCACTGGCAGGTGCATGAAAGCCCCAAAGGGACGAACCTCTTTACCCCGGGTGGCAACCCGGAGACATCCTCAGCTGTTAAAAGCCTGCCGGCTCCCTTAATAACTTCAATTTTTAGATGAATGATATTTTTTTGTATATTTGGTAGGAAAATAATTAAAAATAATGTTTCACTAAAACTAAAAAATATGGGAAAAGGTGATGTAAAAACAAGACGCGGAAAGATTTTTCGCGGCAGTTACGGAAAATTGAGGCCTCGCGACAACAAACCCAAATATCAGGCAATCAAAAAAGATAAAAAGTAGCGTCAATCAGAAAAAGAATACGTGAAAGGTCTCTTCAGACCATAAACTACCAGGCAGATCAGGCAAAAAGATGATGCACGATCTGCCTGAATTTTTCACCCCTCTCCTCGAAGTTTTTGAACATATCATAGCTTGCAGCAGCAGGCGACAACAGGCACACCTGCCCCGGGGCGGTCAACCGCGCAGCACTTTCCACTGCTTGTTGAAAATCGGCATACATCCAGGTTTTTGATTTCAATTGCACAGCTTTCTTTTTCAGCTCCATAAGCATCCGTTCCCCGGCTTTTCCAGTAAAAACAAGGTGTGGTAAGTTTTTTTGTAACAAAAAATCCACCAACAGGCCATAGTCTACTCCCCGGTCAAATCCGCCCAGCAGCAGGCTGCCCACATTGGTGAACGACCTGACCGCCTCAATGGTAGACTCGGGAATGGTACTGATAGAATCGTTGTAGTACTTTACACCCCCATATTCTCCAACATACTCAAGGCGGTGTGCCAACCCCCTAAACCGGCTTATGGCACGCCGTAATGTGGTAACATCAACACCTGACAACCAGCCTGCAAGTGCTGCAGCCATTATATTGGTTAGGTTATGCGCTCCCCGGAGATGGTTTTCCGAGCACATCTTTTCAAGGATCATCTCCCGGTGGTTCCGGGTAATGTGCAGATCTTCACCATGGCATTCTACCCCGTATCCTGATTTTGACAATCCGTGGAGGGCAAAAGGTTCTCCCCGGAGGTCCAGTTCATCAACCAGCTGTTTCACTATGGAGTTACCGGCATTGTATATCAACAAATCGCCCGGTTGCTGCCAGCGGGCAATATTTATTTTGGCAAGTTGATAATCCCTGTAGCTATCATAATGGTCCAGGTGCTCCTGGAAAACATTCAGCAATATGGCTATAGCAGGAGATGTTGTGATATTCTCCAGCTGGTGGCTGCTCATCTCAAAAACGACGTGGGTATCATCATCCATTTGTTCTATTAGATCAAAAGGGGGGATGCCTATATTGCCGCCCAGCAATATCGGGTAGCCGGCTTCAGAAAATATTTGGTGTAAAAGGCTTGCTGTGGTGCTTTTGCCTTTGGTTCCGGTTATGCCAATCACCTGCTTTTTAAAAAGATGAAGAAAAACAGCGGTTTGGGAAACAATTTCCACATCGCTGGCCAGGATCCCCTCAAGCAATTTGCGGGTGGGTATTCCCGGAGATTTGAAAACCACATCACCTTTTCCAATCCCTCCATAGGCGTTGGCACCCGTATAAAATGCCACCTTGTCATCCGGAGCATAAGCATCATTAAAATACGCCTTCACCCGATTATCGGTATCCACAATTTTAATAAAAGCCCCTGGCAGATGCTTTCGCAGGGTTTGATAAGAAGATCTACCCTCTCTTCCGAATCCTGCTACAACAATGGAGCGGTTCCCGTATTTTTCCCTGAAAAAATCTCTAAACATCATATTATCAACGTGTTACTTCAGCTGCTCCAGGGCTTGTTTGAGTATCTTCTCATGGTCATCACGCAAAAAGTGCTCACCATTCCATTTCTGCAGTTGCTGTTCCAGGCTATTAAAGCGTACACCCTGAACCTTCTCCTGGTAATCCCGAAGCAAAGCGGGCAATTGTGCGGGTGGTTTGCTGTTTATGAGATAATTCAGTGCTGCGCTCACCTCTTCAATGGTACCCACACATTCAAACGGTTTTTCCTCGGTAAGCCCTGCCAGTTGCATCAGTAAAGGCATGAGTGAGGTTTTCTCAAACAATTTTTCACCAAAGATTTGCACCATCCTTTGCTCATCAACAAAAGCAGACAGCATGATATAAGTAAACAGGCATTTGGGGCAGTTGCAACACCAGCTGTTGGTTTTACTGCCCACATTACAGGAACGAAAAACCTCAAAATATCGCGAATTCCGGGCAAACAGGGCAGCAATCTGCAATTCATTGAGCGGTCTGAGGAAACTGAAATAGCTGATCTCCCGGGATATGTAGCGTTTCACATAGTTTCGAAAATCCTGTTCAAACTCATAGGATTTGGAGTACTGATGGTTGATATCCGTGCCCGGAATGGTGGCTTCATTGGCGCTGTCCTCGTTGGAAAGGGCCACCAGGTTTCTTCCTGTGAAGGCAGATACAAGCAGGCTCACAAAAGCAAGCAACGAAGAAAAAGGTGTATGCCCGTTGAGAAAGCCTTTCTGGTTGAGCTCCAGCAGGGTTGGGTCAAGGTGTCGTTGGATTACATAAAACTGTTTATCCAGCCCTGCCATTTTTACACTCTCCCGGGTAGCCTGAACCGGGTTGATAGCCATGGCCATGGGATGGGTGTAGGTTTGGGTCAGGATGTTGAGGGTCACCAGGGAGTCTTTGCCCCCTCCTATGGGTATCAATACTTCGTCCGACCTTCCGTTAAAAAATACGCCGGGAGTCTCTTCACCTGCCTTCTCAAAAGAGAATCCCAGCAAATCCTTTTCAGAAACATCAATTTTGTTCAAATGCAAAAACTCCCCCAGTCCCTTGTAGAACAACTTCTTCCAGAAGGCTTGCTGGTTTGGGGTTAGTTTAAAAGGCTTGATGTGCAAAACAGGCGAACAGGTTGCTTTCCAGTAGCTTATCACTTCAACCATGCCCAGGTGGAAAACCAGGTTTGAAAGGCAGTTCTCAGGAATTTGATCCAGTGATTTTACAGGTAAGGGAAACTCGTACCGGGGATAAAAGGCTATCTTGTCATCCAGGTGAAAATGATATCGTATATGAAGGTTTCCTTGTTTTAAGGTATAAAAATAACCTTCAAAAGTAAATACGGGATATATTTCTCTGAGTTGGTTAAATTTGCTGTCATTCCTTGTTGAAAGCATATGAACAATGGTATTCTTTTTGTTGTTATGAGGGTAAAAGCAAAATAGTAGGCAAAGATACGGATAATAGTTTATCGCAAATTAATCATAGAAAAGACAACCCAAATAAACACCAAATTTTTTAATCATGGGCACCAAACTCCAGCCTTCACAAGGAAGGCTTTTAATCAGCGAACCCGCATTACGTGATTTTTATTTCAGCAAAAGTATGGTGCTTTTGATTGAGCACAACGGCGATGAAGGCTCCTTTGGCTTGATCACCAACAAACCCATACACCTAAAACTCAATGAGGTGGTAAAGGACTTTCCCAACAACGATTTTCCATTATACCTGGGTGGACCTGTACACCCCGAGCGTTTATTTTATGTGCACACCCTGGGGGATAAAATTCCCGGCAGTCTGAAAGTTTTTGGTAACTTATACTGGGGTGGGGAAATCAATAAAATCATGGAAATGATCGATTTGAACCTGGTGGGGCCCGAACAAGTGAAATTTTTCATTGGATACTCAGGGTGGGAACCAGGTCAGCTGGAACGTGAAATGAATGAGAAATCATGGATTGTTACACAACCCAGCCTTGATTTGGTGCTGGCACAAAATCCCGAAAAATTATGGGGAAGTACCCTGAAAAAGTTGGGGAACGACTACGCCATTTGGGCAAACTTTCCCACCGACCCCATTCTCAATTAATATAATTGCAACAGAGCTGGCGTCAAAAGTCAGCTGTTTGGACTCAAGAAAATTTTAACATGAACCCATCGCCGGCAAATCAATCGTCGGCGATTTCTTTTAAATCAGAAACCAAAAGCCCGTCGGGGTTGTCATTGTCCACATCGTGGTTTGATGAGTATAATATCCTGCCATCTTCAGCTGCAATGATAAACTTCCAGCATTTGCCCCGCCCGGTGCGTGTCACATCCTCAGGGCCAATTTTGTGTAATAAAGCCACATCCTCCCTGTCCTGGGCAATGGCTTCGGCAATTTGTTCGCGGGTGGCAATTTTTACCGGGTAAGGATAGTATTGACTAATTTTTTCGGCTGTATTGATTTCCGGGGCCAGTTCATGTTCCAATAGCCAAAGCTCCATCTCCCGAAGATCTTCATCGTTTACATTAAAAAAGCGAGTGAGCCTCAGACGGGGCGTAATGGCATGCTCTCCGGCAAATGTTTGCATAAACTTTACAAATGCACCCATCTTATACAGGTAATTCAGGTCATGAGCATCCTGGTATGCAAGAGGAACAGAGCCCAAGTCAGGCATGCGGTCAAAGTTTCTGCGGCGATGTCCCATCACAAAATTTATAAACTCATACACCTGGTCAAGGTTATCCTGTTTTATATCTGCCAAAATCAAAAAAGATTTATCGCTGTCGGTACGCATGTTTTCAAACTCTTCAAAGCTAATCACCTCAAAGGGTGTAAGCTCCCAGTGTTTTTCCATGGCTGCAATAAAATATTCATTAAAGTTGGAGAAGGGGTCCCGGTCCTTAACCACATAGGTGGTGCTTTCAAAAAAACGGTTGTAGTGCCGGCGTCTTGCCGGACGAACCTGGGCCATCGTTTCCACAATCAAAAAAAACAACAGGGACAAGAGGATAAACTTTTTCATAATCGCACTATTTTTGGGAGGTTATAGAATAAGTGCGTAAAATTACATACAGCAGTGCATTCTTTATTCAGTGAAACACTGTTTTTGGCATCACCCACCTTGCGCCCGGGGTGAAAAAGTTAACCCGGGAAGGTGTGAAATGCCAACACAAAACTGGCTTTCAGGAATTTCCAAATACAAGGGCTATCACGTGGGCGGGTTTCACATTTTCCCCCTTAATGATACACTGGGCCTGCTCATAGTAGGACTCCCTTTCCTTCAATCGCTCCCCGATGAATCGTCTGAGGCTGGCCGGATCAAGCCCTTCAATCAACGGGCGAATGGTACGGGCTTTTTCCAGGCGGGATGCAAGACTGGCTGCACTCATCTTCAAATAGACGGTAATGCCCTTTTCGTTCATGATTTGGAGGTTATTGCCATGGCAGGGAGCTCCACCCCCTGTGGCAACCACCAGATTATCGCCAGTGCAAAGGTTCTTCAAAAAGCCACTTTCCAGCTCACGGAAATACTTCTCCCCTTTTTGTGAAAAAATATCTTTTACTTCCATGCCTTCCTGTTCTTCCAAATATGTATCCATATCCACAAAGTGGTATTCGATTTTTCGGGCCAATCGCTTTCCCAGGGTGGATTTCCCACTTCCCATAAAGCCTATCAAAAAGATTATCATACAAGTAGTCTATGAAATGAACGCATATGAGCAGCCAACCCTGAAACTGTTTTGATGGAATCCCGCTTGAATAGGCTGACTCAAAGTACGTGAAACATGGTCATAAAATTAATGACAAAATATATTGTATCAAAATAAAACTTGCCCGGTAAATCTGAGACGCCCATAGGTTCGGCAAGTTCGGCTTAAACTATGATCATGCAACCTGGCAAATATTTCCGCAGCTTTTGGCCGGCAATGCCCAAAGCATAGATTTTAATTGATAATGCAAAAGCTCTTTGGGGTGGGTGTAAAATAATCCGTTAATTTTGCAGGAAGCAAAATCAAAAAAGTTTTATGACCAAAATATTAACCATTATTGGGGCAAGGCCCCAGTTTATCAAGGCTGCAGCTGTAAGCCGCTCTATTGCACAAAAGAAAGAGTTGTCAGAAGTAATCGTACATACCGGTCAGCATTTCGACGAAAACATGAGCCGGGTCTTTTTTGATGAACTTCAAATTCCACAACCCAGGTACAATCTTGAAATACATAGCCTTAACCATGGAGCTATGACCGGACGGATGACCGAAAAAATTGAAGAGCTAATCATCCTGGAGAAACCGGATTTGCTGATGGTTTACGGCGATACCAACTCCACCCTTGCCGGAGCCCTTGCAGCAGTCAAACTGCATGTTCCCGTGGCGCATGTGGAGGCCGGCCTTCGCTCCTTCAACATGCAAATGCCCGAAGAAATCAACAGGATTCTCACCGACCGCATTAGCTATTACTTGTTTTGTCCCACCGAAGATGCTGTGCACAACCTTGAAAAAGAAGGATTCCGTGACTATGATTGTCAAATATTCAAAACGGGGGATGTAATGTATGATGTGGCCCTGTTTTATTCAGAAAAAGCTCAGAAGCCATCCATTGATTTACCTGCGGAGTTTATTCTGGCTACTTTGCACCGGGCTGAAAACACCGACAACATACAACGCCTTGCTTCCATTTTGTCCGCTTTTACGCAAATTGGATCAAAGGTGCCGCTGATTATTCCCATTCATCCCCGAACCAAAGCAATTATTGAGAAAAACAACCTATTAAAAGGGGATGAAAACATTTTGTTTGTGGAACCCCAGGGGTACCTTCATATGGTTTATTTGTTGAAAAATTGCCAAATGGTTATGACCGACTCCGGGGGTTTACAAAAGGAGGCTTATTATTTTGAAAAACCCTGCGTTACCCTGCGGGAGGAGACTGAGTGGACTGAACTAACCGCCACAGGTGTAAATATGTTGGGCGGATTTGAAAAGGACGATATTCTCAGGGCCTATGAAATATTCCGTGAAAGTGAACCCATGTTCCCTGAAGGGCTATATGGAAATGGTAATGCAGCAGAAAATATCACCAATGTCCTGGGGCGAATCCACTGATAATGGGAAAACCAGGCCCGGCAGGCTACCATGAACCTGCCCAAAACTGAATAAAAGCAAGTTGCCGGGAGCAAATAATTAAAATAAGCCGGGCCCCTGCTCTTACATAATTCTTACTACGGCAAATACTTTTACAATCTCTATTGTTAATACTCATACCTGATATCTAATACATGAACGCTATGGAAATTTGGCCGGGAAAACCCTATCCTCTTGGCTCATCTTACGATGGAAGAGGTGTAAATTTTGCATTGTTCTCTGAAAATGCAACCGGAGTTGATCTCTGCCTTTTCAACAATGAGGGCAAAGAGATACAATGCATCCCCATCAAAGAACGAACACACAACCAGTGGCATGTTTACATACCCGGTCTGAAACCCGGACAGCTTTACGGCTTTCGAGTCAAAGGGCCTTATGACCCGGAGAAAGGGCATCGTTTCAACGCCAATAAACTATGTATCGACCCTTATGCCAAAGCCCTGAGCGGCATTGAGAAATGGGATGACGCCCTCTTTGGGTTCCAGGTTGGAAGTCCCCAAAAGGATCTCTCGTTCAGCGACAAAGACAGTGCTGATTTTGTCCCCAAAAGTGTGGTTATCGACGACACCTTCGACTGGGAAGGTGACACACAGTTAAAAATCCCTCTCAATAAAACAATTATTTACGAACTCCATGTAAAAGGGTTCACAAAACAGTTCAAAGCCATTCCCGAAGAGATACGTGGCACCTATGCTGCCCTGGCCCATCCCCAAACCATTCGTTATCTCAAGGAGCTGGGTGTAAATGCTGTCGAGCTTATGCCAGTGCACCATTTTATCCACGATCGCCACCTTGTCCAAAACGGACTGGCAAACTACTGGGGATACAACAGTATTAACTTCTTTGCACCTCATCCCGAATATTCGGCGTCGTCCCATATGGGGGTAGAGCAAATCAGGGAGTTTAAAAATATGGTCAAAGCCCTTCACAAAGAGGGCATTGAGGTGATCCTTGATGTGGTATACAACCATACCGGTGAAGGGAGTGAAATGGGCCCCACCCTAAGTTTCAGGGGCATCGACAATGCCGCTTACTATCGGTTAAAGAACGAGAACAAGCGTTTTTATATGGATTACACCGGTACAGGAAATACACTCAACACGGTTCATCCCACGGTGCTTAGACTCATCATGGACAGTTTACGGTACTGGGTCAATGAGATGCATGTGGATGGTTTCCGTTTCGATTTAGCCTCTGCCCTGGCCCGTGAGTTCAGCGATGTGGACAAGTGGGGCTCTTTCTTTGATGTTTTACACCAGGATCCGGTCCTCTCGCAGGTGAAACTTATTGCCGAGCCGTGGGACATTGGTGAAAACGGTTACCAGGTAGGCAATTTCCCACAAGGCTGGCTGGAGTGGAACGGTGATTACCGCGACAAAATGCGTGATTTCTGGCGGGGAGCAGGAAAAAACCCAGGCGCCTTTGCATGGCGGCTTACTGGCAGCTCCGACCTGTATTACGATGACTGGAGACGGCCGGTGGCCAGCATTAACTTTATTACTGCTCATGATGGTTTTACCCTGAGAGACCTGGTTTCTTACAATAAAAAATACAACATGGCCAATGGGGAGAACAACAGGGACGGGGAAAGCCACAACCGGTCCTGGAATCATGGTGTGGAGGGAGAAACCGACGACGCGCACATTATTGAGTTGCGCAAAAAACAAGTCAGGAATTTCCTGACCACCCTTTTCCTGTCGCAGGGTATACCCATGCTGGTGGCCGGAGATGAGATGGGTAAAACACAAAAAGGGAACAACAACCCCTACTGCCAGGACAATGAGCTATCATGGCTGGATTGGGAAAGCATGGACAAAGACCTGGTGAAGTTTACCTCTGAGCTTATAAAAATGCGTTTGGAGCACGATGTGTTCTCAAGAATTCAATGGTTCAAATATAAACCAGTGAATGGCAACAATGTAAAGGATATTGAGTGGTTTTTACCCAATGGTAATATTTTCACCATCCCCGATTGGGAAAACAGCAAAATAAAAACCATAGGGGTGTATTTATCGGGTGATGGCATCCACCATAAAACTCAGGATGGCCAAACCATCAAAGATGATAACTTTTACCTGATGTTCAATGCCCAGCCCGAAAAGGTAAGTTTCAAATTACCCGGCAAGGATTGGGCGAAAAGCTGGACCATTCGGGCTGACACCCACCGGGGAAAATTCTTCAGTGAAGATTCACGTACTTTCTACCCGGAGCAGGACTTTTTGGTGGAAGCACGTTCGGTGGTATTACTACAAAACAAGAGACAACACTAACCATCTGAATTTAAACACAATGTAGTACCTTAATACACGCTGATTGCTGGTTCAAACCTTTCAGGAATATGCTTACTATCCTAACAGAAAAACGTACACTGGGCGTCAATTTTCACGATGAATGTTCTCCCACAGCTCTCGTTTGGGCTCCCCATGCCCGAAAGCTGGCATTGGTAGCAGAAAACCGTCAACAATACTCTTTCAAAAGAATGGAATACGGGTACTGGCAATGCGCATGCCCAGGGCTCAAACCCGGCGATCGTTACCTGTTGCAAATAAACGACAAAAAAGAGCTACCCGACCCTGCCTCACTTTCACAACCCGATGGGGTACACCTGGCCTCCCAGTGTATCGACCTCAACACCATCAGACAAATAAAATCGGAGTCCTGGCAAGGCATTTCAACAGCGCAGCTTATCATCTACGAAGTTCATGTGGGAACTTTTACGCAACAGGGAACCTTTAAAGCCCTCACCCAAAAACTGGCACATCTGAAAGAGCTGGGTGTTAACGCCATCGAAATTATGCCGGTTGCCCAATTCCCCGGTCATCGAAACTGGGGCTACGACGGGGTGTTCCCCTTTGCCACCCAGCATTCATACGGGGGGCCCTATGAGTTGGCAAAAATGGTTAAAGCCTGCCACGACCATTGCATTGCCGTAATTCTTGATGTGGTTTACAATCATCTGGGTCCTGAAGGAAACTATTTCGAAGAGTTTGCTCCCTATTTTACCGGCAAGTACAATACTCCCTGGGGCAAAGCCATCAACTTTGATGATGCCTGGTGCGACAGTGTGCGTCGGTTTTTCCTGGAAAATGCGCTCATGTGGTTTCGCGATTTTCATATCGACGGTTTGCGGCTGGATGCAATCCATGCCATTAAAGACGATGGCCCCAAACACTTCCTGGCCGAACTCAGTGAGCTGGTGCATATGCTCAATAAAAAAAATAACAGCCGCCATTTTCTTATTGCAGAATCGGACCTGAATGACACCAGGGTAATCTCACCAATACAGGAAAATGGGTATGGCATGGATGCCCAATGGTGTGATGAGTGGCACCATGCACTACATGCCCTGCTTACCGGTGAAACTAATGGGTATTATTCAGACTTTGGCAAGACTTCGCACCTGGCAAAGGCTATGAACCACGGCTGGGTACACGACGGAATATACTCTCAACACAGGAAAAAGATTTATGGTACTCCCACCGCAGGTATTCCCGGGGAAAGGTTTGTCATTTACACCCAAAACCACGACCAAACAGGCAACCGGATTCAGGGCGACCGCCTCAGCAAGCTTACCGATTTTGAAAGCTTAAAACTGGCTGCCACAGCGATGTTGATGAGCCCTTTTACCCCTATGCTTTTTATGGGGGAAGAATTTGCCGAACAAAACCCCTTTCTTTTCTTTATCAGTCATAGCGATACGCACCTGGTTAAGAAAGTGCAAAGAGGTCGTAAAAGGGAATACCGGGACTTCATGAAAAATGGAGATCCTCCTGATCCACAGGACGAGGAAACTTTCGAAAAATCAAAATTAAACTGGAACTTTACAGGTGAACCCCAAAAGGTGCAGTTGTTTAATTTTTACAAAGCATGTATAGCACTCCGCCAAAGCCATCCCCTCTTTAAACAGATAGACCGGCATAATACCAGAGCCATTGATATAAAAGGCTCAGAAGTGATTTTGTTTTATCGTCAGCACCAGGGACGTTCAATGATCACAGCCATGAACTTCTCCCACCGGGAGCAATCTGTTTCCATCCCTGGTGTAATCCCTGAACAATGGGAGGTTCTTCTTTACAGTGGCCATGAAAAGTGGGGAGGTCACACCCCTGAATCAGAACAACAGGTTATCATGCAGGAAAATGAAATTGCCTCCCTGGCATTATGTGCCCGCTCTGCACTGGTAATGGCAGTCAAAGCTTAACTTTTGCCCTTTCTGAGGTCACCCAGACTGGCTGCCTCTCCGTTCTCCTGCCAACCAACCAGTAGAAAAGGCTATCTGGAGGTTAAAACCACCAGTATTGGCATCCAAATCCAGTACTTCGCCGGCAAAATAAAGATTTTGGGTCAGTTTCGACTCCAGGGTTTTGGAGCGCACCTCCTGCGTGCTAACTCCCCCGGCTGTTATGATGGCCTCTTTAAAACCCGGGTGGCCAGTTACTTCAAACCGGAAACTCTTCATCAGGGACAGGATTTTTTTGCGCTCATCGGAGTTGACCTGGTGACATAGTTTTTTTCCATCCATGCCAAGAATGTTGAGAAAAACAGGGATAAGCTTGGAGGGTAACCAGAGTTTAAAAATATTATCCAGTTGTTTTTTGCCGTGGGCATCAATATCGCGCAAAAGGCGGGCATCCAGCTTTTTATCATCCATTGCAGGCTTGAGGTCTATGGCAATTTCAACCGATTTATTCCTTGCAACCTCTTCAACCACATAGCGACTCAAAGACAAGATGATAGGACCCGTGAGACCGTAATGAGCAAACATCAACTCACCAAATTCCTGGGTTGTTTTTTTACCATCTACCCATACCACTGCATTTACATTTTTCAGGCTCAACCCCTGAAGCTGAGTGGCTACATTGCCCCGTGTAACCAGCGGAACCAATGCAGGCCGTACCTCCTGAATAGTATGTCCAGCCTGGCGAGCCAGCTCATAACCATCACCAGTAGAGCCAGTGGCAGGGTAAGATTTTCCACCCGTGCAAATAATTACACTCCGGGCAAAATACTCCTGCAATCCGGCATCTGTCCTAACACGAACACCTTCAACGGCATCCTGTTCGATAATCAAATCCTCAACCCTGGAATTAAATATTACCTCTATACGGTTTTGACCCATCCAATGCAAAAGGGCTTTGAGCACATCAGCAGATTTATTACTTACCGGAAACACCCGGCTACCTCTCTCAGTGGTGGTCGACACACCCCGCTGATGCAATATATCCAGGATGTCATCCTTGAAAAAAGCATTGAAAGCATGTTTGAGAAAACGGCCGGAGGGGAATATATTTTTATAGTAATCCGACAGAGATGCATCATGGGTGATATTGCATCGCCCCTTTCCTGTAATAAGGATTTTCCGCCCTGCCCTTTGCATCTTTTCCACCAACAATACACGCGCTCCTACTTGAGCGGCGCGGCCTGCAGCCATAATACCGGAAGCTCCGGCACCTATAACAATGGCATCATACGGTTTATCAGTCATTCGCATCAATCAATCAGTGGATTAAGGGCCTGGGTTTCACGGAAGAATATAATTGCATCGTAGCGCATGGGCAAAACTGTGTTCACATACTGCCTGGGCTCATTGGCCGGATTGAAAACCACACCCACTGCTCTGTGGCCCCTGGGTTGCATAAAATCATCATGGGTGCGATCTTCATCATCAAACATCAGGTAAAAACGTTCCAGTCCTGTTTGGTTGAGAAGGTACTCCACACTGTTTCTTTGGGCGACTGCTATTTGCATATTTTCTCTTTCACTTTCCCAGGAAGCGCCTGCTTTCACCTGGCCCCTGTAAGTAGTAAAACCAATGGAAAAAACGTTTTCGGGCCCATGATGTACCCTGCTCAGCTCGCCAATATTTTGGTTACCCGCACTATACATTTCCGTAAAACGGGCATCGCCAATGTGGGTGTTATGTGCCCACACGATTCCTTTTGAGCCCTCACCATATACATCCAGAAGGCGGTTTACAGTTTCATGCATATGATGCACCCTTGAGTTCCAGGAGGATGCATCTCTGCGTGTAGCCGATTTCCTGTAAAACTTTTCAGCATTTTTCACCACCATGGCATTTTGTACTGCATAAAAGTACTGGTAGTCATCCACATCAAACTCACCCCTTGCATTTTGGAGCAACTCAACAACAGTCCTGGTGTGCTCGCTGCAGTCAGAGCGCCCGGTTTGCAGGGAACGGGCATAAACCCTGCTGTCGAAGCCATAGGGTTCAAAGCAGCTATATTGCTCTTTGACTTGTTGGTAGATTTCAGGGTTGTGATCTTGCAAAAATTTCAACAGAACCTCTTTGGATGTCCATTCATCGTACACATCCATGCCATAAAAGCCAACCTTGGATTGACCTTCACCAAGCTGGTCGTTATGACTTCGCAGCCACTCAGCCAGTTGTTTAACTTCATGGTTGCCCCACATCCACTGAGGCCAGCGATCCAGGTTTTCAAGCACCTCCCGGGCAGAACCTGCCGCCCCGGGCTTATTCTTCACATACCTGTTTAATTCAAACAGACTGGCAAAATCCCCTTCTACAGCAATAAAGTTGAAACCCTTTTCGGCAATCAGACGTCTACTGATGGAATCCCGCCAAATATAATATTCATGTGTACCATGACTGGCCTCACCGAGCAGTGCAAGGGTTTTATCACCTGCAGCATTGATAAGTTGATCCAACTCACCTGCCTTCTCAAGAGGAATGGCTTTGTTCTTCAGATAGCTCTCAAGGTTATCATTACCCAGAGAACCGCATGCCAACAGCATGAACGAAAGAAATAATGAAATTTTCAATGGAAGCAGGGACATCATAAGCATAGTTATTTTTGAGTTTTGGTACTAAAAATTTTTACTTGTAAAGACAACTAACGGTCAACCTTTCCTGGGTTCATATATTTACGCTTTCCTACTACAGTTTCTTCCCATCGATATTCCTTTCAGGGCCTATCAGCCTTTGAACCACAAAAGTGGAAAAAATGGAATAACCATAAATGGAATTTGCGGGAATGCTCACAAAAACAGTTTGTAAATCCTGAAAAGATCCAGCTTGGTTCATTATCAGCATATGTACGCTACTGTGATACTTTAGCTATAAAGGTGCCTTCGGGGTTCTTCTAACCTATGTATCACAGTACCGTTAATAACCCTTTGTCCTTTCAAAAATACAAAAAGTATTTATCTTGTTTTCCGGAGTCTTACCAACTATAAAAAAACAGGCTTTCTCAGCCGGAAAGCCTGCCATTACTATCAAAGTATCTTTTCGGGGAGTGAACTCAAAATCCTAAAAATGAAACCCGATTTTCAGGCTATTTAGGAAGTAATGGTCATAATTGCTTCCCGAGTTATCCTTATATCCGTCGAGATAATGAAAAATGGTATTTCTCCACCCAAACTCATAGCCCAGTTTCAGGTTATGCAAAACATCAACGCTAAAGCCAAACCCAAAAGGAATAACCGGTTGCACCTGGCTATAATCAACACCTATTTCGGTAAGTTGATCATTGGAATCGTATACACTGGCGTCGCTGAAAAACACACCCACTCCTGCAAAAGCATACACATCTAAAGGGTGCAAAGCCAGCCCCGGAGCCATTAACTCTGTGCGGGCGGCAAATTCAAATACATCGTTGCTAAACCTATAGTGCTCCAAGTATTGGCCATTGGTTGGTTGATCACTTTCGGCTGAAAGGTTGACATAATCCATAGCCAGCTTCAGAGCAAACCATGTATTCATTCTGTATCGGGCATATAAGCCAAGGTTGACCCCAAAATGACTGGTGTGGTAATCAGTAAATTCAGAAAATCCCAAACCTTTCCCCGAACCAATATCGGTAATGGGATGGGCTGTACCCGCTGAAACGCCCAATTCCCAGATACCCAAAGCATAGTACTGCTCTCTGAGAGATGGCCGCAAAGGGCCTCTGGGTTCATTTCTTACGAAACGTCTGCTACTGGAAGATTGCGCAGTGCCACCATTTCCATAGGAGGTGGGTTGTTCACTACTGGAAGGCGGAGGTGAGTAACGGCCTGGGCCGGATTTGTGTTTCTGCGAGCGGCTGGTACGAACAGCCCTGCTCTCGCGCCTTCCACCGAACAACCGGCGAAAAAAGTTACCCTGGCTTTGACTTAAACCCGTTTCATATTCCAGAAAAGCAAGGGTTTGATTGAACGACAACTGTTTTTCAGACTCTGCTTCACTTGCATCAGCCTTCCCGGGAAGCAGGGCAAAGAAAAACACCAGTACGGTAAATAGGGAGATTTTTAAATGCATGGTTTTTGGTTTTGATTGAATCGTCAATCCTTCTATCTACTATATTCCCCGGAAAAGTGTTGTATCCTTTTGTTTGGTTTTCCTTTAGATTATAATAAAAGTCTTGACAAAACATGTTTACATTGTTCATGCAAAGATATGGTTTTCTTTTTTCTACCAAAATAAAAAAGCCATCATCAAGATGACTTTTAAGACAAAGGATTTTTTACCACCTTCTTCGCATTTGTGGTAAAAAGTAACTTACTTTGAGCTGGGTAAAATAATAGCTGTCACTTCCCTGGCTCCAGGGTCTTGTGAAACCATCCAGGTAATCAAAAAATGTTTTTCGCCAACCCACTTCTAATCCTACTTTCATTCCATTGAAAAAATAATAGTTGGCTCCCACGCCCATGGGTATTGCTGGCTGAAAATTGCTGTATTCCTCAAATTCAAAATTATCCGGGTCAGGCACAGTTAAGTTGGGATTATGATAAAAGCCTGCAAGGCCAATAAATCCATAGATATCCAGAGGCATTGCAGGGGTTCTTTTGGGTATATACACCTCATAAACAACTGCCAACTCAACAATATTATTATCAAAATAAAAATCCCGACTCCTGCCTTCAGCCAATGAGTCGGCTCCATGAACCCTTCCATAATTAACAGACCCCCTGACAGCAAAAATGGGATTAAATTTATACCTGCCAAAAACACCCACATTCAAACTGGTTGTACTCCATTGGGTATTGAGAAAAGAGGGTTTTTGATCCACCGATGTGCCACTTACATCGGTCAGGGAATGGGAGGTGCCTATATTGCCACCCACATCCCAGCCTATTCTTTGCAATGCAAGACTCCTCCTGGACAGACCCAGGGGCCTGCGGGAACCTCCAGGTGGCTGGGATTGGCTTGCTGCTCTGAAGGTGGACCTTCTGTCCTGCAAAAAGTTTCCGGCCTGCAATTCACTTTCGGCCGGGAAAACCAAAAGTAGAACAAAACCTAGTAAAAAAGACAAATAAAACTTCATATCCAAAAGGGTTTTGGTTCAAACTTTTCATCCATGCATCATACAACAATTTACAAATATAATGCTTTTTAACAAGCATCAACAGGTAAAAACACGGAAAATAATCAGGAATACCACCCATAGATATTAAAAAAAATCGGGTGATCAGCCCTAAAAAAATATTCTAATTAAAGGGTCTTACACCTGCTAATTCGATAGGTGATATGCCGGTGAGCATAAATTATAATTCAAGAAAACAGGGTAAAACCAATTTACACTTAAACTCACATTGGTTTTAAAACAAGGGTCTAATAGAGTAGTTTTAATATTTACACATACAATATCCGAAGGAATTATTTCAACAAACAAGGCAAGTTATACCGACCAAATCTAAAAAAATATAAACAAATGAGCCCATTTGCTCTTTTTTATTGTAATAAACTATTGTAAACAATAAATAAAAACCATAAAATTAAAGTGATACATTCATTATCAAACCCATAAAAGCAAGCAATGTCTCCTTTTCAATCTTACAGACGTGCTGGAACAGGGGTTTTTAAACATCTGAAGTGAAATCAAATAATTACCACTAAAAACTGCATTATGAAACGATTTTTCAACATTTTGATCCTGACATTTATTAGCATGAGTTTAATGGCTCAGACCCCGGAAAAATTTAACTACCAGGCTGCTGTTCGGGGCAGTGACGGTGAATTATTGGCCAATGCGAACATTACACTACGTATTTCGGTTAGAGCAGGGTCTGATACCGGTGCCATCAGCTATGCGGAAACCCATAGTGTAACCACCAATGATTTTGGTCTGGTCAACTTAAGAGTTGGTAATGGAACCCCGGAAACGGGTCTTTTTTCTGATATCAACTGGTCGGATAACAACCATTATATTCAAGTGGAGCTGGATACCGGAGAGGGATTTGAAACAATGGGTACTCAGCAACTGGTAAGCGTTCCTTATGCCAAATATTCTGATGAAGCTTCCATGGCAACAGATATGACATTGGAACATTTAAACGATATAAATGTTTTTGACCCTCAGGACGGGCAAATTATGCAATATGATGCCCAGGGTAACCTTTGGGTGGCGGCAGACCTGCAGCTCATTCAACAACTACAGGATCTCACCGATGTGGACATGGACCACCCTCAGGATGGACAAGTTATGCAATACGATGCCAGTGGAAATCTATGGATAGCAGCAGACCCACAGCTCATTGACCAGCTGCAGGAGCTTACCGATGTGGATATGGACGACCCTCAGGACGGGCAAATCATGCAATATGATGCCCAGGGAAACATTTGGGTGGCGGCAGACCCAGAGATGATTTCAAATCTTGAAGATTTAGCAGATGTAGGAGCTGACAGCCCGCAGGCGCAACAGATTCTATACTGGGATGGAAGTAGCTGGGAAGCTAAAGATGAAGAAGTAGGATTAACTGAAGTGGAAACCGGAATATCTCTGGCCGGCGATGGCACACAAAACAGCCCTCTTGTTTTGAGTCAACAGGGTGCCGGCACAGGAGAGGTTTTAAAATGGAATGGTTCAGCATGGACTCCTGCTGAAGACCAGGGATCTAACTGGCAGCTAAATGGCAACAACCTCTTTACAGAAGAATATAACATCGGAATCCATACAGATGATCCCAAAGCGCCATTACATGTTTACAACCAGAATGTACTTTTTGGCAGTTCACCGGAGGGAAGTAACACACGTATGATATGGCTCCACGACGAAGGAGCACTTAGGGCAGGAAGAGTTACAAACAACAACTGGGATATGGACTCAGTGGGATCCTATTCAGTAGCTTTCGGAGATGGGACCAAAGCTACTGGTTCAACTGCAGTTGCCTGGGGGCGTAATACAGAAGCAACCGGACTGCGTGCCACAGCATGGGGCTTTAACACGGTAGCTTCAGGCAGCTATGCAACTGCCTTTGGCTATAGTAACAATGCTTCAGGCAGTTATGCAACTGCCTTTGGCTATAGTAACAATGCTTCAGGCAGTTATACAACTGCCTTTGGCTATGAAAACAATGCCACCGCATCGTATGCAACCACATGGGGTAGAGAAAATGAAGCCACCAATACAGGTGCCACGGCAGCAGGACTTAACAACCAGGCGACTGGAATCTACTCAACAGTTTTTGGCGCCAATTCAGTGGCATCCGGAAACTATTCATTTGCCCTGGGTAGGTATGTGGAAGCCAATGGATTTCAAAGTTTTACAATTGGTAGAGGAACTACCAGCTCTCCCCTTGTAAATGACAACAGCAGCTCGCTTATGGTCGGCTTTGGCTCTGATCCAACTTTTTACGTGCAAAACGGAAGAGTAGGTATCAATACCGATTCACCCATACGTGACCTCCATATTCACCAGACATCTGCTTCTCGTGGATTGGCAATTACGCATAGTGATTACCCGGACTCCAAAGACTTTGTGATTAATAATACGGCCTCAGGCTCCAGTTCATACTTAGACTTTCGGTATGAAGGCAGCCTGCTTTCATATATAAACGAAGATGATGGAGAGTATTATGTAGCATCCGACCGGCGTCTTAAAGAAAACATTGAACCTGTTAAAAGTGTCCTGCAACGTGTAATGGATCTTGAACCGGTTAATTACAGGTATAAAGGACGAAACGGTAACTCTACAACAGGGCTCATTGCCCAGGATGTACTTGAGCTATTCCCGCAATTGGTTAATAAAAGGGAGAATGATAAAGACGATAGCTATGCCATTTCCTATTCAGGGTTTTCAATTATCGCTATCCGGGCTATACAGGAACAACAACAGATCATTCACGATAAGAAACAAGATCTTGAAAACCAGAAAAATACAATTGAACAGCAACAAAAAATGCTTGAGCAGCAGGAAAAAGCTATACAGGAAATATCGGAAAAGCTTGATAACCTGATACAAGAATTGGAGTAATCGCAAAGAAATGAACTTGTTTTGAATTTTTAAATAACAAAAAAATGAAATATAAAACTGAAAAATACAAAGCATTGAAAACCATAAAAGCCGGGACAATCGCCATTTTCTTAATTGCTTTTTCCGTTTCAATGGCAAAAACACAAGAAGTTATTGCCACGGGGGGTAGCTACCATGAATCCAGCAATGCTTCCATTGGCTGGACCCTGGGAGAGACGCTTACTGAAACATTCCAGGTTGATGAGACCCAGCTCACACAAGGTTTTCATCAGTCAAAAATAACAGTAGTATCTGTGGATGAAGTGATTCAAACCGATTATAATATCAAAGCCTTTCCCAACCCCACAGATGCTTTTGTTACTTTAAGCCTGGAAACGGAAAATTATGAGAATATCCATTTCCGGATATTTGATGCAAATGGCAGGTTCGTTAAGGATGACCAAATAAACGCCCCAAAAACCACGGTCTCTTTTGAGGGACTTATGCCAGGGATTTATTTTATCAAAATAATTGAATACGACAAAGAGTTGCAAACCATCAGAATTATAAAAAATTGACCTCCGGTGGAGAAAATCATTCAGGTTCTGATCTAATAAAATCTGAATGTTTAGCTCAACCGACTACCACGCGAACGATAAAGCCCGGTGAACCATCTTCACCGGGCTTTTATATTTTACAGCCCAATAAAACGGAGCAGGGTTTGTTGTATCGTAACAAGTTCCCAGGGATATATTGAAGGGAATTTTTCATTTTACTTAATTCCTTAATTCATTTTTCTTATCTTGTAAACGTTTTTAAAACAGGAAAACCCGGTATTTATGAAAAAGCGCAACATACTTGAAAAGCCTTACAAAATACTTATAGTGGATGACGACCCGGTGGTTGTCAAAACCCTGGAGCGGCTGCTTTACAAAAGGAACTATCTGTTTTATAGTGTCCAGTCCGGTGAGGAAGCAATTATGGCCGTACAAGACATTAACCCCGATCTGATTCTGCTTGATGTATTTATGAGCGAAATGAACGGGTATGATGTTTGCGAAAAACTTAAAAAGAAGGGAATTACCCAAAAAATACCGGTTATTTTCCTAACCAGCAACAACGCATCCAAAGATATTGTAAAAGGGTTTAATGCCGGTGCTGTAGATTATATTCTCAAACCTTTCAATACCGAAGAGCTCATTGCCCGGGTAAACACCCAGCTTGAACTGAAAAGGAGCCGGGAGGAGATCAAACAAATGGAGTTGATCAAAACCAGGTTTTTCAACATTTTGGCCAACGATATCAGGGATTCACTCACCGGTGTAAAGGGTGTGGCAGAGTTTCTCCACCAGGAGCTTGAAAGCACCCAGGTGAATATCAATGAAAGTAAAAAACTCTCTGGTATCCTCAAAGAGGACAGTGCCGAAATTTTTAATTTTGTAGATAAAATAATCAAGTGGAATGTGTTTAACTCTGAACCCAATGAGCTCCTGATACAGGAATTTCCGGCAAAAGAGCTTATCCAGGAAATCCTGGCAGGCTTTAGGGATTATCTGAGCCAAAAAGAGATGGTTGTTTCTTTGCAGGTTCCCGAAGATGCAGTCGTTAAGTCAGACAAAAACATTCTTAAAAACATCCTCACAGAAGTAATTGACAATGCCATCAAGTACAGTACCAAGAAAGGAAAAATAGTTGTAACAGTGAAACCCGGGAAAGATGGCCAGCATTTTATTATTAAAGATCATGGTGTAGGGATGGGAAAAGATGTGGCCAATAACGTCTTCCGGCTGGACACACCCCACCCCAAAACCATTGGAACTCACCAGGAAAAAGGTGTGGGATTGGGACTTGTCATTTGCCAGACCCTCATTGATAAAATATCAGGGCATATCTCTGTTGAATCGGAGAAATACAAGGGCACCCAAATCCAGATAGAAGTACCGTTTTTGGAATAGAAGTTGTACATGTCCCTTAACAAATTAAATACATTAAAATAGATATTATGAAAAAGCAAACTGCATTTAAAGCCGTTGTACTGATGTTAGCTGCCAGCTTTTTATGGACTGCATGTAGCACAACTCGTCAAAAATCATCACAAATAGATGCCACTGAAAGTCAGGAACCCATGCACATACAAAACAACAAGTTTGCATTTGATATTTTTAAAGCTACTCAGCATGAACACGATGACAACCTGGTGATATCCCCCTTCAGCATCAGTACGGCCATGGCCATGACTTACGCAGGAGCCCGGAGCGAAACAGCTGACCAGATGAGCGAAACGTTGCACTTCGACGCCAACCAGGACAATTTTCACCCGCGGTTCCACCAGTGGGTGAGTCAAATACGAGAAAAAGGAGAAAAAAAGGAACAACTAAAAATTGCCAATTCACTCTGGCCTCAGGAGGATTTTCACTTTGTTCCTGCCTACTTCGATCTTATCGAAGCCTTTTACCAGTCTGCACTTTATGAGGTAGATTATACGGGTGACCGGGCAGCCATCCGCCAAGAAATTAATCAATGGGTAGAAAAGCACACCAACGATCTTATCAAAGACCTAATCAAACCCAACATGCTGGTTGAAGATACCCGCCTGGTGTTGGTCAATGCCATTTACTTTTTGTCGCAGTGGAAAATAGCTTTTGACCAGGAGCGCACACACACCGATCGATTTCAAACAGCTGAAAATCAATGGCAAGAAACCTCTTTTATGTATATGAAAGACACCCTCAATTACTATGAAACCAATGAATACCAGGTGCTTGAACTCCCTTACGAAGGTGAAGATTTTTCCATGGTAGTGGTTTTGCCCGGTGAAGAGAGCAGCCTGGACCACCTCATCAATGGATTGAATGCACCGGCCTTTGATGAAATGAGCAGCAGCCTGGCCAAAAATGCTGTAGAGGTTTTTCTGCCCTCCTTTAAGGTACGTTCGAATTTTGAGCTGGAAAAACTGATGGCACAGATGGGTATGCCTTTAGCTTTTACCAACAAAGCTGATTTCAGCGGTATGACCCAGCAAGACGATCTTAAAATAGATAAAATCGTCCACGAAGCTTTCATTGATGTGAAGGAAGAAGGGACAGAAGCAGCTGCGTCCACTGCAGTAATTATGATTCGCAAATCAGCCATAGTGGATGAAGAACAAATCGTTTTCAAAGTCAACCGGCCTTTCTTCTATGCCATTAAAGAAAACACAGGCAACTCGATCCTGTTTATGGGTAAAGTGACCGATCCCTCCATCAGGGATGAATAGCACCATGCCCTGAGTAAAACAGCACTTTTCAGAGAGAAAGGTTCAGGAAGGATGAGCAGCTGAAACATTCGGTTTCTTTGTCGTTGGAACCAACAACCATGATACTGTTGCCGGCATATTTTTCTACCAGAGATTGATACCATGCCACAGCATCCTGATCCAGGTTGGAGCAAGGTTCATCAAGCAATATCAAGGGATTCTCGTACATAATGGCCAGGAGAATTTTCACCCTTTGTTTCATGCCCGAGGAAAAGTTTTTCAGGGGTTTATGGTTGCTTTTGCCAAGCCCGGATATTTTCATGATTGATCCAATGCTTTCACCTGGTAAAATGGGTCTGAATTGCTGGTGAAATCTCAGCGTTTCCTCCAGGGTGAACTCTTCAATGAGCTCCAGGTGGGGTGAAACAATACCGGCAAAACGAAACACTTGCTCTGAGATGTTTTTTTGCCGGTATTGCCAGGTGATTTCTCCTTCGCTGGGTGTAAGAATACCCGAAAGCACTTTCAAAAGTGTTGACTTTCCGCTGCCATTGCTGCCCAAAACACCATAATGCCCCGGGGCTGAAAATTCAGCGTCCAGATGGCGAAAAATCCAATGATAATTATACTTTTTACCGGTATTTTGTAAAGTAATTTTCAAAATATAAAAGCAATGATTGCCGAAAGCTGCACAATGGCACCCCTATTTTTCCTGGAAAGAATACCCTTTCATTATTCCCCTGCTGGAGTTGCTGATAAATGAAAGGATTTCATCCCGTTCGGGTGTTGCAGGAAGCTCTGTTTCGATAAGAGCAATAGCCCTTGTAACATTAAGCTTGCGCAGATATATAATACGATAAATTTCCTGTATTTCGTTGATTTTTTCCGAAGTAAAGCCTCTTCTTCTCAAACCAATGGAGTTAACTCCCACAAAAGACAGGGGGTCTCTGGCTGCTTTGGTAAAAGGGGGAACATCTTTTCTTACCAGTGAGCCACCAGAAATCATCACATGTGGCCCAATATTTACGAACTGGTGCACGGCAGTGAGTCCTCCGATGATGGCAAAATCATGAATATTGATATGGCCGGCAAGGGTGGCGGCATTGGCAAGAATACAGTTGTTGCCCACTTCGCAATCATGTGCCACATGCACATAAGCCATCAGCAGACAATTGTCTCCAATGGTGGTTTTGAAGTTGGCTTTTGTACCCCTGTTGATGGTTACAAACTCCCTGATGGTGGTATTGTTTCCAATTTCTACTGTTGTTTCTTCCCCATCATATTTGAGGTCCTGGGGGATTGCGGATATAACCGCTCCGGGAAAAATTTTGCAGTTTTTCCCGATTCGGGCTCCCTCCATGATGGTTACGTTGGAGCCAATCCAGGTACCTTCTCCTATTTCAACATTTTTGTGAATGGTCACAAAAGGTTCGATTACAACATTTCTGGCTATTCTAGCCTCCGGATGGACGTATGCTAAAGGTTGATTCATTATTCGTTTACTTTTTTGATGATTTGTGCCATTAATTCTGATTCCATTACAACCTTGGAGCCCACATACCCCACACATTTCATGTGGCAAATACCGCGCCTTACAGGTGATACAAGACTACATTTGAGGATAAGGGTATCTCCGGGAATCACTTTCTGCTTAAACTTAACATTATCTATTTTGAGAAAATACGTACTGTAGTTTTCCGGGTCTTCCACCGTCGAGAGGATCAAAATGCCACCAGTTTGTGCCACCGCTTCTATCTGCAGTACGCCGGGCATAACGGGCTCTTTGGGAAAATGCCCGGTAAAAAACGACTCATTGGTGGTGATGTTCTTGATACCCACAACATGCGACTCGCTGATTTCAATGATTTTGTCCACAAGCAGAAATGGATACCTGTGGGGAAGCATCCTTTTGATTTCATTGATATCAAAAACGGGCTTTTGATCAGGATCATACTTGGGTATCAATTCATCGGCCATTCTTTTTTTGATGAGTTTTTTGATATGGCGTGCAAATTTCACATTGGATGCATGACCCGGCTTGCTGGCAACAATATGCCCTTTGATGCGTTTGCCAGCAAGGGTGAGATCGCCAACGATATCCAGCAACTTATGACGGGCCGGTTCATTCTCGAAATACAACTCCAAATTGTTGAGAATACCCTCGTTGCGTACTGCCACCGAAGGTTTATTGAACAATCCTGCCAGTCGATCCAGCTCTTGCTGCTCTATCGGTCTGTCAACAAAAACAATGGCATTGCTTAAATCACCACCTTTGATCAGGTTTTTGTTGAGCAAAAACTCCAGCTCATGCAAAAACACAAAAGTACGGCAGGGTGCAATCTCTTCTTTGAAGTCAGACAGTTTGTCAAGGGTGGCAAACTGTGAGCCCAGTACCTTCGAATCATAATCAATCATACTGGAAATCCGGTAATTATCAGAAGAGATAGCTATAAATTCACAATCCTTTTCCTCATCGTAAAACCTGATTGTTTCTTTGATTTCGAAGTACTGACGTGGGGCTTCCTGTTGTTTTATACCGGCATTTTCAAGGGCTTCAGCATAATACTTGCTGCTGCCATCCATAATGGGCATCTCCACACAATCAACCTCGACAATAATGTTATCAATATCCAGGCCGGTTATGGCAGCCAATACATGCTCAATGGTCAACAACTTCACCCCATCTTTTTCCAGGGTCGTTCCCCGGGATGTATCCACAACATAATCCGCATCAGCCTCAATAAACATTTCCTCCTCAAGATCGGTACGCAAAAACCTGATCCCTGAATTTTCGGGAGCAGGTTTGAAACTAAGTGTCACCGTCTGTCCCGTGTGCAAACCCACCCCAGAGATGGTCACGGCCTTTTGAATGGTTTTCTGTCTTTCTGTCATATCAACTTTTCATTAACAAATCTGTAACAAACAAAAATTTAAGCAAACTTGCCTTAACACCTGGTTACCTTATGCCAGAAGATGCCAGGCTAAAACCAAGCCTCTATATGTCAACATGCTAAATTAAATTCTTTTCCAGCAGGTGGGGATATGGTCCTTCAAATTATCCCTGAATTACCTACGAAAAACCACGCAAAGATAGGATTTTTATTTTTCTCCCTCTCTGCGGCTGTCTCATAAACCTGTTTTAGCTGAAGGCAAAAGCAAACAGACCAAAGATTTATTACTTTTTCAGTTCCTTGATTTCTTTCTCCAGCTCATCAACCCGCTTGACAATTCTTTCAAGATTGCGGAAATGGATGTAGGACTTCACATACTTTTCGTGATCGAAGGCCGGGGCGCCCATGATAATTTTTTTGTTCTTCACATTGGAAGAGAGACCGGACTGTGCCGCAATTTTTACTTCATCGCCAATGGTGATATGGCCGCTAATGCCTACCTGGCCACCAATCATGCAATTTTTACCTACCTTGCTGGACCCCGCAATACCGGTTTGGGCAGCAATTACTGTATTTTCGCCAATGACCACATTGTGTGCAACCTGGATGAGATTATCAAGCTTTACCCCTTTTTTCACCATGGTGGCTCCCAGGGTCGCCCGGTCGATGGTAGTGTTGGCACCAATGTCCACGTGATCTTCCAGGATGACAATGCCGATTTGAGCCACTTTCATGTAGTTGTTATCGCTTTGTGGTGCAAACCCAAATCCATCGGCACCAATGACAGAACCCGAATGTATAGTACACGCTTTACCAATGCGGCAGTTCTCATACACCTTAACACCTGCATGAAGGGTTGAACCCTCTTGGATTACTACATTGTCGGCTACAAAACAATGAGGGTGAATCTTAACATTATCTTCAACAACCACATCCTCTCCAATAACTACAAAATCACCCACATACACATCTTTACCCAGTTTTGCACTTTTGGCAACTGAAGCCATGGAGGAGATTCCCTTTTTCTGGGGCAGGCTTTGCTGGTACAACTCCAAAAGTTTTGCAAGTGCATTATAAGCGTTGTCCACCTTAATCAGTGTGGAGGTAACCTGCTGTTCGGGGACAAAATCTTTGTTGACCAAAACAATACTGGCATCAGTTGTATAAATATATGGGGTATATGCCGGGTTGGCCAGAAAAGTAAGGCTCCCCTGGGAAGCCTCTTCAATTTTTGAAATGGTATGAACTTTTACATCTTCACTCCCTTCAATTTCTCCTTTGAGAAAATCGGCAATCTGTTTGGCTGTAAACTCCATCAATTATTAATAATTAAATGACACGAATAGCTGGCTATATAAAACAACCTGTTTTTTAATTACTTGTTTAAAAATAGTTATTTTTTGTAAAATTCACCAACCTCTTTGGGGTAGCAAATGTAATATTTCTTTACGGGTTTTGAGAGCACCCTGATATTTAATTGATCAGAAATTTCAGCGATATCACTGACTGAGCCATCCTTCTGCATGATCCATATATTGCCCACTCCCGGGTCGTATGCGTTGTTTTCGGTAACCCCTCTTAACACAAAATAACGGGACTCTTCCTGGCTCAGCCCATAATACTGACAAACCTGTTGGGATATCTGGTCCACATAGGCCTGAGTAAAGGGTTGTTTCTGCAACTCTACTTTAAAAAGCCTCCTGTATACTAGTTTCTGACATAAAACAGAAAGAATTTTATCAGGATGTGCACACCATACTTTGATTGAACTGAAGATATCAAAATCATCCAGTAGTGCGAATTCATCCAAAAGTTGAGGGTTTTGGGTAAAATCATTGAAAAATATCCGGGTTGTGAGAAATTTTTTCAATGGGGGGGTGGCAAAAACCTGCTGCCCGTCAAGGGCTATCTCCCGGGCTCGCTGTAATATTGCAATCAAGAGCTTTTCGGCAGAAATGACCGTTTTATGCAAGTAAACCTGCCAATACATTAATCGGCGGGCAATTATAAACTTTTCCAGGGAATATATCCCTTTTTCATCGGTCACCAGATTATCGTCTGAAACATTCAGGGTTTTGATAATCCGGTCAGAACTTACCACTCCCTCCGACACCCCGGTAAAAAAGCTGTCGCGGTTCAGATAATCCAGCCTGTCCATGTCCAGCTGTCCGCTTACCAGTTGATGCAAAAACTTTTTGGAGTAAGTATTACAAAATATTTCGATGGCCAGTTCAATGGTTTCGGGCTGCAGCTTTTTTAACTTCTGCATAAACATCAATGACAATTGCTCATGATGCAGGTTTTCCACAAGTGTGCTTTCCAGTGCATGAGAAAATGGACCATGGCCAATATCATGCATCAGGATGGCCATAACCGTGGCCTTTTCCTCCAGATCCGAAATAGGGTGTCCTTTGGCTTTAAGGGTATCCATGGCCAGTACAACCAGGTGCATGGCACCCAGTGCATGGTGGAAACGTGTATGAAGGGCCCCGGGATAAACCAGGTGTGTCAATCCCAGCTGTTTAATATATCTTAACCGCTGAAACCACGGATGCTCCAGAATATCAAACACCGATGGGAAAGGGATATTAATAAATCCATAAACGGGATCGTTAAATATTTTTAACTTGTTATGGGGTGGTCCGATCATCTTCTTGTTGGGATGTATTGCAAATGCAACTGTCTTTAAGCTGCACATTATTTTTTGCAAACCTACACTATTTTTGGCAAATCAAGGAAATTTCCGGCAAAAACTTCGAGCGGATAGCAATCAACCCGTTGCCTTTTCCTCTTCTGTTTCATTATATAACTCCCCGGCCATAGTATCTAATAAAAATTCCTGGAATATTATAAACTACCTATCGATATTTCGTTAAGTTGAATATTTCTACCAGTAACCAAATAAAAAAGCATAAAATGTTAAAAACTGTAGATGTTTGACGCACTGAATTGAATAAATTTCCGTTTATTATCACTACATTTGTTCTGAGAGACGGAACAAAGAATATCTCAATCTATTAAAATCCAATCAAATATATGGCAGTAAAGGTATTATGGGCTGACGACGAAATTGACTTGCTGAAGCCTCACATTATATTCCTTGAACAGAAAGGATATGAAGTGGATGTGGCCAATAATGGCGATGAAGCTCTGGACATGATATTATCCACCCCTTACGATATTGTCTTCCTGGACGAAAACATGCCCGGGCTTACTGGTCTGGAAACACTCAACCGTATTAAAGGCAAAAAACCCGGTCTTCCTGTGATCATGATTACCAAAAGCGAAGAAGAGTCGATCATGAATGAAGCCATTGGCAGCAATATTTCAGACTACCTTATCAAACCGGTTAATCCTCACCAGATTTTGCTATCGCTGAAAAAAAACCTGGAAAACAAAAAACTGATGAGCGAGAAAACCAGCATGGGTTATCAGCAGGAGTTCAGACAAATCAGCATGGATATTTCGGACAGGCCCAACCTGGAAGAATGGAACGACATCTACCGCAAGATGATTTACTGGGAACTGGAACTGGATAAATCGCCAGACAGCGGCATGGATGAAATTTTGAAAATGCAGAAATCGGAAGCCAATACGGTTTTTTCCCGGTTTGTGATTGATAATTACCAGGACTGGCTTAGTGGAAAGGCTGATGATAAACCGGTGCTTTCCCACGTAGCCTTCAGGGAGAAAATTGTACCACTGCTCAGCAACAATGACCACCTCTTTTTGATCATCATTGACAACCTGCGCTATGATCAGTGGAAAATCCTGCAGCCTGTTATAGAAAACTATTTCAGGGTAGAACAGGAAGAAATTTTATATAGCATACTGCCCACAGCTACCCAGTATGCCCGAAACGCCTTTTTTGCAGGCTTGCTGCCTGGAGAGATAGAAAAACGATTTCCACAATATTGGGTGGGAGAACAAGATGAAGGCACCCGCAACCAGTATGAGTCTCAACTTTTAGCCGAACAGCTAAAAAGGCTGGGCATTAAAGAAGAATTCAGCTACCACAAAATTCTCAATATGGCTGCCGGTAAAAAGTTGTTGGAAAACATCAACAACTACACCCATAAAAAGCTGAACGTGGTAGTGTATAATTTTGTGGATATGCTTTCACACGCACGCACAGACATGGAGGTGATAAAGGAGCTGGCCGACGATGAAGCAGCCTACCGCTCACTTACACTCTCCTGGTTTGAGCATTCACCCCTGCTGGAAATCATCAGGTTCTTGCAAAAAAAGAACATAAACATTGCATTAACCACCGACCATGGCTCCATCAGAGTGTCCAACCCAACCAAGGTGACCGGCGACAAGAACACTAATACCAACCTAAGGTATAAAACCGGGAAAAACCTTTATTATAAAGCCAACGAAGTATATGAAGTGAGAAACCCTGGAGATATCTATCTTCCCAAAACCAATATCAGTTCATCTTTTATCTTTGCAAAAGAAGATAACTTTTTTGCCTATCCCAACAATTATAACTATTATGTGAATTACTACAAAAACACATTCCAACACGGGGGTATAAGCATTGAAGAGATGATGATACCTTTTGTATATTTAAAATCACGCTAAGAATAAACTCCGCATAAGTTTTGAGTATAAAAATGAAACAAGTAAAGAGGACATTCACAGAAGAGCAGTTAACCGATGTGGCTAACCATCTATTAAAAGATAATCCCAACAAGCGCATTTTTGCTTTTTATGGCAAAATGGGTGTGGGCAAAACCACCCTCATCAAGGCGCTGTGCCAAACATTAGGTGTAACAGATATCGCGGGAAGCCCCACCTTTTCCATCGTAAATCAATATCTCACAGAAGATGGCGAAAGTATTTTTCATTTCGATTTCTACCGCATGAAAAAGGAAGAGGAAGCCTATGATATCGGGTATGAAGAGTATTTTTTCAGTGGTAACTATTGTTTTATAGAATGGCCTGAAAAAATACAGGCACTCTTACCCCAGGGCTGCGTAGAAGTTTCTCTGGAGGAGCACCAAGGTGTTAGGGAGATAAAATATTGATAACAAGGGGCCTGCCCCGGAAAACACATAAAAGTTATGCAGAAAAAAGGTCAGGAATATTTGTTTTTCAGTTCTTCCGGAAAGTTACTCCCCCAGGAGGAAACCCTGGAAGTAGAAAACAAGAAAAACCGCCTGTACATAGGTATTCCCAAGGAAACAGCCTTCCAGGAAAACAGGATCGCCCTGGCCCCGGAAGCCATAAATCTGCTGACGCAAAATGGACACAGGGTAGTGATAGAAAAAGGTGCCGGTGAAAATGCATTCTTTTCAGACAGCGAATACAGCGAATCGGGCGGAGAGATTATGTATGAAACCAAGGATGTATACAAAGCAGATATCATCCTGAAGGTGGCCCCTCCTACCCCTGATGAAATTAAATTCCTCAAGCCCGGACAAACAGTACTATCTACCATCACCCTGCCGGTACAAAACGCCTCGTACTTTAAATCGTTGATGGCCAAAAAAGTAAACGCCATTGCTTTTGAGCTCATCAAAGACAAAACCAACACATTTCCTCTGGTAAGAAGTATGAGTGAAATTGCCGGCAACACAGCTATTCTTGTTGCTGCCCAGTACCTGTGTGATAAAAATTACGGAAAAGGGCGCATGTTTGGAGGGTTTTCGGGCATTACCCCCTCCGAAGTGGTGATCCTGGGAGCAGGAACTGTGGGGGAATTTGCCGTTCGTGCCTCCATGGGACTGGGAGCAATGGTAAAAGTGTTTGACAACTCTGTGTATAAATTACGGAGGCTGCAAAATAACCTGAACACAAGGATATTTACCAGTATAATACAACCCAAAGTGCTCTTGAAAGCCCTGAAAACTGCTGATGTGGTTATTGGAGCCATTCACTCTCCCTGGGGCAGAACACCTATTGTGGTGGGTGAAGATATGGTTACGCAAATGAAATTTGGATCGGTCATTATCGATGTCAGTATCGACCAGGGTGGCTGTGTGGAAACATCCAAAGTAACCAACCATTCTGAGCCCGTATTTAAAAAACACGATATAACCCACTACTGTGTACCCAATATCGCCTCCAAGGTACCCCATACTGCCTCCTATGCCTTCAGCAATTTTTTTGCACCCGTTCTGTTGGCCATTGGTGAAAACGGTGGCGTAACAAATTTGCTCAAAAATGACGCTGGGATCAGAAACGGTGTTTATATCTTCAACGGTACGCTCACCAACCAATACGTGGGAGAATACTTCCAGCTACCCAGCCAGGATATAGATTTATTGATGCCCACCTTCCAGTAAACAAATATTCATCGGCCCTGGCAAATTAGCATAAAGGAGTATATCCCAAAAATGACAAAAATGATGGATAACTCAATTCTTGCTGCTATGTCTGAAATCAATATTACCAAAAGTATATGGTGTACTGTTTTTTTATGCATTTTTTCAATCACAGATATGCATGCCAATGACAACTATCTTTCCAGGGTATTGAAAGGCTCTCAGGGAGAAACCCTCCCCTACAGGATCCTTTACCCTGTTAATTTTGATCCACAGCAAAAATACCCGGTAATCTTGTTTTTGCATGGTGCAGGTGAACGTGGTAGCGACAACCAGAAACAACTTACACATGGAGCCTCTTTATTTACGCGGCCACCCATCCCAGAAACTTTCCCTGCCATCGTTATCTTTCCCCAATGCCCTTCAGAATCCTGGTGGATTGACACCCGTTTATTGAATGCATTGCAATCAGGCAACTACACAGCCCAAAACACCCCTTATGAAATATCTCCTTCCTTGCAACTTGTTGCAGAACTCATCAAGCAAAAACGGGCCAAACCCTTTACCGATACCAACAGATTTTATCTCATGGGATTATCTATGGGTGCCTTTGGCAGCTTTGATTTACTTTACCGATACCCTGATTGGTTTGCTGCAGCCGTTCCTATCTGTGGGGGTGGCGATGTGAGCAAAGTGCCTCAATATGCCCATAAGGTTGCTTTTTGGCTATTCCATGGTGAAGAGGACAGTGTGGTGCCGGTGGAACACTCACGCAATATGGTCAATGCGCTCCGGGAAATGGATGCAAATGTAAGATACACCGAGTATCCCGGGGTAAATCACAACAGCTGGGATTATGCATTTGAAGAAGATCAGTTGTTGAAATGGGTTTTTGAACAATCAAGATAAGTTAAAAAAAAAGCTCTGCTGAATCAGCAAAGCTTTTTGTGACCTGGCTGGGGCTCGAACCCAGGACCCCATCCTTAAAAGGGACGTGCTCTACCAACTGAGCTACCAAGTCTCCGGTATGATTGTTTTTAAAAAGTGACCTGGCTGGGGCTCGAACCCAGGACCCCATCCTTAAAAGGGACGTGCTCTACCAACTGAGCTACCAAGTCTAAGCCAAATTTCAAAGAATTTCCGGGGGTTACCCCCTTGTTTTTTGAGAGTGCAAAGGTACTTCCTAATCCGAGAAAACCAAAGTTTTTTTTCAAAATTTCCCCCTAATTTTTCAAGCCCAAAATAAAAGAACCTGTTTATCAGGCTGCTAATCCATCAAAGGATGACGAGAAAATTTATAAGATTTCTTGAACATCTTGCGGTAGGTTACAAGGGTAAAAACCCTCCTTTTGGTCAACATCTCAACAATGCGAATCATCTTGGGGTTGAAATCACCAATCCAGGCAATGTACATATCCTGGTAGATCCTGGTGTTGAGAACCGATTCCCTGATAGAGACAATAAGCCCGCTTTCCACTCCTTTGTTTCGGTATTCAGGAACGATACCGAAAACGATACCATATACGGTAGTACAGGGGTTGCGCCATTTGTGGTATAATACTTTTAACTTTCCTGTCAAATCAAGTTTGCCATTAACGTGTCTGAACAGTTGATTTAACTCGGGAATGCCCACAAAAACAGCAATGGGCCGCTCGTTGTGATAGGCAAAAATCACAAGATCTTCATCGGCAACCGCTTTCATACTTTTAAAAGTACCAATGGCCTGGTCCCTGGTCATGGGCCTGAAATGCTTATGAACATCTCTCCAGGCCTCATTGTATATTTGCATGAAGTCTTCCGCATACTTTTCCAGCTTGCTGAGTCGCATCGGCCGGAACTCATACCCCTGATTTTGGGTAAGACGTTCATGAAGGCGAAACACCAGGGGAGAAATTTTGGTGTGTTTGTTCAACCCATACACATATTGCTCATAATAGTTTTGAAACCCATAGGCTTCAAATAGCTCCTGGTAATAGGGAGGGTTGTAATTGAGCAAATACGGAGGCGGCGTATCAAAGCCATCCACCATCAAACCCCAGAACCGGTCTTTCTCCCCAAAGTTCACCGGACCATCCATGGCTTCCATACCCCGTTC
>SL_3KL_010_SEDDRAFT_10000173_pt1 | contig 46181 bp, 38 predicted proteins | sample SodLakKL_010_SED_2_FD_10381 | JGI IMG/M metagenome (IMG submission 10381)
TCGCCCCGCTGGGGCTTGGTTTGGTGATTTACCATAAATTCTACAAATATTACCGCGGCTCTGCCGCTCAATTTAAGCTGCAGCGCAGCAAATATATATGTAGTCAGCAGATTAGCGTATCAACAATAAAGCTGCAGCGCAGCGATAATATTAGCAATAAAATAAATTCAGTTTTACTGGACATCAATGTAAAATATGTTTTAACCAGGTATTATCAAAGGTGGAGCGGGAAACAGCTGTTATACTAATTGACAGTGCCAAATTATACATGCTACTTGCTGATAGTTGATAAAAAATAACCCTTTTTTAATCTATGTTATAATTTGGAATTGGTAATAAGTACTACATTTGCACACTTAATAAAACTATGCTTTACCATAAAATATACCGACAAAAGGAGAGTGACGAATGGGTTGTGTTTGTGCACGGCGCCGGCGGCAGCTCCGTTGTTTGGTACCGTCAGATACAGGCCTATGCCAAATATTTCAACCTTTTGCTCATAGACCTTCACGGCCATGGCCGTTCGCAAGACGTTAAAAGAGACGCTAGCTACACTTTCGAAAATATTGCACTGGACATTACCAGGGTACTTGATTACCTCAGAATAGAGAAAGCCCATTTTGTGGGAGTATCCCTTGGAACCATTATTGTGCGCAAGCTGGCAGAAATCAAGAAGGAATATGTACAATCCATGATTCTTGTGGGGGCCATCACCCGGCTCAACTTCAAGTCACGTTTTCTGGTGCGCCTGGGTCGCATTTTCCATAAGGTGGTGCCCACCATGTGGCTCTACAGGGTGTTTGCATTTATCATCATGCCCATGGATCAGCATGAAGAATCACGAAATGTCTTTATCAAGGAAGCACGAAAGCTGGCGCGCCACGAGTTTATCCGCTGGTTTAAACTAACGCGGCGCCTTACCGACAAGCTCACCAGGATGGAGAAGCAGGATCCAGGCATCCCTACCCTTTATGTAATGGGTGAGCAGGATTATATTTTGCTGGAACCGGTGAAAGAGCTGGCCAAAAAGTACAAAAGCCGGTCGTTGGCCGTGGTTAAAAAATGCGGCCATATCGTGAACATTGAAAAAGCAGATGTTTTCAATGAAATCTCCATCGATTTTCTCAAAAATCAACCGGTGCCTAAAACCATTTCCACCTGAGAAACAAATTTATAGCCGTTAACATACATTTTTTTAGTAACTTGCACAGGTTAACTAACAATATTCTCGCCTGTTAACGTTTTAGTTATATCTGATTTTTTGAGTTACTGCTCAAAACATGTTAATTTGTAACCAAAAAGAAAACATTCCGTCTAACCACAATAAAAAACTACAATCAAATGAAGTCAATAACCAAACTGCTTTGCGTATTCATTATGGGTCTTATACTTATTGCAGGCCACAGTTACAGTTTGACAGCACAGCCTTCAGGGCCCGAAATTCTGGATGAGGGGACCCTGGAGCAACAGTTTGACTACCTGCACCAACGGACCAATATTTATGAAAACTTCAGGGCCATCCGTGAAGATATGTTTCAGAAGGTGAGGAGAAATGCCGTTGACTCCATTAACCAGGCCTATCAAACCGAACAGATGCTGAGGAACAACCTGGCAGAGGCTGAAGTGTTGCAGGACTCCCTTTCACAGGCGTTGGAGGAGACCGAAGCAGCTCGCCTGGAGGCCATTCGTAATCGCGACACCATCAACCTTTTGGGCGTGTCAACCAATAAAACGTTTTACAATGTGTTATTATGGTCTGTGATTGCCGGGCTGGTAGCCCTGCTGGCCATTTTGTTAATTGCCTTCAAAAGGACACATCACATCACACGCACCAAAACCAGCGAGCTCAATGAGCTGCAACGCGAATATGAAGATTACCGCAAAACTTCACGTGAGCGTTTCGAAAAGCAAGCCATTGACCATTTCAATGAAGTGAAAAAGCTTAAAGGTTTATAGCCTTGTCAAACGCAATTTGCGGAAAAGTCGAAAGTTTGTACTGATTGTGCAGGGTTATCAATAGCCCCGGCAAAACCAGCACAAACTATCAATCCCATTCCGATTAAATCCGGCAGAGATTCGGCACTTTTGCCACTTTATTCAAAAAGCCCTTCCACCGAGAGGTATCGCTCACCAGTATCATAGCAAAAAGTGAGAATCCTTGCACCTTTGGGGATTTCGGGCAGCTTTTTGTGAACAGCTGCCAGGGAGGCACCTGAAGATACGCCAATGTACAAGCCTTCTTTCTTTGCAGCCTGGGCGGTAAACTCAAAAGCTTCCTCCTTGCTGACGGTAATTACCCCATCCAGCAGTTCTTTATCCAAAACTTTGGGGATAAACCCTGCACCAATACCCTGCAAAGGGTGTGGTCCGGGCTCTCCGCCACTGATAACCGGGGAAAGGGCAGGCTCCACAGCAAATACTTTCATATCGGGAAACTTTTTCTTCAGTGCTTGTGCCACCCCACTGATATGACCACCTGTACCGACCCCGGTAATCAAATAGTCGAAACCTTCGGGAAAATCATCAAGAATTTCCTGTGCGGTTTGTTCTCTGTGCACCCGGGGGTTGGCCGGATTATCAAACTGCCGGGGCATCCAGGCATCGGGAGTGCTGTTCAAAAGCTCCTCCGCCTTTTCGATGGCTCCCTTCATCCCTTTCTCACGTGGAGTGAGGACAAACTCAGCCCCAAAAAGTTTCATGATTCGACGCCGTTCCAACGACATGCTTTCAGGCATCACCAACAACACTTTGTACCCTTTGATGGCTGCCACCATGGCCAACCCGATCCCGGTATTACCCGATGTGGGTTCTATGATGGTTCCGCCGGGCTTTAGTGCACCGGTGGCTTCGGCGTCTTCAATCATGGCAAGGGCAATACGATCTTTGATGCTTGCCCCGGGATTGTCCTTCTCCAGTTTCATCCACACCTGGTAACCGTCGGGATAAATGCGGTTTATACGCACATGAGGCGTATTTCCTATAAGTTCTGCTACGTTGTTTGCTTTCATTTTGATTAAAAATTGGTTACTAAATTGGGTTTTATATAACAAAATTCAGGGGTTCATTAAAATTTTTCCCCGAACGAATTTTTACTTCGCTTTTGTGATACACTATAGAGTTGGGTGGCACGCTACTGGTCAGCCATACATTACCCCCAATCACTGAGTCATGCCCCACCACTGTTTTTCCTCCCAATACGGTACTACCGGCATAGATGATAACATTGTCTTCGATGGTAGGATGACGTTTTTGGGAAGCCATCGACTTTTCAACCGACAATGCCCCCAGGGTGACCCCCTGGTATATTTTTACATTGTCACCTATTTGGGTGGTCTCGCCTATCACCACTCCTGTACCGTGGTCAATGAAAAAACGATCGCCTATAGCTGCCCCGGGATTGATATCAATACCCGTGCGGCTGTGGGCATATTCTGAAATGATACGGGGTAAAACAGGTACGTTTTGTTGCAACAGCTGATTAGAGATGCGATAAACGGCAATGGCAAAAAAGCCCGGGTAGGCATGTACAACCTCCTGAACACTTGCTGCGGCAGGATCAAAAGTGTTAATGGCTTCGGCATCCATGCGGAGCTTTTTGTAAATGCCCGGGAGAGCGTCAAAAAAAGTGTCTATAATGTCATGGGGGTTCCCGGGCAGTAAGATGCGGATGTCATGCAAAAGCTTGCGAAAATGCAGTTCACACTCCCTGAATCGCAACTGGTATTCCTCAACACTGCGTGGCACATCCAGGGGGAACAACAGCTGAAACATTTCATTGATGAACTGGTTGGAATCGGTTTTACAAGGCATATGACAAACTTCTGATGTATGATCCCTGTAAAGTTGCTCGGTAAATTTTTTTAACTTTTCCATTTTATTCTTGGGATTGATGGTTGGTTGTGTAAATCTCTTTTACATTTTGCGGTTCTGCCCATCAAAAACACCCTTGTAACAGAAGATGTTTTCAGGGGCATATACAAATAAAAAGCCCTTTCATTGATGCAATGAAAGGGCTCACGGAATGACTTTATTTTAACTTATTACTCCCGAAAAAACAACCCCGCCACTGCTTTGGCAGTGAAAGAGCAACAACAGGGCATGTATGTTTTTTCTGAAAGAAACATTATAATGAGGCAGATTTAAAAAATTACTGTGTTTAGATGTTCAAAGTATTTAGTTTGCAAAATTAAGCATGCTATCCATACATTAGCATCTCTTTTTCAGAATTAAGCTTTTTGCAGCATAAACCAAAACTTATTTTGGTAACAATTAAATCAGAGGCTTTGTTTATCCCATTTTACAAAAAAGATGGATTTTCCCTAACCTCAAAACCTGAATTTTGATAAAATTTATTACATTTGCTACCCAAATATGAACGCGAAAATACTATGAATCATCTACTTCCGGTAAATATCAGTAAATATAACTACCGCAATATCAAGCGCCGAGACGCTTATTAATCCTTTCCTTTGTGTCCGTTTTTAACCGGACAACCACCCTTCTTTTTTTTACTGAATTCATTTACAAACTTTCAAAAACTTATCATATTATGGAATTGCCATATGCTGAACCTTATAAAATAAAGGTGGTAGAACCTTTGTATCGCAGCACCAGGGAGGAGCGTGAAAAATGGATACGCGAAGCCCGCTACAATTTATTTAATCTTCGCAGTGAGCAGGTATTCATCGACTTACTCACCGATTCAGGCACGGGAGCCATGAGTCATTACCAGTGGTCGGAGGTGATGTTGGGAGATGAGAGCTATGCCGGTTCATCAAGCTTTTTCAAATTGAAAGCAACCGTTGAAGAACTGCTGGGTATGCCATACTTTTTGCCTACACACCAGGGACGTGCAGCAGAAAACGTTTTGTTTTCTGCCCTGATAAAGTCGGGAGACATTGTTCCCGGGAACTCTCACTTCGACACCACCAAGGGTCACATCGAATACCGCAAGGCCCGGGCTGTTGACTGCACCATTGATGAGGCCAGCAACACAGCAGAAAGCCACCCGTTCAAGGGAAACATTGATCTTGAAAAGCTGGAAGATGTTTTTAAAAAGCACCCCCGGGAGAAAATCCCCATGTGCATTATTACAGTAACATGCAACACATCAGGAGGACAACCGGTATCCATGGAAAATATCCGGGAAGTATCAGCCCTTTGCAAGAAATATGGCATCATGCCTCTATTCGATGCAGCACGTTTTGCTGAAAATGCCTACTTTATCAAAATCCGGGAAAAGGGTTATGAAAATGCCAATATCCGCGAAATTGTAAAAGAGATGTTTTCTTACGTGGATGGGGCCACCATGAGCAGCAAGAAGGACGCCATTGTAAACATAGGTGGATTTGTGGCCCTGCGTGACAAAGAGATTTTTGACAAAGCCAGCGTATTCAACATCATGTACGAAGGTTACCTTACCTATGGCGGGCTGGCCGGCAGGGATTTGGGAGCGATGGCACAAGGGCTAAAGGAAGGAACTGACTTTCACTACCTGGAATCGCGTATCGGACAAGTGGCCTACCTGGGTGAATTGCTGCAAAACTACAATGTACCCATACAGGTACCCACGGGCGGTCATGCGGTATTTGTAGACGCTAAAAAGTTTTTACCCAATGTGCCCAAAGAAGAGTACCAGGCCCAAACCCTGGCCATTGAACTTTATCTTGAAGGAGGCGTTAGAGGTGTGGAGATAGGCACCTTACTGGCCGACAGATGTCCCAAGACGCGGGAAAACCGTTACCCAAGGCTCGAATTGCTTCGCCTGGCCATCCCCCGCCGAACGTATACCAACAATCATATGGAATATGTGGCGACATCGTTGGCCAACATCTGGCAGCGCAGGGAAAAAATCAACAGAGGTTTGCGCATCGTTTCGGAAAAGCCCATCATGAGACACTTTACGGTGGAGTTGGAAAAGATAAAATAACCCCCGGCGATCCACCCAATCATTCAAAACGATAACATCAACATTATGGACAAAGGTAAAAAGCAAGGGCGGTACAGCCGAATTTACACACAACTGGAAAGCCTTTTGGAAAAACCGGGCAACACCCTGTCCAGGCTGGCAACCATTGTTGCAGTTTTGCACCACAAAATGGATTATTTTTTTTGGACAGGCTTTTACCTTCTGGATGATGGAAAGCTTATTGCCGGACCCTACCAGGGTCCGGCAGCTTGCCAGCTCCTGGAAAAAGGCACGGGAGTTTGCTGGGCCGGTATCAACCAAAACAAGACCATGGTGGTACCCAATGTGCATGAATTCCCCGGGCATATTGCCTGCGACTCACGCTCCAACAGCGAAATTGTGGTTCCCCTGAGAAACGCCCACAATGAAATTATCGGTGTGCTGGATGTTGACAGCAAAGACTTCGATGCTTTTGATGAGGCCGATGCCCAAGGGCTTGAAAAAATATTGAAGTTGGTTCAAAAAGAAATTTCATAACCCCAACGTTTCTAACATGTCAGTCTTCCAGCAGTTATATCTGTTTTTGATTCCCCTTTTACTTTCCATGGGGTATTTTTCTATCAGCTTAAGCAACGGGCGCGCCAGTGGAGAATTAAAAAGAGGTACTCCCATGAAAGCATCAGTACTGTTTGCTGCCACCGCCTTTATCCTGCTAATGGCAGGCAACTTTGCCGCCACCATTCTGGAAAGGAGGATTGACGACGGAGGAGAAAGGACCGTGCTTATCCTGTTTTTGCTGATAGGGGTGCGAATGCTCTATCACTCATGGAAGAAAAAAGCAGCTTTCAAAGTTTTTGATATCAATCAAACACCCGTGATACTTGCACTTTCTTTTGCCATGGGTATGAACATTTTGTTTGCAGGTGTGGCCTTGCAGTTTTTACAACTTCCCCCTTTGCGGTTTGGAGCCATTTTGACCGCCATGATATGGATCTTTTCGTTCAGCGGACTGCTTTATGGCATGCAGTTCAAGGAAAGCTTTGGAAGAAAAATGGAATTTATAGCCGGAATACTGCTTATTTTAGCCGGGTTCTGGTTCTTCCAGGCAGCTCTGGTCACTTCTTAGTGTTAGCCCCGGCAGTCAACAGAACAGACACACTCCATTAGAACCCGGCGGCCTGCTCCCGCCACTTTACCTGCCACTTTCACAGAAGAAAAAATCATTTCTCTCAGGTGTTTTTCAATCCCTCCACATAAAACATTTGCATGTTTTGCTTGTGTTTAACAGTAATTAGCCCTCGCGATTTGCAAATAAAATTCTTCTCCAGGTGCCTGTATGTAAATTCTGAAATATTTACTTTACCAGGTTCACAAGCCGATTCCATCCGCTTGGCAACATTTACCGTAGGTCCCCAGATATCAAAAGAAAACTTTGTTTTACCCACGACGCCACCAATCACAGGACCTGTATGGATTCCTATACGGCAGTTGAACCAGGGTTCTTTCATCACAATTTTGTCTTCGCGGTAGGCCTGCACAAAAGAGTTGATTTCCAGGGCTGCCAAAACCGTGTTTTGTACATCCCTTTCATCGGCATTTTCGCGTAAACCACCGGCACACATGTATGCATCGCCTATGGTTTTGATCTTTTCCAAATTATATTTTTTGGCGATATCATCAAAACCAGCAAAATAAAAATGCAACTCTTCCAAAAGGACAGAAGCATCAATATTTTCAGCCACACGTGAAAAACCCACAAAGTCTACAAACAACACGCTGACACTGGGGAAATTGTGCGCCAGGGACTTGCCAAACATCTTCAACTCATTGGCAATATTTTGGGGTAAAACGTTCAGCAAAAGTTGATCCGATTTTTCTTTTTCCTTTTCAAGCAAATCATTGATATCTTCAAGCATTTTACTTTGATCCATCATGCTCTCCCTGCTCTTCTCCAGCTCATGATTGGTTTTCTGTAACAGATTTTTCTGGTTGGTCAGTTCACGGGTCCTTTCATCTACGATGGTTTCCAGGTTCTTATTTTTGTAGTCCAGCTCATCCCACAGCAACTGATTCTCTTTGTTGATTTGCGAAAACTTTAAAGACATCACATAAGACTGGCACAAAATAAAGATGAACAATCCGGCGGGGAAAATTCCACTACCGGGTAAGGCCCCATCAATGTAAATCATATCATGCAGCAGGGTGAAAAAGATAACAACAAAACCCATAAGTAAAACCAGAGCTCCGTCCCTCTCACGTTCCCTGGCTTTCCACAGCCAGTAAAACAGCAACAAGCTGAGTACAAACAAGTACCCCTGGTAGATGGGCAAGGTTCTGACGAAAAAGTTTACAGGGGTAAACAATACCAGCAGGGTAAAAATTCCCGAAACAGTCATAACTGCATTAACCAGCGATACTCTTATCTCTTTTTGAAAAAAAGTCTTGAAAAACAGGACAAAGAAAAGAGGAGCCAGGTAAAGTGTTCCGTATTCAATACGGAGCATGCTATCCCAGGATATTCCGGGCAGGATAAAAAGCACGAGTCTTTGCCCGGTAACCAGAATTCGCAGGATAATGAGAAAGATAAAAATGCTAAAGTATAAAGATGGGCTGTATCTTTTGAAAACGAGGAACAGGCTCAGGTAGTAAATGGCCATTATCAGAAGACCGCCGGTAAGGAAAAAATCGAGCCCTGCACTACGCAGGTTATCCCTGAGCAGGCATGATGCTTTTCCCACAACCACTGATTCGGCCACTCCTCCCCTGCGATAATGATGATTGGAAACCTGCAAAACAAAATCCAGTGTATCTGCATGGGTGTGCACACTAATGGTTTTGGGGTGGTAGTAAGGCACCTCCTTTTGCTTTGTTTCGGCTACCGTGCCATTGGCCAGCACTTCCTCCCCATTCATATACAAACGAAAAGCACTATATATCTGATGGTTGCGAATGCTAAACACAGGGGGAAGGCCATGATTGACCAGGCGAAGTCTGTATGTACCATAAAAAACCGGCTCACCATCAATACCAGAAGTGGGCCACAAGCCCGGCACACTGATTACATGTGATGATGGAATCTGTTCCACCTCCCGGGGAGTTAATAGTTGACCCGGATAAAAATCCCACTCACCCTCCAGGTATAACGATACCGATTCACGTGCAAAAAGTCCTTCCGCATCCAGCACTCCCTGTCTGGCATGAGGCAGGTTTTCGCTATGCTGTCCACATGAACTCAGCAATATCCAAAACAACCACACAAAATAAATAGGCTGCATAAAAAATCGCGGAAAAGAAATTTTTACCAACTTTTCTATCACTTTAAGCTTAAAATATACTATCTACATTTGCCAAAAATAAGCAAAAAAGTTGGCTACCGTAGTAAGCAAACAAAAAAAGAGGAAAAAATCTGCAAAAACAACAAGCAGGAAAGTTAGGAATCCACTCGTTCACTCTATCATAAGGTTACATCCTCTCACATCACTGTTGTCGTATCGGCCGGTAATACCAAAGGTGTTACCTGGTAATTGTCTGCCCAGATCCTGGGTGGCAATAAAAGAACAGGATTCCAGGTTGGCCAGGTCAATCACCGATACACCGCCTGAAAGCCCGGGAGCAAGGATATGAAAAGGATCATTCATATCGCGTATGAGAACCTTCATCCACGGAGGAGTTGAAAAAATGCCCTTGCCATACGAGTAGGCCTGGGACAGCAGCTCAGTCATTCCGTACTCGGAAGCAACATTTTCGACGCCAAAAGCTCCGCAAAGGATGTCATGCAGCTCTTCCCGCACCAACTCTTTCCGCCGCCCCTTCATGCCACCGGTTTCCATTACCAGCAAACGGGGATGGTTAACAGGATGTTTTTCTGCCATATCCAACAAAGCAAAACTTACCCCCAGCAATAATACTTTCCGTGGATCTTTCTCAAGCCTTTCAATCTTTTGTTGTAACAAATCCAGTTCATCCAGGTAAAAACCGCTGTGCGGGCTATTGCTAAGTTTGATCAGTTCGTGTACCATATAAACCAGCGAAGAACCTTTCCTTTCAAGATATCCAGGCAAAAGAGCAAGAATGTGGTATTCTTCCGGCTTTCCAAAAAACATCTCAAAAGCTTTCACAAAGCTTTCCCTGTATATGTTTACATCTTTTATGAGATGGCGGCTGGTTTGAGCACCTGTGGTACCACTACTGGTAAAAGTCACTTTTGGTTCACCTTCAAAAGTAGCAATCCGGTGGTTTTTGAAAAACCCGATAGGTAAAAACGGAATTTGTGTATGGTTAAGAATCTTTTGGGGTTGGACCCCAAGGGCGTCACAATATTTACGGTAAACAACATTGTGTGTGTACTGATACCGGAAAACCTCAACAGCGACCTGGTTGAACTGAGCCGGTGATTGAATTCTGAATACGCTATCCCTTAGTTTTTTCTTATCCATCTGCTGATCCTTGATAAAAAATAATGACACCCATTGGCCCGTATACAAAAGAGGCCGTCCACACGGGGGAGACAGCCTCATTGTTTTTTTCCCTGAAATCCATCATCAGGTACCACTAAATGAAACACTGGCACTGGATGTTTCTTTGGGATGTATGCTCAACACGGGCACCGGTGCATGGTTAATAACCCTTTGGGCTTCATTGCCTATAATCATGGTGTTGCTGTCCTTGTCCGACATCATCACCACCATGTCCAAATCATGAATACTAATATAATCCAGGATGATGCCCGAGGCTTTCTTTCCTTCGGCAAAATCAATGGAAGCGGGGATACCCTGCTCATCAAAATATCGTTTCACCTGCTGGGAGTAGGATTTGATTTTATGCCTGATATCTTTGATGCCAGTGTCATACACCCCTAAAACCCGGATTTCGGCACCCAACGTACGGGCCACTTCAGCTGCAAAATTGGTTTTCTGCCTGGTTTCGGGTGAGGAATCTATGGGGAACAATATTTTTTTTATCTGTTTCTTTTGAAACACAGTACGGATGGTTATCATGGGGCAGGGAGAAAGCGAAACAAGCCGGTAAGCGTTGCTTCCGATAAAATACTCCTCAAACCCCGATATACCGTGTGTACCTGCTATGAGCAAAATGGCTTCATTGTATTTGGCTTCATTCACGATTTCTGAATATACTTTACCCATCCTGATTTTGTAGCGTAACTTGTTTTTCAGCAAAGGGCTGAAATCGGTTACCATATCCTTAAACCTTTTTTCCGCCTCCTGGTAATGGGCATCCTGGGTTTCGGCATAAACCGATTCATCGCTGCACGGCTTGCAAACATGAACCATTGTAATATTAGCATCATATGCATTGGCAATATTTACGGCTGTTTTCATTGCATTCACTGAGCAGGATGAAAAATCTATAGCCACTACTATTTCGCTCATAACTACTGGTTTTTATAATTATTGATTTTTATACGTACAATCCATCTATGGTTGATGAAGTAAAAATAAGAAAAATCTGTTGGTATTCCTTACATTTTGTAAAATAACCGGACAAATAATCAAATCTTCCGCACCAATAATACTATCCAACATAGATAACAAGGTTTTGGTTCAATTGGCAGTACAGCTTGCAAAAAAGTTACATTTAAAACATTAATTTTGTTATTTGAAAAACCATTAAAATTAGAATTTTAAAAACATGGCCAAAAATGAGTTCCTGGATCCTGAAGCAAATCGGCTAACCCCTGTAGAGAAAGAGTTTGAAAGGGCTTTACGCCCCGACACCTTTTCAAGCTTTAGCGGGCAGGAAAAGACCATAGATAATCTGAAAGTATTTGTGGATGCTGCACGTCAACGCAACGAGTCGCTGGATCATGTGCTTTTGCACGGCCCTCCGGGATTGGGGAAAACCACCCTGGCCCATATCATATCCAATGAAATGGGGGTGGGCATCAAAATCACATCAGGGCCTGTCCTTGATAAACCTGGAGATTTGGCAGGTTTGCTAACCAACCTGGAAGAAAACGACGTGCTTTTTATTGACGAAATACACAGGCTCAGCCCGGTGGTAGAAGAATACCTGTATTCGGCCATGGAGGATTATAAAATCGACATCATGATCGAAACGGGCCCCAATGCCCGCAGCATACAGATTACTTTAAGCCCGTTTACACTTATTGGCGCCACAACCCGTTCGGGCCTGCTCACTTCTCCCCTACGCGCAAGATTTGGTATCAATGCCCGACTCAATTACTATGATACAGCCCTGCTCAACCGAATCATCAAACGTTCGGCTTCCATCATCAATGTAAAAATCGGTGAAGAGGCATCCCTTGAGATAGCCCGGCGAAGCCGCGGAACACCACGTATTGCCAATGCGCTCTTGCGAAGGGTGAGAGATTTTGCCCAGGTAAAAGGAAACGGCGATATCGATTTAGAAATTGCACTCTATGGGCTGGACGCACTGAATGTGGATAAAAACGGGTTGGATGAAATGGACAACAAGCTTTTATCAACCCTAATTGATAAATTCAAGGGCGGACCCGTTGGACTTACCACCATTTCCACGGCGGTAGCCGAAGAGCCTGGCACCATTGAGGAGGTCTATGAGCCTTTTCTTATTCAGGAGGGATACCTGATGCGCACACCCAGGGGCAGAGAAGCCACTGAAATGGCTTACAAACACCTTGGCCGGGTAAAAAATCCCTCCCAGCGAAGCCTCTTTGACTAGTTATGAACCTGCCGTCCAACCATAAAGCGCTGCTGACCAAAGCTATCAAAGACAAAGCCTTGCAAATGGGGTTTGATGCCTGTGGCATTGCCAAAGCAGAAAAGGTGGATACAGGTCATACACTTATCTACGAGCAATGGCTTGAAAATAAGCACCATGGTCAGATGCACTATATGGCCAATCACAGGGATAAAAGAAACGACCCAACCTTGCTGGTGCCGGGCTCCCAGTCGATCATAAGCCTGGCCATCAACTACCACCTAAAAGATTTTCAAAACCCCCAAAGCCATTACAAGGTGTCCCAATATGCTGCCGGGAAGGACTACCACCCGGTACTCAAGGAGAAGCTTTACCATTTGCTTGCATTTATCCAGGAGCAAACACCAGTGAGTGGACCGCGCGTTTTCACCGATTCGGCACCGGTAATGGAGCGCTATTGGGCCCAAAAGGCGGGACTGGGAGCACCGGGCAAAAACACTTGCCTGATCCTTCCCCGCAAAGGGAGCTATTTCTTCCTGGCAGAGATTGTTGTGGATGTTGAACTTGAATATGACACCCCTTTCGAGAAAGATTTGTGCGGTAAATGTACACGATGTATGGATGCCTGCCCAACCCGGGCCATTGCAGCACCCGGAAAACTGGATGCACGCCGGTGCATCTCTTACCTCACCATCGAATTGAAAGAGGATATTCCCCCACCCCTTTCCAGCAACACCCAGCAGTATATTTTTGGCTGCGACATTTGCCAGCAGGTGTGCCCCCACAACATTAAGTTTGCTGTTCCCTGTTCCGAACCAGCTTTTGAGCCCTTGCCGGCCATTAAGGAATGGTCGAGGGAAACCTGGGAGCAAATGGATAAAAGCACCTACCGCAAAAATTTTGTCAAAACCCGCTCAGCGTTTCCCAGAGCCTCTTTCGGGAAACTAAAGGCCAATATGGGGCTAAAGCCGGAATAATCAGCTTACACAGCATTGATTTATTCGGATCGCAGACTGTTTACCGGGTTTGAGTGAGATGCAATCCAGGTTTGAGCACTGATAATCAAAGAACTCATCATAAGCACTCCCAATCCCGGTGCAACAAACCACAAAGGATTTATCGGAACCCTCACCAGAAAACTATCCAGCCAGCCTTCAAGGAAGTACCAACTCAATGGTACAGCTATGACAAAGGCAACTATGACCATAAGCAGGGACTCTTTGTTGAAAATCCATAAGAGGTTGTGCATGGAAGCCCCCAACACCCTGCGGACACCCATCTCTTTAACACGCCTTTCGGCGGTAAAAGCAGCCAGTCCATATACACCCAGCATGGCTATTACAATGGCCAGGAGTGTGCCTACAGAAAGCAAACCAGACGCACTTTCCTCTCTTTCATAAAAAGCCTGAATGGTATCATCCAGGAACACAAAGTCGGGGATGTAGGCAGCATCAAATTCGGCAAGAACACCGGACACCTGCTGCAAAACCTGCTGCATATTGCCGGGGCTAACTTTCAGGTAGATATGCGGAAACCCTGATGGAGCGTACATAAAAACCAGAGGCTCCACATTATGATGCAACGATTTCAGGTGAAAATCCTTTACCACACCAATCAGAGGCCCGCGGGCTCCAAAAAGATCCAGGTTTTTGTCAAGGGGGCTGTCAAAACTCAGCGCCTGGACGGCTGTTTCATTGAGAATAAAAGCTGACTGGATATCCATTTGCGAACCCTCATGGAAGTTCCTGCCTTTCAGAAGATCCAAATCCAAAAGATCCAGAAAATCATGATCGATATTGATGATATCGGCAGTAACTCCCGATTCCATGGCCATCCCCTCTTCTCTGATAAGATCAACCCGGTTGCTGCCTGCAAATACAAAGTTGGCCCCTGCAGTCGATTCAACACGGGTCTGATTTTCCAGCTGTGCGCAAACTGCCTGGAAAGCACCGGAAATCTGGTGGGACACATTTCTTACTACCAGCACCTGTTCCTGGTCAAAACCCATATCCTGTGCCTGCAGATGCTTTACTTGCCGGTTCACGGCCCATAACGAGCTGAGCAGCACAATGGTTATTAAAAACTGGAATACCACAAGGGACCTTCTGAACCCCTTACCTCCTGTACCTTTTACCTGTTCGCCTTTCAGGATTTTTACCCCTTCAAAGGAGGATAAATACATAGCAGGGTACATCCCCGCCAGAAAGCCAGTAAGCATAAAAATAGCCAACAGCACACCGATACCCCCCGGAGTAAAAAACACCGACGACTCCACAACCAAACCCAGAGAGTTGGTAAAATAATCTTTGAATATTTCGGCCATTCCCATGGCAAGAAAAAAAGCAATCAGGGTTACNAGGAAGGATTCAGCCAAAAACTGTCTTACCAGACTAAACCGGGTAGCACCACAAACCTTTCTTACCCCTATTTCTTTGGAGCGCAGGCTGCTGCGGGCTGTGGCAAGGTTCACAAAATTGATAACAGCCACCACTAATACAAATATGGAAAGGGCTCCAAAAATCATGAGATTTCTTTTGTTACCATTCTCTTTCATCTCCCATATATAGCTTGAGTTTAGGTGTATATCTGCAATATTCATCACATAGCTTTCCTGGTTAATGGTTATACCCTCAAACATGGGATTTCCCTGGATAACTCTATGGATGGATATATCATCCAACTTTTTTGCAAACTGCTCCAGGTCTGTTCCAGAACGAAGTTTGTAGTAGGTATACCAGTTGTAGCCTGACCTTTTTGCGGGTTCTGCCTGTCCATAATGGGGAATGAGCCCGGTAAAGTGAATGTGTGAGTTGTCGGGAATATCTTCAATGACTGCAGTGACCTGGTAGGTAGAATCATTAAAGGTGACCATTTGTCCGTAAGCTTCGGAAGGACTGTCAAACAGAAGCCGCGAAGATGAACGGGTAAGCACCATGGAGTTGGTTTCAGAAAGCGCATTTTGGGGTGACCCGGCCAGAAATGACATGTTGAAAACCGAGAAAAACGTAGAATCGGTCAGCATGATATCGTTGAGATACACGGTTTTATCCTTAAAGGAGAGAGCAGGGCTTCGGAAAAATCCATTAAACCTCACATATTCCTCTATTTCGGGTAGCTCTTCCACAGCATAATCGGTGGTATGAAACATGGCTGTGGGAAGGGTTTGCGATTCACCCGTTCCAACACTGATGGTATTGTGCACCCGGTAGATCTGGTCATAGTCGTCAAAAAACCGGTCATAACTTTTTTCATAAAGCAAGAACATCCAAATAAGTAGTGTAATACCGAGACCAATGGAGAGTCCAAGAATATTGATTGCTGAATGCGTTTTATGACGAACCAGGTTGCGTATGGTGGTTTTAAGAAAATGGTATATCACAGTACAAAAATTTTATGGGGTTAAACATTAAAGGAGTAACAATTGAAGCCTTTACCTTTCTTACATGGATAAAACCCTCCGGAATATTGCTGACCCCTGCTCAATCCGTGCGGATGGCATCCACAGGGTTGAGCATGGCGATGCGAAAAGTGTGGTAGCTCACAGTAATGAGAGCAATACCCCATGCCAGCAGTGCAGATAACAGGAATGGTTCGGGGGTAATGGTGGTTTGATAAACAAACCCCTGGAGCCACTTTTGAAGAAGAAACCAACTGATGGGGATAGTCAGCAATGCTGCAATTATTACCAGTGAACTAAACTCTTTGTAAAACATTTGCAATATACTCCCAACAGAAGACCCCAAAACTTTTCTTACACCAATTTCCCTTTTTTTCTGGCGGGCAAGAAAGGAGGAAAGTCCAAACAGGCCAAGGAAGGAGATAAAAATACAAACGATGGCAAAAACACCAAAAATATTACCCATCCTTTCTTCGGCCCTGAACTGCTCACGATATCCGCGCTCCAGGGTGTAAACATTGGGAATACTTCCTGGATCAAAGGTCATAGCGGAGCTTTCCAGAAAACTTCTTATTTCATTTTCTTTGTGCTGGCGATAATGCACAATAAGGTGGTGATACATTTGCTCTTCTTCGGGCAGAAGAAACATCACCGGTTCAATGGGATTATGAAGGCTAAGCAGGTTATGGTCTTCCACTACGCCTATCACCCTCAGCGATGTTTGTGGAGCACCATCGGGTCCGAATTGCCATTGTATCAATTTGCCCAACGGCTCCTCCCTCCATCCAAAATAGTTTGCGGCCGCTTGGTTGATAACAACAGAGTTTCCCACATCCGATCGCTTGTTTTGCTCAAAAGATCGTCCTTCCAAAACCTCTATATCAAGGGCATCAAAAAACTGGTGGTCAATATGGTTGGAGGTAATGGTTGCTTCCACCATTTCATTTCCCGATTGTACCAGCACAGCATTTTTATTGAATCCTCTTCCGGGTACCGAAAAAGACTTGGTGGTTTGCAGTACATCCGGGTGCTGAGCCAGCATGCTCTCAAGCACACCAATCCTTCCCCTGCTTTCGGGGCTTTGCAGGCTAACCACGAACCGGTTTTCCACATCCAGTCCCATATCCTTATTTTGCAGATAGCTTAGCTGACTTTGCACCACCAGGGTACCGGTAACCATTAATATCGAAATGGCAAACTGGAACACCACCAGGCTTTTGCGCAGCAGAAGGGAGCCACTGCCCATGCTCTCCATTCCTTTGAAAATTGAAGAGGGGTTGAGCCCACTTACAAAAACAGCGGGGTAAAGACCCGATATTAGACCTGTTGCAGCAACAATTACTAGCACATATATCCAAAACGGCCACCGCAACATATGATACAACGAAAAGGATTTGTCTGCCATGAGGTTAAATCCAGGCAACAACAACTCAACAAGGAGCAAAGAAAACAACAAGGCAACAAAGGCCAGCAGCAGTGATTCGGCCAAAAATTGGGACATTACCTGGCTGCGGGTTGCACCGGCAGCTTTCCGGATTCCGATTTCCCGGGCTCGAACTGAAGCCCTTGCTGTGGCAAGATTTGTATAATTTACTGCGGCAATTATAACCAGGAACACAGCAACCACCGACAATATATAAAGGGTAGTGGGTGATGTGGTTTCAGGTGACATTAAAATATTTGAAAAACGCACTTCACGAAGAGGTGTGTAAGTAAATTCGATTTCGCCCCCAATCAGGCTACCCATCGGACGGGTATACTTTTCGTGAAACCCGTCCATGTGACTGAAAACATCTTTCACACTCGCCTCGGGATGCAGCAGGATATAAGTAAAGTTTTGATTGATGTTCCAAAACAGCTCTGAATTGATGGTCCCAACCATCTCTTGATCCAACGTACTCATAGACATTAGAGCATTCAGTCCCAAATGACAGCTCGAGGGAGGATCCTCAATTATTGCAGAAACAGCGTAATTTTCCTGGTTGATTTGGAGGGTTTTACCACGAGGATCTGTGTCTCCAAAAAACTTCTTTGCCAGTGTGCGGGTAAGAACTACTGTGTTAGGGGCGTTCAGAGCATTATCAGCACTTCCATAGACAAACTCATGGGTGAAAACATCAAAAACCGTTGAATCGGCAAAAGCCATACTCTCCTCCAAAAACTTATCATCTCCCACATTCACCAGCACTTCATCCTGAATAAAAAACCGGACATAGTTCTTGATTCCAGCATACTCCTGTTTGAGAGTAGCCCCAAGCGGGAATGCCGTTATTGCAAGGTGGTTGCGGTTGCCGGCAATGGTATAAATACCCTCCATCCGGTAAATATTGTCATGCTTTTCATGATGGGTATCATAAGAGAGTTCATGTGATACAAAAAGGGTAATCAAAAGCGCTCCGGTAATCCCCACAGACAAGCAAAAAACATTAATAATTGTATAAAGCTTGTTGCGCATCATGTTACGCCATGCAGTAAGGAGATAATTTTTGATCATGGTTTTGTGGTTTAGGCTGATGCAGGTGCTGATATTTAGAGCCCCACAAGGATACCCGGCCATTCGGCTACTTATTTATCACAAGCAATGAAACTTACATAAACACTACGCTCAAGAAAGAATAAACCGAACGGAGTGAGCTCACAAACATCCATTAAAACAAACGATAGTGAGCAACAAGGTTGCTTATGTCAGCTACCCGAATATGACGGGACATCCAGCCAATTACTCAATACAACTTTATTCTGATGGACTATTTTGCCACAGAAGTCATTACAAACTCAGTGGTTTTATCTTCCGTAACGATTTGTCCGTCAAACAAGCGGATAATCCTTTGGGCATAAGAGGCATCTCTCTGGGAGTGTGTTACCATAATAATGGTGGTGCCGTTTTTGTTGAGTTCTTCCAGCAAGTTCATTACTTCGTCACCATGGGTGGAATCCAGGTTACCGGTAGGCTCATCGGCAAGAATAATGTGGGGTTTGGCAACCACTGCCCGGCATACAGCAACCCTTTGCTGCTGACCACCGGAAAGCTGAAGGGGAAAGTGCTTTTTACGGTGCATGATTTGCATATAGTCAAGCACTTCTTCCACCCGTTTTTTCCTTTCGGAGGAGCTGTATCCAAGGTATATCAGCGGAAGCTCAATGTTTTCATACACGCTCAGCTCGTCGATGAGGTTAAAGTTCTGAAAAACAAATCCAATGTTCTTTTTTCTCAGGTTGGCTCTTTGCTTTTCTCTGTACCCTGACACTTCGTTGCCCAGGAAATGGTATTCACCCCCGCTGGGGTTATCCAGCAGTCCCAGGATGTTCAGCAGGGTTGATTTTCCGCAGCCCGAAGGGCCCATTATAGCAGCAAACTCGCCTTCTTTAATTTCAAAAGAAACATTATTGAGTGCAGTGGTTTCAACTTCTTCGGTGCGAAACACTTTGGTTAAATTAACAGTCTTGATCATGGCTTTTCTTTTTTTTAATAAAATTATGGAAAATATTCATTAATAACAGGTTCTTTAAACAATTATCTGAAAATAAGTCGGTCTTTACCTCCAAAAACATCATAGGAAGAAACAATCACTTTCTCACCGGGCTGCAAACCTTCCTGTACCTCGTAGTGGTGGATATTCTGGCGGCCAATGCGGATGTTTCTTTTCACTGCCTGGTTTCCTGAGGGGTCAAGCACATATATCCAGTTCCCTCCTGTTTCCTGGTAAAATCCTCCCCTGGGGATTATCAATGCATCGGCAACACCGCTAAATTGCAGGCGTAGTTGTATGGTTTGTCCTCTCCTGATACCCTGTGGCATGTTATCCACAAAGTGCATATCCACCTCAAAAGCACCGCCGGTAATATCACTATAAATTTTTTGTATTTCCAGGTCATAGTGTTCTCCCCCATACTCAAAGCGGGCATTTTGCCCTACGAAGGTGCGGTTGACATATCGTTCATCAATCCTTGCCCGCAGTTTAAATTCATCCAACACATCTATTTGTCCAAGGTTTTCACCCGACTGCTTGGTTTCACCCCTTTCAACATGGAACGATGAAAGGTGCCCGTCAATGGGAGCATTAATAGTCAGGTTTTCCAGGTTGCGATTGAGCATTTCCAAATTTTCCTCCATCCGGTCAATGGACTCCCTGATCTGAATCATTTGGGTTTGGGTGTATAAAGAATCATGCTGCATGGCGCGGTAAGCAATATCAAACCGCTCTTGGGAAATATGAAACTCGCGCTGGGCATTTTCAAACTCTTCTTCAGAAATGTGCTCCTGGGTATACAATGCTTTTTTGCGCTGATAATCACTTGAAGCAATATCTTTTTGGTACCTCAAATCAGCCATTTGCCGCTCCAGAGTAAATTTATTGCGCTCAAGTCCCAGCCGGGTGTTTTGATAGTTGTTTAAAACCTCAAGAAGGTTGTTCTCCCTGTACATATAATCCATTTCTATGCTTGCATTGGATAGGCGTAAAATAGGGTCTCCCTCTTTCAAAACCGCTCCGTCTCTTACAAAGATTTCCTCTACCCTGCCCCCAAATACAGCATCAAGGTGAATGGTAACAATGGGCTGAACAACTCCGTCAACAGGAATAAACTCCTGGAAACTGCCCTGTTCAACGGTGGCAATACTGATTTTGTCTTTTTCAACATAGAGCCGGCTGCTGCTATCACGAAAGAAAATTAGATACACAATAAATCCAGCCAACACAGCTGATGCTGATAATGTGACAATCTTTTTAACCGTCCACTTTTTCTTTTTAATAATTTTATCCATAGTTGAAAATTTTGGGAGATTTTGATAATCAACTAGCGAACACTGTACCAAAGACTCTTATAGCCTGTACTTCAATACCTTAAAATACCGTTCCAAAAATAAGCCAGCAGGCATTGTTCGCAAACGATCAGTGTTTGTATTAAAACCGAACAGCCCCTGAGTATTAACGCCTCTATCAATAGATTCTCAAGACCTGACCATTCTTAAATAATTAACTGCTCAGCCAACAAGTGGTAAAACAAGTTAAAATACTTGACAAGTCGAGTAATTTCCGCAATTGAAGGAATACAGAAAAAGATTAGTTTTGCCATTAAGGCATGTTTTATGTTTATTAAACATTTGCCAATAATACAACTATAAAAATAAACTAATTGGAACCATTAATGATATAAAACCGGGGTAAGCTGCAAAGACTCATAAAAACAGTGATAGCGTCTTCTGAACATATAAAAAAACAGGCCATCCTCAGCATGGCATCGGGTCTTACTTACAGCGATGACCCTAAGATACTCCAGTGTCTGGAAAAGAGTCTTTCTGAGATTGCTTTGGTTTTTGAGGCGCATAGAGTTTTTATCTTTCTCACCGACCAGGGAGATCAAACTTTTTCTCCTGTAATGGAGTGGCATGATAAAGGTTTGCATTCATTGCAAAAAAAAATGTCAGGTTTACGTTTGAGGGATTACATACTTCTGAGCAGGTATGCTACCAGCAATGACAACTTATATATTGGCAACACTTCTAATATACCCGACAGCTATCCGCTGGAAAGCAAGTTGTTTAGAACCCTGTCAACACAATCTTTCCTTCAAAAACCTTTTACTNTAGCCGGTAAAACCAAGGGTTTCCTGGCCATCATGAAATCAGAAGAAAAGCTGGACTTGAATGCAGAAAACAAGCACTTTCTGGATGTTGCCGGCGAACTTCTGGCAGCCTTGCTGGCAAAAACTCACCAACCAGCAACCAAAGAACCACTACAACAGGAGGCAACTACCCTTGAAAGAGCCACTGCCAAGGCAGAAAAGGATGCTTTGACTGACCCCAGGCTGTATGAAAAAGTTTTCGAAAACCTGGACTACGGGATCGCACTGTTTGATACAGAAAAGCAAGATTTTGTTTTTGTAAACAACAGGTATGCAAAGCTTTTTGGTTTCCCCGGCCGTAAAAACTTCAGAGCAGGCGAAGCACTGCATCATTTTGTAAGAAACGGATACAACCTCAGTGACTTTTTCTCGATAGAAAAAAGAAAGATCATCAAAGACTTTTCCCTGACCATCCATGACCAGCACATCAATGGCAGCATCAGTCCGGTGAGTAACACACAATGGGTTGCGTTGAGTGCCTATGACATCACTCCAATGGCCCTCTATGAGCAAACAGAAAAGAACTTTCACCGTCAGATGAAAATCATCTCCGAGGCGGCCATTGAGCTAATCTCCTCAGAAAAAAAGCCTGACATATATCAATTTTTGGGGGAAACAACCTACTCCATCCTGAAAGATGCTGTGGTTACAGTTAACCAATACAACCCCTGCGAAAACAATCTGCAAACAGTTTTTGTCAAGGGACTTGGATACCCCCTCGATGCTATCACCAAATTTTTGGGTCAACACCCCTTACACAAAAAATATCCGCTGGATATCACAAGCGATACCTACGAAAAAATTGTTTCATCCAGGGTACATGAGGTAAAAGGGGGACTTACAGAGCTTACCATGGGAGCGGTGGCAGAACCCATAGCCAGGAAGCTGGAGCAACTCATCGGTACTACACGGTACTTTTCATGCGGGATTTTTGCCGCCAATAAGCTCTATGGAACCCTAACCCTTTTGTTAAAAGAAGAGGCCATAGTCAACACATACGTTCTGGAGGCTTTTGTAAGGATGACATCCAACGCCCTGCACGCCAAAGACATCAGGGAAAAACTCTACCGGACTTCCCGTTTCCTTTCCGATGCAGCAGAAATTGCCCGAATTGGCTACTGGCAATACGATTTTTGCAACCAACAAGTGCTGGTCAGTAAAAGGCTTTACAAAAAATTGATGGATAAGGACAGTGTCGCGAACGACGAAAACTACCTATCTATGAATGACTTACTGACCCGGTTTGTGGATGACCAGGATGCCAGAGCCATCAAAAGAAAGCTCAAGAAAGCCTATCAAAATAAAAACAACCCGGATTTCAGTGTGGAACTGGAGTGGAAGTTACGCAAAAATGGTGACTTACGGGATATATACACAAAAGGTGTAATTAACCAAAACGGTAACCTCATGGGGGTAGCCCAGGACATTACAGGACTCCGCAAAGCGGAGAAAGACCTGAGGGAAAGTGAAAGCAAGTTTCAGAACCTGGTAGAGCAATCCATGGACGCTATTGTTATCATCCAGGACAATGGCATTATTACCGAATGGAACCCTATGGCGGAAGATTTGAGCGGCTTGCCGGCTGAAGAGGTGGTTGGCAAGTATGCCTGGGAGGTGGAGTCTGATATCATCTTTCAGCCTGACACCCCAAAGCAACAAAGCTACTCCACCGAAAAGCTGAAAAAGCGCTTTTTTACTTTTTTCAACGCATCCTCCAAATCTATTCCTTTCACTTCAGAGGTTTCCATTCAATCAAAAACAGAAGAAGTGAGACACCTTACCATTACCAGTTTCAGGTTCAGGGCTGGTAACAGTAGCTTTTTGTGCAGAATAGGAAAAGACATTACCCTTGAAAAGAAAAAAAGGGAGCGAAAAAAACAGCAGGAAATCATCAACCAGACAGCCAAAGCCAAAGATTTATTTTTGGATAATATGAGTCATGAAATGCGAACACCCCTTGGAGGTATTATCGGCATGACAGATATCCTGATGCACTCCAACCTTGAAAAGCGGCAACATGAAATGGTGGGCATCATCAAAGAGTCTTCCGACAGTTTGCTGGAACTCATCAGCAATATCCATGAGCTTTCGCGCATTGAAGCCGACGGCATCATCATCCAATCAAAAAATTTCCGGCCGGGAGAGTTACTTGCCAAATCTGCCAATACTTTCAAAGCATCTGCCCTGCAGAAAAATGTGCAACTCCAAATAATTAATCAAACGCCGGAAGATCTTGTTTTACTGGGTGATGAGTTCAGGCTCACCCAAGTGCTCACCAATTTGATAGCTAACGCTATAAAATTCACCCCCTGTTCTGGAAGGGTTGAAGTAGAGGCCAGTGCCTCTGAAAAAGATCATCAGCACGTTGAACTGACCCTGAAGGTTTCAGACACAGGAATTGGCATCCCAAAAGAAAAACTCCCTTTTCTTTTTGAGAAATTTACCCAGGCTGACAACTCCTATACCCGGGAGCATGATGGTGCGGGCATTGGTCTAACCATCAGCAAGGAGATTACAGAACTCATGGGTGGCGAAATAGGTGTTTCCAGCAAAAAGGGCAGGGGCTCTGTCTTTTGGGTAAAAGTAACTCTCCCCCTGGCAGAAAAATAACCCGGCAATCAAAAAATCATGACAGAGGAATCAGTCTTGTTGTGGATTCCTTTTTTTACCTTTGCAAAAAACTTTGCAAATGAACACCGAAACATTAAAGGCATTTCAGGAACTTCTTGAAATCATGGATGAACTAAGGGCCAAGTGCCCCTGGGACAAAAAGCAAACCATAGAAAGCCTCCGCCACCTCACCATAGAAGAAACTTACGAACTTGCCGATGCCATATTGGAAAATGACCTGGACGACATAAAAAAAGAGCTGGGAGACCTGCTGCTTCACATTGTATTCTATGCCAAAATAGGTCAGGAACAAAATGCATTCAACATCAAAGATGTAATTACCGGGATCAATGAAAAACTCATAACCCGGCACCCCCACATTTATGGCGATGAGAAAGTAGAAAACGATGAGCAGGTGAAGCAAAACTGGGAAAAAATCAAAATGCGCGAGGGTAAAAAGAAAGTTTTGTCGGGGGTACCCAAGTCACTGCCCGCCATGGTAAAAGCCTACCGCATACAAGACAAAGTGAAAGGGGTGGGATTTGACTGGGAGAAGCCTCACCAGGTGTGGGATAAAGTGCAGGAAGAGCTCAGCGAGCTGAAGTCGGAAGTAGACAGCCAGTCACCCCACGAAAAGGTTGAAGCCGAATTTGGTGATTTGCTTTTTTCCCTGATAAACTACGCCCGGTTTATTGGCGTAAACCCCGAAAACGCCCTTGAGAGAACCAACAAAAAGTTCATTCGCCGGTTTGAATACCTTGAAGCTCAAACACAAGCCCAAAACCAGGACATGAAGAAAATGTCATTGGATGACATGGATGTTTTCTGGAATGAGGCGAAAAAAATGGAGGGCAAATAAGGATTTACCTGCCCCCCCGTTCGTTTACTTTACAAATTGCCCCACAAACAAGGGGGTATGATACCTGTTTTCTTTTAATACAAAAATAAACGGCCGGTCAGCGATAAACCTGAAAGGCTCCTGGGGCTCCGGATCGGGCATGATAGCTGTTGTGGTTACCACTACAGCAGTTGCTGCTGCAGCTTCAGAACCCTTCTCATCCATTTCAAAAAATACTTTTTGCAAAATGGCACTCACCAGAAGATCTCTTTTGCCACTGATACCCGACAAATCAGCCCTTTGATCAAAGATATCCTGCAATCCCATCTGCTTCAGGTAGTCCACAAGGGCAAACTCCGACTCCACTTTAAACTTTGGAATTTCCATGTGCACATCACCTGTTGAGAGCCCTTCGATAATTTCCATGTATTTTTCCTGTGAGGGCAAATAGGGCGAAAGATCCCGTATATTTTCAGCATTGGGGCGAATAAGCAACAGCGAAAGCTCCGGAGTGGTATAGGGAAGCTCAATGGCCTTAACATCGTCGGATTCATAATGAGGGATACGATCCTCCCGCTGTATCATGAAGTCATGCATAGCCTCCTCACCCTCTATGGTTGTAAAACGTTGTTCTTGGGTTTTATGCTCTTCAAAAGGGTGCTTCCAGTCTGATTTAATATAGATGGCATTGACCATCACCATTCTTGTGAGCGCATCCAGCGTTCCTGAAGGAATAATATCCCGGATACGGCTGCGTGTAACATCCTCCACCCACGAGTTGATATGCTTTTCAGCACCACGGGGGTTATTGACAAAGTCGGTTTTTTCAAAAGCCCCACCATGCCATTTCTCAACAGCCTGGCGGTATTGCTGCAATATGGGATAGGTCTCTTCCAGGAAAACCCTGTTTGCCAGGTTAAAATCCACCAGGGTATCATGGGCAAGTTGGGTGAGGCCTGAAAGATATTCATGGTAAGCAGGATGAAACAAACCAAGGTCTTTTTCAAAGCCAAACACCTCTGCTGTCTGGTTAAGGGTTTCCTCCCTGGCTCCGCTATAAACCACAGCCATAGCCATATTCAGGGAAACAGGAGAGAAAGAAAGGTTTTGAACAGGTGAATCCTGACTGATATTTTTGAAAAGCTCAAAAGAGAATTCATTCATTTGTGAGGTCAGGGATCGGGTATCGTACTCATCAGGTTTCATGGGATCGGTTGTTTGTTGTCCGCTTTCCGTATCAGCTTGCCCGGGTTGGCCGGGAGAAGGATCATCAACCCTTTGCGGATCGGATGCTTGGGAAGTCATTTCTGAAGTTTTGCAGGAGTTTACAAGCAAACTGAGCAAGAGCAACGGATAAATAAAATATTTGTGCATATCGTTTGTTTTTTATTTCAAAGATAAAGATTTCTCCACTGACCTTGTTGAGTTTTTTAGACCACTGGTTTTTTTGTTGGGAAAAAGGTTGTATTTTTGACGCGTCGAGAACAAGAAACTAACTAACAACAAACCCTAAAAAAGAAGCAATATGAACTTACCCGGGAACTTAAAGTACACCAAAGATCATGAATGGATCAAGATAGAAGGAGATGTAGCCATCATTGGTATTACAGATTTTGCGCAAAACGAGCTGGGTGACATCGTTTACATTGAAGTAAACACAGTGGGAGAAACACTTGAACAAGAAGAAACTTTTGGCACCATTGAGGCAGTAAAAACAGTTTCAGATCTTTTTATGCCCGTATCAGGCGAGGTGTTAGAGTTCAATGAAAAGCTTGAAGGAGCCCCTGAAACCGTTAACCAGGATCCCTATGAAGGGGGATGGATTGTAAAAGTAAAAATCAGCGACAACTCCGAACTGGAAGATCTACTGGATGCAGATGCTTACAAAGCCATTATTGAGTAGACCAACAGCAAAACAACGTTGTAAATGTACCCTTTAGGCGCCCGAAAAATTTCAGGAGAAAGCAGGAAGGAGAGGGAGTAAATATGCTACTTGCGCCTGGAATGTTGTTCCTGTAGCCTAAAATTATCCCAAAGGTGAGAACTAAATTTTTTCTTCCCGGCATCCTGTGGTTTGCACTGATTTTTTGGATCATAAGTGTCCCGGGAAGCAGCATACCTCAAACACCTTTGCTTGAAATTCCCCACTTCGACAAGCTGGTGCATTTCGGGCTGTTTACCATATTTGTCATCTTTTTAAACTTCGGGTTTTATAAACAAAATACCCCGCTCTTTCACAAGTACCATTACAATATCTCCTTACTTATTGGCGTTTTATACGGAGCAGCCACAGAGATTTTGCAGCACATTTTTTTTGTGAGCAGGCATGGTAATCTGGCCGATTTTGTTGCCAACACTTTGGGATGTATTTTGGGTACCGTATTGTTTTTTTACATGACAAAAAATAAATTTGCATCAAATATCCTTAAATTATAAAGTGACATCTGGGTTTTTAAATTTTTCGTATATTAGCAGCCCCAAAGAAATAAATAATATCAAGCAGGCTTTACCTGCACAAACCAACATAATAAAGCCTTATGGAACCAAAAAAGACACCAAAAGCTGACCTTGAAAACAAAAAACGATTATTCCTCCAGATAGGGGTTATCGTTACAATGTTATTAATTTGGATGGCTTTTGAATGGAGACAATATGAAAGACAAGTGGTAGAGTTGGGTGCCCTGGATATAGAAATCATTGAGGAAGAAGATATTCCAATCACCAGGCAGGAAACGCCCCCCCCGCCTCCTCCACCAGATCCTTCAACCGAGCTTATCATCGTAGATGATGATGTGGAAATTGAAGAGGAGTTTACCATTGATACAGAAGCTACCGTATTCACAGAAGTGGAAGATTTTACACCCGTAGTTGTGGAAGAAGAAGAAATTGAAGAAGAGCAAATCTTTACCATTGTGGAAGATGACCCTGAGTTCCCCGGTGGCCAGGGAGCCCTGATGCAATATCTTCAGCAAAACCTGAGGTACCCCACCATGGCACGTGAAGCGGGTATCCAGGGTACTGTTTTTGTAACTTTTGTTGTGGAGCGCGACGGTAGCATTACTGACGTTCAAATCCTCAGGGGGATTGGTGGTGGTCTTGACGATGAAGCCATCCGCGTGGTTGAAAACATGCCCCGCTGGGAGCCCGGTAAACAAAGAGGCCAGGCTGTTAGGGTGCAGTTTAACCTGCCCATCAGGTTTGTTCTCAACTGATAAAAATATTCATTTAAAACCCATTAACCACCCCAAAGTTTCTTTGGGGTGGTTTTTTTATTTCTGCCCGGGGAAGGCAATAAAGGGGCCCTTGTATAAATATTCTTTCCGGATAATCTGAGCCGGCCCTTCTTAATACCCTGACCACCCCCTGTTTGGATATGTTCAGCTGATTTTACTCCATACCACGAATTTTCCAAATAGCTCTTTGAGTCTTTTGGGTAAAACAGCGTTTTCGTCAAGCTGCAAAAGGGGATCCTGTTCCAGGATATCCATGGCTTTGTGCCTGGCATAACGCAGGATTTTTTCATCTTTACTGAGGTTGGCAATTTTCAAATCCAGCAACCCACTTTGACGTGTTCCGTGCATATCACCAGGTCCCCTCAACTGCATATCGGTTTCGGCAATAACAAAACCATCCTGGGTACCTACCATGGTTTCCATGCGTTTTTTGGCCTCCGCCGAAAGCTTAATTCCCGTCATCAGAATACAATATGACTGGTCAGCTCCTCGCCCCACTCTGCCTCTAAGTTGATGCAACTGCGAAAGACCAAATCTCTCGGCACTTTCAATCACCATGACACTGGCGTTGGGCACATTGATTCCAACTTCGATAACGGTGGTGGCCACCATAATTTGGGTTTCTCCTTTGACAAACCGTGTCATTTCGTAATCCTTGTCAGCCGGTTTCATTTTGCCATGTACGATACTTACTGCATACCCGGGCAGGGGAAATGCCCTTACAATGCTTTCATACCCGTCATGAAGGTCTTTCAGATCAAGAGTTTCAGATTCATTGATTAAGGGGTACACCACATAAACCTGTCGCCCTTGCCTAATCTGTTCGCGCATAAACCCGAAAACTTTCAGGCGGTTGGTGTCAAACTTGTGAATGGTCTGGATGGGTTTACGGCCCGGGGGCAGTTCATCAATTACTGAAATATCCAAATCTCCGTAAAGGGTCATTGCCAATGTTCGTGGAATAGGAGTTGCTGTCATTACCAAAACATGAGGCGGAATGATATTCTTCTTCCAGAGTTTAGCGCGTTGGGCCACACCAAAACGGTGCTGCTCATCAATAACCACCATACCCAGGTTTTTGAAGACCACCACATCCTCAATAAGGGCATGTGTACCAATAAGGATTTTTAAATTCCCGTTTTTCAGGTCCTCAGCAATGACTTTCCTTTCAGCTTTACGGGTAGATCCTGTAAGCAATTTAATCTGAATACCAAGCCCTTCCAGCATTTTTGAAACAGACTCAAAGTGCTGGCTTGCCAAAACTTCGGTGGGAGCCATCAAGCATGCCTGGCAATCATTATCGAGCGCTATAAGCATACACATAACTGCAACGATGGTTTTTCCGCTTCCCACATCCCCCTGCAGTAGCCGGTTCATCTGCTTTCCACTGAGGGTATCACGCCGGATTTCTTTCACCACTTTCTTTTGGGCATTGGTAAGTTCAAACGCAAGATTGTTGTGGTAAAAGTCATTGAAGTGGCTTCCCACTTTTTTGAAAACATGACCACTAGACTCCTTGGTGCGCACATTCCTGAGGTTGAGCAGATGAAGCTGAATATAAAACAGTTCTTCAAACTTGAGCCTTGCCTGCGCCCTGGCAAGACTGCGTGCATCCCCGGGAAAATGAACATTTACCAGTGACTGCCTCAGCCCGGGCAACTTGAGTTCCTCCCTGACCCTGACAGGCAAAGTTTCATTGATATAGTCCTTAACCTGGGGAATCAGGGTTTTTACAAGGCGGCTTATCCCTTTGCTGTCAAGTCCCCGTGCTTTAAGTTTTTCTGTGGAGCTGTAAACAGGATGCATGGCCGATTTCTGGGTTATGGCGGAAGGGCTTACGGGTTCGGTCTCGGGGTGGGCAATATTGTATTTTCTGCCAAACCGGGAGGGTTTACCAAATACAATATACTCCTGACCGGGAACAAAATAATCTTTTAACCATCGAAACCCATTGAACCATATCAGTTCAATGGAGCTGCCATTGCTGTCGGTAAGCAAGGCGGTCATGCGTGTGGTTCGTTTCTTACCATGCAGCTGAACATGGCTCACATACCCCCTTATCTGAACCCAGGGCATCTCGTCAGTTATTTCATGAATGAGATAAAAACGGCTTTTATCTATATAGCGGAAAGGGTAAAAGTGCAGCAAATCCTCAAAACAAAAAAGCTGAATCTCTTTTTTCAGCAATTCAGCCTTTTGAGGACCTACTCCTTTTAAAAATTCAATAGGTGTTTTTAAAATATCTGAAGACATGCCTGCAACCAATGGGTTTTGGCATAAAGATAAATAATGCGGCCTTAAAAAAAAAATCTCTGCAACAATTCCTGGGATCCGGAAACCGAAAAAAATTATTCCGAGATTTTGCGGGCATTGATTTCAACCTTAAGCAAGAAAAACTGGGTATGCTCATCATAAGGCAAAAACTGGTATACCAACTTGTTGCGTGTCCTTTTGGCGATTTCTATTAAACCCAGACCTGCTCCTCCTTTATCGGAAATGCGCCCTTCGGTGATTTGCTTGCGGTACATTTCCTTCAACTCATCGCGTGTTGCACCATTGACCTCCAACACAGCTTTCTCTAAATCCTCTTTCTTCTGGTTGGATACCTTATTGGAAGTAATAATATAGTAAGTGTCATCCTTTTTGCCAATCATAAACAAACCTTTACCGATATTATACTTATCGGTAATTTCATCAGAGTGCCGGGCCATGTTTTGCAGAGTCTCCACCATCACCGAATATACTTTCCTTATGGTTGACCTTTGCTCATCCTTGCGGTCCATATCTTCTTCTGCCATGGAGGTAAACATTTTGGTAATCTGATGATGAAATTCCCCCAGATATACAATGGAGATACCGTTTTCAGACATTTCATCATAAACATTCAACACTGATTTAATAAATCCTACACTAAGTTTCATATTTTATGAGGTTTAAATTTTTGCTAACACCTCCATTTCCAGGAGTGGGTATTTTAGATTTATTCACAAAAGCAAGGTTGCTAAATTATAAAAAAAAACGTTCATGAAATTACGTAAATTGCCTAATATTAACCGTGTGAATATCAGCAAAACCCGAAACTTTTGCTGTACAAAAACGGACACATATTTGTACAAATCCGCACAATCCGTTTTGCTGCAACAAAAAGACAACTCTCCAACAAGTCTATTAGCCACTGTTTTTCTGAACATTACAGTGTATGGCACAATGTTGGAATGGCAATAAAAATCCAAATAAGTGAAAACAAAAACAGAACGCGCAAAAGTCATGCAACCCACAAATTGTTATAAAATCATAAATACCATGAATACCATCAAAACTTTAACCCTAATTACATTTTTTTGTTTGACCACAGGAATAGCATCTGCTAAAGACTATGCCTCTTTAAAAGGGCAGTTGCGTGATGCCCAAACTGGCGAAGATTTAATCGGAGCCACTGTTTTTATAAATGAACTCAACACAGGAACCACCACCAATGAATATGGCTTTTACAGCCTTCGTATCCCAAAAGGTGCTTACACCATAACCTTTTCATACATCGGCTATGAAAGTCATACAAAAACCATAAAGCTACATAGCAATAAGGTGCTTAACACAGAGCTGGGGACCAGCTCAAAACTATTGGGAGAGGTAGTCATTTCAGGCGAAGAGCGCCCCGACCAAAACATTAAAGATGTTCGCATGAGCTCTGACAACTTGCGCATGGATTTGGTAAAATCTTTACCCGCCTTTTTAGGTGAAACAGATGTAATGAAATCACTGGTACTTCTGCCGGGTGTGAGTTCAGGAGGAGATGGCTCTACCGGCTTTTTTGTAAGAGGGGGAAACATTGATCAAAACCTCATCTTACTGGATGAAGCACCTGTTTACAATGCCTCCCATCTTATGGGTTTCTTCAGTGTTTTTAATGCTGATGCGCTCAAAGATGTTCAAATATATAAAGGGGGGATGCCCGCAAATTATGGCGGAAGGTTGTCTTCGGTGGTTGACATTCGTATGAAAGAGGGGAACTCTCGTGATTATGCCCTTGGAGGAGGTGTTGGCTCTATAGCAAGCAGGCTAACTTTTGAAGGCCCTATACAAAAGGAAGTGAGCAGTTTCATGCTGTCCGGAAGAAGGACCTATGCTGATTTGTTCCTGCCTCTTGCCTCTGACAGCAGCTTACGCGACAATAAACTTTATTTTTATGATCTTAACACCAAAGCCAACTACAGATTTTCTGACAATAACAGACTTTTTATTAGTGGCTATTTTGGTAGAGATGTTCTTAAGTTCAATGATGAGTTTAGCATGGGCTGGGGAAACAACACAGCTACTATGCGATGGAACCACATTTTTAACAGTAAAATTTTCTCCAACTTTACGCTTATTTACTCTCACTATGATTATCTTATGGGATTTGATTATGGTGTAAATGGATTCAACTGGACCTCTGACATCCACAATTATTCAATAAAAGCCGATTTCACCTGGTATCCCAACACTGAACATACAGTAAAGTTTGGACTGCAAAGTATTTACCACAGCTTTAACCCGGCCAATATTACCGGCCAGGGAGACCAGTCGGCCGTTAATGATTTTTCAATACCAGGGAGCAATGCCCTGGAACAGGCCCTTTATATTTCCAATGAACAACGTATTACGCATCGGCTAGCACTTGAATATGGCCTCAGATATTCCTTGTTCAGCAGCCTGGGCAAGAACAAGGTCTACCAACTTGATGATGACTACAACATAACGGGAGTTAAGGAGTATGACCATGGCGAGATATACCATCATGACCACGGGGCAGAACCCCGTTTTAGCCTGGCATATACTCTTTCAGCCAACCAGTCGGTTAAAGCATCCTACAACCGAACTCGACAGTATCTGCAACAAACCAATGTTACAGCCACAGGCACACCCCTGGACATTTGGTTTCCTGCCAGCCCTAACGTGAAAGCCCAAACAGCAAACCAGTGGGCCATAGGATACTTCCGACATTTCATGAATCACACATGGGAAACTTCCCTTGAAACCTATTACAAAAACATGAACCATCAGCTTGACTTTAAAGATCATGCAGAAATTTTGCTCAACCCCAAAATGGAAGCCGATTTGCGAGCAGGTAAAGCCTGGTCATACGGGGCTGAATTTTTAATTCAAAAAACCCAAGGCCCCTTTAAGGGTTGGTTCAGTTATACCTGGTCAAGGACGTGGCAGCAAATTGAAGAAATAAACCATGGCGAAAAATACCCTGCTGCTTTTGATCGCCCCCATGATCTTTCAGTGGCTCTTTCTTACGATATCTCTACCAGGATAAACATCGCAGCAAACTGGGTTTACCATAGCGGCAAACCTGTTACACTTCCCATTGGAAGGTATGAGTATGGCAATGTGGTAATCCCTTTTTATGCAGACAGAAATGACTCACGACTGCCGGATTACCACAGGCTGGACCTTTCTCTTACCATACACTCACAAAAAAAACCTGACAGACGCTGGGAAGGAAGTTGGAATTTCTCTGTTTACAATGCTTACCACCAAAAGAATATATTTTCTTACACTTTCAGGCAAAACGAAGACAATGTGCACCAAACGGATGCATACAAACTCTACCTCTTTGGCATTTTGCCCTCAGTAACCTATAATTTCAAATTTTAATATTCAAAAGGCATGGTCTATAACATATTTCGTCAAAAGCAACTGCCAATGAAATTTACAGAATCCATATTCAAGTTAGCAGTAGTAGCTCTATCTCTTATTCTTTTGTCATGTGAAGAAAAGTTTGATATTCCACTACAGCAAAGCGCTCCACAAATACTTGTGGTGGATGGAATGATTACTTCAGACACTACTCAGCACGAAGTTTTTTTAAGCTACACAGGAAATTTTTATATGGAAGAAGAAACCCCTCGGGTTTCAGGTGCTGAAGTAAAAATTGTTGATGACCTGGGAAATACTTTTATCCTGCAGGAATCCCAACCTGGTAAGTACATCACTGATAGTACTGTTTACGGCGTCATTGGCGCTACCTATACTCTGCAAGTAAAAAACAAAGGGAGCCTGTATGAAGCCAGCAGCACAATGAAAAGGGTTCCTGCAATTGACTCCCTGGATTACAGGTGGGACAATCAACTGGGTTACTACCGCATACTCCTATACGGTAATGAGCCCAAAGGCAAGGGAGATAATTACATGTGGCATCTTTATAAAAACTCTCAGCGGGTTACCGATCAAGTCAGCAAAGTCCAGGTTGCCAATGATGAATTTATAGATGGGAACTATATTAACGGCTTTAAAGTAGATTGGTGGGACAATGCATTTGATTTCCAGATAGGAGATACCATTACCGTGGCTCAGCACTCTATAACTACAGAAGCATTTGATTATTTTTTGGCTGTTTTAGCAGAGCATAACAATGGCGAGGCAAACCTAAACCCGCCGGCAAACATCACATCCAATGTAAATAATGGAGCCCTGGGCCTCTTTCATGCCTCTGCAGTGAAGTATGCAACCATTATTATTGAATAAATTAATGTATCGACACCAGGTCTTAACTTTTCATTCGAATATAATTGTGTTAAGTATTTGGCTAGATGCCTGCCCTGCCATATGCGGGGGATCTTGCATGAACACAAGGCTCAAAAAAGAGATGAAATATTGGTCATGCAAAACCCATTGCACATTGCGGGAAAGACTCCATTTCAAACACTTAGCTAATTTTAATTTTGAAAATTCCTTTCGATTATTTGTAAAATAGCTCAGCAGGTATATAATTAAGCTGACCAAAAAACTTACCCCAAAATTGAACATTTTGGGGGTTTTGGGTTTAAAGCAACAGGGAGTTGATGGACTATCAATCTGCCCGGGTAAATGGATAACTAGAAGATTAATTGACCTGTGGCAATATCCTAAAAGATACATTTTCAGAAGAATAAAACATCCGGGCACTGAAAACNCCATCAAAAAGGATAATTTTTCCATAACTTTGCCCTGCTTAACCAAACCCAAAACGTATTCGCAGAGCTCCAACAAATACCGGTGCATACCACACCCCTTTTTTTGCTAACATTGCGATGCACTGATAAAGAGATAGGAGAACAATACGACAGGTCACTGACAATAAGTTTACTAAAAAAATAGATAAATAAAAAAACGTTCTTGCACGTTTTCGCATCCTCTGTTTTTGGCATAGCAGGTTCAAGCGATATGAAACGGTCATTGCCAAAAGGAGAAAGGCGTCAGACAAAAGGATAACTTAAGTTGTTTTTTAATGAAGCTTAAAGAGATAAAGGCTCCCGTAGAGCAACACATACAGGAATTTGAAAAACAATTCCGGGACTCCATGAAAAGCAAGGTACCTTTGCTTGACAAAATAACCCGGTATATTGTAAAACGCAAAGGAAAACAAATGCGCCCGCTTTTTGTGTTTTTCACTGCCGGATTATGCGGGGATATCAACAAACGTACATACAGGGCTGCCTCATTGATAGAGTTGCTGCACACAGCTACCCTTGTTCACGACGACGTGGTGGACGACTCCAACGAACGCCGTGGATTCTTTTCCCTCAATGCCCTTTGGAAAAACAAAATATCTGTTTTGGTGGGTGACTACCTGCTTTCACGGGGACTACTCCTGTCTTTGGAAAATGATGATTTTGATTTGTTGAAAATTGTATCCAATTCGGTCAGAGAAATGAGTGAAGGGGAGTTGCTTCAGCTGGAAAAAGCCCGCAGCCTTGATATCAAAGAAGATGTGTATTTTGAAATTATCACCAAAAAAACGGCATCCCTCATTGCCTCTTGTTTTGAGTGTGGGGCTGCTTCGGCAGGTGCCGACAAGCAAACGCGGGAGAATCTTCAGCTTATGGGGAGGTATACCGGCATTGCTTTCCAGATAAAAGATGACTTGCTTGATTTTACTAATGGCACAAACACTGGTAAACCAGCCGGAGGGGACATCAAGGAACGAAAAATGACCCTTCCATTGATATACCTGCTCGAACAAAGTAGCTTTCTGGAAAAACGCAAGATAATTGACATTGTGAAAAACCACAATTTCGATTTGGACAAAGTGGCTTCCCTTATAGAAAAAATTGAAAAAAGTGGTGGGATGGATTATGCCCGTAAAAAAATGAACGAATACCTTTCAAAAGCCTTTGAAATACTGGAAACGCTGCCTGACAATGCGTATAAAAAATCCCTTCGCGATTTGGTGCAGTTTACCATTGACAGAGAGCATTAAATACATAGATTTACCGGGTTAAACCTGTATTTTCCGAGTATGATGGCCACTCTCTTGAAACGGATTGCGGTGCATGAACCCTTCCTGGGGGTTACTCAGTATTGTTCTCAATGGCAGTTTCTGCTTTCTCATCACCATTCTCGTCTTCTCCTTCCAACATATGGTTGGCCCTGTCCAGCAAGTTGCGACGGTCCTCCTCCAGCTGAATACTATCCTGTATTTCTTGCTGACGCCGCTCTTCAGCAGATGGTCCGCAAGATACAAGCAGGCCAGCCAATGCCGGCAAAAAAATGAGTTTTGCAAATACCTTTTTCATAATTTTTCTGTAAATTTTTTACATGTGATATAAACACCCAACGGTAACTGAATTATTTATCAGTCCCTTGTTAATACAACGCTATAAAATTATAAAAAATACCCATCCACTCTACGGTAATAAAATGCAATACCCTTGATCAAATGGCCGGGTTTGTGTATTTTTGTTGGAAACGTTTCATTTTAAAAAAAAGCACTTATGACACATCAATTACCCGCTCTGCCGTATTCAGCGAATGCGCTTGAGCCCGTTATCAGCGAAAGAACCATCCATTTTCACTATGGGAAACACCATCAGACCTATGTGAATAAGCTCAATGACCTTATAAAAGGTACTGAGTTTGAAGGTGCTACCCTTGAAGAGATCATCAAAAAAGCCGAAGGAGGTATTTTTAACAACGGGGCCCAGGTTTGGAATCATACCTTTTACTGGAACTGCCTCCAGGGTGGTGGGCAACAAGAACCCCAAACGCCTCTTATGCAAGCCATAGAGGATAAATTTGGTTCGTTTGAAAAATTTAAAGAAGAGTTTGCCAATGCTGCAGCAACACAGTTTGGTTCAGGATGGGCATGGTTGGTTAAGAAGCAGGATGGCTCCCTGGAAATTGTCAAGACACCCAATGCCGAGAACCCTATGCGGAATGGACACACTCCACTGCTGACATGCGATGTGTGGGAGCATGCCTACTACCTGGATTATCAAAACCGCAGACCCGATTACGTCAAAGAATTCTGGAAAATTGTTGACTGGGAAAAAGTTTCCCATCGGTTTTAAAAGTAGTGCTCACCCGAGCATTACATTTTTCCATCCCCCAATAAAAAAACTGGCCGGTAACCACTCCGGCCAGTTTCAATCCACAATTAAATAACCACAAAAACTAATACACTGTAATACCAAATTAGGTATTGGTACTATCAGGTTTGTTTGCCTGAAACAAAAGTAGACTATTTTGCGGGTTGACTGAACCAAAAAAAGTTAATTCTAGTTAACCATCCTTAACATGTTAATACATCACATAAATGGAATTTTATACACTTGCTCTACCGACATTGATTTTAACTTATATAGCTAGATTAAATTTTGTTAAATAACAAAGAGAAGCCGGTAAGTGTTTGTAATTTTACAATATATCATCAAACCAATAAGCACGTTTGTCCCGGCAATACCATGAGAAAAAATTTCATCATATTTGTTATAGTTATCATTACAATTTCTCTTCTGGGGTTGGTTGGCATACAACTATACTGGATCAGCAATGCTTTCCTGGTTAAGGAATCAAACTTTAACCGGGGAGTGAGTGATGCTATTTCATCAGCTATATACAAATACAATAAGCTTGAGATGGCCAACATCATTTCCAAGCGCCAGCAACAGGACAGCCAGGTTGGTCGTTTTTTCAGCGTGCTGGATTCCATTAACCGCGATTACTACCGTCAGTTTATCAGCCCGGGTGGGCTAAATACCATGGATGATGAAAACACCTCCTCCGAACCTGCCAGGGAACCCTCCGGGATTTTTACCGACCCCTTCAATGAGAGCTGGCAATCATCAACACCGGATACCTTGCTGTCATCAAATCAGAAGAATAGCCATAGCCAGGGGGGATATGCCAGAAGCCGGGGATTTTCTGATTCACCCTACGACGCCTTCCTGGATTTTTTTCAGCGCACCAAGATTGTCAATGATTTGTTCGACGATCTTTTTTCCAACAATCTGAACTATAGCACCTCGTCCGAAGAAGGGCAAAACCTAATGGATTCGCTCATTGGCAATGAACTTGATCGCCATGGCATCAAAACCAGCTATGAATTTGGCATTTACGACCCGGTGTATAATACAATTTTGGCTGAAAAAACCGGCCAATATACCCAGGAGTTGATGGAGTCAGGTTATGTATTCAGCCTTTTCCCCGATGATGTTTTTCGCAACCCTGAGTTTTTGCTGGTTTATTTCCCCAACCAAAACACATACCTGCTTACACAAATGAATGTAATGACTGCCGTTTCCGCAGTTTTCATTTTAGTTATCATCAGTTCATTTACTTACACAATTATTACCATTTTTCGCCAAAAGAAGTTATCTTTGATAAAAAATGACTTCATTAACAATATGACTCATGAGTTAAAAACCCCCATTTCAACGATATCTCTGGCATGTCAGGCGTTAAAAGACCAGGACGTGCAAAAGTCGGAAGTGTTATACCAAAACTACATCAATGTAATCAACGAAGAGAATAAAAGGTTGGGGTCGATGACTGAAAAAGTACTGCAAACAGCACAATTAGAGAAGGGTAAGTTGCGTTTAAATAAAGTTGGTTTTGATGTTCATGAAGTGATAGAAAATGCCATCAAAAAAATCGACCTACAACTCAAAACCCGGCACGGAAACATCAGTACAAACCTTAGTGCAGAGTTTAGTTTTATTGAAGCAGACAAAGTACATTTGACCAACGTAATCTTTAACTTACTGGACAACGCCATAAAGTACTCCATGGAAAAACCAGAAATCGTTCTTTCTACCGAAAATGTGAACAAGGGCATTGTAATACATGTTAAAGATAATGGGATGGGTATCAGCAAGGCAGATCAAAAAAAGATATTTGATACATTATACCGGATTTCTACCGGGAATATACACAATGTGAAAGGCTTTGGAATTGGCTTAAGCTATGTCAAAGCCATTGTTGAACTACATGGCGGGTACATCAGATTGCAAAGTGAACCCAAAAAAGGATCGAAGTTTTCCGTTTTTGTTCCCTTTGGTTTTGAGTAGTATCCATCAAAACTTAATAAAAATTGATTTAGGAGGTAATTATGGATTATAAAAAAGTGAAAATTTTGTTGGCAGAAGATGACCCTAACCTGGGGACCATTCTTAAAGCTTTCCTGGAAGCCAAAGGCTTTCCGGCTAAACTTGCCGTTAATGGTGTTGAAGCCCATAATATGTTTTTGAAGGAATCTTTCGATTTTTGCATTTTTGATGTAATGATGCCCGAAAAAGATGGTTTTACCCTGGCCAAAGATATTCGTAAAATTGATAAAAAAGTTCCCATTCTCTTCCTTACGGCCAAAACTATGCAGGAGGATGTCATTGAAGGGCTTAAACTAGGTGCAGATGACTACCTGACAAAACCATTCAGCATGGAGGAATTGCTGCTGCGTATCAATGCTATTATCAGACGTGCAAACCTTGATGATGCTTCAGCATCGCAGAAAACCTTTTTCCATATTGGAGATTACACCTTTGACTTTGCAAGACAAATTCTTGCCTACAAAGGTGAAGAGCAAAAGCTTACTTCCAAAGAAGCTCAGCTGCTCAAAATGCTTTGTGATTTTACCAACGAGGTACTGGACCGTTCACTGGCACTCAAAAAAATATGGCTTGACGATAACTACTTCAATGCCAGAAGCATGGATGTTTATATCGCCAAGCTTAGAAAGTACCTTAAAAAAGATCCCACCGTGGAGCTACTCAATGTTCACGGCAAAGGGTTTAAGCTTATTGTAAACGAAGATTCTAGTGTTGAGTAAATAACGGGAAGCACATCCACCCTTATGCTCAATGCTGTATTGGCCCAAAAGGCTGCCCGTAAAATGCGGGCAGCCTTTTTTAGTTGATCATCAACCCGAACTTGCAAAACACACTCACCTGGCAGGCTAACACTAATCATTGCGTAAGGGCTCAACCGGATTGGTAGCCGAAGACTTGAGTACATGGTAGCCAACCGTTAGCAGGGTAAGAACCAGTGCCAGCAGTGATGCCACAACGAATGGTGTGGCAGCAAGATCAATACGCAAAGCAAAAGTATCCAGCCAACGGCTCATGGCATAATAGCTCAGAGGAACCGCAAACAACAGGGAAACTCCCACCAGCAAAAGAAACTCTTTACTCATGGTCTTTAGCAAGCTCATGATGCTTGCTCCCAAAACCTTGCGGATGGCAATCTCTTTTGAGCGCTTTTCCACCATAAAAGAGGCCAGGCCAAAAAGCCCAAGGCAGGCAATGATTACCGCGAAGGCAGAAAAAGAAACAAACAACATCCCTAATCGACTTTCCCTGTCATAGAGCTTTTCCAGGGTATGATCCAGAAAACCATACTCCAACAACTCATCCGGGCTGTATGCCCTCCAGGTGTTTTGAATATGCTCCCTGCCGTCAGAATGGTTCCCGCCATGTAACTTCACACTAGCCATATTCAGAGCCCTATCCCCCCATATCATCACAAGGGGGCCTACAGGTTGATGCAGTGAATTGTAATGAAAATCGGGGATTATACCCACAATTCGATAGTTACCATAAGCAGCGGCAACCTCTCCATGGATGACTTGGGAGTAGGGTTCTCCTGACAGACCCATTAACCGCAACCATTGCTGGTTCACCACAACAGCATTTCCCTGGTCAGTGGGGTTGTCGCGGGTAAAGGCACGTCCGGCAAGCAGCTCCAGCTCCATCATGGAGAAGTATTCCGGTGTCATGGGCCAGAAAGTAAACTGGCGGGCTTCACCATCTACTACCAGCCCTTCCTGCCAAAACACACTACCAGGTAGGCTGTTGCTCAGGGCAACCTCCTGAATGGATGGATGAGAAAGCAGTGCCTGGCGAAAACTATCCCAATTTTGCCGCACACGCGCATTGGTCTGAAAGTGTAGGATGTTTTCTTTCTCAAAACCCGTTTCACGTGACTTCATGAATTGTAACTGTTCATACACAATCATCGTACCTGCTATCAATGCCACTGATACAGAAAACTGGAACACAATCAACACCTTACGGAACAACGCGGCACCCTTACCCTTTACGGATGACCCACGCAGTGTTTCTGCGGGCTGGAAGGCTGAAAGATAAAATGCCGGATACACACCACTCACGATTCCTATGATCACAGCACCCAGCATGAAAACAATGAATAGGTTGATATAACCAAAATTTTTCAATGCGATGTTGGTATCAGCCACATAGTTAAACCAGGGAAGCATAACTTCCACCAGGGCAAAAGCTAAAACAACCGCTATAACAGTTAAACCCACTGACTCCGTAATAAACTGAAGGATCAGTTTTCCCCGGTCGCTGCCCAATAACTTTCGGATACCGGTTTCTCTTGCTCTACCAGCTGATCGTGCCGTAGAGAGATTCACAAAATTGATGATGGCGATACAAAGAATAAAAACGGCAATGGCAAGAAATGCCAGGGAAGTAGTTTTGTTTCCATGTAATACCATGGTCTCGTGTGGGATGGTGTTGGTAAAATATATATCGGCCACAGGGCGAAGATTGGCATCATAGTCAAAATCTATACCTAAACGCTCTAAAATAAAATCTTTTAGATGGCTGTCAAGGGCTTGTTCAACCAGCACAGCATCAGCATCAGGATGCAATTTCACATAAGTCAGGTGATTCCACTCTCCTGTACTTTCTAAATAAGAAGGAGAATAAATGTCTCCAAACAAAGCAAAGTTCCCAATAGCGTCCACCCTAATGTGAAAGCGATTGATGTCTTCAATCACACCTGTAACAAGCAAATTATAGTTATTGTCCAACCTGATAACCTCGCCCACCACCTGCGTGGTTCCAAAAAGTCTTTCCGCCTGACTGCGGGTAAGAACAATGCTGTTTTTATCGTTCAGCGCATGTTGTGGCGTCCCGTGGATAAAAGTAAAATCAAAAAAGTCAAATACGGTTGAATCGGCCATGATTAGATGGGGTATTTTAAGCGCCTCTTGTTTATCCTCTAACAAAACCGTGGCATTATGGCCCCAGTTATTATTCATACGTAGGGTTTTTTCCACTTCCGCAGAATACTCATGTATCACCCTACCATAAACAGGCCCCAGGATACCCCATTCTCCAAATTCAACCCGGTAGATACGAGAATGGTTTTCATACCAGCGGTCATAAGAAAACTGATCGTATAAGAACAAACTGATAAAAATGAACAAAGCAACTCCCAGGCTAAAGCCAAGAATATTGAGTGCGGCATAAAACTTATGCCTGGAGATGCTCCTTACGGAAGTTTTAAAATAGTTTTCTACCATTTTGTTCCGGAGAATTTAAGTACAATTAATAAATCTATACTAAAAAGACATAAAAAACATACCATTTTGCATACATGTCTGTACTACAACCCCTTACGCCACCTACCATCTATTTAAATAAAAAAAAAGAGCCTGGAAGTGACCGAAAATGAACGCACCGATGTTCGATTAGGAACACTCACTCCCATCCATTTGGCAAGTATTTTACCACAAAGGGTTTTGGGGTTTTTATGATACAACAAGCGCACTTTTCCTTTGAATAAGTATTAAGGGTTTCGTATATTTGCACATTAATTTGTAATCAATCTAAATAAAGATAATCTTGTCAACATTACACCCCTATCATTTGTTACCCCCGGTAATTGTAGAAGGGTAAAATCTAATCAGCTCATGGCAGAAGAAAAAAACAACGAAATTCTTGATGAACTTACGCAAAGTGAGTACAAGTATGGTTTTTATACGGATATCGAAATGGATCAGGCGCCCAAAGGCCTGACCGAAGATACCATTCGCTTTATATCAGCCAAAAAAAAGGAGCCTGAATTTATGCTGGAGTTTCGGCTGAAGGCTTTCAGGCACTGGAAAACCCTTAAGGAACCCAAGTGGGCACATGTACATTATCCCCCAATAGATTTCCAGGATATCATTTACTACTCGGCACCCCGTAAAAAGCCCAAGTATGAAAGCTTAGATCAGGTGGATCCTGAATTATTGGAAACCTTTGATAAACTGGGCATACCTTTGGGTGAACAGAAAAAATTGGCGGGTGTTGCTGTGGATGCCGTAATGGACAGTGTATCTGTAGGCACTACTTTCCAGAAGACCCTGGAAGAAAAGGGCATCATATTTTGCTCGTTCAGTGAAGCACTGCAAAAGCACCCTGAACTGGTAAAAAAACACATAGGAACTGTAGTACCTTATACCGACAACTTCTATGCTGCTCTAAATTCAGCTGTTTTCAGTGACGGTTCCTTTTGTTACATCCCCAAAGGCGTGAGGTGCCCATTGGAACTTTCCACGTATTTCCGTATCAATGCCGCCAACACCGGTCAGTTTGAAAGAACGCTCATTGTTGCTGAAGAGGGAAGCTACGTAAGCTATATGGAAGGATGCACGGCCCCCATGAGAGATGAAAACCAGCTGCACGCTGCCATTGTAGAAATTATCTCAAAAAAAGATGCAGAAGTAAAATATGCGACCGTGCAAAACTGGTGGCCAGGCGACAAAAAAGGCAAAGGCGGAGTTTATAACTTTGTAACCAAGAGAGGTCTTTGTGAAGGAGAAAACGCTAAAATTTCCTGGACCCAGGTTGAAACAGGTTCGGCTATTACCTGGAAGTACCCCAGTGTGATACTGATGGGTGACAACTCGGTGGGAGAGTTTTACTCTGTGGCCGTAACCAACAACATGCAACAGGCAGATACCGGTACCAAAATGATACACCTGGGGAAAAACACCAAAAGCACCATCATTTCCAAAGGGATATCAGCCGGGCTAAGCAACAACAGTTACCGGGGACTGGTGAAAACCACCCGTCGCGCTGAAAATGCACGAAACTTTTCGCAATGTGACTCTTTGCTGTTGGGCGATCGCTGTGGTGCCCATACATTCCCCTATGTGGAGGTGGGCAACAAATCCTCCATTGTAGAGCACGAAGCCACCACCAGCAAAATATCTGAAGACCAACTCTTTTATTGTTTGCAAAGAGGAATCGACATGGAAGGAGCCATCGGTCTGATAGTAAATGGATATGCCAAAGAGGTTCTGAGCAAGCTTCCCATGGAGTTTGCCGTCGAAGCACAAAAACTCCTCTCCATTAGCCTGGAAGGAAGTGTGGGCTAACCACCGCACCGTAGTTTACTTTGTTATAAACTATTTTATAATTCAAACACATGAATATGAAATCAATCGCATTTAAATCCAAGATCGAAAACAACAAAATTCCGGTTCCCGAAGGCAACTTTGCAGACCTGAAAGACATGAATCTTAAAGAGGTTCGTGTGATTGTGCTGATGGAAGAAGTTGAGGAATTTGATGATGAAGCATTTGAAGAATTCACCAAACAGTTTTTCAAAAAATATTCATCCAACCTTGATCGAATAAAACAAATGTTAGACAACACGAAAGAATAAAACCATGTTAGATATTCAAAACCTGAAAGTTTCCATTGAAGGAAAAACCATTCTGAAAAATTTCAACCTCAAAGTAAACAAAGGCGAAGTTCATGCCATCATGGGCCCCAACGGTACTGGTAAAAGCACGCTTGCTTCGGTTATTGCAGGGCGGGAGATGTTTGATGTAGATGAAGGTAGCATCACCTATATGGGACAGGATCTCTTTGAAATGGAGCCTGAAATTCGCGCCAGGGAAGGTATTTTCCTGGGTTTCCAGTACCCGGTGGAAATTCCCGGGGTAAGTATGGCCAACTTTTTACGAACTGCTATCAACGAAAGGCGCAAGTACCATGACCTGGAACCCCTTAGCGGTGCAGAGTTTTTGAAGCTTATGCAACAAAAGCAAAAAATGGTTGATATCCATAGCAAGCTCACTAAACGTTCTGTCAATGAAGGTTTTTCCGGGGGAGAGAAAAAGAAAAATGAAATTTTCCAGATGGCCATGCTTGAACCCAGGCTTTCCATCCTGGATGAAACAGACTCCGGCCTGGACATCGACGCACTGAAGGTAGTAGCCAATGGCGTTAACAACCTGCGCAGCCCCGAAAACTCAACCATCGTCATCACCCACTACCAGCGCTTGCTTGAATACATTATCCCTGATTACGTCCATGTTCTTTTCGATGGCAGAATTGTGAAAAGTGGAGGTAAAGAACTTGCCATCCAACTGGAAGAGAAAGGTTATGAATGGATACGAAAAGAAGCTGGTGTAGAAGAAGCCATGTAATTATCAAATTTACTGACAATGCAACACATTACCCAAAATATTACTGCCGAAGAGCAGATGTTCAGGTTGTTCCAGGAAAACCTGGACACCCTGAAAGGACAGGAGCCAGAGAGCATTTCACGGCTCAGGCAAAAAGCCGCCGAAAATTTTCATAAAAACGGGTTCCCCCATGAAAAAACGGAAAACTGGCGCTTTACAAGCCTGGATCCCCTGTTTCAAAGTGAATATCATCACGACTTTACCAACCAAAGCCGGCCTTTTGATATTGAAAAAATTTTCACCTGCGATGTATACGATCTGGATACTTTCAGCGTAACCTTGCTCAACGGCTGGTTCGTGTACAAAAATGCCCCCCTTACCAGGCTTAGCAACGGTACCATTATCGGCGGGCTTTCAAAGGCCATGGAAGTTTATCCCGACCTGGTTGAAAAATA
>SL_3KL_010_SEDDRAFT_10000174_pt1 | contig 46176 bp, 52 predicted proteins | sample SodLakKL_010_SED_2_FD_10381 | JGI IMG/M metagenome (IMG submission 10381)
GCTTGATACCGAAGTATATTCCAATACCGGCGGACAGGCTTCAAAAGCGACGCCTGTGGGAGCCATTGCAAAGTTTGCCGCGGCAGGCAAACGCGTTCGCAAAAAAGACCTGGGCCTGATGGCCATAACCTATGGATATGTGTATGTAGCACAGGTGGCCATGGGTGCTAATCAAAACCAGTTTTTAAAAGCAGTCAGGGAAGCAGAAACCTATCCCGGACCGAGCGTCATAATTGCCTATTCACCCTGTATTAACCATGGGTTGAGAAGAGGGATGGGAAGCACACAGCAGCAAACAAAAGATGCTGTTGAGGCCGGTTACTGGCAGTTGTACCGCTATAATCCGATGCTTGAGGCAGAAGGAAAGAATCCTTTCCAGTTAGACAGCAAGGAGCCGGACTGGAACAAGTTTCAGGATTTTCTGAATTCCGAGGTCAGGTTCAGTTCATTGAAAAAGGCCTTCCCGAAAGTAGCCGGTGACCTGTTCAGGGCTGCTGAAGAAAATGCCAGATGGCGTTACAATATGTATAAACGTCATGCGACGATGGACTACGCTAAGTAGTTCTGTTTTGTTCATCAGAAAAGGGCTGTTTTGTTGACAGCCCTTTTTTTTTCTAAAGCCTGGGATTAAACACAGCACTGAATTCCGACCCGAAAGTGTAGCTAAGGCCAATGGAGCCGGAAATACTGTAATTGGTTGCCTGCTGCGATTGTTCCAGCAAAATTTCCTCAAGGGATAAATCCCCGGCAGGAATGGCCAGCAGGTCGTTGATCAGGTGCAGGTTGGTTTGCACATTCAGCGAAAATCCATGAAACAGACGCAAATTGACATTGGCGAAAAGTTCTGCCCGGTTTACAGAAAGGTCATGGAAAAAATTGGAACCTGTAATGCCGGCGCGGAAATTGCCCCAGGGTTGCTGGAATCTTGCAGAAGCCTGTAATGACTGAGACCATAAAAACTCACTGTCTTTGGCATATATGGTGGTTTCCATGTAGTTGTGATAACCATACCCCATTCGGTAAGTTATTGTGATTGATCTCCTGGTGGCTTCGTGATATGGGAAAAAACTGTATTCTATTGCCGGAACCAATTCAAAATTAAAGCGCATGTTGTGAAAGGTGCTCGAAAGACTGGTGTTAAAAACACCTACAGACCAGTGATCATCAATGCTTTTAACCAGATATGCCTGATGTCCGTGGCGATGTGATGAACTGATAATGGTTTCGTCATCTGTAATGTAGGTTCTTTTGCTGAAATTGAAATAAGGACGGAATCTGAATTTCCACTCGGCTGTGATCCGGTCGGCAAAAAAGCCAAAACGGGACGAAAAAGCTCGTTGTTTTTCCTCCATGCGGAAGTTTCCTCCCCCGTATATTTCAAAAACCCAGCTGTCCCAGGGGTCTACCTCGGGTTCAAAACCATTGTCCCTGATAATGGCTATTTCATCGTAGTCATAATCTACAATGATTTTGTCTACCATGCGCGTGGTGGCAATGTATTTTACCAGCCCTATCTTGATCATGTTGGTGTATCCCCGCCGTGTATCATCGCTGGAGTTGGTGGAGGGAGCCCAGTAAGTAAGGTCATGATCCATATTGGCAAACCTTCTGCGGCCGATAAATGAGATGGCATAATTGGTCCCTGCTGAACCTGCACCGTGCCGTGTCATCAATATATGCACGTCGGCCGCTTCCTTGTCACGCACGTAGGTTACAATCGGAATCTGTTCGCGCACAAAATCCTGGTCGAGCCACCATGGGGCATCCAGAAAAACCGAGATGCGACCTTCAGCGTTGGTTCGATTTACCGGATTTGTGGAGGCCTTGACATGATATTGCCATCCAACAAACAAAAACAACAGGAAGAAAAAAATACGGAATAAACAAATACTTGACCGGGAAAACATAGGGTATACACAAAGGTTAACAATGGGTGTTTATTTTGAGCCACAAAATTAACAAAATCCGCCTTCATTTCCGATTCTCAGGCTTTTTTTATATTTGTGAAAAAGCATGCATCGCCAATCAAAATGGTGAATATGAACCGAGCCATGCCAAATACATTGACACACAAGACGATGATTATTGCATGGCTCGGTTCATCTGACTTATTTAATCAAATTATACACATATGAAAAACATGTTACTCTATATTGCCGGTATGTTGATTTGTTGTTCCTGTGTCTATGGCGAAGGGGCTGCCAACGGGGGAGGGCTTCCTTCTTATGTGCTTGACAGGGCTTATGAACTTGAGGATACAGGCGATCTGGATCAATTGATTGCTGTTGCCGGAGACAGGAAATTGGTGTTAATGGGTGAAGCCAGTCATGGGACACGTGAATATTATGCGTGGCGCGACAGCATTAGTCGCCGACTGATTGCCGAACATGGTTTTCGTTTTATTGCGGTGGAAGGTGACTGGGCCAGCTTATATGAACTAAACCGTTATGTAAAGGACTTGCCTGGTGCCCCCGGAAGTGCCCGGGAGGTGCTCGAAGGTTTAAGCAGGTGGCCATTGTGGATGTGGGGCAATGAAGAAGTGGTGGCGCTTGCCGAGTGGCTGCGCGATTTTAACGACCCCTTGCCATCGTCCGAAAAAGTTGGTTTCTATGGAAAAGATGTGTATGATGAATGGAACTCCATGGAAAAAGTATTGTCGTTTACAAGGGAACATGCCGGCGATCTCTATGACCAGCTCAGTGGTTATTATGCCTGCCTGGAACCATACGACGGAGACAGCTGGCAATATGCGCAAATGGTAGCCCGCGGGGCGGGTGATTGCGTGATGGCGCTCAGTGCCGCAGTTGATGTGATCCGTGAAGCGTCGGGCATGTTTGGGCATTTGCCGCCTCATGCATATTTTTACCTGGAACAGAATGCGCTGGTGGTAAAACATGCCGAAAAATTCTACCGCAAATCAGTAACCCGGCAGGATGCAAGCAGCTGGAACAGCCGTGTACATTATATGAACCTTACCGTGAACCGTTTGCTCAATTTTTACGGGCCGGAAGCACAGGGGATTGTGTGGGCGCATAATACCCATATCGGGGACGCCCGTTTTACTGAAATGCACCAGCGGCGACAGGAAAATATCGGACAATTGACCAGGGTGGAACATGGGCCTGACCATGTATTTCTGATCGGGTTTACTACATATGAAGGCACTGTGAAAGCGGGCGCAGGCTGGGGTGAGCGTATGCAGAAAATGGAAGTGCCGCGTGCCCGCTCAAACAGTATAGAGGATATATTCAGGCAAACAGGGCTGGATCGTTTCTATCTGTTATTTGATGACGCAGACCGTACCCACGAACAGTTTATGCAGGCTTACGGCAACCGGGCCATTGGTGTGGTTTACAATCCCCGCCAGGATGCCAGGCAATATGTGCAAACCATTGTGCCCCTTCGATACGATGCGGTATTGTTTTTCAGGGAAACCGAAGCATTGACCCCGTTGGTGCGCTGAGCAGATGAGATCAGATTAGATCAGATCAGATCATTACTTTTTGATTGCACTCAAAGGCTGGGCAAATTGCTTTACGTCGTCGCCTGTAATTTGTTTGTCGCACAATATGGCCAGGCGTTCCACCACGTTTCTCAATTCCCGGATATTGCCGGTCCAATGAATTTTTTTTAATTCATCAAAGGCCTCGCCGGTGAAAGATTTGGGGGGCATGCTTTGTTCGTGCAATACTTCCTGCAAAAAATGATCAGCCAGCAGGGGAATATCCCCTTTGCGTTCATTTAAGGTAGGTACGTGTATCAGGATGACACTGAGCCGGTGATAAAGATCTTCGCGGAAATTCCCTTTTTCGATCTCTTTCTGGATGTATTTGTTTGTAGCGGCTACCACACGCACATCAACAGGTATCTCTTTTTCTCCCCCTACCCTGGTAATCTTATTTTCCTGAAGGGTGCGCAATACTTTTGCCTGCGCCGCCAGGCTCATATCGCCAATTTCATCGAGAAAAATGGTGCCGCCACTGGCCAGCTCAAAATTGCCCTTTTTTTGTTTTACAGCACTGGTAAAGGAGCCTTTTTCGTGGCCAAACAACTCGCTTTCGATGAGTTCTGAGGGTATGGCTGCACAATTCACCTCAATGAAAGGACCTTTGGCACGATTGCTTAGTTCATGAAGCCACCTGGCCACCAGTTCTTTGCCTGTACCATTTTCCCCGGTGATGAATATCCTGGCATCGGTGCCCGCTACCCGTTTAATCATTTCCTTGATTTTGCGAATGGCTTCTGACTCGCCAATCATATCGTACGTCTTACTTACTTTCCGTTTCAAAACCCTGGTTTCCGACACCAGTTTGGTCTTGTCCATGGCATTTCTGATCGTAATCAGTAAGCGGTTAAGATCCAGTGGTTTGGCTATAAAATCAAAGGCTCCTTTTTTGATGGCTTCCACCGCTGTGTCAATGGTCCCGTGGCCGGATATCATCACCACGGTAGTATCCGGATCCAACTCCTTGATTTTGTCGAGTAATTCAATGCCGTCCATTTTTGGCATCTTGACATCGCACAGAATCACATCAAAAGGCCCCTGGTCCATTTTTTCCAGAGCTTCAAAGCCATCTTCAGCCAGCACCGTTTCATATTTTTCATACTCAAGGATATCTTTCAGGGTATTACGGATGCTGCTTTCATCGTCAATGACCAGGATCTTAGGCATGGTGGTTATGATTTATTTAAAATGATTAAGTGTGTTTTATCCACTTCCAAAGTTCTTTATAACTGGATTTTTTTCCATACATCAGTATGCCGGTCCGGTATATTCTTGCAGCAAGCCAGGTTGTGGCCATAAAGCCCATGATCAACAGAACGGCAGATAAGGCCAGTTCTGCGTAGGGGACTCCAAAAGGTATTCTGGCCATCATAATCACTGGGGAAGTAAGGGGAATGATGGACAGCCAAAAGGCGACAGGTCCTGAGGGATTGCTGATGATAAGTTGTATCATGATGATCGACAGCAGCAGTGGAACAGTTACCGGCAACATGAACTGTTGGGTGTCTGCCTCATTGTCCACGGCTGATCCAATGGCTGCAAAGAGTGCGGCATACAGCAAATACCCCCCCAGAAAGAAAAAGACAAATGACAATATCATGACCGGGAAATTAATGGCTGAAAGCCCTTCCATAAGTTGTCCGGCCATGGTGTCGTATTGTTGAATATATGCCTTCTGTTGCTCCATCTCTTCGGCACTCAGCACCTGGGAACTGGTAATAAAAACTTCTTCGTCTGGTGTGAACCGGAACATTTCAGGCATGGCCAATTGAAAGATCCCGATAATGGCGAAAGTGAGTACCACCCATATCAGGAACTGAGTCAGCCCGACCATCCCGACACCGATCACCTTACCCATCATCAGCTGGATTGGCTTGACAGATGATACGATGATCTCCACAATGCGGCTTGTTTTTTCTTCAAGCACCCCTCTGAGCACCTGTGATCCGAAAAGAAAAATAAATATGTAGATCAGAAACCCGCTGAGAAGGCTCAGGCCCATGCTGATCTCGGGATAATCGGTGATCAGTTCGCCGTCATCCTTGATACGGATTGCCTGGATGTTTATTGGGGTTTCGATGCTGCGAAGCACTTCTTCGTCAATGCCTGCATGACTGAGCTTAAGGCTTTCAAACTCCAGCTTCAGGATGTTTTCTATCAGGAGCTTCGCACTGAAATTGACAGATTTTGCAGAAAACAAACGCAGGCTGGAAGGTGCCTGGAAGGCAATCTCCGGTATATGTAACACTGCGTCAAACCGGCCATCGTGCATCAGTTGCGTTGCGTGTTCAATATTGGTCCCCACAGGTGTAAAAGACACATTTTCGGTATCCTCAAAGCGGTCAAAAAATAACTGACTCTCGTCAACAATGGCCACGGCATAATCACTGTCTGAAAGCTGGGCAACCATCACCGGAACAATGATGATAGCCGCCATCAGGATAGGACCTAAAATGGTCATTACCAGGAAGGAACGTTTTCTGACCCTGGTAAGAAATTCTCGTTTGACAATGGTTGCCGTTTTACTCATGATGTTTATTCTTCCGTGTTACCATTTGCCTCTATGGGGAATTTACCGGTCACCTTTTTAATAAATATATCGTTCATGCTGGGTGTGAGTTCTTGAAAATTTGAAATATTTCCCAGGCCAAGTAAAAATTCCAACAATTCATTTGTGGTGGCGTTTCCTTCAATCTTCAAACGAAGAATGCTGGTGCCGTTATGCGACGAGGTCTTGAGTAATGTAAAGCGTTTGTCAGGTATCTCTCCGGACCAATTTGTGGCCTGCTCTATTTCCGCCTCATAGATTCGACTGGCAAATGTTTTTTTGATCTGCCTTACTTCACCTTCCAGGATTTTTTCTGATTTGTTGATCAAGGCAATATGGTCACAAAGTTCTTCCACAGAGGCCATGTTATGGGTGGAAAAAATGATGGTGGCCCCCTCGCGCCGCAACCTCAGAATCTCTTCCTTGAGCAGGTTCACGTTGATCGGGTCAAATCCACTGAACGGTTCATCGAAAATAAGCAGCTTTGGTGCGTGCAGCACGGTGATGATAAACTGCACTTTTTGCTGCATGCCTTTGGATAATTCTTCCACTTTTTTGTTCCACCAGGGCATGAGGTCAAACTTCTCGAACCAATCCCTTAACTTCCTTTTTGCCTCCTGACCCTTCATTCCCTTTAGGCGGGCAAGATACACGGCCTGTTCACCCACAGCCATTTTTTTATATAACCCGCGTTCTTCGGGCAGATAGCCAATTTGGTGTACATGACCCGGCCTGAGTGGTTTATTTTCAATGTAAATCCTACCCTGGTCAGGGCCGATGATCTGGTTAATGATCCGGATCAGGGTTGTTTTGCCGGCACCATTGGGTCCAAGCAGGCCAAAAATGCTCTGCGCCGGTACTTGTATGCTGACCTGGTTAAGTGCCAGGTGACCGGTATACTGTTTGGTGATCTGTTCTGTTCGCAGAAGGGCATCCATGTTCTGCCGGCTTTAGTTAAATACATCTTTCATCCGTTCAAAAAAGCTTTTGTCGCTCTTTTTCGGATTTGGCCTGAAATTTTCCGACAGCCGAAGGTTTTCCAGGGCTTCTTTTTCTTCGGCACTTAATTTCTGAGGGGTCCATATATTGATATTCACCAGTAAATCACCCCTGCCATAAGCATTCACCGAGGGCAGGCCTTTTCCTTTCAGGCGTAATACTTTGCCGGGTTGTGTGCCCGGTTCTATCTTTATACGTGCTTTCCCTTCAAGGGTCGGGGCTTCAATGGTGGTTCCGAGTACCGCTTCGGGAAAACTGATGTGGTGGTCATACAGCAGGTTCATACCATCACGTATCAGTTTGTTGTGGGGAATTTCTTCCACCACCACAATCAGATCGCCGGGCACTCCACCCCTTGGGGCTGCGTTTCCTTTGCCACTCAGTGACAATTGCATCCCATTTTCAACACCTGCTGGAATATTGATGCTGATCACCTCCTCTTTTTTTACGATGCCGTTGCCATAACAGGAAGAACATTTATCCTCTATGGTTTGGCCTTCGCCACTGCAACTCGGGCAAGTGGAGCTGGTCTGCATCTGCCCCAGGAAGGTATTGGTTACCCTGGTTACACGCCCTGCGCCATTACATGTCGAACAAGTGCTGAATGCACTTCCTCCCTTTGCACCCGTACCATTGCACGATGAGCAGGATACATACTTGTTAACCTTAATACGTTTGTTGGCGCCATTCAAAATGTCTTCAAAACTGAGTTTTACTTTGATGCGAAGGTTTGACCCCCTGTTGACGCGTCTGGAACTTCTGCGGCCGGTATTACCAAACCCACCAAATCCGCCTCCAAAAGCCCCGCCAAAAATGTCGCCAAACTGGCTGAAAATATCTTCCATGGTCATGCCGCCGCCAAAACCACTTCCCCCAAAATTGTTTCCCATTCCGGCATGGCCAAACTGGTCATACCGCGACTTCTTTTCCGGATCCCTGAGTACTTCATAAGCTTCGGCGGCCTCCTTGAATTTGGCTTCGGCAGAAGCATCTCCGGGATTTTTGTCGGGATGGTATTTTAGCGCTTTCTGGCGGTATGCCTTTTTGATATCTTCAGCTTTTGCGTCGCGCGAAACACCCAATACTTCGTAATAATCTCTTTTAGACATGTTCAGTTTACTAATTGGCTACAACCACCCTGGCGTAGCGAATAACTTTTCCATTCAGCATATAGCCTTTCTGGATCTCTTCCACTATTTTGCCCTTTTGACTTTCATCTTCGGCCGGGATGTGGGTGATGGCTTCATGATAGTCTGTGTTAAAGTCATTTCCTTCGGCGGGAATTTCCTCTACCCCTTTCTGACGCAAAATGCCTTTGAATTTGTTGTATATCAAAACAATGCCATTTTTGCCGCCTTTTTCAACATCACGGGCCATCCGGCTTGCCCGCTCAAGGTCATCGAGTACCGGCAATAAAGCGGTAATGATGCCTTCGGCCGCTACCTTGGACATCTCAATACGCTCTTTGCTGACGCGTTTTCGATAATTGTCAAATTCAGAAAACAGGCGCAGAAATTTATCTTGTTGTTCACCCAGGCTGCTTTGCAATGCATCTATTTTGTCCTCATATTCGGAGATTATGGCTGCTTCTTTCCGTTTTGCAGCTTTCGGTGCCTGTTTTTTCTCCTTGTCTTTATGTGTTTTTTCCTTATTACTCATTCCAAATACAGGTTTAATCAAAACAAACAGACTTCTCAAAGCTTATCAAAAGCTTTGCCATAAATGGAAAGAAGCCATTTTGTCAGCTAAAAAATTATTGATTTTTCTTGTTCTTATAGGGATGGTTTTTACCACCGCTTTGCTTAACCTGGAATTTTTTCTTTTTGGTCTTTGACAGGATGTCGCTGGTTTCGTTTAGCTTGACATTGTCTTGCAGGCTTAGTCTGCCATTGGATAAAATATGGAGATGTTCGGCGATCTCTTCATCCGTTACGGCATCCCTGTTCCATGTCAGATAGGATTTTTTCAGATGATTGGCAATCAGTTTGACCAGGGTGTCTTTCATGTGCCCGTCTTCCAGTTCGCAGGCTTTTTCAATGATGCGTTCAATATGCCGGCCATAATGTTTGAAAGTTACATTATTGGTCGCATAGGCCAGGGGTTCGGGTTTCCGGGTGAGCGTTTCGCGTGATGGCACCGGATAAGGTGAATCCACATCCAGTTTAAAATCAGACATGATAAACAAATGGTCCCATAGCTTGTGCTTAAAATCATTTACGTCGCGCAGGTGTGGATTTAGTTGCCCCATGACGTTGATCGTGGCCTTGGCCAATTGATTGCGCTTTTCACGGTCTTCGACAGACATGATATGTTCTATCATTTTCTGGATATTCCTGCCATATTCCGAAATGTTCATTTTTGAACGTGATGTGTTGTATTCCATATGCTTGTATTGGGTTTATGTGCGGAGTGGTGCAAAGGTAATCAAAAAAAAATACCTGATGTGCATATCTCTTATTTCAAAATTTTCAAACGGGCGTATTTCAACAACAACTGCTTTTTCCCGGCTCCTGCAAATTGTACGCTCGCCTTCGCGTTCTGGCCATTTCCTTCAATGGTTAATACGACCCCTTTGCCGAAACGCTGATGCGCAACTTCCATATTGACTTTGAGCAGTGATGGGTCCAAAATGGCATATTCCATGTTGTCTGTTGGGTCGGGAGGGCCCTTGAATTGGTTTTTTTGGGGGGGCTCTATCATTTTTTTGAATTGCTTGCGGCTTTCAGAAAAGCTTTCAGAAAAAGATTTTTTCAGTTTTCGCCGGTCGGGAGGAAGTAGATACTGGATGAAAGCAGGATCCAGTTCATCAATGAAACGGCTGGGTTCACAAAAATTAAAATTCCCATAACGGAAGCGGGTTTCGGCATAAGTGATGGTAGCTTTCAGCATGGCACGGGTTATGGCCACATAAAAAAGCCGCCTTTCTTCTTCGAGCTCGGGTTCTGTATTGATCGACAATTGCGATGGAAAAAGGTTCTCCTCCACCCCTGTAATAAACACGTAAGGAAACTCCAGCCCTTTGGCTGCATGGATGGTCATCAGCGACACGGTATTCTCCTTGTTTTTGGATTCATCCCAGGTATCCGCATCGGTGAGCAAGGCAATGTCCTGCATGAACTCATCAAGGGTGCGTAGGGATGCTTCTTCAGCCTTTTCGGCGCCTTCCTCTGATGGTTTGCTTACAAAATTCTTCAGGCCGCTGAGCAGCTCTTCCACGTTATCGCGCCTGTTCAGACTTTCCGGTGTTCCGTCTTCAAAATACATTTTTCTTATGCCTGACTGATTCACGATCAATTCCCCCAGCTCAAACGCATTCAATTTGTAAAGCCTGGCAGAAAAAGCACTGATCATGGTTGAGAACTCCGATAGTTTTTTTAACAGGCCAGTGTTGACTTGCACACGGTGGCCTGCAGGATCCTGTATGACCTGCCAAAGCGGCTTGTTTGTTTCATTACCGGCCACAACAATTTTATTCATGGTGGTGGCACCAATGCCCCTGGCAGGGAAGTTTATGATCCGCAACAGGGCATCTTCATCCATGGGATTGATCACCAGGCGGAAATAAGCCAATAAATCTTTGATTTCCTTTCGTTGGTAAAAAGAAAGGCTTCCATAGACCCTGTATGGGATATTCAAACGACGGAGGGCTTCCTCCAGAGCCCTTGACTGGGCGTTGGTTCGGTACAGTATTGCGAAGGCACTGTTGGGCAATTGATTTTGCTGGGCCAATTGAAAAACCTGACCTGCCACCCAGGCGGCCTCATCCCCTTCGTTGGCTGCTTGTACAATATGCACTTTTTCACCAGGCTTGTTGCTGGTCCAGATTTCTTTGGATATCTGCTGTTTGTTGTGTGCGATCAGGCTGTTGGCCGCAGATACAATATGATGGGTTGAACGGTAATTCTGTTCCAGCTTAAATAGTTTCAGGTCAGGGTAATCGTTTTTAAAATTCAGGATGTTTTGTATGTTGGCACCCCGAAAGGCATAAATACTTTGGGCATCGTCGCCAACCACACAAAGATTCTCATTGTTTGCTGCCAGTTTTTTAACAATCAGGTACTGGGCAAAATTGGTATCCTGGTATTCATCTACCAGGATGTACCGGAAACGCTGCTGATATTTGTACAGGACATCCGGGAAGTCTCTGAGCAGAATATTCATATTGAATAACAGGTCGTCAAAATCCATGGCCGAGGCCCTGCGCAATTTCTTCTGGTAAATGCTGTAGATCAGCCCCAGCTTGGGCTTCATAGATTGTTTGTCATACGATTGTATTTCACTGTCCTCATTATAATCTTTGGCAGATATGAGGCTGTTTTTTGCATTGGAAATGCGGTTTAACACAAATCCCGGGGTATAGGTTTTGTCGTCGAGGTTCTGTTCTTTCAGAATTTTTTTGATAACACGCTTGGAATCATCGGTGTCGTATATGGTAAACTGTGACGGATAGTTCAGTTTACTTGCCTCTGCACGAAGTGCCCGTGCAAAGATGCTGTGAAATGTACCCATCCAAAGACTTTTTGCCCTGGAGGGATCCACCAGCATGGCGACCCTTTCACGCATTTCGCGTGCAGCTTTGTTGGTAAAAGTCAGGGCCATGATATTGAAAGGGGGTACCCCCTGGCTGAGCAGGTATGCAACGCGATAGGTTAATACACGCGTTTTCCCGCTTCCAGCCCCGGCAATAACCATTACAGGTCCCTCGGTGGTACATACCGCCTGTTGCTGTGGTTCGTTCAGGTCTTTAAGAAAATCAGGCATAACCATGCTGTTAGAAACCAGATGCGGAAATTAGTTGCATCTGATATATCCGGATGGACAAAGATAGGATTTTTGTTTGTTGTTTGGGTTTGTGACTGCGGGTTTTTGGGTTTGAAAATACTTCTTATCTTTACCCCTTAAGAATGGTGTCGAATGAATATAAAATACTGATTCCCATGAGACGATATAAAACAAATTTTTTGTTGGGCATTCTGTTTTCCGGATTGGTTTTTATCATGTTCCCTGCAAAGGCCCAGGTGACCAATGAACAGTTGCTCGAAGAGATCCGGGATCTGCGCTACCGTTTTGACATATTGGAGAAGGCCATAGATGATGTGATGTGGCACAAGGTGTTGGGCGATGTGGCCTATGTTGACAAATTGTTCATGGCAGGGCCACCGCCCAGGGATGCAGACAAAGCCACCACTTTGCTTGGTTCGAACCCGATTAAATTCTGGACCTATGTGTTTATCCCCAAAACCGCAGATCCGTCAAAAAAATACCCTTTGCTGGTATTTTCGCACGGGGGGGTGCATGGTGATTTCAATACATATTACACCCATATCATCCGGGAACTGATGGCCCAGGAATATATAGTGGTTGCCCCGGAATATCGTGGCAGCACCGGGTATGGCAAGTACCATCACCGGCTGATCGATTATGGCGGGCTTGAAAATGACGACGTGCACGAAAGTATGCTGATGATGCTGGACAATTATGACATGGTGGATGAAAGCCGGGTGGGCTTAATTGGATGGAGCCATGGGGGTATGATTTCCCTGATGAATGCTTTTGAACACCCCGGTGCTTACCGGGCGGTATTTGCAGGGGTTCCCGTCAGTGATCTTGTAGCGCGTATGGGATACAAACGACCGGCGTATGAAATGGAGCTTTTTGCCGCCGGGCACCACATTGGACAGGCGGTTCATGAAAATATTGAAGAATACCGGCGACGTTCACCGGTGTATCATGCACACAAACTGGATATCCCCCTGTTGATTCATACCAATACCATAGATGAGGATGTACATGTACTTGAAGTGGAGAATCTTATCAATACCCTCAAGGCGCATAACAAGGATTTTCAATACACCATCTTTGAGGATGTTCCCGGTGGTCATTCATTCGACCGCATGGACCACCAAAGGGGACGGGAAATCCGTTTTGAGATTTACAGGTTTTTGCAACAACACCTGGATCCGCCAAAACCTTTCCGGAACCTGAAAGAAATGGAACGTGCTGCCTACCGGTATTAATTATTCCAGAAACCCGGATCAGGAAGGTTAAAAGGAAACGGCGACCTGTAGCCCACATCTTTTTTCTTAAAAAAACATAAAAAAATCCCTACCTTTGTGCCCCTTTAAAACAAGGGTGCAACAATCCCCTTTATCATAAAGTGAGGACAGGAGAAAAATTATTTGCCAATGCATATTGATTTTCAAAAAATAACTCCTACCTTTGCACTCCCAAAATAGGGAAATAACAGAATTTAACTGAATATAAACGAAGTTTTTACCTTAATTGAATTTAAAGTATGCCAACAATTCAACAATTGGTTCGCAAGGGACGTAAAAAGGTGACCTATAAAAGCAAATCACCTGCTTTGGATGCATGCCCCCAACGTCGCGGTGTTTGTGTACGTGTGTACACTACCACACCCAAAAAACCTAATTCCGCCATGCGAAAGGTGGCCAGGGTAAGGTTGACAAATGGCAAAGAGGTGAACGCATACATCCCCGGCGAAGGCCATAACCTGCAGGAGCACTCCATTGTACTGCTGCGGGGTGGCAGGGTGAAAGATTTGCCGGGAGTGCGGTATCATATTGTGCGCGGTGCACTGGATACCAGTGGTGTGGAAGGCCGCCACCAACGCAGGTCAAAATACGGAACCAAACGGCCAAAAGACAAAAAATAGTCTGATCCAGAAGAATATAATTTTCAAAACATATGAGAAAGTCGAAACCAAAAAAGCGCATTTTACTCCCGGATCCCAGGTTTAATGATACATTGGTAACCCGCTTTGTCAACAATATAATGTTGCGGGGCAAAAAAAACCTGGCATACGAAATCTTCTATGAAGCCATCGACATTGTTTCGGAAAAAACCAAAGAAGAAGGTCTGGAGATTTTTAAAAAGGGCCTGGCCAACGTGACCCCGGCCGTCGAGGTCCGCAGCCGCCGCATTGGTGGTGCCACCTTTCAGATCCCATCAGAGATCCGTCCTGACAGGAAAATGTCTGTGGGCATCAAAAATATGATTGCATTTGCCCGCAAACGGAATGAAAAAGGGATGGCCGCGAAACTTGCCGGAGAAATTATTGCGGCAAGCAAAGAAGAGGGAGGTGCCTACAAGCGGAAAGAAGATACCCACCGCATGGCAGATGCAAACAAAGCATTTTCGCACTTCAGGTTTTAGACGTTCAAGGCTGGTTATACAATGATATATTTATGCCCAGAGATTTAACATATACGCGCAACATCGGTATTATGGCACATATCGACGCCGGGAAGACTACCACTACCGAGCGGATATTGTTTTATACGGGTGTGAACCATCGCCTGGGCGAAACCCATGATGGATCTGCCACCATGGACTGGATGATCCAGGAGCAGGAGCGTGGCATCACCATTACCTCTGCGGCCACTACTACTTTTTGGAATTATCACAACAAACAATATAAGGTCAACATCATCGACACACCTGGTCATGTGGATTTTACCGTTGAAGTAGAGCGCAGTCTGCGTGTACTTGACGGAGCCATTGCCCTGTTTTGTGCCGTGGGTGGTGTTGAACCCCAATCAGAAACAGTCTGGAGACAGGCTGACAAATATAAGGTGCCCCGCATCAGTTTCATCAACAAGATGGACCGTGCCGGGGCAGATTTTTTCAATGTGATTGAAAAGATCAGGGAGCGTTTGGGCATGAATGCTGTCCCGCTTCAAATCCCCATAGGGTATGAAGAGGATTTTAAAGGGGTGGTAGACCTGATCACCAACAAGGCTTATGTTTGGGAAGATCATACCCTTGGAATGACCTATAAGGAAATACCGGTTCCTGATGATTTGCTGGAAGCTGTTGCACGATACCGAACCATACTGGTAGAGGGATGCGCAGAAGAAAGCGAAGAACTGCTTGAAAAATTCATTGCTGACCCTGAATCTATTTCGGAAGGAGAGATGATCGGCATTATCCGGGCAGCGACCATTGACCGTCGTATTACGCCTGTACTTTGTGGCTCCGCCTTTAAGAATAAGGGCATACAGGCACTTCTGGATGCAGTGGTCAGATTTCTTCCGTCCCCGATGGATGTAGAGTCGATTGAGGGAGTCAATCCCAAAAACGACAAACAGGAAATTCGCAAGGCCGATGCCGGTGAACCATTTGCCGCATTGGCTTTTAAAATTGCTACAGACCCTTATGTAGGCCGTTTGTGCTTTTTCCGTGTATACAGTGGCAGCCTTCAATCAGGCTCTTATGTCTGGAATGCTTCTACCAGGAAAAAGGAACGTATTTCCAGGATATTGCAAATGCATGCAAACAAACAGAACCCCATTGAGCGAATCGAAGCCGGAGATATCGGGGCAGCAGTTGGGTTTAAAAACATACACACAGGAGATTCCCTTTGTGATGAGAAGCATCCCATTTTACTGGAGTCGATGACCTTTCCAGAGCCTGTAATCAGCGTGGCTGTTGAACCCAGGACCCAGGCTGACCTGGATAAGCTCAATGCCGCATTAAATAAATTGTCAGAAGAAGATCCAACCTTTGTGGTCAAAACGGATCCGGACAGTGGTCAAACACTGATCAGCGGCATGGGGGAGTTGCATCTGGAGATCCTGCTCGACAGATTGAGCAGGGAGTTTAAGGTAGAAGCCAATCAGGGTGCACCCCAGGTGGCTTATAAGGAAGCCCTCACCCAGACCGTGAAACATCGCGAAGTATACAAAAAACAGACCGGTGGAAAGGGGAAATTTGCAGACATTATCATAGAAATAGGTCCTGCCGATGAGGGGTTCAACGGCTTGCAATTCATTGATCAAGTCAAAGGGGGAAATATCCCCAGGGAATTTATCCCTTCGGTGGAAAAAGGGTTCCGGATGGCCATGCAGAATGGTGTGTTGGCTGGTTTTCCTTTGGAGAGCCTGAAGGTCAGATTGCTGGATGGTTCTTTTCACAGTGTTGACTCAGATGCCTTGTCGTTTGAGCTTGCAGCAAAAATGGCTTTCAGGAATGCCTGCAAAAAGTCAGCCCTGGTTATGCTTGAGCCCATCATGAAACTTGAAGTAGTTACCCCTGAGGAATATCTTGGGGATGTGGTGGGGGATATCAATCGCCGTCGTGGCCATATAAGTGGTATTTCGTCGAGGGTGAAGATGCAGGTTGTGGATGCCAAAGTACCATTGGCTGAAATGTTCGGGTATGTTACAGCCTTGCGTACACTAACCAGCGGGCGTGCATTGTCGACCATGGAGTTTTGTCAATTCCAGGAAGTGCCGCAAAATATTGCAGAAGAAGTCATTGAAAAACTATATGGTGTGAAATATTAAATACAAAACATTAAAACGAGCAAACCGTGAGTCATAAAATTCGGATCAAATTGAAATCGTACGATTATAACCTGGTAGATAAATCTGCCGAGAAAATCGTCAAGACTGTGAAGACCACCGGAGCGGTGGTGAATGGGCCCATCCCGCTGCCGACGAACAAACGGAAATTTACCGTATTGCGTTCACCGTTTGTAAATAAAAAATCCAGGGAACAATTTCAATTGTGCTCTTACAAGCGTTTGCTGGATATTTATTCGTCTTCCTCCAAAACCGTGGATGCATTGATGAAGCTAGAATTACCCAGTGGTGTGGAGGTTGAGATCAAGGTGTAAGGAAATCATTGTTGCGTATAGTTAAATAGACAAGAAATGTCAGGAATCATTGGAAAAAAAATAGGTATGACCAGCATATTTGATGCCTCCGGGAAAAATATCCCATGCACGGTAATAGAAGCTGGTCCGTGTGTTGTTTCGCAAATAAAAACAAAAGAGAGAGATGGCTATGAAGCCATTCAGCTGGCTTTTGACGAAAAGCGCGAGAAGCTTTGTTCGAAACCTCTGAGGGGTCACTTTAAAAAGGCAAAAACCACCCCCAAGAAGATTTTGGCAGAATTCACCCGTTTTGAACCTGGTCACCAAAAGAATTTCGGTGATGTGCTTACCGCTGATATCTTTGTGGAAGGAGAATACATTGACGTGGTTGGGATCAGCAAGGGCAAAGGTTTCCAGGGCGTGGTAAAGCGGCACGGGTTCTCAGGTGTCGGCCAGGCAACCCACGGTCAGCATAACCGCCTGCGTGCTCCCGGCTCCCTTGGCGCCTCATCATGGCCTTCCAGGGTTTTTAAAGGCATGAGGATGGGCGGACGCACAGGTGGCAACAGGGTCAAAATGATCAACCTGCAGATCATGAAGTTGATCCCGGAAAAGAACCTGGTTATTGTTAAAGGCTCTGTACCAGGGCCCAATGGATCATTTTTAATTCTTGAAAGATGGAGTTAGCAGTATATAATATTGAAGGAAGTAAAACGGCCAAAACCGTAAAACTGAACGAGGAGATATTTGGCATTAAACCCAATGATCATGCCATCTATCTTGATGTGAAACATCATTTGGCCAGCAGGCGGCAGGGAACGCACAGTACCAAGGAGCGGGGCGAAGTAAAAGGCAGCACCAGGAAATTGCGTCGTCAAAAAGGGACCGGTGCTGCCCGTATCGGCGATATTAAATCCCCGGTCTTGCGCGGTGGTGGTGTTACTTTTGGTCCCAAGCCAAGAGATTACAGTTTCAAGATCAATAAAAAGGTAAAACTCCTGGCCAGGAAATCGGCTCTCTCACACAAGGTGAAAGATGACAAGCTTATGGTATTGGAAGATTTTTCCATGGAAGAACCCAGTACAAAAAAATACCTTGAGATCCTTAAGAAACTGGATCTGGAGGGTAAGAAGTCATTGTTGGTTTTGCCTGATCATGACCGTATCATTCAGCTTTCTTCGCGCAACATACCAAGGGCATTTGTTGCCAGGGCATCGCAGTTGAACACCTATATGATATTGAATGTCGACAGGCTGCTGCTGATGGAGAGTTCCATCGGGGAAATAGAAAGTGTTCTGCTAAAAAAGGAGTCTTAAGCATCGGGTTGGAAAAAGATCGACCCATAAATAATTAAAGGAAGATGGAAGTATTAATTAAGCCACTAATTACCGAAAAAATGACAGCGGTTACGGAGAAGTATCCAAACCGTTATGGCTTTATCGTTGACAAGCGCGCGTCAAAGTCGCAGATCAAAAAGGCGGTTGAAGATATGTATGACGTAACGGTAGATTCGGTGAACACCATGGTGTATCTCGGCAAACGTCAGATGCGATATACCCGCACGGGCTTTCAGGCCGGCAGAAAAAATAATTTTAAAAAGGCCATTGTCACCTTGGGTGAAGGCCAGACAATTGATTTTTACAGCAATATATAAGGATTTATGGCTTTAAAAAAGTTTAAACCCACCACACCCGGACAGCGCAATAAAGTGATCAGCGCTTTTGATGATATTACCGCCTCAAGGCCCGAAAAGCGGCTTGTGAAAGGCAAGCATAAATCGGGCGGCAGGAATAACCAGGGTAAGATGACACAGCGATATGTTGGCGGTGGTCACAAAAAAAGGTACCGGATCATTGACTTCAAACGCGACAAGGACGGGATCCCGGCCACGGTGAAAAGCATTGAATATGATCCTAACCGGTCGGCCCGCATTGCCTTACTGTTTTATGCAGATGGAGAAAAGCGCTATATTCTGGCACCTGTCGGCGTGAAGATCGGCCAAACCCTGATGTCGGGTGAAAAAGCAACACCCGATGTTGGCAACGCCCTCTACCTGCGTGATGTGCCGCTTGGCAGCATTGTGCATAATATTGAACTTCAGCCCGGTCAGGGTGGCAAGATGGCCCGCAGTGCGGGCACCTATGCCCAGCTTTCCTCAAGGGAAGGGAAATATGCGGCCTTGAAATTGCCTTCAGGGGAGATCCGTATGGTGCTTGTAACTTGCAAAGCCACCATTGGAAGCACATCCAATCCCGATCACATGCACGAGATGTCGGGCAAGGCAGGCCGCAGTCGCTGGCTGGGCCGCCGTCCACGTACCCGCCCGGTGGTTATGAACCCTGTTGATCATCCCATGGGTGGCGGTGAGGGGCGTGCTTCCGGAGGTCATCCAAGAAGTCGAAAAGGGTTGCCTGCCAAAGGTTATAAAACACGTAACCGGAAGAAAGCCTCCAACAGGCTCATCTTGGAAAGAAGGAAAAAATAAATTTCGCTAACAGGAAAAATTCAATCATATGAGTCGTTCATTAAAAAAAGGACCCTATATCCACCACAAGCTCGAGAAAAAAGTACTGGCCATGGCCGGGAGCAGCAAAAAGTCGGTAATCAAGACCTGGTCGCGGGCTTCAATGATCTCCCCGGAGTTTGTGGGGTTGACTGTTGCGGTGCACAACGGCAACAAATTTATTCCGGTATACATTACCGAAAACATGGTTGGCCATAAATTGGGTGAGTTTGCCCCCACACGCATATTCAGGGGTCATGCAGGTAAAAAAGATAAAGGAAAAAAATAAATAAATTGTTACCATGGGATTAAGAAAACACATCAGGGCTGAGAAACTCAAGGAAGAGAAACAGTCTCAGTATTTTGCCAGACTGAGGAACTGTCCTACCTCCCCCAGGAAAATGCGCCTTGTGGCAGACATGATCAGGGGAAAGGAAGTCAATAAAGCCCTTGCGATTTTACGTTTTACAAAAAAAGAAGCCGCACAGCGCCTGGAAAAACTGTTGCTTTCGGCCATAGCCAACTGGCAGAATAAAAATGAAGGGGTGCGCATTGAAGAGAGCAATCTATACATCAAGGCCATTTATGTGGATGGGGCAAGAATGCTGAAGCGTTTGCGCCCGGCACCGCAGGGACGGGCACACCGCATCAGGAAGCGCTCCAACCATGTGACCATTTATGTCGACAGTAAAAATACAAACGAATAAACATATTTCTCAAATGGGACAGAAGACAAATCCAATCGGACTCAGGCTTGGCATCATCAGGGGATGGGATTCAAACTGGTATGGCGGTAAACATTACGCTGCCAAACTGGTTGAAGACAATAAAATAAGGAAATATCTGCATGTGCGTCTGGCCAAGGCAGGGGTTTCCAAAATTTATATTGAACGTACCCTGAAACTTGTAACGGTCAACATTAACACTGCAAGGCCCGGTATCATCATCGGCAAAGGCGGGCAGGAGGTCGACAAGTTAAAGGAAGAGCTCAAAAAACTTACTAAAAAGGAAATACAGATCAATATCAGTGAGATCAAGCGCCCGGAACTGGATGCCTTTTTGGTAGCACAGAATGTGGCCAAACAGATCGAAGGCCGGATCTCATTCCGTCGTGCAGTAAAAACTGCCATATCCTCTACCATGCGCCTTGGGGCCGAAGGCATCAAGGTTATGGTAAGCGGCCGCCTGGGTGGTGCAGAAATGGCACGCAATGAAACTTACAAGGAAGGCCGGATCCCATTGCATACGCTTCGGGCCGATATCGATTATGCAAACGTGGAAGCACATACAACCTATGGCCGCATAGGTGTCAAGGTGTGGATTTGCAGGGGAGAGGTTTTTGGTAAACCGGAACTGACCCCGTTTTTAGAGGAGCCGGCCAAGGCAAGACAAGCCGGGGGAAGGTTTGGCGGCAGAAGGAAAAAGTAAAATAATAGCTTTACAAGTGTCAATCAAGAAAAGTGTTGAATAATGTTACAGCCTAAGAAGACCAAATACAGAAAAATGCAAAAGGGCAGGATGAAAGGCAATACAAAGCGTGGAGCTGAGTTGGCTTTTGGTTCCTTTGGCATGAAGGCACTCGAAACAAGTTGGATTACCGGAAGACAGATAGAGGCTGCCCGTCAGGCAATTACACGCCGCATGAAGCGTGAAGGACAATTGTGGATCAGGATATTTCCGGATAAGCCCATCACCAAAAAACCCGCGGAAGTTCGAATGGGCAAAGGGAAAGGTGCCCCTGAATATTTCGTAGCCAGGGTTTGCCCCGGACGAATCATCTTTGAAGCAGACGGGGTTCATATTGATACGGCCCGTGAGGCCATACGCCTGGGTGCACAAAAGCTTCCGATTACTACAAAATTTGTGGTAAGAAAAGATTATGTTTATTAATAAGTTGGGAAAAAAAATGTAACTTTGCAGCCTTTTTGCAGGGCATAACCTCCAGGTCATAGAGACCCGGAATTTTTAGCCCTCTGGCCTGCTGAAACAATAAAATTCATGCCGAAATGAAGCAGAATGTAATTAATGAAATGTCAACCGGCGAGCTCCACGAAAGATTGGATGAGGAGAGAAAGCAGTTGCGCAAGTTGAAAATGAACCATGCGGTATCGCCTTTGGAGAACCCCATGAAAATCAAGGACTATCGCAGAACCGTTGCCCGTATTTTTACTGAGCTCCGGAAAAGGGAATTAGAAGAAACCAAAAAATAATTATCTCATAAGATGGAAACCAGAAAACCCAGAAAAGAAAGAACAGGTCTTGTGGTAAGTAACAAGATGGATAAATCTGTTGTTATAGAGGTTTTACGTCGGGTGCGGCATCCCAAATACGGGAAGTTTATCAAGCGGACATCCCGCTTTATGGCTCATGATGATAAAAATGAATGCAACATAGGAGACACAGTTCGCATAATGGAAACCAGGCCTCTGAGCAAGAACAAATGTTGGAGATTAGTTGAAATTATTGAAAGGGCTAAGTAATTATGATACAGCAAGAATCAAGACTTTCAGTGGCGGACAACAGTGGAGCGAAAGAAGTGCTTTGCATCAGGGTCCTTGGCGGTACCCGCCGCAGATATGCCGGCATCGGCGATAAGATCATTGTAACGGTTAAAGATGCCCTGCCTTCGGGCAACATCAAAAAAGGTACTGTTTCAAAAGCGGTGGTAGTACGCACGAAAAAACATGTCAGGCGATCTGACGGCAGTTACATCAAGTTTGATGACAATGCCGTGGTATTGCTTACAGCCACAGAAGAAATGCGTGGCACACGTATCTTTGGCCCTGTCGCCAGGGAACTGCGTGAAAAACAATTTATGAAAATCGTTTCATTGGCACCTGAAGTGCTGTAATTGAACATACAATCATGCAAGTGAAGTTTCATATAAAAAGAGGAGACACCGTTAAGGTTATTGCCGGCAACGAAAAAGGTGCCACAGGCAAGGTTTTGATGGTGGATGTCAAAAAGCGCAGGGCTTTTGTGGAAGGTATCAATATGGTATCCAAGCATACAAAGCCCAATGCGGCCAACCCCCAGGGTGGAATCGTAAAAAAAGAATCAAGCATTCACATTTCAAACCTGATGTTGGTCGATTCAAAAGATAATCCCACGCGCATAGGCAGAAGATTAAATGACAACAACCGATTGGTAAGGTATTCCAAAAAGACAGGGGAGGATATTTAGTAATGAGTTATAAACCAAGACTTAAGGAAAAATTCGTCAAAGAAATTATCCCTGCATTGACCAAGGAATTTGGATACAAAAATCCGATGCAGGTCCCCAGGTTGGTTAAGATCAGCTTAAACCAGGGTGTGGGCGAAGCCATCACGGACAAAAAGATCCTCGACAATGCCATCGAAGAGATAACATTGATTGCCGGCCAGCGTGCCGTTCCTACCAAATCCAAAAAGGACATATCCAACTTCAAGCTCAGAAGGGGTATGCCGGTTGGGGTCCGGGTTACTTTACGCGGAGACAAGATGTACGAATTCCTTGACAGACTGGTTGCTGTATCGCTGCCGCGCATCCGTGACTTTAAAGGTGTCAATGAGAAAGGTTTTGACGGCCGTGGCAACTATTCCATGGGTGTCCCGGAGCAGATTATCTTTCCCGAGATCAATATTGATAAAGTAAACAAGATCAACGGAATGGATATAAGCTTTGTTACCACGGCCAATACCGATCGGGAAGCCTTTGCATTGTTGCGTGAATTTGGAGTTCCATTTAAAAACCAGAATAAATAATCAGATCATGGCAAAAGAATCCATGAAAGCCAGAGAGCTTAAGAGAGCCAGACTTGTTAAGAAATATGCCGCAAAGCGTGCGGAGTTAAGGGCCAAAGGTGACTGGGAAGGTTTGCAAAAGCTTCCCAGGAATGCGTCGCCGGTAAGGCTGCACAACCGCTGCCAGCTTACAGGCCGCCCAAAGGGTTATATGCGTCAGTTTGGCATATCCCGTATTAATTTCAGGGAAATGGCCAACAAAGGGCTGATCCCGGGTATTACTAAAGCAAGCTGGTAAGTTTAGTTTGTAACATTTTATATTTTAACAATGATAACCGATCCAATTGCAGATTATCTGACAAGAATAAGGAATGCCGTCAAGGCCAACCACAGGGTTGTAGAAATTCCTGCATCGAATCTTAAAAAGGGCATCACCAGGATCCTTTTTGACAAGGGATATATCCTCAACTATAAGTTTGAGGATGATAAAGTTCCGGGTAATATCAAGATTGCCCTGAAATATCATCCGGTAACAAAACTTCCCGCCATCAATGATATTCAGCGGGTCAGCCGGCCGGGACTTCGCCGTTATGCCAACAGCAAAGAGCTTCCACGGGTGCTCAACGGACTGGGTATTGCCGTTATTTCTACATCCAAAGGCCTTATCACCGACAAAGAAGCCCGCAAATTAAATGTGGGTGGAGAAATTATTTGTTACGTAAGCTAAAAAAGTATACAATGTCACGAATAGGAAATATCCCCGTAAGTATCCCCGATGGAGTCACCGTTACCGTATCCAAAGACAATGAAGTTATGGTGAAAGGCCCCAAAGGTGAACTGAATCAACTTGTTCATCCTGACATCAGGGTTATTGTCGAAGGCAATGAATTAAAGGTTGAACGTCCCAGCGACCAGAAAAACCATAAATCCCTCCACGGCTTGTACCGTTCATTGATTAGCAATATGGTGGTGGGCGTTTCAGAGGGGTATAAAATTGTTCAGGAACTGGTTGGTGTCGGGTATAAAGCATCGCATAGCGGACAGGTTCTTGAATTGGCGCTGGGTTATTCGCACAACATTTTTTTCGAGATACCCAAGGAAGTTAAACTGGAAACCATCACCGAAAGGGGTAAAAACCCAACCATCTTGCTGGAGTCGCATGACAAGCAGTTAATCGGCCAGGTGGCCGCCAAAATCCGTTCATTCCGTAAACCCGAACCGTACAAAGGCAAGGGTGTGATTTTTAAAGGAGAGGTAATCCGCAGAAAAGCCGGCAAGGCCGCTGCTGCCAAGTAATAGAAAACAATTAAATTCCTTATAACAGGATGGCAACAAAAAAGAAAATTGACAGAAGGACAAGGATAAAGTACCGTGTCAGAAAAAGTGTGCGGGGTACGACAGATAAGCCCAGGCTGTCTGTGTTCAGGAGCAATAAGGCCATATATGCCCAGGTAATTGACGACCTGGCCGGCAAGACGCTTGCTGCTGCTTCTTCACAGGACAAAGAGATGGGTGAAAAAAAGATGACCAAAACGGAAACAGCACGTGAGGTGGGCAAGCTGATTGCCGAACGTGCCAAAGAAGCTGGCATTGAAACCATTGTTTTTGACCGCAACGGTTATTTGTATCACGGAAGGGTTAAATCACTGGCTGAAGGAGCCAGGGAAGGAGGCTTAAAATTCTAGATTATGGCAAACGTAAATATTAAAAAAGTTAAGTCGAGCGAGATCGAATTCAAGGACAGGCTTGTAAGCATCCAGCGTGTTACCAAGGTAACCAAGGGTGGCAGGACGTTCAGTTTTTCTGCCATTGTGGTTGTGGGCAATGAAAATGGCGTGGTAGGATTTGGCCTGGGCAAGGCAAAGGAAGTCACCACAGCCATCAGCAAGGGAATTGATGATGCCAAAAAACACCTGATCCAGGTGCCTGTGTATAAAGGCACAATACCCCATTTCCAGGAGGGAAAATACAGCGGAGCGCGGATTTTGATCAAACCTGCTGCCCATGGTACAGGTGTCATTGCCGGAGGTGCTATGCGTGCGGTGCTTGAGAGTGTCGGGGTTACTGATGTACTTGCCAAATCAAAAGGTTCGTCCAACCCGCACAGCGTAGTAAAGGCGACCATTGATGCCCTGATGAAACTACGTGATCCCTTTGCTGTTGCACAACAGCGGGGCGTAAGTCTAGACAAAGTGTTTAACGGGTAAATGATTCAGACACGTGAAAAAATTTAAAATTACACAGGTAAGAAGCAGGATCGGAAGGCCTGCCATACAGAAAAGGACACTTGATGCACTAGGTGTCAGACGTATAAATCGTTCGGTAATTGTTACCGGAACGCCTCAGATAGAAGGGATGATCAACAAGGTAAAGCACCTTATATCGGTGGAAGAGGTAAAAGAATAATGTCCTTTAGTTCAATATCTTTAAATTTGTAATTACAATGGATTTAAGCAATCTTAAACCAGCAAAAGGATCGGTCAGGAGCAAAAAGCGCATTGGCAGGGGAGAAGGCTCCGGAGCAGGCGATACAGCCACACGTGGACACAAAGGAGCCAAATCGCGCGCCGGTTTCAGTAAAAAAGCCGGATTCGAAGGCGGTCAAATGCCGCTGGGCAGGCGGGTGCCGAAATATGGTTTTACTAACCGTAATCGTGTTGCTTATCAGGCGGTTAACCTTGATGCCCTGCAGAAACTCGTCGATAATAAAAAGGTAGATACCGTGGATCTTGAAGTGTTTATAAAAAACGGACTTGCCTCGAAAAACGAATTTGTAAAAATACTTGGCAGGGGTAAACTGACTGCCAAACTAAATATCACCGCCCATGCCTTTTCAGAAACCGCTGTAAAGGCCATTGAAGCAAATGGCGGAACTGTTAACCGGATATAGACCTTAGGAATGAAACGATTTATTCAAACCTTAATCAACATCTATAATATTGAGGACCTGCGGATCAGGATTATCAATACGCTGGGTATTATCCTGATTTACCGGCTGGGTTCCTATGTTGTACTGCCAGGGGTTGACCCGCACCAGTTGCAGGCCCTTCAGGCACAAACCCAGGAAGGACTTCTCGGGCTGTTGAATATGTTTTCGGGTGGCGCATTCTCCAATGCATCCATTTTTGCTTTGGGTATTATGCCATATATCAGCGCATCCATTGTGATTCAATTGCTTAGCGTGGCGGTTCCGTATTTTCAAAGGCTTCAGAAAGAAGGGGAGAGCGGACGCAAAAAGATCAACCAGATTACCCGCTACCTTACCGTATTTATCACAGCTGCCCAGGCTCCGGCCTATCTGGCCAACCTTGTGGCCCAGCTGCCACCCCAGGCCATATCACCCTTCGATCCCGGGGCTGCGGGCCCATCACTGTACTTCATGGTATCGTCGGTCATTATTCTGATATCAGGCACCATGTTTGTGATGTGGTTGGGTGAACGCATTACCGAACGGGGCATAGGAAACGGGATATCGCTGATTATTATGGTGGGGATCATTGCACAGTTGCCTTTCGCCCTTTTTGCAGAGTTTATTGCCCGCATGGAAGAGGCCGGAGGGGGCTTGGTGATCTTCCTGGTTGAATTGGTCGTTTTGATGTCGGTGGTGGTATTGGTCATCCTGCTGGTTCAAGGGCAGCGCAGAATTCCTGTTCAGTTTGCCAAACGTGTGGTGGGTAACAGGCAATACGGGGGCGTGCGCCAGTATATTCCCCTTAAAGTGAATGCGGCCGGTGTAATGCCCATTATCTTTGCCCAGGCCATTATGTTTATCCCCATAACACTGGCTGGTTTTTCTGATGCACTGAGCGGCTTTGCAGCCACCATGTCGAATTTTACCGGCTTTTGGTATAACTTTACTTTTGCACTGCTCATTATATTGTTTACCTATTTCTATACGGCCATTACGGTGAATCCGAACCAAATGGCTGAAGATATGAAAAAGAACGGTGGTTTTATTCCCGGGGTCAAACCTGGAAAACGAACCGCCGAATTTATTGATAATGTGATGTCGCGCATAACATTGCCCGGTTCTTTATTCCTGGCTTTTGTGGCCATTATGCCTGCGCTGGTAAGCTTGATGGGCGTAACCGGTCAATTTGCACAGTTTTTTGGAGGTACATCGCTGCTGATTATGGTTGGTGTTGTATTGGATACCTTGCAACAGATCGAAAGCCATTTGCTGATGCGTCACTATGATGGCCTGACCAAATCGGGCCGGATCAAAGGGCGTTCATCACCCATTGGAATGGCCGGATAAAGTTTGTTTGTAATGATTCAGTATAAAACCACTGAAGAAATTGAATTAATACGCGAAAGTTCTTTACTTGTTGCTAAAACCCATGCCGAACTGGCCAGGCACATTAAGCCGGGTATTTGTTCCCTGGAACTGGATCGCATTGCCGAGACATTTATCAGGGATCATGGTGGCACTCCGGGATTCAAGGGCTATCAAGGCTTCCCATTCACTTTGTGTGTGTCGCCAAATGAAGTGGTGGTCCATGGCTTTCCGAACAAAGAGCCGCTGAAAGAGGGTGATATTGTCAGCATTGATTGCGGAGTGATGAAACATGGTTATTTTGGGGATTCCGCCTATACTTTTGCCATAGGGGAAATCAGTGAGGAGAAAGAGAGGTTGCTTAAAACCACCTATCAATGCCTGATGATTGGAATCGACCACTTGAAGGTGGGCAATACCCTTGGGGATGTTGGCTGGATGATCCAGAATCATGCGGAGCAAGCTGGTTTTTCGGTGGTAAGGGAATTGATCGGGCATGGCCTTGGCCGGGCCCTGCATGAAGCTCCGGAGGTTCCCAATTATGGTAAAAAGGGAAAAGGGATTGCCATCAGGAATGGATTGGTGGTGGCCATTGAACCGATGATCAATATGGGGCAGCGTTATGTGGTGCAGGAAAAAGACGGTTGGACCATTAGGACGGCAGACCGAAAACCTTCGGCACAATATGAACACACACTGGCCGTAGTTGATGGGAAGGCAGAAATACTTTCGACGTTTTTATATATTGAAGATGCGTTAAAGGAAAATAAAAACAATTCAGTCATTATTTGACAGATTTATGGCAAAACAGGCATCTATACAACAGGACGGAACCGTTACCGAATCATTGGGTAATGCTATGTTTCGTGTTGAGCTGGAAAACGGCCATGTGATCACAGCTCATATTTCAGGAAAAATGCGTATGCATTATATTAAGATACTGCCCGGCGATAAAGTCAAAGTGGAAATGTCTCCATATGACCTTACCAAAGGCCGTATTACCTTTAGATACAAATAGTTATATAATATACAAACACGAAGAAATGAAAGTCAGAGCGTCGGTCAAGAAAAGGAGTTCGGAGTGCAAGATTGTGCGAAGAAAAGGTAAAATCTACGTAATCAATAAAAAGAATCCCAGGTTCAAACAACGTCAGGGATAAGATTTACATAACATAGAAAACATTTCATATGGCACGTATAGCTGGAGTTGATATTCCAAGAAACAAAAGAGGTGCAATCAGCCTCACCTACATTTATGGTATTGGTCAGAGCAATGCCCGGAAAATTCTTAAATCTGCCGGTGTTGATCCGGAGATTAAGGTGGAGAATTGGAACGACGAGCAGATGACGAAAATCCGCAACGTCATCAATGAAGAATACAAGGTTGAGGGTTCGATGCGGTCGGAAGTACAAATGAACATCAAGCGGTTGATGGATATTGGTTGCTACCGTGGCATACGTCATCGTATCGGATTGCCCTTGCGCGGACAGAAAACCAAGAACAATGCCCGTACCAGGAAGGGAAAAAAGAAAACCGTTGCCAACAAAAAGAAGGCGACCAAATAAGTTGTCGACAATAACGAAGCGGGAGCTTTAAGCGCCCCCTTGATCAGTAGAAAAACAAATAATTACTATGGCTAAAACAAGCAAAGGCGCCAGGGGTGCCAAGAAAAGAGTAGTAAAAGTTGAGCCACTTGGTCAGGCCCATATTTTTGCTTCTTTCAATAATATTATCATTACCCTTGCCAATCAACAGGGTCAGGTTGTATCCTGGTCATCGGCCGGGAAGATGGGATTCAGGGGATCCAAGAAGAATACCCCATATGCCGGGCAGATGGCGGCGGGCGATGCTGCAAAAATTGCATATGACCTGGGAATGAGGAAGATAAAAGTATTTGTCAAAGGCCCGGGCTCAGGAAGGGAGTCTGCGATACGAACACTGCATGCTGCCGGTCTTGAAGTGGCCGAGATCACGGATGTTACGCCGCTTCCCCATAACGGTTGCCGTCCACCCAAAAGAAGAAGGGTGTAAACACTTATCTTAATGTCAAACATCAAAGAATTGTAAAAATCATATGGCACGATATACAGGTCCAACAACAAAGATTGCCCGCAAGTTCGGAGATCCCATTTTCGGTGCAGATAAAGCATTTGAGAAGAAGAATTATCCGCCAGGCCAGCATGGACAGATGAAGAAAAGAAGAAAGAAGTCTGAATATGGCATTCAGCTGCTTGAAAAGCAAAAGGCAAAATATACCTATGGACTGCTGGAAAGGCAGTTCGCCAATACATTTAAGAAGGCTGTGCGCAAAAAAGGGATTACAGGGGAAATCCTTCTGCAGCTTCTGGAGGCAAGGCTTGATAATGTGGTATACAGGCTTGGTATTGCCCCTACCCGGAAGGCTGCCCGTCAGCTGGTCGGACACAGGCACATTACCGTGAACGACAGAGTGGTCAATATACCATCTTATTCACTGTGCCCCGGAGATATTGTGGGTGTCAGGGAAAAGTCAAAAAGCCTTGAAGCCATCCAGGATTCGCTTGCCTCAAATTCATCCAGTTACAGTTGGCTCGAATGGGATCAGGATATGAAAAAAGGCAAATTCATGAACTTTCCCGAACGGGATGAGATCCCTGAAAATATCAAAGAACAATTGATCGTGGAATTGTATTCCAAATAGTGTTCGTTTTCTTTTTCAACTATAAAACATATACCAATGGCAATTTTAGCTTTTCAAAAACCGGATAAAGTGATCATGCTTGAATCCGACGACCGACTGGGAAAATTTGAATTCCGGCCGTTGGAACCAGGTTATGGAATTACAATTGGCAATGCGCTGAGAAGAATCCTGCTCTCGTCGCTCGAAGGTTTTGCCATTACTTCTGTAAAAATTGAGGGCGTGGAACATGAGTTTTCGACCATCAAAGGTGTGGTGGAAGATGTAACAGAAATTGTTCTTAATTTAAAGCAGATACGTTTCAAAAGCCAGGTTGAAGATGCCGAGGCGGAAAAGTTTTCTGTGAAAATCAGCAAACAAGACCAGTTTAAAGCTGGGGATCTTAACAATGTTCTGGCGAACTTCCAGGTCCTGAACCCCGAGGTGGTTATTTGTAACATGGAACCGGATGTTGAGTTATCGATTGAGTTCACCCTTGAAAAAGGCCGCGGTTATGTGCCGGCAGAGGAAAACAAAGGGTTGAATCCTACGATTGGAATGATCGCCGTTGACTCCATTTTTACCCCCATAAAGAATGTAACCTACCATGTGGAAGACTACAGGGTGGAGCAGAAAACAGACTATGAAAAGCTGGTCATGGAAATTTTGACTGATGGGTCCATTACCCCCAAGGAAGCCCTCAAAGAGGCTGCCAGGATCCTGATCATGCACTTCATGTTGTTTTCTAATGAGAAAATCACCATCGACACAGAAGAAAAAGCCACAAGTGAGGAGTTTGATGAGAACTCTCTGCATATGCGTCAGCTCTTAAAGACAAAATTGGTTGACCTTGATCTATCGGTCCGGGCATTAAACTGTTTGAAAGCTGCCGATGTTGACACACTGGCTGACCTGGTGGCCCTGAATAAGCATGATTTGTTAAAATTCAGGAATTTTGGAAAAAAATCCCTTACCGAACTGGAAGAATTAATCAAATCAAAGAACCTCAGCTTTGGAATGAACCTTTCGAAATACAAATTAGATAAGGAATAACTGAAAAATGAGACACAGGAATAAAATCAATAGTTTAGGCAGAAAGGCAGCCCATCGAAAGGAAACCATGGCGAGCATGGCTACCGCGTTGATCCTTAATAAACGCATCAATACAACAGTTGCTAAGGCCAAGGCACTTCGCGTTTATGTTGAGCCACTGATCACCAGATCGAAGGTTGATTCAACACATTCGCGCCGTATGGTATTCTCTTACCTGAAAAATAAACATGCCGTAAGTGAACTTTTTCGTGAGATAGCACAAAAGGTGGCTGATCGCCCGGGTGGATACACACGTATTTTGAAAACGGGCTATCGAAAAGGAGATGCCGCCGAAATGTGTTTTATCGAGCTGGTCGATTATAATACGGCTATGCTGAAAACCGAAGAGGAAACACAGCAGAAGCGCACCAGGAGAGGAAGGCGCCGCGGTAAGAAAACCAAAGACGAGGATCAGGTGAAGGTGGCCTCACAGGAGGCTGCGGCTGAAGCACCTGTTGCTCCTGAAGAGGAAATAAGCGAAACCGAGGCTCCGCAAAAGGAGAAGACCTCTAAAGACAAGACCGGGGAAGAGGTTTCGCCAAAGGAAAAGATTGATGAAGATCAAAGCAAGGAGGAAGCTCCCGACAAAGAAGATGCTGAACCGGAAAAACCGGCTGACAAATAAAAACCATATATTATGAGTGCAATCATTAACATTCATGCAAGACAGATCCTGGATTCCAGGGGAAATCCGACCGTCGAGGTTGAGGTAATTACTGACAATGGTATTTTGGGACGTGCAGCGGTGCCTTCCGGTGCATCAACGGGCGTTCACGAAGCCGTTGAACTTCGTGATGGAGATAAGGCTTCCTATTTGGGCAAAAGTGTATTGAAGGCAGTCAACAACGTCAACACAACCCTGAACAATGAGTTGAAAGGGTATCATGTGACCGATCAGATCCTGATCGACAAACTAATGCTTGACATTGATGGCACTCCGAACAAAGCAACCCTGGGCGCCAATGCCATGCTGGGGGTATCCCTCGCCGTGGCCAATGCAGCAGCCCAGGAAACCGGGCAGCCGCTTTTCCGTTATATAGGTGGAGTGAATGCAAATACCCTTCCCATCCCCATGATGAACATACTGAATGGGGGATCTCATGCAGACAATTCTGTCGATTTCCAGGAGTTTATGATCATGCCCATAGGCGCTGATTCTTTTACACAAGCCATCCGGATGGGCGCTGAAATCTTCCATCATCTGAAAGCTGTTTTGAAGAAAAAAGGCTATTCCACCAATGTGGGTGATGAGGGTGGCTTTGCTCCCAACCTCAAATCCAATGAGGAGGCCATACAGCTTATTTTACAGGCCATTGAAACTGCCGGCTATAAGCCCGGGGAAGATATTTATCTTACGCTTGATCCGGCGGCCAGTGAATTTTTTATCAAAGAAGAAAAGGTGTATCACCTGCATAAGTCAAGCGGAGATAAACTCACCCCTGCACAAATGGTCGATTACTGGGCCGACTGGGTCAACAAATACCCCATCATATCCATTGAAGATGGTATGGATGAAGATGATTGGGCAGGATGGGAGTTGATGACCCAAAAACTGGGATCCCGAATCCAACTTGTTGGGGATGACCTTTTTGTGACAAATGTAAATCGTTTACAGAAAGGGATCGATACAAATGTGGCCAACTCCATCCTGGTAAAAGTGAACCAGATTGGGACACTGACAGAAACCATTGATGCAGTCAACCTGGCATACAAAAACCATTACACTGCTGTTATTTCGCACCGTTCGGGTGAAACCGAGGACACAACCATTGCAGACCTTGCCGTTGCGTTGGGTACCGGACAGATCAAAACCGGTTCTGCCTGCCGTTCCGAGCGTATAGCCAAATATAATCAACTTCTCCGCATAGAAGAAATACTTGGAGAAACCGCAAAGTATCCTGGCAAGTCTTTCCGTTTTTTAAAAAAGTAACCAAACGGATTTAATGTTATTTTTGCGATAAGCAAAACTGGCCTGGCATGACATTTGGTTTTTTTGACTTTCTCACCTTGTTTGGTTCCCTGAGCTTGTTCCTGTTTGGGATGAAAACAATGAGTGAGGGCATCCAGAAGTTTGCCGGGGATAAAATGCGGTCGATCCTGGCCGCGATGACCTCAAACCGTTTTGCCGGCGTTTTCACGGGTTTTGTGCTCACTACCCTGGTGCAGTCTTCTTCTGCTTCAACGGTAATGGTGGTTAGTTTTGTAAATGCCGGGCTGATGTCGCTGACACAGTCGGTCGGCGTAATCATGGGGGCAAACATCGGAACGACTACCACGGCCTGGTTAATCTCTTTGCTGGGTTTTAAACTGAACATTTCTGCCCTGTCTATCCCGCTGATTGGCATTAGCTTTCCTTTGCTGCTGAACTCCCGTGAACGTTTTAATTCACTCGGGCAGGTCTTTCTTGGATTTGCTTTGTTATTTCTCGGGCTTGATTTTCTTAGGGGATCCGTTCCCGACCTGGAAACCAATCCGCAAATGTTCAAGTTTCTTCAGGATCTTACGGGCTATGGAATATACAGTACATTTATGTTTCTGGGACTTGGGACCTTGCTGACCATAGTACTGCAATCTTCCAGCGCGACCATGGCCCTTACGCTTGTCATGTGCAATTACGGATGGATTGGATTTGAACATGGTGCGGCCATTGTACTGGGCGAAAATATTGGCACCACAATCACAGCCAACCTGGCTGCCCTGGTGGGTAATGTCTATGCCAAAAGAACAGCCCTGGCACATACAGTGTTTAACATCATTGGTATCGTTTGGATGTTATTGATTTTTCGATTTTTCCTTGATCGTATTGATTATTTTATGGTGCATTTCGGGCTTGGGTCTCCCATGGAAAATCCAACCATGATCCCCATTGGCCTGTCCATTTTTCATACGGTATTCAACCTGACAAACACCTTCCTGTTGATTGGTTTCATTAAATACCTCGTAAGGCTTGTGGAGTTTTCCCTGCCGTCAAGGGGTAAAAAATTTGAACGTCCACACCTTGAATATTTTAGCAGCGGGTTCTTGCATATGGCAGAAATGTCTGTTTTTCAGGCAAAGAAAGAGGTTCGCAAATTTAGTGAACTGGCCCACCGCATGTTTAATTTTATCCCTGCCATGATTATTCAAACAGATAAAAAAGAGTTTCAGAATATCGTTGAAAAAGTAAGCAAATACGAAGAGATCACCGACAGGGTGGAGGTGGAAATTACCACATTCCTGATCCGGATATCCCGCAAACAACTGAGTGGACAAGCTGCGGAAGAACTAAGGCGAATGCGATTGGTAAGCAGTGAGGTAGAAAAAATCGGCGATGTATGTTTCAAGATGTCTTCAGTGCTGGCCGATAAGCGGAAGGAGAAAACCTATTTTACCCCTTCCCAGCGCAGCGACCTGTTTGAGATGTTCAAGCTGGTCAACAATGCCTTTGAACTTATGCTAAACAATATGCAGGTCAGCGTCCATGAGGCACGTAAAAACCTACCCAGGGCCAATAAGCTGGAAATGAGTATTAATGCATTCCGTGACCAGGTGCGCGATGCGGTAATTGTGGATATGGAAAAAGACCCCACGCACGTAAAAAGTGCATTTTATTTCAATAAATTGATCACTTCGTGCGAAAAAATCGGTGATGCCATTTTAAATATCAACGAAGCCATTGCCGGAATCAATATTGAATAGTACAGGCATGATACCTTATTGATTGAGCCATTGTGGCAAAACAGTTGATTTCCACACTTCCTTTTCTTTTTTCATTTGTTCCATGTCGAGGCCAATGGCTGCCTGGGCTTTTTCCTTTGTAGAGATATCAGGCATTTGAATGGGATAATCCACGTTATATTTACGAAAAATACCTGTCATAATCAAGCTTGCTTCCTGGGCTTTCTGTATGGATGTGCCCAGTACGCGAAGGGCCTCGGAAGGGGAATGGAAACCCATGGCATTTGCTGCAGCCACCCAGTCCCATCGCCACTGCGAATGCCTGATGAGTTCTAAAACCGGTGCCATTTCTTCTTCGGTAGCACCGGCATCCCAGGCATGTTTGGCTTCGATATGCACGCGTGCAAGGTTTCTTTCCGCGATACGCCGCAATTCACTCACCCTGTCTTGTTGTTCATACACCCTGGCAATCAGGGAAGCCTCGTCGTCGCGGTGACAGACCATGCAGGACCTGTCTACTTTGGTAAGGGGGCTTACCAAATGGTGGTCGGTGAATTTGATGCCCCCCTCCCGCATATATGGCATATGACAATCTGCGCAGGAAACATCCCGCTGGGCATGGATTCCGGTTTTATAAAGCTCATAATCCGGATGCTGGGCTTTAAGCATGGGTGTACGGCTTAGAGCATGAACCCAGTCAACATGGTCAATGTTGTCTTTATACCTTTCCATCTCCTCTGCAGAAAAACCTTCGTCCCAGGGAAAAACCAGGTAATTTTCCGGACCAAAATAGTATTCCACATGGCACTGGGCGCAAACCAGGGACCGCATTTCCTGGCGCGTGGCATCATTAATGTCAATGCCCTGTCTTGCAAAAGCCTCTACAAGCGCCGGACGGGTAATACGCAGGTTCATGGTCTCCGGGTCGTGACAGTCCTGGCAACCGATTGGATGCTGGATATTGGGTCCCATCTCTGCCCATGTCTGGGCGTAATAGGCCCTGATCCCTATTTTACTCATCATACGCGGAACATCTGTACTTTTGCATGTCCAGCAGGTAGCCGGTTGTGGTACCCCTGTCCGCAGCGTATTGTGCACATCCGTAACTGAGTAATAATGGCCCCTGCCCTGATTATAGTCGCGCGAAAAAGCATATCCCGCCCACATCACGACCAGTTCGGGATATTTGTCCAGGTAATCGACCATGGCTGAACCATAATATTTACTTACAAAGCTTGTATCCAGGGTCATTTTGTACCGTTCGTATTGACGGGGAAAATTCTCACCCCATACCGCATTGTCCGGTTCCCATTCCGGAATGGGGCTCACCATCTGAAAATACAATTGGGCCTCACTTCGCCTCTCTACAATTGATGCGGCAAACAAACCGATTATGAATACGATGACCAGGGTTGCAAAAAACAATACCCAGTTGACCCAGTTTTTTCTCTGTGAAGGTGCTTTGACTGAATGCATGGTGTGTATTTTTTAGTTTGAATACTTGACAACCCTTGGTGTTGGTTGGCTTTTTTGCGTGCTGATGCCTGTTACCCACTCCGGCAACACCGAAGGGAGTCTTTCTACCAGGGCATGGGGCGCTGCCGACAGGCTTCTGACACTCCCGTGCGGGGTTTCTTTATGGCAATCCCAGCATAGCTTCCCATCACCGGTGGCGGCAGTCCTGCCACTTACCTCTACCAGCTGTACCATGTCAACCAGGTCAATATGGCAACGGATACAATTTTCCTGGACCACGTTGATGCCCCGGTTCTTGATCCGGATTACCTGAGGCTCCCACCGGAAGGTAAACCATGTTGCGTGTTTGAGCCCATCGGTGCCTTTGACGTAGTATTTCCTGAAAAAACTGTCTTGTGGCACATGGCATTCGGCACAGCTTGCTTCGCGGCCGTGGCTTCCTTTATCCCATGATGCAAAATACGGATACATTACGTGACAGTTGATACAGGTTTCCGGTTCATCCGACAAATATGAAGGGGCATTGGAAATATGCACTATCAGCAATCCTATCCCGGCAAATATCCCTGACAGGATAATGACCGTCGTTCGCCAGGCCCTAGGGGGCAGGATAAAAAGATAAAGGCGCTTGAAAAAGTGATTGGTTTCCATCCTGCTATCAATAAAGATTAACGATACCGAAATCTATAAAATAATTCTCTAATCTCCAACAACTTTACATGTTTTGGCAGCTATTATTTTTTAGACGTAATAAATATATTGGCATGCGACGAATATGATACAATTTATTTTATTTTGTTTTTTGTCTGTTTTGTCATACAAAAGACCTAATTTTGTATAATGCATCGACTCCGGTTCATATACCTTTCCATATGCCTGCTGCTTTCAGCGGAACCTTCCATTGCCAGTGATTCGATCGAAGCACAGCGGTTAAACCGCATAGACAGCCTGCAACTTATCATTGAAGAAGGAAGTGTGGGGGATTCGTTGCTTGTGGATGCACTGCTTACCCTTGGCAGGGAGATGCGCCCATTAAATTCTGCCGCAGCCCTGGAACATTCCAGGCAAGCTTTGTCCATAGCCCAGACCCTTGATCATCCGGAAATGACAGCCAGGATAATGGTGCATGTAGGCCATTTATACTGGCGTTTGGGAAATTTCAAACAATCGTACGATTACTTGCATGAGGCACGCGTAATTTTTGAACATGAAGGCAATGATGTGGGATATGCACGCGCTTTAAACCACCTGGGTATTCTTTTATCGGGCCAGGGATACTATGATAATGCCCTGGAATATTATTTTCGTGCACTCAGCATTTATGAGGAAGCTGATTCCATTGTCCGGTCGGCATCTGTGCTGAACAACATTGGCATTGTGTATCAACAGCAGGGCAGTTTTGACAGGGCCGAGGAGTTTCATTTGCGTTCCCTGGCCATTTCAAAAGATTCTGGAAATGAAAGGGGAAAAGCCTTTTCATTGAATAACCTTGGTTCTGTCAGCCAGGACAGGGGAAATTATGCAGAAGCCCTGGCTTATTTTGAAGCATCCCTGGCCATCAGGGAACGATATCCCGATTTACGGGAGCTTGCCTATACAAAAAGGAATATTGGTTACCTGAATTACCTGAAAGGCAAATTCGACGAAGCCCTTGAAGAATTATTGTTAACCAGTGAGTTATATATACAGATCAGTGATGACCGGGGGCTTGCCAGGGTAAATCATGACCTGGGTGAAGTGTATAAAGCATTCGGACATTACGACCTTGCATATGCTGGTTTTAACAAAAGTCTTGACATTGCCGGGAGCATCGGCTTGCCTTCAATTATTTCAGAGAATTATCAAAGTCTGAGTGATTTGATGGCTGCCCGAAATAATTTCCAGGCCGCCTACGACTATCTGAGAAGATTCAGAATGCTGCAGGACAGCATTTATGATAATGAAAGCAAAAGCAGGGTCCTAGAACTGCAATTGATGTATGACAGGGAACGCAAGGAAGATGAGATCGAATTGCTGCTCAGGGCCAACCAGATTAATACCCTGAACATGGAGAAGCAAAAGCAGTTCAGAAATTTCCTTTTATTGCTCATTGTGCTGATAGTTGTATTGTTTCTGTTTATTTATTATCGATTCCGGGAAGCCAGGAACACCAACCGGCTGCTAAAATCGCAAAAAGAAGAAATCAGTTACCGCAACAGACAATTGCAGGATCTGAACAAGCGGCTTTTGGAAGAAAAACAAAAAGTGGAGAACCTGAATAAAAAACTCAAAGACTCCGAGAAACACCTTATTCAGGTTAATAAAACCAAGGATCAATTTTTCTCCATCATTTCGCACGATTTGCGTAATCCTTTTGCTTCTATTGTCAGCTTTTCGCGTATTCTAAAAAGGGACATAGAAAACCTGAGCAGGGATGAACTGCTGGAAATGGCCAATGAACTTGATAAATCAGTAATAAAGATCAATGCCCTGCTGGACAACCTGCTTCAATGGTCCCGAACCCAGTCAGGCAAAATTGATTTCCACCCTGAACGTTTTGAACTCAAGGACATCATCCGGGACAACATGAACCTTTTTTCCAATACAGCCGGTGAAAAGAACATACACATGTCTGATCAGGTGGAAGAACGCCTGATGGTTTGGGGCGATGTAAACATGACCAATACCATTATCCGGAATCTGTTGTCCAATGCGCTGAAATATACCGAAACTGGAGGAAGGGTAGTATTGGAATCACGCAAATTCAACGGTATGGCCGAAATCAGTGTGATTGACAATGGTGTGGGCATTTCGCCGGAAGCGCAACAAAAGCTGTTTCGTGCGGATACATTGCATTCTACCTATGGTACCCGGGATGAAAAAGGCAGTGGCCTTGGCTTGCTGTTGTGCAAGGAATTTGTTCAAAAACAAGGGGGCACCATCAGCCTGAAAAGCAAAGAAGGGAAAGGGTCGGTATTCACCTTCACCATTCCGCTCGAAGCACCTGCCAAATGAGATAAAACCAGAAAAAATACGTATCTTTGCAGCCTGATTCAGGTGTATGCGGATGTGGCGTAATTGGTAGCCGCGCCAGACTTAGGATCTGGTGCCGCAAGGCGTGGGGGTTCGAGTCCCTCCATCCGCACGAAAACATCATAATGGATGAACCCCGGGAAAGACATCTGAGCACCGGTCTTGCGGGGTTGTTTTTATTTAAATCATTTTATATTGTATGGATATTATTCGGGACAATAACGGACCACTGGAGGCAACGTTAAAAGTAAAACTCTCAGAAGAAGATTATCGTGAACAGGTGAACAAGGAATTAAAGAACTTACAGCGCAAAGCTCAGATGCCTGGGTTCAGGCCGGGCAAAGTCCCCATTGGCCTGGTTAAGAAAATGTATGGCAAAAGTGTGCTGGCCGAAGAGGTAAATAAGATACTCGCCGACGCGGTTTATAATTATATCAAGGAAGAAGAACTCAACGTATTGGGGAACCCCCTTCCTGATCATGAGCAGGCAGATGCCATCGACTGGGAAAACCAGTCTGAGTTCGAATTTCATTACCAGGTTGGCCTGGCCCCCGACATTGATCTGACCTTATCGGAAGACATCAAGGTGGACTATCACCGGATCAGGGTGGAAGGTGATATCCTGGATAATTACATCAAAGATGTCAGGAAACGCTATGGGAAAATGACCAATCCCGGAACAGCAGACGCTGAAGATGTTCTTTTTGGTGAGTTTGCTGAAATGGACACGCCGGAGGTTCCCAAAACCAGTGGACATAACCATAAAGCCAATCTTTACATTCAGTATCTTAAGGATGAATCTTTAAAAAAGAAGTTGATCGGAAGCAAACCGGGCGAACAGGTGGTTTTTGATATCCTTGATGCCGTTGGCTCTGAGGCCGAGGCGGCGGCCATGGTAGGAATAAAAAAGGAGGAACTCAGTCAACACGGTCCATTGTTTCGGTTTACGCTCGAAAGCATCAGCCGGGTGGAACCTGCCGCCATGGATCAGGATCTGTTTAAAAAAGTGGCCCCTGACCAGAATATTGCTTCAGAAGATGACTTAAGGGCATTCATGGCAGACCAGATAAGTAAACAATACCAGGCAGATGCCGACAAACACTTCAAAAACCTGGTGATGGAAAAGCTTCTTAAAATCTCCAATCTGCCATTGCCAGAGAATTTCCTTAAGAAATGGCTACTGGATACCAACAAGGAAGAACTGACCGAAAAGAAGATTGAAGATGAATTTGATCAGTTTTCCGATTCATTTCGCTGGCAGCTGATAGAAAACCACCTGATCAAGGAACATCAAATAGAGGTGAAGCCCGAAGAAGTCAACAAACACCTGGAAGAGTATATCCGTTTACAGCTTAAGCAATACGGGCAGGATGATGTCCCACAGGAAATGCTTGATGGGTATGTAAAAAATATTGCATCCAATAAAGACGAGGTCAAAAAGGTGTATGATCATTTATTCGACCAGAAATTATTAAATCTTTTCAAAGAAAAGCTTACTTTAAAGGAAATTACAACAGATTATGATAACTTTGTTAAGCTGGTTACTGAAAAGTACAAGCAGGATAAAGGAACAGGGATCACAGACGCTGAAACAAAAAAAAATAAATCATGAACAAGATGGATGATTTTCATAAATACGCGACGAAACACAGGGGGATCAGCAGCATGACCATGCATGATTACACCTCTGTATATGGCAACTATATCAGCCCGACCATTATTGAAGAGCGGCAACTGAACATTGCCACAATGGATGTTTTCAGCCGCCTGATGATGGACAGAATCATCTTTTTGGGCGTACCCATCAACGATTATGTGGCCAATATCATTCAGGCCCAGCTATTGTATATGGAATCTGTAGACCCGAAAAAAGATATTCAGATCTATTTGAATACCCCCGGCGGATCTGTTTATGCGGGCCTGGGCATTTATGATACCATGCAATATATCAGCCCGGATGTGGCCACCATTTGCACGGGGATGGCGGCATCAATGGGTGCTGTGTTGCTCAGTGCAGGGAAATCCGGAAAACGGACGGCCTTGAAACATAGCCGGATATTGATTCACCAGCCCATGGGTGGCGCAGAAGGACAGGCATCTGACATTGAGATCACGGCCAGGGAGATCCAGAAGATAAAAAAGGAATTGTACCAGATTATCGCAAAACATTCCAACCACGATTATGAGAAAATCTGGAAGGATGCTGACAGGGATTACTGGATGACCTCGGAAGAAGCCAAAGATTACGGCATGATAGACGAAGTGCTTGTTTCCAATAAAAAGTCGCTGGATAAATAGGTGTTGGTTGCATGCGATAAAATGATTTGCCATGGCTAAAGAAAATAAGAAATGTGCTTTTTGCGGACGCGACTCCGAAGATGTTGAATTGTTGATATCTGGAATTGATGCCCACATCTGTGAACGTTGCGTCAGCCAGGCCAAGTCGATCGTTGATGAAGAAAAAGCACTGGTGGAGAAGAAAAAGATTCCCTCTTTCAAACTTTTTAAACCGGCCGAAATAAAAAAGCATCTTGACCAGTATGTAATTGGCCAGGAAGACGCAAAAAAAGTGTTGTCCGTTGCCGTTTACAATCATTATAAGCGCATCAATTATTCGACGCCCAAAACCGGTGAAGAAGATGGCGTGGAATTAGAGAAATCAAACATCGTGCTGGTTGGGGAAACAGGAACGGGAAAGACACTGATGGCCAGAACCATCGCCAGGAAGATGAAGGTACCCTTTTGCATTGCCGATGCCACCGTGCTGACTGAAGCAGGGTATGTCGGCGAGGATGTGGAAAGCATTCTGGTTCGATTGCTCCAGGTGGCCGATTATAATGTGACCGCGGCCGAACGGGGCATTGTTTTTATTGATGAGTTGGACAAAATTGCCCGTAAGTCAGATAACCCGTCCATTACCCGCGATGTATCCGGAGAAGGCGTTCAGCAGGCCTTGCTTAAGCTTTTGGAAGGATCTGTGGTGAATGTACCACCCCAGGGCGGCCGGAAGCATCCCGAACAAAAAATGATCCAGATCAATACCCAGAATATATTATTTATTTGCGGTGGGGCCTTCGTTGGCATTGAAAAAAGGATCCTTTCGCGGATGCAGGCAAACGTAATTGGGTACGGAGCCGGAAAGAGTGCTGAAATTGACCGGGAAAATGTGTTGCAATACGTCGCTCCCCAGGATCTGAAAAGCTTTGGCCTGATTCCCGAGCTGGTGGGACGCCTTCCGGTGTTAACATTCTTCAGCCAGCTCGACAGGCTGGCTTTGCGGCAAATATTAACAGAACCGAAAAACTCCCTCATAAAACAATACAAGAAGCTGTTTGAAATGGATGGCAAGGAATTGGCCATTGACGATGCAGTACTGGATTATATTGTGGACAGGGCCATTGAATATAAGCTGGGGGCCAGGGGCCTTCGTTCCATTTGTGAATTCATCATGCTTGATGCCATGTATGAGATCCCTTCTGCATTGGATCATTCCGAAAGGTTTCATATCAATCTTGCGTATGCACGAAAACGGCTCGAAAAAGTGAAGATGGGCCCTCTGAAAGCTGCTTCCTGATCATTGTTGTCTCCATAATTTTTTGTATATTCCCATCATGACCATGCGTGGCTTATTGTTTTTTGCCGCCCTGATGTGTTTTCATGTAAATTCCCCGGTCATTGCCGAAATGCAGGAAAACGAAAGGGTAGAGGGCCAAACCGTTGCAGCACGGGTGACGGATGGAGACACCCTGATTGTCATTGAATTGCAGCCGGTTGATGTAGTGGCTCCCAGGCAATTCAGGAACCGGTGGGAAGCCTACCGCTACGACAGGACAGTCCGTAATGTCAGAAGGGTATATCCTTATGCCCAGCTGGCAGGCATTATGTTCAGGGAATATAGTGAGCAACTTATGCAAATGGATAGCGAAAGGGAGCGCAGGGAATTTGCCCGGAACGCAGAAAAGGAATTGCGGCAGCAATTCGAAGAGGACCTAAAGCGGCTGACATTCTCCCAGGGTTTGATCCTTATCAAGCTTATTGACAGGGAGACCAATCATACCTCCTACGATGTCGTGCGTGAATTCCGCGGTTTGTTTTCCGCGGTATTCTGGCAGTCACTTGGACGGCTTTTCGGATACAACCTGAAAACTGAATACGATCCATACGGAGAAGACCGGATGATTGAGGAGATTGTACAATTGATCGAAGAGGGGTTGTTATAGCAGGTTATTTACCGCGTCCCTGGACAATGATCAGCACAGTGTATATTAGTATTTTAAAATCCACAGCCAGTGACATGTTCTCCAGGTAAAGCAGGTCGTATTTAAGACGTTCGATCATTTCCCCCACATTTTCTGCGTATCCATATTTTACCTGCCCCCAGCTGGTTACACCGGGCTTGATTCTTTGCAGTAGTTTGTATTCGGGAGCTTCTTCCACAATCTGGTCAATATAATATTGTCTTTCGGGTCTGGGACCCACCAGCGACATGTAGCCCCTGAGCACATTGTAAAACTGAGGTATTTCATCCAGGCGTACTTTTCGCATGAACCTGCCAAACGGCGTGATGCGGGGGTCTTCTTCATGGGAAAGCTGGGGTCCGTCTTTCTCGGCATCCACAACCATTGACCTGAATTTATGCATCATAAATGGCTTTCCATGCCTTCCGATACGTTCGTGCTTGTAAAAAACCGGGCCTTTTGAGGTAGCCTTTATGATCATGGCGGTTATCAGAAAAACAGGGGATAATAGGATCAGACAGGCAATGGAAACCATGATGTCAATAAAGCGCTTGATTGATTGCTGCCAGACAGGCATCAACCCTGACTGGATCTGAATGAGGGGGGTGCCGAAAATAGATGTCATCTTCACAGAACCAAGCAAAATATCATGCATTTCGGGAATGATCTTTACGATCACTTCCTTCGAATAAAGATCTGTGAGAATCCGGCTTATTTTTTTGTGCTCACGCGACTCCATGGCAATAATCGCCTCTTCGACCTGGTATTTTTCTATAATGTCCCGGATCTGATCAAAACTGCCCAGCCTGGGCAGGTGTTTTTCCATGGGATAATCGTCATGCTCGCTAACATTGACAAATCCAATGAGCTTATTTCCCGCTGATTTTGATTGTGACTCCAGTTCCCTGGTGATCTCAATGGCCCTCCGTTGACTGCCCACAATAATCGTATTGAAAGCAATGCGCCTGTTATGGATTTTTCGTATGATCTGGGTCGAAAGAATAAAACGGAATGTGGCCGTAAAGAAAACATGGAAAACAAACAGGAGTGCCAGCGACTGATAATATCCCTTGCTGGCTGTCACGGCCTGGTCGAGTAGAATCACAAAAAAGATCACGAGCACTCCAATGATTGAAGTGAATATGGTTTGACCAAATTGCCCCAGCCTTGAACGCCTGAAAATATTCTTATAAGAGCCGCTCAGGTAATATAGGATAAGCCAGAATGAGGGGATGATGATGAGACCAAACAACAGGTTGTCTTCGATGAACAACTGCTCTTTAAACTGGTTGAAAGAAATCCCGTTGCTCGCGGTAAGAAAGTGAATAAGTAAAAACCAGGCCAATGCAGCCGCAAGAAAATCAAAAAATAAGCATTTTATGATTTGAATCTTTAGTAGCCGTTTATCCATATGATTCAATTCGTTATCAGGACCGGGTAGCCGCATTGGAGGGCTGCACGCATGTTTCCGGGAGTTATAATCTGATAACGCCCATCACTGCCACATATTGTACGAAATCTGAAAGGAATACAAAATGCCAGCGTTGACATGAAACTAGTGTTGTGTCAGCCGCTGTGTGTTGTCTGCTATTCTGTCCATGATCTGGTAAGCAAGTTCAAGCGAGGCGTAACCATCCATAATACTGACCTGGGGTTCGGTATTGTCAGTGATGGAGTCATAAAAAGTTTCAAGTTCTGTTTTTATGGCATTGATTGGTTTTATTTCTGGTTTTTCGACCCAGATCTGTTTCTGATTTTTCTCCGGTCCCATATCGATGACCATAGCCATTGGATCCGGGCTGGCACCCACATCTTTCATACGGATTATCTGTGTTTCTTTTGTAAGAAAATCCACGGCAATATAGCCTTCATGCTGGAAAAACCTGGTTTTTCGCATGTTTTTCATGGATATCCTGCTGGCAGTCAAGTTGGCAACACATCCATTATTGAACTGTACCCGTGCGTTGGCAATGTCCGGGGTGTCGGATACGACAGCAACGCCACTGGCATTAATTTTTTTTACGCCTGCATTGACAACATTCAGAATAATGTCAATGTCATGAATCATCAAGTCGAGGATCACCGGTACGTCGGTCCCCCTTGGGTTGAATTGCCCAAGACGGTGCGCTTCGATAAACAGTGGGTTGTTGAGGTAGGGTTTTGCAGCGATATATGCCGGGTTAAAGCGTTCCACGTGGCCCACCTGAACCTTGACGCTGGCTTCTTCTGCAAGGTCGATCAGTTTTCTTGCCTCCGACAGGGTGGTGGTCAGTGGTTTTTCAATAAACACGTTTCTTGAATGTTTCAAAGCTTTCGAGGCACATCCGAAATGGGATACTGTCGGGGTAACAATGTCAACGATTTCTGAGGCTTCAATGAGGGCATCTTCTGATTCAAAACGTCTGACTTTAAATGAGTTGGAAACAGCCTCCGCTGTTTCAGGATCCGGGTCATAAAACCCGACCAGCTCAAAGCAATCGGATGCCAGAATACATTTGATGTGTATCTTACCCAGATGTCCTGCACCCAGTACGCCAATCTTCATGGTCATTGTAAGGATATCTTGGTGGAAAAAATTATTTTTCACAAAAGTATGGTTTTTTTATGGTCTCTGAAATGTTTATTTTCGTAACCGTATTTGGTCACCAGGAAAACATGACACAATTCAAGGACTCTTACCGCCACAAAGGGCTCCGCAGACAACTGGTTGAGGAGGTCAGGTCTAAGGGCATCCGGGACGAAAACGTTCTGGCTGCGCTTGATGCGGTGCCCCGCCATTTTTTCCTGGATTCGTCCTTTGTTGAGATTGCCTACCAGGACAAGCCATTCCCAATCGGATCGGGCCAAACAATCAGCCAGCCCTATACGGTTG
>SL_3KL_010_SEDDRAFT_10000175_pt1 | contig 46161 bp, 35 predicted proteins | sample SodLakKL_010_SED_2_FD_10381 | JGI IMG/M metagenome (IMG submission 10381)
CAGAAAAACCGATGAACCGAGAAAGTAGGTTACGGGTTGTATATCAAGCTATGTGCCAATACTTTTTTGGTTGAACATTGGTCGGTTGTTCGGTTTTTCTGTTCTTCGGTTTCTCTGTTTGCCTATACAGGTTTTCAGCCTGGATTTTTTCCATGATCCAGATTCCTGATCCTGAATCGGAAGTTATTTGTTGTCCATCGTACGTTGTCTATTGTTATTCGTCAGCTCTCAGCTGTCCTCGGTCCATCGTTTGTTGTCAGTCGTTAGTTGCATCCCGTCTCCCGTCTCCCGTCCTCGGTCGACCGTCATCTGTCATCCGTCATCCGTCAAGCCTTTCTCAATTCCAATCACTATATTCCTCCATTAAATTTTATCATTTCACCCAGATATCAACCAATTCAATCAATATGGCCAAATTAGTACCATTCATTCTTCTGTTACTATTGCTGTTTGCTGAGAACAATCCCGTGTCTGCAAAACCGGAGATGACCGAATCTATCCAGGATGAAAAACCGACTTTTGTCATCGTCCACGGGGCCTGGGGCGGCAGCTGGGCATTCAAAGAAGTGGAGTCCCTGCTGCGTGAAAAAGGCTATGATGTCTACCGTCCGTCACTGACAGGGCAGGGTGAACGGGTGCACCTCGCTCATCCGGATATTGACCTGAGCATTCATATCGAAGATGTCGTGAATGTATTCCTGTTTGAGGAGCTTGAAAATGTTATACTGGTCGGCCACAGTTACGGAGGGATGGTGATCACCGGCGTAGCCGACAGGGTGAGCAGCCGTATCAGAAGCATGATTTACCTGGATGCATTTGTACCGGGTAACGGTGAAAGCCTGTTTAGTATGCAGGGAGAAGGATCCAACGGAATGCAACAGATGGAACAGGATGGATTTATCGTGCCACCATGGGTAAATGTAAACCAACCACCTCCAACGGATGTACCTCATCCCGCTAAAACACTGTCGGAACGACTTGAACTTCAGAATGAAGATGAGATCCGAGCTATTCCGACGGTATATATACATGCAGTGGAAGCAGGCCAAAACCCTGAAGATGACGGTTTTGCCGCTCAGGCTGACCGGGCACGTTATCACGGGTGGCCTGTGGTCATCATCGAATCGGATCATAATCCCCAATGGTCGGCACCGGAACGGCTTGTGGACTTATTACATAAAAACTGGCAATAACCGGTCAGTGAAGCAGATCGATAACTTTGAAGCTTTCCGGACCGTATTGGAATAACAGGTCATACGCACAACACCAGGGCAGAAATCTCTCAAAATGCTGGCGGTATTCCGGGTGGCTGAACTCCGGTTCTGATCGCATCTCAGCCTGCCGCTGATAATGGCGGGAATCATGTTCCTGGAACAATTTTTCAGCTCCCAGGTTAATGGCAAAACGGTCGGGATCATGATCATATTCTCGACATTCACTGGCCAGTCTTTCTTTATCGGCCAAGTCGAGTTCGAGATAACGGAACAGCCGTTTCCGCAGGAAAATTACAAACGGGAAAAGGTATTCATAACCTTTTCCTTCTTTAAAGTCGGACTCAATTTCCGGTTCATAAAAATCAAAATAGAGGCTGTTCCGGTAGTTAAATTTCAAGGATCGCAACAAAGGAGTGATCCAGTCGGAATCCTGGTCGATGCGGACTTCTTTTATCGGTTTATCCCGGTCGCTGGTCCGGACAGGGATATGAATGTAACTCGATCCTTCCGGTGTCCGGATCAGCGCCCGGTGAACCCTCCCCTTCCTTGACCATGTTTCAAGGTCATCCAGAACCACCTTGTCTGCCTGCAACATCACCGCCAGGTCATACAGGTTCGGAGAAAAAACCGGCTGAAGAAGGGCAAGAGTCATGGGGAATTAGAAAATGAGTAAATTATGAATGAGTGAATGAGTGAATGGGTGAAGGAGTATGAGGGTTTTAGTAGTTTNCATGCTTGTCAGCCTTGTAATGGCTCATTGTTTATCTCTTCCGGGTCTTTTCCGTATATCCTTAAAATTACATATAGGATTATCAGGCCGGTCAGGATTCCCCATACGGGGTGGATCCATTCAAAAGCTGCCGGGATCTCACCGACGATCAGAGCTACCACAGCTACCACCAGGGCATAGGGCAATTGAGTACGTACGTGGTCGATCAGGTCACAGGCTGATGACATTGAGCTTAAAACCGTTGTATCGGAAATCGGGGAGCAGTGATCCCCGAAAACTGCGCCTGCCATGACCGAACTAACTGAACCGAGTAAAATCGCATAGTGTTCACCGCCGGCAAAACCGACTCCGGCACCCATCGCGACGGCCAGCGGGATGACAACCGGAAACAGGATCGCCATCGTTCCCCACGAAGTCCCCGTCGAAAAGGCTGTTACAGCCGCAATAAAAAAGACCAGCCCTGGTAAAACCATCAGTGGCAGGGTATCTTCGAGGAGGGAAGCCAGGAATGTACCGGTTCCAACTTCTTGTGTGATTCCTCCAAGGCCCCAGGCCAGTGCAAGGATCAAAACAGCCATCAGCATCGACTGCATCCCGCCAACAAGTGATTCGAGAGCTTCCTGTACGGTTAGCACCCGTTGCATTACCACGAGGGCAATAGCAACTACACATCCTGTAAATGATGCCCACAACAGTGCCGCAAAAGGATCAGCGTCCCCGATGATATTTGTAACAGACCGTTCACCGGGTTCAAGCCCGGACACTCCAGTGATATAGAGCCCGACAAGAGCGACCCCGATCACAGAAAGAACCGGCAGGCCGGCATTGTACCACCGCGCCGGCTTGTCTTTGGTTGGCTGGAGTGATTCCAGGCTGGTATCAGCCGCAGGTGTGGAACCCGGACGCAGAACACCGCCTCCGGAAACAGCCCTTCGTTCCGCTTCGAGCATCGGGCCGAAATCCCTGCGCATGATGATGATCATCAAAACAAATGCCAGAGCAAGAATCGGGTAAAACAGGTACGGTACTGAATGCAGGAAGATCATGAATGCATTATCGGCTCCTGCCTGCAATTGTGTGGCAAGGGCCGCATCATCGGTTTGGGCAGCCAGGCTTGAAAGGGCATTCTGTATCTGGGTAATCTCAAAACCGATCCATGTTGTGATTATGGCACTTACGGCAAGCGGCGCTGCTGTGGAATCAACAATATAGGCCAGTTTTTCGCGGGAGATCAGCAGCCGGTCGGTCATCGGGCGGAGTGCATTGCCACGAATCAATGTATTAGCATAATCATCAAAAAAAATGAAAAGTGCTGAGAACCAGGTAAAAAGCTGGCCACTGAACCGGTCCCTGGCAAACTTTTCGAGAACATCCACGATACCTTTTGTCCCGCCGCCACGCGACATTACCCCTACCATACCGCCCAGCAACAGACTGAAAACGATAATCGCCATGTGATCCGGATCAACCAATGCTTCCAGCATCACATCCAGCGATCCGCTGGTGGCCGTAATCGGGTTAAAATCCACCAGAAACAGGGCTCCGATCCAGATACCGGCAAACAGGGATAGAACAACTTCACGTGTTGCCAGTGCAAATCCGATCGCTACAAGCGGTGGCAGGATGCTGATCCATGTTCCGTACACGGGTGGTGTTTCTACATCAGAATCTGCAAATGCAAACAGATCAAAAAAGCCAAACAAGGCCAGGAATAAAACCGAAAGCAGTGCTGTGATACCAATTTTTTTCATAAGCTCGACAATCCGAAAATTGAATTAGCCTGAAAATAGGAGTATTTATTTATAAAACCAGATGGGGGATATCTCATTTAACATCCCTGATCAGTCCTGCCCAAATCGTTTTGAATTGCAAGTAAAATCGCTGTTCCTGAATGAATTAAAGGTGTTGCGAGATTTCGAAAACAAAATCTCTGACTATGGGGTAAAATGAAAAGCCCCTTATGAAATGATGTGTGTGGGTCCTCATGATCAGATTTAATATAATATGTATAAACGTTCATCATGTTCGTTCGTATATCAGTATGAACCGAATATCATGAATTCCCTGCAGAATTTCGCAGACATTTTACAAATCGAAACAGAAATTATTCAAACCCATTCGGGGTTCTGCTTTGCGGGATCATTTCAATCCCGTATTTCGCAACGCGACTAAAAATTGAGCCTGTGGGGCTTAAACTTTTGTATCATCTTTTTTTTATACTGATGATACATAATAACCCGACTTTAATAAATTACCATTGGCCAACAGCAGTAGAACCAATCGCAAGTTTACAAACCGCCGCAACAGGCTGGTTGAAAATTTACGGACGAAGGGGATTCATGATGAAGCCGTTCTTTCTGCCATAAACACGGTTCCAAGGCATGTCTTTATCGATACAGCACTGGAACACAGGGCTTATGAAGATTCCGCGCTGCCGATCGGAAAAGGACAAACGATCTCACAACCCTACACTGTAGCAGCACAAACCCAATTGCTGAAGGTAAATCCGGGCGATAAAATTCTTGAAATCGGAACCGGTTCTGGATATCAGGCAGCCATTTTATGTGAAATGGGTGCAGATGTTTACTCGGTTGAACGCCATGAGGAACTCTACCTGAAAGCCCGTGAAATTTTACAGTCGCTTGGCTATCGCATCCGGATTAAATGGGGCGATGGCACCCTGGGCTGGTCAGCTTATGCTCCCTACGACGGCATCGTGGTAACAGCCGGTGCTCCGGTCATCCCACAGGAACTGATTCGCCAGCTTAATATCGAGGGAAGGCTGGTAGTTCCGGTCGGCGATAATGAAAAACAACTTATGACCCGAATCACCCGAATTTCTGAAGATGCATACGAAGAAGAGCATTTTAACCACTTCAAGTTTGTTCCGCTGATCGGCGAAAAGGGATGGAAATATGAAGAATAGCTGAGGCAATCGATTCAGATCTCAACCGGCACTCCTTCTGTATTTCCATATTCACTCCAGGAACCTTCATAAGACGTGATATTCTGATAACCCATCAATCGAAGTACAAAATATGCATTTGATGCCTGCATGTTACTGTGACAATGGGTAATCACCCTCTTGTCCGGTGTAATTTCATGATCTGCATAAATTTGTGCGATCTCTTCTGCCGATTTGAAATAGGGAATGTCTCCATCTGTAATCATCGTTTCCCAGTGAATATTAACAGCTCCCGGAATATGCCCTCCTCTTTCTGCCCAAACTGTTTCTCCAAGATATTGATCTGATGGACGTGCATCCAGTATGATCGTATCTTCATCATCAATAGCCGCAAGTATCTCCTGAATGTCGCATACGACTCCTTCATTCAATTGAACGACGAATGATTCCGGCAACGGTTCAGCCGGTGCTTCCGCCAGCGGATGCCCACCAGCTTTCCATGCAGGCACACCGCCATTCAAAATCTGCACATTCTGATGTCCGTAATATTCAAGTGCATGAAACAGGCGTGCCGATCGGAGATTTCCAATATCATCATAAATGATGATATTTGAATCATTCCCTATACCATGGTTGCTCATCAGTTCAGCAAATTGGTCGGGGCCAATCAGAAAATGTTCCACTTCATGATTTGGATCGATGAGAGCGGGCACTCCCCCGACATCAATAGCTCCTGGAATAAATTCACCCTCACGTTCTTCCCTCATATCAACAACTACCAGATTTTCTGACCCGAGGTTATCAGCAAGCCAATCTGCTTCCACCAGCAAATCAGCATTCAGATAGGTTTCAGGCGCTTCCACTGAATCAGGCTGGCATCCGGCCAGCCCAACCACCAACAGGTAAACAAACAAATATCTCAATGTCTTCATCAGATTTCGTCTAATTTTTGAATACTTCTTGTTCTCTAACAGAAATGCTACAACTTCAAAATTCATTCCATTTTACACAATTCATTCATTCACTCATTCAATCATTCACTCATCCATTAATTTACCAACTCCCCATCTCTTGACACATCCAAATAAAAATAGTATATGAAACTGACTTAATCACTAACCTGCAGGAGGACTAACGTGTCAGCAAGCTGGGTAGCAGCTTTATCACTGTTTCTGTTTTTTATTGGGTACCGGTACTACTCAAAGTATCTGGCTGAAAAAATATTCAAACTTGATCCGAATTACATGACACCGGCCCACAGGTTCAATGACGGGGTCGATTATGTACCGGCTAACAAGTATATATTATGGGGTCACCATTTCACTTCCATCGCCGGTGCCGCTCCCATTGTAGGGCCGGCCATTGCGGTCTATTGGGGCTGGGTGCCCGCCATGCTCTGGGTNGTATTGGGTACCATTTTTGCCGCTGGTGTACACGACTTCAGTACAATGGTTCTGTCTGTCCGGAACAAAGGTCAGTCGGTCGGAACCCTGGCAGACAAACTGGTTGGCCATCGTGCAAAAGTATTATTCCTGTTTATCATACTCATCCTTGTGCTAATGGTGAATGCCGTTTTTGCATGGGTGATTTCAAATCTCTTCATCAGTTTTCCCGCGAGCGTGCTCTCCATATTCATACAGATCCCCCTCGCTGTCTGGATCGGCTACCGCGTCTATCGAAAATCCGGTAGTATGCTGATACCCTCTCTCATCGTTCTTTTCCTGATGTATTTTGCCGCCATTATTGCTAGTTATGTTCCGGCTTTACAGATTGATTTTGTAAGGTATTTTGGTGGTGAGGATGCCACTTTGATGTTCGGTTTAAGCGGAATTGAATCTGCTTTTTTCCTTTGGATTGTGATCCTTATGGCTTATGTCTACATCGCATCGACACTGCCGGTCTGGAAACTTCTTCAGCCGCGCGATTTTATAAACTCACACCAGTTGTTACTCGGTTTATTCATCCTCTACCTCGGACTCTTTATTACCAGCCCTGAAATTACCGCACCCACCACCAATGTCGCTGCTGATGATGTAAGCTGGTTTCCATTGTTATTTATCACCATTGCGTGCGGCGCCATCTCCGGTTTTCACGGCCTCGTTTCTTCCGGAACCACAGCCAAACAACTTGACAATGAAACCGATGCCCGTTTTATCGGTTATCTCGGGGCTGTCGGTGAAGGTACGCTGGCACTCATCACCATCGTAGCAGTGGTTACCTATTTCAATACCACGGGTGAATTCCTGGATCACTATCATTCCTTTGCAGAAGCAGGTGCGACAGGCCTGAACATCTTTGTTCAGGGTGCAGCCCAACTCGCCACCGGCCTGATGATTCCGCTGGAAGCTGCCCAGACCATCATTGCTGTCATTGTAATCAGTTTCGCAGCCACCACGCTCGATACATCCGTCCGGTTGATGAGATACATCCTCAATGAACTGGGACAGGAGTACAAGGTTAAGCCGCTGACCAAACTCCACTTCTCAACGATCCTTGCTGTCGGATCCAGTGCTGCTCTTGTGCTCATCCCGGAAGGCCCTCACGGACTGGGTTCCGGCGGTTACCTGCTGTGGCCGCTGTTCGGGACTTCCAATCAGCTCCTGGCAGCCATCAGCTTGTTGATTGTAACGATTTGGCTGAAGAAAAACGGCAGAGGCATCATCTATACTCTTGTACCAATGATTTTTGTCCTCTTTATGACGTTGTGGGCTATGACGGAGCAGGTGTTCCTGGATTGGTCGGGCTGGGGAGAAACTGACGGAAACCTGCTTCTCTTCGTATTCGGTTCGATCATACTCGGATTTGCACTCTGGATTATCCTTGAGGCAATCAATCTGGTCAGAAAATTTGAAAAGGATTCTTATTAGTGTAATGTCAATGTCGAATGTCGGGTAAATGGTGTAAAAACCCGCGAAGTTTCTCTGGTTTATCAGCTGCAATTATCAAAGGCAATAGATTTTATTTAGAAAAAACTTCGCGGGTTTCCCCGTCATTATATTGTTGACAAAACATTAGTGATGAGTTTGGATGAATATAAAAATTTTTCAAATCACAATACTTGATTTATGTCTATAACCGGAAACCGGCCGGCGGTTCTTTACCGAGCAGGTGCCGCACAAAATAATCCCAGGTAATTCTCAGGTTATAGGCTTCATTCGCATATCCGTGTCCCCTGTTTGGAAATACCATGAGGTCAAAATCCTTGTTATGGTGGATCAATGCATCAATCACCTGCAGTGTCATATTCGGATGCACATTTGAATCCATGGTACCATATGAGATCAGCAGTTTTCCTTCCAGGTTTTCGGCATTCAATTGAATCGCCTGGTTTCTGTATGAATCTCCCGAACCAGCCTGTTCTCTCAGTCCCTGGTATTTTTCACCCCAATAGTAAGTATATCCGCGATTGTCATGATTACCCGCACTGGAAACACCAACCTTGAAAAACTCCGGATATTGAAACATGGCTGCGGCAGTCGCATATCCCCCGGCTGAGTGCCCGTAGATGCCGGCACGCTCCAGGTCAATATAATCGCGCTGTTCCGCAAGCTGTTTCATCGCAGTAACCTGGTCTTCCAGGCCGTTATCCGACATATTCCCGAACCAGTATGTATGGAAGTCCTTTGACCGGTATGGCGTACCGAATGCATCAATTAACACAACGATAAACCCGAGTTCTGCAAGGGCATGAGCCTGTCCCCTGCGGTTCATGTTAAAACTTCGTGTACCGACACTGCCGGTCTGCGGACCCGGATAAATGGAATTGATAATCGGATAACGTTTATTCGGATCGAAGTCCGAAGGTTTAAGGATCAGTCCGTAAATATCGGTTTCACCATCCCGTGCTTTCACACGAAACGATTCAGGCGGGAGAAACCCTGTTTCTTCCAGTTCACCGGTATCCGTTTCTTCCAGATCAAGTATTATATTGCCATCCCGACCTTTTAACTCAGATACAGGAGCCGTATGTGGCTGCGACCAGGTGGTGATGAAGTAATTGCCATCGGCTGAAATATTCACCTGGTGGTTTCCGGTTTCTTCGGTCAGCAAAGTAAGGCCGCTGCCGTCAAATTTTACTTCATAGAGATGTTCGAAATAGGGATCTCTGCCTACTTCTCTTCCAGTAGCGGTAAATAGAAGAGTCCTTTCAGTTTCATCAATATGAACGATATCAATGACATTCCAGTCACCGCTTGTGATACGATTTTTCATTTCCCCGGTTTCCAGGTCATGAAGATAAAGATGCCCCCAGTTATCCGACCGGGTAAACCAGATGAACTCATTGCTATCATGCAGTACTCTCCAGTTCGGAATTCCGCGTGAGGTCAGATTGGATTCAAAAAATGGTTCATCCGTCTCGGAATAAATCTCAGTCACCTCCCCGGTAATCGGATTAGCAGTATACAGAGTAACCGTGCTGTAATCTCGGGATGTGGACACGAATGCAAGACGTTCACCATTTATACTCCACTCCACATCAGCCCAGTTCTGACCCCTGGTTAAACCGCAGCAATTCGAAGTTCGCTGATGGGAGGGCTCCACTTCCAGCCTGACCACTTCCCGGTTATCCACATCGATGACTACCCGTTCAAGCATCGGAACAGTTTCATCACCCGGTAGTGCATAAGGCCAGTATTCAAGGCCAGGCCGGCCTTCTCTCATCTCAACAAGTGGCATTTTTCCCACGCCCCTGTCATCCTGCTGAAAAGTTGCTATTCGCTTTGAGTCCGGCGACCAGAGCAGGATCGGGTTGTCGCCCCGGGTCCACCCCTGGGAATTCGTTGCATAGCCATAGAATTCTTCCCCGTCATTCGTCAACTGAATATCCTCACCTGAATCATAGATATGAATCCACAGATTATACTCTTTAATAAAAGCTGCATACTGTCCATTTGGAGAATTTACAGAATTGAGTACCTGCTGCGGGAGGTCTTCGGGTTCCGGACACTCATACCTGATGATATCGCAGCTCCAGAATTGCCCCCGGAAGCGAAAGGATATTTCACTCATGTCCACCGAATAATCAAAAAAACGGAAAGGCAGTCTCCCTGCTGAAATATCTATGTCTGAACGGATTGTGATAGCTTCTGCAAGCCTTTCATGATCGAATGCAGGTTGTTTGGTTGCTGTGGATGCATCCACAAGATAAAATCTCTGGCCTTCCGGGATATCAACCCTGTACCAGAACCGGTGATCATCAACCCAAAATGGAACGACTGAAGAACGATATATTTTTGAAGTAAGATTCCACGATAAAAAGCTGGCTGCCCGTTCATACCTTTCGATGGACATTTCTGATGGTTTAGGGACATGATTATTATCTGTAACCGGTTCAACAGATGCACAGCCGATGAGACAAAAGCAGGTGAACAAGAATACTGTTATGCGTACGAATTGGATTGATGACATAGTAATGAATATCATTTATGGGATACAGCAGAATAGAATAGAATAGCATAAATGATACTACTTACCCGGGATTAAGGCAAAAACATGATGAATATCGAATAACGAATAACGAACACCGAATTTCGACATTCGACATTCGACATTCAGTGTTCGGCGTTCTATTAGCTATCAAAAGAGCTAAAACGCCAGGTGAAGTTTAGCCGAATCTGCTGGCCACCCCAACTGTATTCATCTCTTGAGTAGAAATTGGGTTCATCGATGATAATATCCCGGCCGCGTGTATTAAACATATCTCTCGCACTAATGGATAGCGTTGCATTGCCATCAAACAGCTCTTTTGCAATTCCCGAATTCATCGAATATGATGCTGCTCTTCTTCCCTGGGTTGTTTCACGGGGTCCTCTGTATCGCATGGTAGCCTGAACATTCAGGCCATCCATAATTCGCCATTGAACTCTAAAGCGGCCGAAAAGGGCATTTGTGGTGCGTTCTATATGCTGATCATTGTAGTTTCCTTCCCGGTTGGATGTAAAATAGTTTGCACTTGCACGTACACGCACGGTGTTGAACACTCTCTGGTTGATTGTAAGTTCTGCGCCCCAGTTTGATTCTTCCGAAAGGTTAACAGGCCTCCGTTCTGTGACACCGTCACTTCTCATATCGGTGATGTGCTCAATCACACCGGTTCTGTAGCGGTGATATACTCCTGTCATTACTGACCCGGAATCCCAGCTCTTCAAGTGACTGATTTCATATGAGTTTGATTCTACCGGTTCCAGGCCCGGGTTGCCCAGCCTGATATTTCTGGAATCCCTGTAATTGGAATGAGGACGAATCCATCTGAAACGCGGCCTTGACAACCGTTTACTGTAACTCGCCTGAATCGAATTATTTTCATTGATTTCATAACCGATAAATGCGCTTGGATAGATTCCAAAATAGTTCAGGTCGAGTCCTTCACCAGTTGTTTCATCTACCCCTGAATTGATAACGGTTTGTTCTGCACGTAATCCTGCCTGAAGAGATAGTCTATCCCATTGTCTGGATAGGATGCCATAGACCGCATTGACATTTTCATAATAATTAAATTCATCACTGAATTGAGGGACCGTAATCCAGGAACCGTTCTGCATCTCTTCTACGGAAAATACATTATCAACCCATCTGAATGTTGATTTTGCACCTGCTTCCATCTCTGTTGATTCCCCTAAAGTCTGAACATAATCTGTTTGAAACAGCAGGTCAGTCACTTCTTCCTGCGATTCCCTGCGCTGTTCAAGTAGTTGCTGACTGGTTTGCAGATTAAATTCATTCAGGTCTGACTGCTCGATTTCGGGTTGAAAATCAAATTTGGCAATAGCACGAAATTGCCTGTCTTCCTGCTGGTCAAAACCCATTTCATAAGCAATTTCAGTTTCAAAATTGGTTCTGAATTCTTCCTCCATGTCCTCCCTTAATGTTTCACTGAGCAGGGCACCATCCGCAGCCATATCACGGTACCGGTTTTCCGTTTCATTATTGCGATCCCGGATTCTGAAGAAAACTGACGGAGTAAGGGTGTGATTGTCACCCAGGAACAATTCTGCGCCTATTCTTGCATTACCTCTTAACCCGACCCTGTTCCGATCCTGAAACTGATCGTACACATAGGATGTATCAGGCGTACTGAAACTCTGAAAACGGTTCCCCGTTGCCGGACGCTCCCGATACCTGAAACCAAGATTCGTGAACCAATTCGCATTATTTGTCATAAAATTCATATTGCCGGTAAGTCCCACTCGTCCGGGCAGGCCTGCATTTCCGACAATGTTCCCGTGAAATCCGGCCATCCGGTTCCGTTTTAATATAATATTGATCACACCCGCATCGCCTTCTGCGTCATATCTGGCAGACGGATTGGTAATCACTTCAATTCTGTCGATATTTTCCGATGGAATAGCTGCCAATGCTTCCGAACCACCGCTTAAAAGTGCTGATGGCCTGCCGTTAATCAATATTCGTACGTTTTCACTTCCCCTCAGGCTAACCTGCCCGTCAAAATCCGTTTCAACAGAAGGAACGTTATCGAGAAGGTCGAGGGCAGTTCCACCGAAGGTTTCAATATCGCCATCTGCACGATATACCCTTCGGTCAAATCTCATTTCCATATCCATTACATTTGCTTCGACGACCACTTCATCCAGAACTTCTACTGTTTCCTGTAAATGAATATCTCCAAGGTCTTGTGATTCACCTTCTGAAATTTCAACTTCCTGCTCGTAGGTTTCAAAAGAGAGATACGAAATCCTAACCAGGTAAATTCCCGGATCAAGTTCTATCGAAAATGAGCCATCCATTGATGTGGCCACACCTGTGATCAGGTCAAGGTTTTCAGGGTCCAGAATTGCTATGGATGCATTTGGAATGGTATTTTCGTCCGGATTATATACAATCCCCTCAATGGTTCCCTCATTACGATCTGTTGAGGCCTCTGAATCGTGATTGATCCCGTGTGCAGCATTTAAACTGATCGGCAAAAATAGAATCACTAAGCTTGTAAAAAATTTGATCATACGGATGAGATTATTATCGGCTTTCCTAACGATACAAATTAAGGAATACAATAAATCCCTTAAGATCAATATTTATAATGTTTTATAAACTTTTACAAATTCAGCTTTAACAAATAATCATTGAAAGGAAACTAATTTTGCCCGAGAAACCAGAGGAATGATTCATAGAAAAAGGTTTCAGCTGTACTCAGATGGGTACCCTCTTCTACTGTATAAAATGTCAAATCTCTGCTTCCGGCATTTCTCAGGTTATCGACTGATCTTACCGCTTCTGAATGGGGAATAATCTCATCATTTTCGCCGTGGTAGATTCGCAGAGGAGTTTGATAACTGAAAAAAGTTAAATCATTATTCATTAATGCCTCACGAAACTGGGGTTCACCACCAGAGATATACTGCTGTCTGAAAGTATTTCGAATTAATAAATCGGTTTGATTTGTTAATCTCTCTTCGATCTGGCCGCCAAAATATCCGCCCCTGAAAAGCTCATCCGATACAATTCGAATGTCGTAGGGACTGTTAAAGAATCTGTTCATTGGGTCCGTCGGAAAATAATAATTGCGGTATGCCTTCAGAAAAAAAGCATAATAGGGAGGAAAAGTAATTTCACTTCGTTCAAGAAGTACTGCTGTCAAATCTTCAAGATTATATGCTCCTCCCCCAGCAGATGCTTTACTGATTTCAAACCGATTTTGCGGATCGGACTCAACAGCTCTGGTGAGTGCAAGGGTGCTTGTGCCTCCCTGTGAATACCCTCCTGCAAGTAATTCTCCATTCCACCTGATTTCTTCCGATTCAAAAAGCTCTGTCGTTGCAAGAAGCATATCAAAACCTACCATACCGTCTGAAATCGTTAACATAAACGGGTGCAACATATTACTGCTGCTACCCCATCCCAGGAGGTCTGGCATAATGGTTATGAAACCGGCCGACCCAAAAACAAAACCCAGATTTCCCCATGCCGTATTAGAACCGTTGGGTGATTGCAAACTCACATTAGACGGAGCTTCAGATTCATGAAAAATTGCAGAGCGGTGCAGGCTTAACAGTGTAGCCGGATTATTCCTTTCCGGTACGAGTACGAGTCCCGATGCCTGGACCTGATTTCCATTTGGCTCTTCTGTGCGGTAAACAATACGATAAACCATTACATCATATGCCAGAAACGGCTTAATGACTGATGGGTAAAAATCGGAGATTTCATCTGAATTCAGGGTTCCGATATTTTCGTAGGATATAAGTGTATTCCAAAGGGTGACTCCATCATCATCGCCATCGGTAAAAAGATCACAAGATGAAAATATTACAAGTGAAAACAGTAATATCAGGAAAGCGGAGAAGTACCTTTTTATATTCAACAACATGACGAACTTTTCAAGGTTAAACCATTTGTATATTTCATTTTCAGACAGGCGGTGTAATCATAAAACTTTGTTCTGATCGTAGTATTAAAGAGCGATAAGAATAAAATCCGTTACAGGTATTTCTTTAACAAACTTTACAGAAAATCCGGCCTCTTCATACATTAGCATATTGCATAAATTAGTTCAAATTTAACTTTTTTGAAGCATCATAAAATAGATTATCTTTTCATAGTTTTTTCCGAACAGTTTCATGCCCTGTAGTAACTATTTAATGATTATATCAGCAGATCAATAGACGTGTTCAAGATCAGAGAAGCATTCCTTACAGTCATTTTCTTATTTATTCTGTTTCAGCCTGTCTTTTCAAACGGTTCTGAAGATGGAAAACCAGCAAAATACATATTAATTCATCTGGATTCCGTTGCCAGTTATTACCTGGAAACCGAAATGGAGAAGGGAAATCTGCCTAATATCAAAAAAACGATTGAGGAAGGTGGGCTGATCAGCCATGCCGTTACTTATTTCCCCAGTAAAACTCCAACAGTAATATCAAGCCTGCGAACCGGCACACCAATCGAAGAAACAACACTTGTTGGCTGGGTAGGCGAAAACAGGGAAACCGGTGAAATTATTGGTGGAACCCGCACCTTTATTAAAATGATGTGGAGTAAATCAAGGCTCTCGGCCACTAACCTTCTGTATGGTATTCCCGGCCTGGATCGCCTTGCAGGAATCGCACTTGATAATGTTCCGGACTACCTTGAAAAATACAGAACTCTTGAGTTTTATTGGTATGCCGTTGACAGTTATGGCCATTTTTTCGGGGAAGAAAGTTACCTTCACAAACTCCATGTTTTTGACAAACATTTTGGAAGGCTGATGAACCGCCTGGATGATGATGTCAATGTCATTGTATATGCTGATCACGGAATGCTTTTTGGCGAAGGTATAAGAACTGATAAAAACATCAAGGATACTTTCGAAGACAGGATCAGAAAAGTACATTACCCGAATGTGTATGTTGATGATGAAGTAGATATTTCAACACTTGCAAGAGAAATTGTAGAACAAACCAGTATTGATTTTACATTCTACCGGAGTGGCATCAATCATATAACAGGATATCATCAGGATGGCACTGTATACATCAGAAAAGAGAACTCACGTTTTTGTTACGATTATGAAGATTCAGACCCTTTTGGGTATGATACCCTTGGTTATAATGGTGACTGTTATACTGCTGATGATTGGTTAGAAATGACTTATGACTATACCTATCCGGTCGTTCCGATTAAAATGTTCGGGTTTCTCTCAAATCCGGGTTCGGGGGATATATTAGCACTTCTTGATAAACCCAAATACAGCCAAACCAGTTACAGCAGAAGAGGTAATCACGGTGGAATTACAAACCGGGACATCTCAATTCCGATCATTTTGAGAGGGCCGGATGTAGAATTTCTGTACGACAGGGATACAATGTGGCTTCAACATCTCTTCACCGAAATTGATAATGCTGATTTTAATTACAGGCCAGCCAGGAGTGAACACTACATCAGCATGTGGCACAATCCGGACCGGAATATCAACACAGTACAGCTCGCATTTTCACCCTATTACAGGCTTGCATTTGGCGCTGAATTGCACTTTTCTGATCCGATGCATTTTGAGCACTATCAATTCTGGGGTAAATTTGACCTCTTTCGAAGTTATCTTGCAAGAATCTGGATTGGCACGGGTATTGACATTGAAAACGGAGATCCACAGCCGATGGGATTTGTTCGCCATAAACTGACATATCGCAATTTATCAGCTATATCCACCTTATCAACGACCGGAAATCACAGGTTTGCACTTGAATACCGTTTTGTAAAACCTTTATCACTTCAGGTTGTGAATTTTAATTCTTTCGGATTGAGAGTTCACTTTTAGAATCAACAAATCAATGTCAGATTTTGATTTATAAAAGCTCTGATTTCCCGTTTCTCTTTACTGCAAGGCTGAGTTCAATAAAGCCTGTATTTTATCTATTTTGAAGCGGATATCAAATAAACCAAGTCTGCCTGATGTCATGAAATGTACTACATTAATCATCTTTATTCTGATCATTACAGGGTGCCTGGGTCCCGTTACTGATCTTTACCCTGAAGATGATGAACACAGGCCTCATCCGGTTTATATTCTAAGTCATGGCTGGCATGTCGGTATCGCAATCGAATCGCGACATATACTGGATAAAATTCCCGAACATGATCAGTTTCCACTAACAGAATTCCTGAAATTCGGGTGGGGCGATAATAAATATTATCCTCATCAAGATCCTGGTTTTGGTTTACTCCTGAGAGCTGCACTACTTCCAACCCGAAGTGTACTTCATGTAGTTGGAATTGATATACCAATCGAGAACTTTTTTACCGGCAGTGATATCATTAAAGTAAAAGTTACGGAGGACGGGATAAACAAGCTTGCAGAATTCATTGCCGGCCGTTTCAGGCTTGATGATCAGAATAACATAACCTTTGTTGCTGACGGATATTACAGGAACTCAGCATTCTTTGAAGCAACCGGCAGATATTTTATTCCAAAAACATCGAATACCTGGACTGCAAGGGCACTTCGGCAAACCGGTGCTCCGATTACTCCGGTCTATGCGGTAACGTCCGGAAATGTGATATATCAATCCCGGCAATTTGGCGAGGTAATTCACCTGAGATGAATATTTCCGGATGATAAATAACCTATCCCAGGGAGATGTCAAGTACCATCATCACACAAAATCCGAGGATTGTACCGAGTGTTGCAATATCTGTGTTGCCATGACGCTGGGATGTCGGAATAAGCTCTTCAACAACCACAAATATCATGGCACCGGCTGCAAATCCGAGGGCATAAGGCAGAATCGGCTGGATGAAGAGTACAGCCACCGCTCCAAGTACGGCAGACGGTGGATTCACAAGCCCGGATAATTGCCCATAATTAAAGCTTAGAAATTTTGATACACCTTCACCTCTTAAAGGCATGGATACTGCCATCCCCTCCGGTAAATTCTGAATACTGATCCCTATTGCGAGAACAATGGCTCCCATTACCGAAGCTGTTCCGGTAGGATCGATACCGGAAGCCGCAGCACCAAATAATACCCCTACCGCCAAACCTTCCGGGATGTTATGCAAGGTAATTGCCATAACAAGCAATGTTGCCCTTCTCCATTTGGTTTTGACTCCTTCTGCAGCATCCTTTGGAAGGCCAAGATGCAGATGTGGCACATAATTGTCAGCAATCCGAATACAGAGGGCACCCATTATAAAACCGATGGTTGCCGGCAGCCATTCAATCAAACCGAGTGATTCCGCCATCTCTATCGACGGTTCAATCAGTGACCAGATACTTGCCGCAATCATGATACCCGCCGCAAAACCAAGCATGCTGTCCAGTAATTTTCTGCTCACTTTACGGTTCAGAAATACGACTGCTGCACCCAGTGAAGTTGTGATCCAGCATAATGTTCCCGCAAGAAATGCCTGGCTAACCGGCCCCAGATCAAAAAACCACGTTTTAATTGCCTCGAATACCATTCCAGTAATAATTTAATGAAGCGATAAGAATACAAAATTATAATAAGTAAATAAAATTTTTAGTTAAAGCTAAATTAACAAAAGCAATCTTTTACAACTTGAAATAATTACATCGCCAAAACTCAGTGAATCTGCCTGCATCATTCCTTCATCACCAGATAGCTTAGTTAAAAATTTTGATAAAAAAGCCTTCTCAAAAGAGATGAGATTCAAACTATTTTTGAATACGACCTGATTATGATCAGTATTCACAAGTCAACTGAATCAACCTGGTTTTCATCAGTGAGTTTCGATTCAAAAAACCGTATCTTGGTTGTTGTCATGAAAAAGCCCTGAAAATAATTTTTTCAGGATTCAAAATTCAAAAAACCCTTACGATTTAGCCCATTCTATGAAAATCAACTTTCACAAAGAGGCATTTGTGAATCGCCACATCGGCCCGGATGAAGAACAAATTAATGAGATGCTTCAAACAATTGGGTCGGATTCACTCGACAGCCTAATAGATGAGACAGTACCTGCAAATATCAGATTAAAGAAAAAACTGAATTTACCGGAACCTTTGAGTGAAAAAGACTATCTGAAACAGATCAAAGCAACTGCTTCTAAAAACATTTTGTTTCGTTCATTTATTGGTATGGGTTATTATGATACACTGACTCCCAATGTTATTTTGAGAAATGTGCTTGAAAACCCGGGCTGGTATACCTCTTATACTCCATACCAGGCTGAAATTGCCCAGGGCAGGCTTGAAGCTCTGATCAATTATCAAACGATGGTATGTGACCTTACCGGGATGGAAATTTCAAATGCCTCACTTCTGGATGAAGCTACTGCTGCGGCTGAAGCAATGTCACTGATGTATTCTGTTCGAAAGGGGAAAAAGAAAAAACAGTCTTTTAAATTTTTTGTCTCTTCTCACTGTTTCCCTCAAACCATAGCAGTGCTAAAAAACCGTGCAGAACCATTGGGAGTCGAATTGATTATCGATGATCCCGCACTCATTGATCTATCCGATCCGGGTTTATTTGGAGTACTCCTACAGTATCCTGATATGGATGGTGCAATCCGTGATTATTCTACCCTGATACAGTCGGCGCATGAAAATGATATTAAAGTAGCCGTTGCAGCCGATCTTCTTAGCCTGGCGATATTGAGATCACCTGGTGATATAGGGGCTGATATTGTTGTCGGATCATCCCAGCGGTTTGGCATTCCTATGGGATATGGCGGACCCCATGCCGGGTATTTTGCAACACGAGAGGAATTTAAACGACAGATACCTGGCAGAATTATCGGGGTAACACAGGATGCTGAAGGCAATCCGGCTTACCGAATGGCTCTGCAAACCAGGGAGCAGCATATCCGTCGTGAAAAAGCGACATCAAATATTTGCACCGCTCAGGTACTGCTCGCAGTTATTGCTGGTTTTTATGGCGTATATCACGGCCCGGATGGCCTAAGACAGATCGCATCAAGAATTCACGGGCTTGCCAGGCTCACAGAAATAGGATTATCAGGATCAGGGTTTAAAGTAAAACATCAAAACTACTTTGACACCCTCTCAATACCACTCGATCCTGATATGATCGAAAAAGTCCGGATTGAAGCGTTAAAACAGGAAGTTAATCTTCACTACAATCATGACTCGGTATTTATCTCATTTGATGAAGCCAAAGATCTCGATGATGTTGAATTGATCCTGGATATCTTTTCAGCCGCATCCGGGAAAACTCAGGATTTTAACGTAGAAACAGCCTCTGAGAATATTTCAGTCGACCTGCCTGATACAATTACACGTAATACACCATTTATGGAACATCCGGTTTTCAATACATTTCATTCAGAGCATGAAATGCTGAGATATCTGAAGGCACTCGAAAACAAGGACCTGGACCTGACTCATTCGATGGTTTCATTAGGGTCTTGTACGATGAAACTGAATGCAACAACTGAGATGATTCCAATCACCTGGCCGGAATTCAGCAACATCCACCCTTTTGCACCTGCCGACCAGGTGCATGGATACAGGCAACTGTTTGATGAGCTGGAGAACTGGCTTGCAGAAATCACAGGTTATTCTGCTGTTTCTCTTCAGCCGAATTCCGGAGCACAAGGGGAATATACCGGCCTGATGGTGATACGTGCATATCACCGCGATCATGGTAATAGTAACCGGAACATTTGTATCGTTCCATCCTCAGCTCATGGTACCAACCCTGCGAGTGCGGTAATGGCCGGCATGGATGTGGTCGTAACCAAATGTGATGAACATGGTAATATCGATCCGGCAGACCTGAGAGAAAAAGCCGAAGAGTATCAAGACCGTCTTGCAGCTTTAATGGTAACATATCCTTCCACTCACGGTGTATTTGAAGAAGATATCCGTGAAATCTGTGATCTGATTCATGAATTCGGTGGTTTGGTTTATATGGATGGCGCCAATATGAATGCACAGGTTGGAATTACATCCCCGGCAATCATCGGGGCCGATGTATGCCATTTGAATCTACACAAAACTTTCTGTATTCCACATGGCGGCGGCGGCCCTGGCATGGGGCCAATTGGTGTGAACGATAAACTCAAACCGTATCTACCTTCACACCCGGTTGTTGCAACGGGCGGAGATCATGCTATTCCTGCTGTATCTGCCGCACCCTGGGGCAGTGCAAGCATCCTCCCGATATCACATGCTTACATCAGAATGCTTGGCGCAGAAGGGTTAACAAAAGTAACCAAAGTTGCCATATTGAATGCCAATTATCTTAAAGACCGCCTGAAAGAGCATTACCCGATTTTATACACCGGTAAAACCGGAAGGGCAGCTCATGAATTCATAATCGATGCAAGAGGTTTTAAACAGAGTGCCGGTATTGATTCCACAGATATTGCAAAACGGTTGATGGATTACGGATTTCACGCACCCACGATGTCATTTCCGGTTCCCGGAACGCTTATGGTCGAACCAACGGAAAGCGAATCACTTGAAGAACTTGACAGATTCTGTGAAGCGATGATTGCGATCAGGGATGAAATCCGTGAAATTGAAGAGGGTATGGCATCACCGGAATCCAATGTACTTGTAGATGCACCGCATTCACAACGGGTTTTACTGGAGGGAGACTGGCTTCGGTCTTACAGCAGGGAAAAAGCGGCTTTTCCATTACCTCATCTTCGATTTAATAAATTCTGGCCATCAATCAGCCGGGTTGATGATGCATATGGTGATCGAAACCTGATGTGTTCCTGTGTACCGCTTGAAGCTTACTCAGAAGGTCAGGAACCTGCAGCTGTTAATTAATCTTTGATCTCAGATTGAGAATTAATCGATCTCAGATCTTTACCGTCAGATCTGAGATCGATTAATCTGATATCAGCGATCATATTGTATACTTCTCATTTAATCATTCAGTAGCAGATATTGGAAATGTTTCACCAACTTGCAGTTGATATAATTTTGATATCCAGGGTAATATATGCCTTGCATCCTCCTCATCCAGTTCCTGGACATTGAAACTTCTGCCCTGATCACCAGAAGCCACCGATACTTCAAGATTTGCCAGGTTACGATAACGCTGGATCCAGCTTGCACTGCTTGTAACATCCTGTGCCCTGTTCCTTCGAACAAATGCTGTAGAGAGTGACAACATTCTGCTTCGAATCATGATTCGATCCAAATCAATTCCAACTGCAGCATCCCTGTGTCTGAGCCAGCCCCAAAAAACTCCGGGGATCATAAATATCCAGATCATTGAAGGTGCGTCTAAAAACCAGTAGATACCAAGAATGATGAATGCCAATACAAACGATGAACGTATGATATACCGGGTGACTGCCCTTTTCGGAGGCCGGAGTGGCTCTGTATTAAAATCGTATTCCGGAAGGATTTTCCGGATTAGCGGCCGGATTTCTGATTTTTTTATTAGCGGCATTAATACAACTGATCCTGACCCCTGTTGATCACCATAACCTGCGCTTTCTACATATATGGTTGCATATCCGAGTGGCTGTCTCATAATACCTTCCACAACTCTCACAGCCTGTATTCGGTTAAATGGAACTGTAATTCGCTTTTTTTCAAATATCCCACGGGTAATTACCATCTCTTCCGGTTTGATCGTCAGGGAAAAATCACCAAAGCGAATAAGAGTGCCAAAAAATGACATCAACCAGGCAAATATTACGAATACCAGTATAATCGAAATTATAAAAAACAGATCGGTATCACTGGGAATATACCTGATGAACCACTCATACATCTCTGTTTCGGAAATAAGCGGCTCAACCTGCGAAAAAATAGTTGCAAGAATAGAAAGTGCAATACCAAAACTGCCGGAAGTGGAAGCGGCAATCAACAACTCTTTGCCGGGGAGAAAATATTTCTCCTCATATTCCGGTTCCAGTTCTTCAGCGGCTTCTTCCTGGATTCCATTGCCCCTGAGCAGACTGGTCAAATACCTGGCTTCCGACTTTGTAACAGCACTTAAAGATGCTTCCCTTGAAGATGAGCCTGCTGTTTTGATTTCAACTTTAACAAGGCCAAACATTCTTTGAATAATGCCTGCTGTAACATCAATAACCTGTACCCGGTCTCGTGTGAGGTATAGATGCTTACGAACAAATATTCCTTGTTTGATCTGAAGTTCACCATCTTCAACCCTGTAAACAAAACGCCACCATCCGGCTGTCCCTGCTACCAGTAAGAACACAAATAACCCGATAAATACCCACAAAAACGATGGCCCACCACCACCGCTTGCTCCAAATACAAGGACGATAATGATGGTAATAAGATTACCGCGAATCAAGTCTACTGCCCTGGAAATGGCAGCCACCGGATGTTGTCGTTTAAATTCAGACATCTTCTTCAGCCAAACGTGCAAACTTGGAAATGGTATCTCTTACTTTATCCGCTGTAAATTCATCCAGTGCGGGAATTTCATGAGTTGTCGCTGCTGTTGAGATTGTAACAGTTGCAAGCCCGTACGCTCTGAGAATCGGGCCCTGCCTGGTATCTACATGCTGCACGCGGCTTAATGGAATCAGTGTACGCTGAACAACCAGAATACCTCTCTTCAGATCAATTTCATTTTCATCAATGGAGTATCGCCATTTTTTCCATCTCAAATATGGAAACAGGACAATTCCCATCAGCCACAAAATAAAAATTGCAACAGCCATTCCAATGACTATCCAGAAATGAAAACCCTCATCATATCCGAAGAAAGTTGCATAAAGCAAAGGTATGAAGAAATAAATAAGATTACTGAACGCTGCTGACCATTGCCATGCCCGAATAGCCCGCGGTGTAATTTTTCTTGTTGGATCTTTTTTCATGAATCACTTTGTATCATAAGGAGCTAAAAGTACTGCATACTGTTTATAAAATAAAACAGACTTTAACTCTCAGATGCCCATTTCAACTCACATAACAAAAACGGGCTTATCTTTCCTTAATGTGATAATATTATTTCCCCGGCCCTCATGAACCTAAACCAAGCAGGTGTTTTATATTAATCGAGAAAATACTTGTCAGTGTGGAAAGGATCCTTTTTCTCTTTCTTTTTTTCAAATTTCATTTTGCGATGTATCATCAAACTGTAAGCTATAGCTAATAGTCCACCGACGATCATTAAAATTGAGAGAATTAATAAAAAAATATTCATGGGATTTCAGCCTCTTCAATTCTGTAATAGCCTAATTGTAATTTTTCTTTACTGGAAGGCTTTGAAAAACTCGTCTGCATATTTTAAAAAGATAACAAATGATCTTTATTCATTCGTCAGACCACAAAAAGTGGTCAGACGAAGCCAATTTATCGTCTTACGAATCGTTATTTTAATGCCTTCTACAGTTCTCTCCTGATTGAAGTATGACTACGAATCTAAAACCTGTTTATTATTGGTTAAGGGTTTTAAATGCGACCCCGACAGTCCTGTACGGGACAGGCATTGAAACAAACAGGGTTTCTTATTTTAATTAATGCTCATAAACATATGTGATTTCCCGACAAGTATGTCGGGATCGGCGTAGAAAGACATTCGGTGCAAAAAAAATCTAATGACTTTTTTGGGTTAAATTAATCTGCTGTCTTTAATAAATTAAACCTAAAAAAAGCCACCCCGGGATACCAGGGTGGCTTTTTTTAAAACTTACGCTGAATCAGCTTTTATTTTTGATATCCTGTATTTCCAGGCGAATTTCCTGGGAAAGCTTTTTCAATTCCTGTAACTGTTTTCGTGCACGAGTTCCGGCAGCTTTGTTGCCTTTGTCGTAAAATTTTTCCATTTCTACTTCAAGTTCACTCATCAAAGATTTTACCTGTTCCAATCTACTCATTTAAGTCTCCGGTTGGGTTCGCAATTTATTTATGGTGTCGTTCACCGTTTTTATTTAAATCTTCTAAAACACAATCCCCTAACTGATCTGCGATTGCTAAAGAATGCGCCAAATTTAACCCAAAATAGTGATTGTAACAAAGACAATTTCAGCTTAAATACCCCAAAAAGTTAGTTTTTTATTCAGCAGGCACTCAATCACCATTTTGTTTCCTAAGCTTCTGCCTGTCATCGTAGGCATCCGCAGCAACCTCTCCCCTTTGCTGATTAACAAACAAGCACACGATTATGGCAGCGAGAAATAAAAATGCACAAAAAAGTATAGCATTTTGAAGTCCAAATTGAGCCTGTAATAAACCGATACCAATAATTCCGAAAATACCTGCCATTTTATAAAACAGCCCCCAAAAACCGTAGAACTCTGCTGATTTTTCCTCCGGGGTAAACAGGCCAACCAAAGTTCTGCTGGCCGATTGGCTTGACCCAAGACTCATCCCTGCAATCAGGCCGATATACAGGAATACATATTGCTCTTCAAAATTCGCATCAAAAATTGCATTCAGCCATTCCGTAATATGCAGGACACTATAGATTCCTAAAACACCAATAAACCACAAAATAAGTATTAGAATGTTCGTTCTGAGTGCACCGATTTTATCCTGAACAAACCCAAAAGCAAATGCTCCCAAAGCGGCTGTAACCTGTACAACCACGAACATCATCACCCTTACATTTTCATCCCAGTTAACAACCTGGTCGCCATAGATAAAGGTAAATGAAATGATGATATAAATGGCAGCCATCTCAAAGAAAACGGAAATCAGAAATATCGAAAGGTCCCTGAACTGTCCTATTTCATTCATCGTCTTGCCAAGCCGGCTGAAACCCATACTTGCATAACTTTCACCTTTTGGAAGAAATTGTTGTTTCCCCGGTTCCTTCAGCCATAAGAATGTAGGTATGGCTGCAAGCATGAAAAATAGTGCGGCAAACGGGCCTACCCATCGAATACGTTCAAAGTTTTCTGCTACTGGTTCCCCCAGGAATACAATCACGAAACCGGCTGAAACCAGGCCACCGACATACCCGAGTGACCAACCAAAACCAGATATTTTCCCGAGGTCCTGGGGTGGCCCAAGGCTTGGCAAAAATGCGGCAATTATCGTCTCACCTATTGAATAGGCATAATTCGAAATCACAAGCAGTACAACTCCAAGCACAATCATACCAGGTTCAACCAGGTACAGAGTTGTAGAGCTGACTACTGTAACGAGATAACTATAGAACAGAAATTTTTTCTTACTTGCCCTGAAATCCATGATAGCACCCAACACAGGGCCAGTTAAAACCACAAGCAGATAACTGATGGATAATGAAATACTCCAAAGCAAATTACCCAAACGGTATTGATCATCCGCGTCCCCTACAATGACGTTCGTAAATAGTACCGGGAAAATGACCGTGATGATCAATAATGTATAGGCCTGGTTGGCAAAGTCGAACATCGCCCAGCCGAAAATCTCTTTCTTCGGTGCCCTCGGCTGATCTTTCCTGTTTCTTGTATACATAGCTGGTCAGTTATTGAAAATTAGAGATATGAAAATTCAATGAGTCATCAAAATCTGAATTTGATAAACGTTTTACATTGAGCTGAATCACTTCCATCAATAAAACAGACCTGCATTTTTTATATCTTGTGCACATACAATGTAAAAGAGATTAAACCTGATTAATTATGCAAGATATTGTACTCATCCCCGGTGACGGCATCGGCCCCGAAATCACAAGTTCAGTGACAAAAATATTGAGAGTAGCAGGTGCAGAAATAAATTGGATTGAATGTAAGGCCGGGGAAGGTGCTTTTAAAGAGACTGGGACCCCCATACCCCAGGAAACCCTGGATTTAATTAATAAACACAGAATCGTCCTGAAAGGGCCATTGACAACTCCTGTCGGCTCAGGTTTTAAATCGGTTAATGTATCTCTGAGACAGGAATTTGATCTGTATAGTAATATCCGGCCGGCGAAATCTTTGCCCAATATCGATTCCCCTTATCGAAATGTGGATATAATCACCTTCAGGGAGAACACCCAGGGGCTTTATATCGGCAAAGAACAATGGATTGATCAAGATGAACATGCTGAAAGTATTGCGGTTGTTACCCGGAATGCGAGCAGAAGAATTATTAAGGCTGCATTTGAATATGCCAAATCACATGACCGTAAAAAAGTTACTTTAGTTCATAAAGCCAACATTCTCAAATTGACTACCGGACTTTTTCTCGAAGTAGGCAGAGAGGTTGCCAAAGAGTACCCGGAAATTGAATTTCAGGATCTTATTGTCGATAACATGGCCATGCAGATGGTTCTCAACCCTCAGCAGTTCGATATCATTGTCACAACTAACCTGTTTGGTGATATCCTGTCGGATCTTGCTTCCGGACTTGTTGGCGGACTTGGTGTGACCGGTGCTGCTAATATCGGTGATGATGCTGCCATGTTTGAAGCTGTTCACGGTTCGGCACCAGATATTGCAGGTAAAAGCCTTGCAAACCCAACTGCTCTCCTGTTCTCTGCCATGATGATGCTCGATTATCTGGACCAAAAAAATGTCATGTACCGAATACTTTCAGCACTCTACCGTGTGCTTCAGGATCAAAAATATGTCTGCACTCCTGACATTGGTGGCAGTGGAAATACAATCACATATACCGAAGCGATCTGTGCAGCTTTAAAATATTGACAAACCCGCTGATGGTTTTACCAATCAAAGCTCTTTAAACTGTACCATTTTTGATTCTGTATCAAGTATGGCGATCATCGCATCAGCTTCAAAACCATGAACAGACCCCGGGTTGATGGAGAGTGTTGGTCCCACATTTTCGAAGTTTGGTTCATGTGTGTGGCCGGTTACAACAACATCATAACTCCCACTTTTTGCAAGGCTGGATGTAATTTCCGGATAGGTTCCATGATACAAAGCAAATTTTAACCGATCGATTTGAGTCTCATAGAAATCTCCGTGAATGTTTGCCTTAATTTCATCAAATTTCTTTATGAGCAGGTATTTATCACCATCATTATTGCCGAATATACCGTGTAATTTTAACCCTTTAAAATACTGTATTGTAAATGGGCTGCAATAATCTCCGGCATGAAAAACAGTTTCGATTCCTTCCTGGCGAAAATATTCAACTGCTTTTTTAATATTGGGTACGTGATCGTGCGAATCCGATATTAATCCTATAAGCATAGCGAGCTTTTTTTAGTATTAAATCAACAAAACAAGTATTGAAAGAACAAATTTCTTCAATTGACCGATTGGTTTTCCGAAATATCAGGGCCAGGTATTCACGTTTTCATCAAATCTTTATTAACTTCAGATTTCAATTATTAAACTATAGATTTTATGTCAGTAACTAACGAAGATGTGAAATATGTCGCAAACCTGGCCCGGCTTCAGTTATCAGATGACGAAGCAGAACAGCTTAAAGGCGACATGAACCGTATTTTAGAGTATATGGAAACTCTTAATGAACTGGATACCAGTGGAGTTGAACCTCTTGAACATGTAACAGAACTCGGAGTTCGATTCCGTAAAGATGAGGCCAGGCCTCCCCTTTCCCACGACGATGCTCTAAAAAATGCACCTGATGCCGACTCCGACTACTTCCGTGTGCCACGAGTGATCGAATAGGTATGGCCAGAAAAAAAACCTTTCAGCCAAAAGTTGATTTCCTGGCGTCGATGTCTGAAAAAAAACAGCACATCCTCGCACTTATCATTCTGTTTATTCTGCCTGTCTTTCTGTTCTTTCCTACTGTTTTAGGTGATCAGCAATTCATGGGGCACGATACGATTCAATGGCGGGCAGGTGCTGAATCGATTTTTGAACATCGTGCCGAACATGATGGAGAAGAACCGCTTTGGGCTACGAATATGTTTGGCGGGATGCCTTCCTATGTCGTCAGTAATATCAAAACGGTTCCGCACCTTGACAACAAGGTTTTTGATCAGCTCAGGGTCATATGGCCGGCAATTCCATACTGGGTGCTGCTCGGTGGTGCCTATTTATTTTTCATTTTACAGGGCTTTCGGCCTTTAACCGCAGCACTCGGGTCGATTTTTATCAGTTTTACTACGTATATCCCAATCATTATTGGTGCCGGCCACAACATCAAATTTATTGCTTACTCCTTTATTCCCTGGATGTTCTGCGGCTATTGGCTTTTGACAAGGAGTGATAAACGATTATTGGGGTTCTTTCTGTTTGCAGTTGCATGCACATTAAATTTCCGTGCTGGCCATCCCCAGGTTACCTACTACTTTGTCTATATTTTTGCTGCACTTTTCATTTATGACGGATGGAAATATTACAAAGAAGAAAAAATTAAAGAGTGGGGAAAAATTACAGCACTCATAACCGGAAGTGTCGTTCTGGCGCTGTTAGGGACTGCTGAACAGTTTTGGCGTCTTATGGAGTTTTCCCCTCATAGTATTCGTGGCGGGTCGGCAATAGCAGAATCTGCCACATCGGGTGGGTTAAGCCTCGAATATGCTTTTACATGGTCACAGGGAATTCTTGAAACCTTTACACTCATCATCCCTAATTTATTTGGCGGCGATAGTGGCCTTGCCTACTGGGGTGATAAGCCGATCACCAGCGGGCCTCATTACTTCGGTGCTATCGCTTTTCTCCTTTTTTTAATCGGTATGTTCAGAAGCAAACGTCAAATTAAATATCTTTTTTTCGGGATCGGCACCCTTATTCTCACTTTTTCATGGGGATATCACTTCCCGCTCAATGAGATCTGGTTCAAAATTTTACCCGGTTTTGACAAATTCCGGACACCTGAGATGTGGCTGATGGCAACTGTTTTCAGCTATTCGATAATTTCAATCTTCGGAATTGAGGCTGTTTTTCAGTTAGCCGGAGAAGGAAAAGAGGGGCTAAAAAAACTATATGTACCTATGGGAGTGGCTGTCGGCACAGGTCTGATTTTCCTGATCGGCAGTAATTTTATCCTTCCTTTTGAAAATGAACGTGAGCACGAACAGATCAGCTATCAAATTGCCATGCAGTCCGATTTGTCGCCGGATAACCGGCAGGTTCAGCAGCGTGCATCCCAGATCATTGAAACACAGTTTAAACCTGAACGCCGGGATATAGCAAGAAGTGACACCATGCGTTACTTGTTGCTCATTGGTGTTGGCTGCCTGATGATTGCATTCTTTTTTCAACAAAAAATAGGTGGCGGTTATCTGATTCTCTCACTCATATTTTTAGGTGCAATCGATTTATTAATGGCTGGTAACCGATATATCAGTGAACATGCACTGGTTGACCGCAATCTGGAACTGACTCAGGTCATTGAAAGCCAGAGAAGTCCGGTTGATGAGTATCTTCGCGCCAACAAATATTCACCTCAAGGATATCCATACCGGGTGCTTCCGCTTGATGACAATCCGTTTAACAATGCCATTCCCAGTTATTTTTATCCCTCTATTGGCGGTTATACCGGTGCAAAACTGAGCCTGATTCAAGATGTGATTGATGAAGGGTTGTTCGTTGGCCCGAGAGGCATAAACATGGCCATGCTCGACATGCTGAACGTCAGATACATATCAGCTCAAAGGCAGCTTCCACTGGAAGATTACCAGCAAGTGTATAGTCAAAACGACTATTATGTCTATGAAAATATGAATGTCATGCCCAAAGCCTGGTTCGTTAATGACGTAATAACAACCGGTGCACCGCGCGAAGCGTTTGACCTTGTTTTGCCCGGCCAGGGATTTGATCCTGCTCACACTGCCATCGTTGAATCTTTTGATTCAATTGAAGCGGCTGAAGACCCCGGTGCTGAAATTCATATTCTGTCTTATACAGCCCGCAGAATGGAATTTGAACTGAGCAGAACTACACCCGGATTCATGGTATTAAGTGAAATTTACTATCCCCCCGGCTGGATTGCCAGGTTGAATGGTGAAGAAATCCCGATTTACAAAACCAACTACCTGTTAAGAGGATTTGAAATCCCGGCAGGTGACCACCATCTTGAACTTGAGTTTCACCCGCGCTCACATATCATGGGATCGCGTATCAGTTGGGCAGCAAACCTGATTCAATGGGGTATCGGCCTGTTCCTTTTCGCCGGTTGGATTAAACGGCGAAGGCCGGCAGAATCCGATGAAAGCTAAAGTACTCATTGCAACCTATTATTGGCCACCAAGTGGCGGGCCGGGCGTTCAGAGATACCTGAAATTTGCCAAATATCTGCCTGCGTTTGATATCGAACCCATCATTTTAACTGTAAAAAACCCGACTTACCCAATCCAGGATCCGACACTTAAAGAGGAAATTCCGGACAATCTCAAAATTTATAAAACCCGGACGATTGAACCGTTTGGCATTTATGCCGGGTTGAGTGGGGAAAAAGCAGAGTCGATCAAGCCGACAATTGAGCTTGAGGGCGAGACATTCCGTTCTTCAATCGGAAGCTGGATCAGAGCGAATGTATTTATTCCGGATGCCCGGGCGGGATGGTTAATTACTGCACGATTGAAAGCAGAAGATCTGGTCAGAGACTTTAACATCCAAACCGTAATTACTACAGGGCCACCTCATTCTGTGCATTTCATAGGAAAGCATCTCCGTCAGAAACAGAATATACGGTGGCTTGCTGATTTTCGGGACCCCTGGTCGCAGGTCTATTATAACCAGATATTGCCACGGACATCGATTGCCGAACAGGTTGATGAGAAGCTGGAGAAATCTATACTGTCCAAAGCAGATGAAGTGATCGTAGTCAGTAACTCACAGGCTGAAAGCTTCAGGAAAATCGTAGAGCGTGGTTACAGGGTTATTACGAACGGTTTCGATCCGGATGATTTTAAAGGGATTAATCCACCCGATAGAACATCGAAAGGTACACTCATTCGCCATATCGGCAATATCGGGGAAGCAGCGGTACCGGAAGCATTTCTCAGAGCCGTTAAATCGGTATCTGACACCATCAATCTTACTGTTGAATTTATCGGTGATAACCATCCGGGTTTACAGAAACTGATTCATAAATATAAGCTGCACAAGATCGTTTCTATCAAAGACTATTTGCCTCATAAAATTGCCATTCAAAAAATGTCTGACGCAAACATCCTTTTGTTATCCATTCCCGATGTTGAAGATATTCAGCACCACATCCCCGGCAAACTATTTGAATATATCGGAACGGGCCGCCCTATTTTGATGCTTGGCCCTGAAAATGGGGATAGTGCTAAAATTATTAAACAGGAAGATGCCGGGATTGCGTGCGGATTCAATGATTTTGAATCGATCAAAAAGGCCATTATAACTTTGTCAGAACACAAAGCTCATGGTATTTCTGCAGATCAAATGGTTTCTCATAAATACTCAAGAATTACATTAACCAAAAATCTTGCAGCTTTAATCGTAGAAAATTCAGATGAATAACATTCCGGGAAATGTCACACGATAGCAACCAATCACATCACAGACGATATAATCTGACCCTGCAGTTTATATCACAGAGTATTCAGCCGCCGGCCTCCATACTCGATCTTGGAAGCCGGAATCCATTTTCTGGTATTCTGGAAGAAAACGGGTTTTCAGTTCAAAATACCGATTTTGATCTCGACAAAAATCCCGAAAATTTGCAAAAATATAAAACTGAAATCGTCACAGCATTTGAAATATTCGAACATCTGTTAAATCCATTATCAGTACTTGAGCACTTACAGGCTGACAGGTTATTTGCATCGGTTCCGCTCGACTTATGGTTTGCTGCTGCATACAGAAATCCGGATGATCCCTGGGACAGTCATTTTCATGAATTTGAAGACTGGCAATTTGATTGGCTGCTTGAACATGCCGGGTGGAAGATCATTCGCCGGAAAAAATGGACCAACCCGGTGAAAAAAATTGGTATACGGCCTCTCTTCAGGCTTATCACACCCCGATGGTATATTGTTGAAGCGGTAAAGAATTCATAATTCCTTCAATCCGGATGAAGATATTGTAGCTTTATAAGCTTTCAGCAATTCCACTCCGGTTACATCCCAATTCCAGTGCTTCCTGACAGCTGCTTCCCCATTTCGTCCCATTATTTTTCTTTTTTCGGGATTCTTATATAATTCAAGAATTTTTTCTGCCAGATCATCCGGGGAACCGGCTTTATAAATCAAACCACATTTTGCTTGTTCAATCACAGCTTTTTGTGCCGGACAATCACTTGCAATAACCGGTTTTCCTGCAGCCATATACTGAAAAAGCTTGTTGGCATAAGTAGTATCATGATGAGGGTTTCGCAGTAACGGTGACAGACAAAGTTCCGAAGCATTGATATAAGCTGGTAACCGCTCAGGGTCTTGCCAGCCTTCAAATGATACTACATTATTCAAACCATTCTGATTTACATATTTATTGAGCTGTTCGTCCTGACTGCTGCTTCCAACAAACACCATTTGAAGCTCAGGTACTAAATCCCTGATTCGATTAACAGCCTTTAGTACTGATAAGGTACCGCGCCTCAGAGAGGTGTCTCCAATATAGAGCATGGTAAATTTTCCCTCTGTGAATTTACGGACTTCATTCGATTCAGCATGTGTATCAAATCGGTCAAACCTGACTACATTCGGGACTGCGGTAATTTTATCCAGGGGTATCCGATTACTGATATTAGCAGCAATTCTTGCTTCCTCTGTAACCAAAATCACATGATCTGCTTTTTCCATGAACTCTCTCTGTTTTTCTTTCCATTTTTTAAGGTTGATGAGCCAGTTGCCAGGCCACTGATTCACATGCTTGTAAAGTTTCATGATTTCAGGTCGGTTTTCATGTAAATCAAGAACTACCGGAAGCTGGTATTTTTGATTTGCTTGAAACACCGATTCAGCAATGACCATATCGTGTATGTGAAGCATGTCCGGTTTATACTCATTTATAAAATGATCTATCTTCGTTTTAACTATCCGGGTAAATACTGGAATTGTATATACAAGGGCTGACAATTTGTATAATAGAGGGCCTGCATAAACTCTGAAGATCTGAATTCCGTGATGCTCATCCCTTTCCGGTTTCCCTTCATAATCAATGTGAAACAGTACCACTTCATAACCATTTTCCATCAGGGTAATCGCTTCATTTTCCACTCTTGCATCAGGTGGAAACGACGTATCCATGATCATTCCGATTCGCATCTGTTCAGGCAGTAATTTTATTCATCGTCATTTATTGTCATACTGTTTCAGCTTGAATATATCATTTCAAAGTGGTTTTGTTTTCAATCAATCCGATTTGCTATTATAACGCTGAACCTGAACCAGACAACTGCCGTTGGGCATCATTGCAAAACAGAGTATGTATAATGCCCTCTATACCTACATTGGTATAGGGTTAGGCTTTATTACAACGATATTTTTATACCCTCATATTCTTGATCCTGATCAATACGGCCTCACACGGGTATTGATCTCTGCATCCATGATCGGGGCACAGTTTGCTCATCTCGGTATCCGTAATACTATTATCCGGTTTTTTCCTGTTTTTGAAAGATCCGGAAAGAAACAGCACAGCCTCTTGTTTCTTTCACTGATCATACCCCTTGCAGGATTTCTGGTTTTCAGTTTAATTTTTTGGTTATTCAGGGATTTTCTCATCGATTTCTACATCGACCGCTCCCCGCTATTTGTGGATTTTTATATATACATACTGCCGCTCACGCTATTTATTCTCTACTTTGAGGTACTGAATAGCTATCTTCGATCGCTAAGGGATTCCATTACCGGATCCATGATCTCGGAAATCGTCCTCAGGTCTGTTGTTATCCTGATCCTCGCAATCTATTTTTTTGGATTGATCTCATTCCAGGCTTTTATCCTGCTGTTTGCCCTTGCGTACGGTATTCAGCCCTTATTGCTGATAATCACACTGATCCGGCTTGATGAGTTCAGAATTACGCCACGATTTACAGTCTTGCGAAAAACCCTTGCACGGGGAATGGCCAGTTACGGACTATATACACTATTAGGGGGGCTGACTACCGTCGTTGTCTGGAATGTGGATATATTGATGCTGGGTTCACTCAGTGGGCTGGATCAAACTGCGATTTATGCAATTGCATTCTATATCGGCACGGTGATAACTGTGCCCCAGCGGGCCATTGAAAAAATAGCAACTCCACTGATCGCGGATTTCATCCATCAGCGAAACTGGAGTGAAGTTGAAAAAATTTATCGCAAAACCTCCCTCAACCAAACCATTGCAGGCACATTGATCTTGCTGCTTGTTTGGGTCAATACTGAACAACTTCTCAATCTTCTTCCGGATGTGTATGCTGATGGAAAATATGTGGTACTTTTTATCGGATTCGGCAAGCTCTTTGACATGGCAACAGGAATAAATGGCAGTATCATTGTCACTTCAAAATATTATCGGTTTGACCTGTTTACCAACCTGCTGCTGATTCTGTTTACAGTTTCCAGTAATCTCATTCTAATACCGGAATTCGGGATACAGGGTGCGGCAATTGCAACCATGCTCTCCATTTTTTTATACAACCTGATCAAATACATCTTCGTATGGAAAAAATTTTCCATGCAGCCGTTTTCATTGAGTTACCTGTGGCTGATACTATTTTCAGCAATCTCACTTCTCCTGATTTCAATACTGCCCAAACTTTCCATTATCCCAAACATCATGGCAACCACAGTCATAGTAGTACTATTTTTTATCTTTCCTGTCTGGTGGCTGAAACTCTCAGACGATTTCAATTTGCTGATCAGACAGATAATGAATAAAGTGATATAGAAGAATGAATCATAACCTTTTATGATAGTCTTAAATGAAAGCTTTATTAGTCAATGATACCGGCAGCAAACCTGAAATGATTTTAGGAACCGCTCCCACACCTTCACCCGGTGATTATGAGCTGCTTGTAAAAATTAAGGCAACAGCTTTAAACAGGGCAGATCTCTTACAAAAGTCCGGAAATTATCCACCACCAAAAGGATCCTCGCCGATTCTGGGACTTGAGATGGCCGGTATCGTTGAAGAAACTGGCCATGAGGTTACACGTTATGAAAAAGGTGACCAGGTTTTCGGATTGCTCCCGGGAGGCGGATATGCCGAATATGCGACCATCCATGAAAGGATGGCCATGCACATACCTGAAGGATTCAGCTTTGAAGAAGCCGCTGCAATTCCCGAAGTTTTTTTAACGGCTTTTCAGGCACTCAAGCTTCTTGGTAAAATAAAAAGAAATGAAAATGTTCTGATTCATGCCGGTGCCAGCGGGGTAGGCACGGCAGCCATTCAGCTTGCAAAGAAACTTTTTAATTGTACTGTCATAACCACTGCAAGTAAAAAGAAAAAATTGAAAGCTTGCCTCGAACTCGGTGCAGATATCGCTATCAATTACAAAAAAACTGATTTTAGTGAAGAGATCATTTCTCAACTTGGAGAAAACAGTATTGACCTCGTACTCGATTTTGTTGGGGCACCCTATTGGGAGCAGAATATAAATGTTATTGCAATGGATGGCCGGCTTATCTACCTCGCCATGCTGGGCGGCGCAAAAGTTAAGCAGCTCAATCTTGTTCCCGTACTTCGGAAAAGGTTAACCATCCAGGGCTCAACGCTGCGGAACCGGACAGATGAATACAAAATGAACCTGACGAGTGATTTCCATTCTTATGCCATGGAATTGGTTGAAAACCGGGATATACAACCGGTAATCCATGAAATATTCGACTGGAATCATGCCGAGCAGGCTCATAAAATGATGGAAAAAAACCGGAATATTGGCAAGGTTATTCTCACCGGGATGTAATCATACCGTTTAAAGTTTACAAACTTGGTAATTATAGGTGATTTAACCTGATTCAGGAATTAGCCTTATGTCCTGAATTTACTCCTTCCCTGAAATTTCGCTGATTCTTTTTAGCAAAATTAATGGCTGCTATCGACTAATTATTTCTCATTTAATTTGTAAAAGACGAGTGGGTTTGATTAATTATGCAAACGTTTGTACAACTTCTATAATGAGATTACATCCTGATGAAAAGTTTCCTTTCCGAAGACTTCCTGCTTCATTCCGATACTGCTAAAAGGCTTTTTTTTGATCATGCTGAAAAAATGCCGATCATCGATTATCACTCTCATCTTCCACCTTCCGAAATAGCAGAGGATAAACAGTTTCAAAACATCACTGACATTTGGTTAAAAGGGGATCATTATAAATGGCGGGCTATGCGAACCCTTGGTATAGATGAAAGATTCATCACCGGTGAAAGCAGCGACAGGGAAAAGTTTGACAAGTGGTCATATGCAATTCCATACACGGTTCGAAACCCGCTGTATCACTGGTCTCACATGGAATTGAAAAATTATTTTGGCATTATAAAACTCCTGAGGCCGGAAACGTCTGATGAAATCTACTCGGAATGCAATGAATACCTGAAACAGCCTGATTTTACTGCAAAACAACTGCTACAGAGAATGGATGTCAGAGTGGTATGCACCACGGACGACCCTGTTGATTCATTGTCAGACCATGAGCGAATTAAAAATCAGGAATTCGGTATAAAAGTTCTGCCGACTTTCCGGCCCGACAGTGTTTATTCATTTGACCACCCGGAATCCTATAACAGTTATATCGATAAGCTGGAAGAGGTAACGGATAACAAAATCAATTCTCTTGACAGCCTTCTTAATGCTCTTGAGAAAAGAATTGATTTTTTTCATCATCTTGGATGCCGCTTATCGGATCATGGCTTGAAGAGAATGACCAGTATCGGAAACGGTAATATTAATCCTGAAACAACTTTTAAATTAATAAGAAATGGTAGAACTCTGACTAATGAAGAAGCAGAGCGGTTACAATTTGAATTATTGATCCAACTGGGGAAACTTTACGACAGATACGGTTGGGTTCAGCAGTTTCATCTGGGCGCGATGCGTAACCCCAACTCCCGCATGTTTCATCAGTTTGGAGAAGCTGCCGGTTTTGACTCTATAGGTGATTATTCTCAGGGTGTTAACCTGGCAAATTTCCTGAATGAACTCGATAAAACGAATCAGCTGCCAAAAACGATTTTATACAATCTGAATCCATCAGATAACGCTTTAGTGGCAACCATGGCAGGGAATTTCAATGATGGTTCGGTAAAAGGGAAAGTTCAATTCGGAACTGCCTGGTGGTTTCTGGACCAAAAAGACGGTATGGAAGATCAAATGAATATCCTTTCAAATATGGGCTTATTAAGCTGTTTTGTAGGTATGCTGACAGATTCAAGAAGCTTTCTATCCTATCCACGACATGAATATTTCAGAAGAATTTTATGCAACCTGATTGGAAATGACATCGAAAACGGCGAACTACCAGGCGACATTGACTGGTTTGGAAAGATCGTCAAAGATATCTGTTACCACAATGCCAGGGAATATTTTGATTTCGAATAAAACTTAAATCCATACCAATAGATGAAAAAACTAAAATTAACCCTGATTTGTGTACCAGTTTTATTTCTGTTTTACGGTTGTGACAGAAATGGTGAGCAGGAAACAAAAACAATCATACTGGCTCACGCTATGCATTTGACACATCCGGTGTCTGTCGCAATGGAACATATGGCAGAGTTTGTTGAAGAGTATTCAGGCGGCAGGTTAAATATTGAAATTTATCCGACCGGGCAACTCGGCGGAGAAAGGGAACTGCTTGAGCTTGTTCAGATAGGTACGGTCGGAATGACAAAGGTCTCAGCCGGCTCACTTGAAAATATAGTTCCTGATATGCGAGTATTCAGCCTGCCATACCTGTTCCGCGATGAAGAACATATGGCCAATGTATTATGGGGAGAAGTTGGTGAAGAATTATTGGAAACAGGTACAAAATACAGGCTAAAAGGAATTGCGTATTATGATGCCGGAAGCCGGAGTTTTTATTCGGTTGACCGGCCAATATATACTCCGGATGATTTATTGGGCCTGAAAATCAGGGTAATGCCCAGTACTATGGCTACCATGCTCATCAGAACGTATGATGCATCCCCGACACCGCTTGCTTATGGTGAACTCTATACAGCCTTCCAGGGCGGGATCGTAGATGCAGCGGAAAACAACCCTCCAAGTTTTTATACTTCCCGCCACTATGAAGTTTGTAATTACTATATCCTTAACGAGCACACAACGATCCCTGACGTCCTTGTACTGGGAACCCATGTATGGAATAACCTGACTGAGCAGGAACAGGATTGGCTTCAGCGTGCTGTGGATGATTCAGTTGACTTGCAGCGCATTCTCTGGCAGGAATCCGTGGAAGAATCATACAGAGTAGTACAGGAAGCCGGTGTAGAAATCATCATACCGGATATTGAACCTTTCAGGGAACAATCCCGCCCGCTATATGAAAGGTTTCGTGATAATAACCCGGATTTATACCGCTGGGTTGAACGAATTCAACAGGTAGAATAATCGTAGGTTAACAGGTACGGTGACATTTTACTCCAATTGAAATCCAAAGGCTGTCAATACCAGCATTGACACATCATCCGGGTTAACCGGGCGGCTTACAAAATAAAGATCATGTAAATCGCCATCAGTTACAGGATCAATATTGATTGAAAGAACGTACGAGATAAATCCTTCACCCGGCTGGATGGATGATACATCCAGGATTCCCTCTCCGATCAGGTTTCCTTCTGCAGATCCGAGTCTTAATTCAAACTGATATCCCGAAGAGAGTTCCTGCTGAGATCCGCCATTAATGGTAATTGACCCAACTCCTGTAAGATCGATACCATTTATACTAAATGAACCGTTTTCTTCTGGGACCATCAGCAGTGGATTCCCTCCGAACTCCATTTGGTTGTAATTAACCAAATTCCGGGTTGATGGAACACCCATCACATTGCTTCTCAGTGAGACGGATCGGTGTCCTGTAAGCGGTCGTATGTTTTCACCCCCTTCATCGGTATAACTTGCTGAGATGACGAGTAATCCATTCTGCATCCATTCACCGCCAAGAGTCGGTTCAAGGGTTCCGGTTTGCGGCAGTGATTCCATCGATTCATCTTCATCAATGAGTGATTCAATCCAGCTTACAATTCTTCCGGCATCTTCCTGTGATAATGTGGGGTGAGCCGGCATGGCTGCAGCTCCCCAAACACCGGCACTTCCCTGTATGATCCGGTCGGCAAGCATTTCACTCGCATCTTCATCCTGGTATCGCTCCGCCATTTCTGTGTAAGACGGCCCGATAGAACTACTGGCAACTCCATGGCATGCACGACAACCCAATGTTGCAACAAGATTTTGGCCAAGAATCACATCCGTCACAATCAGGTGGCCTTCTGTTGATTCACTATCATCCGTATCGTCACTTGCTTCAATGTAATCCGCAGAAACAAAAAGATTTTCAGGTATAATTGTATCTGATAAACCATCAGGCCCCTCATTTCTGACTCTGAGATTATATTCAACCGGATGGCCAGGAAAGTAAAATGTTTGGTTTCCTATGATATCGACAAATACTTCAGGCGCCGTATTCCCTGCATAGACAGATAACGGTTCACTTCTGTCCGTCAATTGTTCTGGATCCCTGACTTCTACAGCAACATCATAATCACCAATCTCATCAAATGTGTGAGTCAGGTGAGGTTCATCCGTTTGAATGGTTTCACCCGTACTGATTTCCCAGTGGTAGGTTAGCGGATCATTTTCAGGATCATCAGCATCCACTTCAAAGCGAACCTGTAAAGGAAGTAAGCCGGATGTCCGGTCAGCACGAATGTTATGTACAACCGGTGCCCTGTTACCCGGGTTAAAATCAATCCTGGACAATCCGGCATCCGGATTTTGTGAAAACCACCCTTTTCCGTATTCAAGCAGATAAAGTTGCCCATCTGGCCCCAATTCCATATCGATGATGGAAGCAAAAGTTGTCTCATCCATAAACGGTTCCATTTTATCGAAGTCACCGTTATCGTCAAAAGTCACCACCCGGATCCAGTCACGGATCCATTCATATATGAAGAATTTACCATCGTAATATTCAGGGAGACGAGTATCTTCCGGATAAAGATCAGAGTAATAGACCGGCCCGGCCATCGCATTACGTCCACCCGTTCCTACCAATGGAAACTCTTCGGATTCTGTATACGGATACCAAATAAATGCCGGCTGAGCAGGCGGCAGCTCTTCAAGGCCGGTATTATGGGGCGACCGGTTTAACGGCCGTTCGGGATCAAAGACCATGCCCGGGGTACCGGTTGCATAATCGTATTCATTGTATGGGAAATTATCACCAACAAAGAATGGCCAGCCGTAATTACCGGCTTCCCTCGTCTGATTGATTTCATCATAACCCAGTGACCCTCTCACTCCGATACTGTCTGCCCTGGCATCCGGGCCAACATCACCCCAATAGAGATAATTGGTTTTCGGATCGATTGTTATCCTGTAAGGATTTCTTGTACCCAGCACATAGATTTCCGGCCGTGTTTTATCCATTCCCTCAGGAAAAAGATTCCCTTCAGGTATATCATAACTGCCATCATCATTCACCTTGATTCGAAGAATTTTACCACGAAGATCGTTGGTATTACCGGAAGTCCGCCGTGCATCATACTGTTCAAATCCGGGACGTTCATCAAGCGGAGCATACCCATCAAGCTGATAAGGCTGATTCGGCTGGTTAAAAGGGGTTGCGTTATCACCTGTTGAGGCATACAATAACCCGTCACTGTCAAATGCGAGTGAGCCCCCTGTATGGCAGCAGATATCACGATCTGAATGAAATTCCAGAATCATGGTTTCCGACTGCATATCAATCTGGTCATCATTAAATACAAACCGGGATAACCGGTTTACCGAGGTGTCAGCCGGAGTATAAAAAATGAAAACAAATCGATTGTCTTCAAATTCCGGATCAATGGTTATTCCGATAACCCCTTCTTCTGCATTTACATTCGGCACATCCGTCTCAAAATAAACATCAAGAAAACCGGCTTGTGAGAGTTCACCCGAATCATTTTTATAAAGTAAAATTTCACCCCTCCGCTGTGCTATCAATACATCCAGATTGGGAAGGATTGCCATTTCTGTAGGCTCATAAAGTTCACCGGTCACCAGCATCGTTTTTGTGAAGCGGTTTTCTTCAGGCACACGGTGCGTTTTTGCACGTGAAAAATCGAGCCTGTTATCTCCAATTGCATATTTGATACCTTCCAGCAGGTGTCTCAGGAATAATTCTTCTTCATAAGATTCACTGGTATGTCCGCCACCTGTATAAAATGCCCGTCCGCCGTCATATTCGTGGTACCAGGCGATCGGATGATACCCCATTTCAACACCACCTTCGTAACTGGATTCATCCAGAGTCATCAATACATTTACATTCTCATTGAAATTCTGATAGCTGTACCATTCATCTGTGCGAACCCATTGTTCGGGTAAAAATTCGGTTGATGGATGTGAATGATCCACCACTTCTATGATTCCCTCCTGCACATTCGGGTGCGGATCATTGATTCCCGGATGATCCAGGAAATAACCGCCAACCAGGCGGCCGTACCATCCCCAGTGATATTCCGTATCTGCAGCAGCATGTATCCCGACATAACCACCGCCGGCTTGTATAAAGCGCTCAAAATCGGCCTCCTGGTAATGGTTAAGCACATCTCCGGTTGTACTTAAAAAGATCACTGCCGCATAATTCTGCAGGTTCTCTTCTGCAATAAGTTCTGCATTACTGGTTGTATCCACGGCAAACCCGTTTTCAGCACCAAGCCTTTTAATTGCTTCAACACCAGCAGGAATAGATGTGTGATAAAACCCTGATGTTTTTGTAAATACCAGCACCTGCGGATCTCCTTGCTTACAGGAGGAAAAAAGGAATAACATACCCGCTAATGCTATTACGTAACCGGAAAATGTAAATATTTTTAACGACTTCATTATCAGATTTATTCATTTTTAAAAACCTTTATTAATAAGGTTTTTTCATATGAGATCAAAATCTATTCCGGCCGACCTACTGATTTTACCCTGAGTTCGATATAGAATCCTTGATCATTGCAAGGAAAGAAATCCTCTCCTCCGAAAAGAGGAGATCAAGGGGGGTTAAAACAAGTAGATAGCCGCCATACCCAATAACCCGATCATAATCAGATAATAAAAAGTCGGAATAATGGTGAGTCTGAGTACATCTCCTTCCCTGTCGAGCAGGCCGACTGTTGCAGATGCTGCCACAACGTTATGGATCGCCACCATATTACCAGCAGCTGCTCCCACTGCGCCAAGAGCAACGAGCAAGGATGAAGGCATTGACAAATTACCGGCTACCCCAAACTGAAATAAACTGAACATGAGATTACTTACTGTATTGCTTCCGGCAATGAATGCTCCAAGCCCCCCAATAGATGCAGCAAAAAACGGGTAAACCTGGCCTACGTTTGCAGCGACCCACTCAGCCATAAGTATTGGCATACTCTCAAGGCCAATATCATTGATCCCGGAATTGATATAGATGCGTACCATAGGAATGGTAAATACAAGTACAAATCCTGCTCCAAGCAGCATTTTGGAGCTGTCATATAATGAAGACTTAATTTCCGAAACATTCATCCTGTGCAGAAAGATTGTTGCTAACCCTGCAATCAGCAACATGGTGCCGGGCAGATAAAGCGGGGTGCTTGAAGCCGATATAGTAGTGCCGAGTATCTCCGGCCACGAGATCTGAACATTCAGGAATGCTTCTCTGACCGGGAGCTGGTTCAACCGGCTGATCACCAATATGACAGGCAAGATCAGATAGGGAGTCCATGCTCGTAATAACGACATTTCAGATTTTTTGATATCATTATCATTGTTTATTGATATCAACCCCATCCAGTGCGAAGGCCATTTATCCTGAGAATCAAACTCCCAGGTATCTTCTGGTATAAGAAATCCTTTCTTCGCGATATATGTGACGACTGGCAGGCCAGCCAATGCACCAATAATCGATGGGAATTCAGGCCCGAGAAAAACACCTGTTAATGTATAGGGTATTGTAAATGACAAGCCACCCACCAGTGCGAACGGAATGATTGAAAAGCCCTCTTTCCATGAACGATTTGCACCAAAAAAGCGGGTCATCATGATGACCATTAGTGCCGGTATAAAAGTTCCTGCAACAGCATGAAACATGGCTGCCTGTGCTGTTACTTCCAGCAGATAATCAAGCATTGTTATATTTGATGCAGCCAGCTCTGCACTGAATTCTGCACTTTCCAGGCCGCCCTGAACACCTATCAGAATCGGAGTCCCGACTGCTCCAAATGTTACGGGAGTACTCTGAACCATCAAGCCCAGCATAACAGCAGCCAGGGCGGGAAACCCGAGTGCCAGGAGCAAGGGCGCTACGATCGCTGCTGGTGTGCCAAATCCTGCGGCACCTTCGAGAAAACATCCAAACAGCCAGGCTATAATCACCACTTGTACCCGCCTGTCTGAACTGATATCGGCAAAACTGCTTCGGATTAAACCGATTCCCCCGGAATACTTCAGTAAATTGAGCAGTAATATGGCACCAAAAATAATATAGAGGATATCTGCCGTAATAAAGAGTCCCTGGATACTTGACGCGATGATATTCAGCAGTGAAAACTCCCAGACCCAATGTGAAATAATAATCGTTACGAGCAAAACTACAGGCATAGCTATTTTTGCCGATATTCTGAAAAGCACCAGCAGTATACCGGCAAGCAGTATCGGGAAGAAAGATAGAAATGCAAGTCCGGTCAGACTCATATTCAGTTTACATTAAAATGATCGGAAGTATATTGCGGCCTAATCGTTTTTACATCGATTAATGAAAGTTTTTTTTGTAACTCTTCAAACATACGTTCATCCCGGTAAATACCAACAATTGCTCCACCTGAACCGGCAAATTTGGCACTTGCACCGGCTTTCCTTGCCGTCTCTACCATCTCTGTCTGCCACCCGGGAAGACGGGAGATACTCTGCCGAAGATCAAAATTCTCATCAATTAATGCGCTTAGCCAATCTTTGTCACCCGATTCAATTGCACTTTTTCCCTCAGCAGCAATCTCCGCAAAACGTTTCATTGCATTGACAACCTCCGGCTCACCCCTCAAAAAACGGCCCCGTATATCATTGTGAAAAATTTCCGTCGGCTCACTTAGCCCGTCATGATATGCTACATAAACCGGTGGCATTAACTCTTCATCCATCTTTTCATATTCATAACAGGTATAACCGTCAATTATCTGTTCGCATGATTTGTCAAAGTTCATATAGACAATACCTTCATAGATCTGAATGACCCTGTCCTGTAATCCCCCTGTGATTCCAAGTTCATCCCTTTCAACTGAGAGAACGAACGATGGCTGCACTTCCATCGGAATTTCAATCTCATAAAATTCCATCAGGCTCCTGAGTGTCGCAACAATGATCGAACTCGACCCGGCAAGACCAACCTGTCTTGGTATATCAGAATTATACCTGATCGAAAAATTCTGTTTGTGGAGCTTTATATCCCTCTCCTGACAATATTCAACAAAGCGTTTGATTGTGGCTTTCACCAACCGGATGCCGCCGTAATAACCGTGCATTCTGACATCATTTGCCAAATCCTGAACAGACCTGAATTTTGCTCTGTCCTGTTCAGCCAGCACAATTTCAGTACTATTCCACTCATAGAGTACTACTTCGGCAGCAAAATTTCTGACGATAAAGGAGATCGTTTTGCCATTATAGCCGTCTGACGGATTACCAAGGAACCCGGCCCGGGCGTATGCTTTTTTACGAATGATCAGCATGAAGCAATTCGTTTAAATAAGTTTTCAGTTCAGGGCCGAATTTTTCATCCGCAAGGGCAAACTCTGTGAATGCCCGAAAATAAGATCCAAAATTCCCGATATCGTATCGTTTTTCATCCCTGCCCAGACGTATTCCATATACCTTCCCCCCATCCTGCATCATCAACCGGATCGCATCGGTGAGCTGAATCTCATCACCTGTACCAGGATCTGTTCTCTTTAGTGCTTCAAATATTTTGGGTGACAATACATACCTCGCAGCTACTGCAAGGTTACTCGGAGATTCATCAACCGGCGGTTTTTCAATCAGGTCTTCGACTTCGAATTCTTCACCGTGACTTTTTGGTTTGGCAATTCCATATTGATATACATCTTCTTCAGGTACTTCTTCAAACGCAATTACTGCATCTGCACTGTTGTTGTGGAAACACTCTGTCATCCGTTTCACGATACGGCTTTTGGCATGCATTCCGATTATGGAATCGCCAAGTGCTACGATAAACGGCTGGTTTCCAACAAAAGATTCCGCAGTCATGACGGCATGCCCAAGTCCAAGAAGCTGTCTTTGGCGTGTGTAAAAATATTGCAAAGGTGCACGCTCAAAGGATAAGGCTTCTAACAACTCTTCCTTTCCGCTTTCCCTCAGAGATTGTGTGAGTTCTATATTCAGATCAAAATGGTTTTCTATGGATGCTTTGCCAGGCCCGGTAATAAAAAGCAATCGATCAACACCCACCCGGTTCAGTTCTTCGACAACATACTGAACGACCGGTTTTCGCCCGACCGGGAGCATCTCTTTGGGTTGTGATTTGGTTGAAGGTAATAATCGTGTTCCCATTCCAGCTACCGGTACAACAGCTAAATTAATCTCACTCACAAGGTTAGTTTTTTTGATTTCAAATTTTCAACAAGTTAAATGAATTCAGGAACAAATTTAAACTTGATGCCGCAAACATATCCTTTATACTGGCATCATTACTGATGTTTTTATTTGGGCTGGCGTGACCAAAAAAGATGTTTTAAATACGTATCTTCCTGATTAACTTAAGTTTACGTATCAAATTGGAATGTCCGGTCTTTCTGCCCCCCCGTCCCCTCCCTATGTCGGTCCGAAGTTTCGGACCACCCATATGGAGGGGTGCTTAGTAAAACATATATTGTTTACTTAAGATATTTAGGATTTGCAAAATCGGATATGACTATTTGGGCTCCTCCATTACTTTGAAATCCTGCCTGTCA
>SL_3KL_010_SEDDRAFT_10000176_pt1 | contig 46159 bp, 35 predicted proteins | sample SodLakKL_010_SED_2_FD_10381 | JGI IMG/M metagenome (IMG submission 10381)
GTGCGGCCGTCTTCATCCTGACGGGCATACAAATACAGCCCCTGATGTACGATAAAGGAAGTATTGGAAAAAACCTGTTCGTAGGAAAGATGTATGCCGGGCTTAAGCAGGGAAAGTTTTCCCGATGGCTTCCGATCCTTTCGATTCAACACCTCTTTGTCGGACAACCCCCAGAACACATCGGCCCCAACACCTATGGCCGTTTTCACCGAAAGCCGCCTTCTGAGGGTTTGGCTCAGGGAAAACTCCAGGTATTTGGATCCTCCGGGAGGATAAAGCTCAGAATAACCCCCGGAAAGATAAAACGACAGGGAATATTTATCGGGTTTCTCAAAATTGGTTTCTCTTTCGGGAAGGGATGGTTCGGGTTGCAGTTTATAAACGAAGGCAACCCTTGCCGAGGGGATGTTAAGCCCCTTGTTTGGGGTCCTGGTTCTGCCGTTGCTGAAATGGGTCATGCTGATTCCCCCCTTCAGGGAGAAGCTTTCGGAAACGGCAACCCCTGCCTTCAGGGCGGTGTTCATGGCAATATTGATGGGTGTGCTGATGGCCATGTTTTCTTCATTTTCCTGCTCACGGTACCAGTTATCCAGATACCCGATACCGGCACCATACCTAAAAATAAGGTCCACCGACCTGCCCTGGTGCAGGGTAATGGAAATATGCGGCCAAACAGAAAAAGCCCTGCCTAAAACCTCCGGGTAATTCAGATCGGCAAACATAAAAGTAAAACCCAGATCGGGGAAATTATACCAATGGTGCCAGGACTTGCTGCCGTCAGTGCTGCCGGAAATGCTGCCCTGGAAAAACGGAAAAAAACCTGTATACAGGTTGTCAAGGTCAGGATCATGTGGCCAGACAAATCCAAAGTGGGCGGCGGCTTCTGCTTTATAAAAGAAGCTGTTGCCGGGATTGTTGGCAGAGGTTTTGGGTGCATCCCAAAACATGTAAAAGCAAAAAATAATAAGCCATCCAAACCTCCACTTTCCGGTCATGCATTCAGGATTTGGTTTTTAAACGACAAATATATCTTTTTCGGCCAACAACCCCAATGCAAATTTGTTGCTACCTTTGCACAAAACCTTGATTTTTATGGATCGAAGAATTACCGCCTTCCGGCAGCTTTTGGATATTATGGACGATTTGCGGGACAATTGTCCCTGGGATAAAAAACAAACCCTGGAGTCCTTGCGTCACCTTACCATTGAAGAGACTTATGAATTGGCTGACGCCATTTTGGATAATGATCTGGATGAAGTAAAAAAGGAACTGGGCGACCTGATGCTGCATATTGTTTTTTATGCAAAGATTGGTCAGGAACAGAGAGCCTTCGATATCGCAGATGTGCTGGAAGGGATCAACCAGAAGCTCATCAACCGCCATCCGCATATTTACGGTGATGTAAAGGTNAAAAATGATGAAGAGGTAAAGGAAAACTGGGAAAAGATAAAAATGAAGGAGGGACGGAAAAAGGTTTTATCTGGCGTTCCCCGATCGCTCCCGGCCATGATTAAAGCTTACCGTATTCAGGATAAAGTTAAAGGGGTTGGTTTTGACTGGGAGAAACCCAACCAGGTTTGGGACAAGGTAAGTGAAGAACTGAGGGAGCTGCGCGTGGAGGTGGAATCGGGTGCCGACCCAAAAAAGATTGAGCAGGAATTTGGGGACTTGTTGTTTGCCTTGATCAACTATGCCCGTTTTATCAATGTGAACCCCGAAAGTGCCCTGGAGCGCACCAACAAAAAGTTTGTAAAAAGATTTGAATACCTGGAAGCCCACGCCAGGGAATCCGGCAAAGACCTCAGAAAAATGTCCCTGAAAGAAATGGATGTATTCTGGGATGAAGCCAAAAAGCTCGAATAACTCTCTGCCCTTTCGTTAATTTTATTCGGTATCTTCTTTTTTTTTTAAAAAGGAGAATTGGATTATTTTTGTACAAAAATTTCACTCCATGATAGAAGTAATTGGCCTGAATAAAGAATTTGATCTTTCCAAAAAGCAAATGGCAGAGGCCGGGGTAACCACAAAAAAGCTGAAAGTTCTTGATAATGTGAACTTTCATTGTCAGCCCGGCCGTATATTCAGTTTGCTTGGCCCAAACGGTGCCGGAAAGACCACCACCCTCCGCATTATTGCCACCATTCTTTCGCCCACTTCTGGTGCCGTGAAGGTTTGCGGGATGGATACTACAAAAAACGGTGCAAAAACCCGTGCGAAGATCGGGTTTCTTACCGGTACCACCGGGCTTTACGAGCGCCTAACCCCTGATGAGGTGATACGGTATTATGCCAGGCTGAACGGCATTGAAAAACCCGAACTGGAAAAAAGAAAGGATAGGCTTTACACCCTTCTGGACATGCACGATTTTGCCAAAAAGCGTATAGGCAAACTTTCCACCGGGATGAAGCAAAAAGTGAGCATTGTGCGTACCATGATACATGATCCGGAAGTAGTAGTGTTTGATGAGCCTACGGCCGGTTTGGATGTCATTACCGCCAAAAACATCATTGAACTCATTCGGGATTGCCGGGAAAGCAACAAAACGGTTATTTTTTCTTCACATATCATGAGCGAAGTGGATATGCTTTGCGATGACCTGGCCATTATCCATAAAGGGAAAATCATGTTTAACGATACCATGGATAATTTCCGCAAAAACATGCAGACCGACACCTTAACAGAAGAGTTTATCAGGGTAGTAAATGAAAGTTAGAAAAAAGCAAAGAAATGAAAAACATCGTCAACATAGCCTCCAAAGAATTTCTGGACACCTTGCGCGACCGCCGCACCCTGATCATGATGATCGTGGTGCCCATTTTGGTTTTTCCTTTGATCTTTACTTTGGTTACCCGCCTGCAAACTTCCATCCTGGAAAAGGAGCAGGAGAGACCGCTCCTTACCGGGGTAATAAACCATGACCCGGGCAACAAGCTGATTGTTTTTCTTGAGAAGCGGCAGGACGTAAGCCTTATAGCCGTTGAAGACAGCGGGGAACTTGAGCGCCTGGTCCGCAGAGACAGCCTGCAGGTGGGCCTTGTGATTGAACAAGACTTCAGCCGGAACCTGGAAGCCATGAAAAGTGCAGGCGTAAAGGTTTATTTTTCCGCCACCAAGCTCACGGTAAAAGACCGTATTGACCGTATACTGGATGTTTTTTCTGATCAAATGTTAAAAGAGCGCATTCTGGCAAAAGACCTTGAAGAATCATTTATCCATCCGGTGAATATAGAATCGGTTAATGTGGCTACCCCGCAGGAAGTTTTGGGTAAACTGGCCGGAGGGTTTCTGCCTTACCTTTTCGTGATCTTTTGTTTTATGGGGGCCATGTATCCGGCCATTGATCTTTTTACCGGGGAAAAAGAAAGAAAAACCCTGGAAACATTGCTTACCACCCCGGTTTCCCGCTTTGAGATTCTGGTTGGAAAAATGGTGGTGATCGTTACTACCGGAATTGTTTCAGCAATGCTTGCGATTTTTGGACTATTCATTGCTTTTCAGTTTATCGCCGGAATGCCCGAAATAATCACCTCGGTAGTGGCCGGCATGCTTACCCTGACTTTTGTAATGCTGATGTTGGTTATGTTGTTGCCATTGACCATCTTTTTTGCCGGAGTGATGATCCCGTTGACCATCTATGCCAAAACCTTTAAGGAAGCACAGAGCATCCTTACTCCATTGACTTTCCTGGTGATCATTCCCGCTATTTTCGGATTGATTCCCGGAGTGGAACTGACGGTAGCTACCGCCCTGATCCCCATAGTAAACATCAGCCTGGCCACCAAGGAAATTGTGGCCGGAACCATAGAAATGCCCCTGTTGCTCATTACCATTTTTTCTCTGGTTGTATATGCCACCTTGTCGGTGCTCTTTTGTGTGAAATGGTTTGGTAAAGAAACCAATATACTCAGGTAGATATTTGGCAGATGTCAGCGACTGTGTTTTCCTGAAAAATTTTTAATTCAGGGTTTTTGATTATTTTAGCGATCAATATTCTTAAGGGATCGCTATGACTTCGTAATTCGATGGAAACAGTGGTTCCCTTATTCAGTCAAACTTAACCCATCACACTTATGAAACAAGTTGTTACCCTTTTGTTTTTTTTGCTTTGTCCGTTCTGGCTTATGGCATCAAAAAACCAGACCATTGAGCTGGAAGGGGCGGTTTCCGGTACCTGGAATTACGATACGGTATATGTAACCGGGGATATTTTTCTGGGTCCGGGCCATCAGCTACTGATTGAAGCCAGTGTTTATGTGGAGTTTCAGGGGTTTTATGGCTTTTACGTTGAGGGGGAGTCCCTTCAGGCAAATGGCACCCCGGAAAACCCAATAACCTTCAGCGTTAATGATACCATCGGCTTGCACAATATTTTTGAGCCGGATGGTGCCTGGAAGGGAATTTTTGTATTTGGGCAGCAGGATAATAACGATCCGGAAGGACCAGTTGTAAGTCTGCAAAACTGCCATATAGAATTTGCCAAGGCCCCCCTTTCCGAGCCCCTGCATCATGGAGGGGGACTGTATATCTCCGGAGAGGGTTCTTATGAAATTGAAGGCAACACTTTTTTTAGAAACTACGCCTACCTTAACGGAGGGGGGGCCTACTTTACGGAAGCCCAACCCCTGTTTTTCAACAACCACTTCCTTGAAAATTTTGCCGGTCATCCTCCCACAGAGGAAGAAACTTATGGTTACGGGGGAGGTTTATACGGCATGCATGGCAGGGGAGAGATCCGCGAAAACATTTTTTTCGGGAACTGGGCATCTGGAATGGGCGGTGGACTCAGCCTGGACAGCTGCAACACCCACATTGTAAAAAACATTTTTGAAAACAATGAGGCACCGCTGGGTGGTGGTCTGGGGGTGTTGCGCTCGGAGTTTATTTTTCCCAACAGCATTTCGGGTAACCTTTTTGTGGATAACTATGCCTTATTTTTTGGAGGAGGCATAGCCTTGCTGACTTTCAAAGGTGATTTGTTCAACAACACCATTGTAAATAACCATGCAGGATATGGAGGAGGGCTTTATTGCAATGCGGGGGCGATGCCAAACATCCATAGCAGCATTTTCTGGGGAAATACTGCAGGATCCTCTCCCGGCGACTCACAGGTTTTTATATGGGATACCACTTCCGACCCGCAATTTTCCTATTCAGTAATTGAGTTTGGTCTTGATGGGATAGGAGGGGCCGGTTTTGATGGAGAACTTGTTGAGTGTATTGAAGAGGATCCGCTTTTTGTCAACCAGGGAGATCACCCTTTTCAGCTGCAGGAAAATTCACCGGCTATTGTTGCAGGCAACCCGGCTTCCGGAGAGTTTTTGCTTCCCGAAACTGACCTTGCAGGAAACCCGAGGTTTCAAAACTACCGCATAGATATCGGGGCCTATGAATACCAGGGAACGGTTGAGTATTTTGCCAACCTGACTTTTGTGGTCCTTGACGAACAAAACGATACCCTACAAGATGCCATTATCACCCTGAACGGAACCGAATACGATCCGGGAGTTTATGTTTTTGAAGACCTGGCAGCCGGCCATTATGATTATAAAGTAAATAAGGAAGGATATCATGAAGTTACCGGTGAGCTCATGCTGGTGGAGGATGTTGACCTTGAAGTAACGCTTCAGGAAGCGGCCGAAACCTATACCGTCACCTTTAATGTGGAGAACGAACAGGGCGATATTCTTACGGACGCCCGAATCACTTTTGATGGCAACGAGCACGAAGCCGGGGTATATGTTTTCGAAAATATTGATCCCGGGAACTACGATTATCGGGTCAGCAAAGAAGGATACGATGACGCCAGTGGTGAAGTTGTTGTGGAAAATGAAGACGTGGTGGTAGGGGTTGTTCTTTTTGATCCTGTTTCTGTTAACGGGGTTTCATCATTTGCCCTAAACATTTATCCCAATCCCGCCGGCAATAGACTTTATGTGGATTCCAAAGGAGCTATGATAAGGGAAATAAGGATTGTCGACATGGGCGGTCAGGTGGTTTATCAATCCACCTTTGAAGCAAATACATGCCGGGTTGATGTATCGGGTTTTGAAAACGGATATTATCTTCTACAGGTTAAGACTTCTGAAGAGTCAATAACCCGCAGGGTATTGATTCTTCCTTAAGACTTTGGGGTTTCGCTCAGGTACATTTCGAAGTCATAAAAAAAGGTATTTGCCCTTTTGCCGAGTTTGTCGTCCAGAAAAAATGCCGCCTGCACCATAGAGGTATTTCTGATTTTCCGGATCAGCGCATCAGGGTCAAGGTGTCCTCCGGGGTTTTTAAGCAGCAGTATAAAATCCAGGTTTTTGGGTTCTGCAAAAAGCCTTCCGTTTTGCCCTTTGTTGGAAATGAGATAGTAAGCCAGTCTTAGCTGAGGTTTTGCGTAATGATAAACCGAAAAAAGATCTTTCTGCTCCAGGTTGTGTGGGGTGTAGGAAAAATCAGGCAGTCGTTTCAGGTCGGTTTCCAAAGATTGGTTCAGGTTCCAGCAAAAGCGATAGTCTTTTTGGGGACAAAAAACCCCCATCACCCTGAAGGGTGACTCGTATTCCAGTTTAAGATAGTGTTTTTTTACCATGGGCCTGACCAGGAAATTCCGTTTTTTTGCGTGTAAAAACCAGGGGGTCTTTTCATGCAAAAGTAAATGAACCAAAAGAAATAAAAAAGGGAAGAGAAAAAATCAGGTTTCGGACCCTGTTTCATTCAGGCTTACCCATGCCTGCCGGGCAGCATTTTGTTCGGCTTTTTTTATAGAAAAATCTTTACCCTCACCAACCAGCTTATCCTCGAGCATCAGGTTTACCTGGTAGATTTTATTATTTTTCCCGTTTTCAATTTCATCGGTAAGGACAAACTCCAGGGTTTTCTTTTCTTTTTGTGCCCATTCGATCATTTTGCTTTTAAAGTTGATCTCTTTGCTCATGAGCTCATCCACATCCAGATGACATTGAATGATCTGTGTCACAATTACTTTTTGGGTAAACCGGTAACCTTTATCAAGATATAAAGCGCCGACAAAAGCTTCGAAGGCATCTCCCAGAACAGAAGATCCCCGGATGTGGTTTTCTTTTCCTGTTTGAATGAGTTTGTCCAGTCCAAGCTTTCGTGAAAGCATATTGAGGTTGGAGCGGCTTACAATGCGTGAGCGCATTTCGGTAAGAAATCCTTCGTCTTTAAAAGGGAATTTTTTAAAAAGGAAATCAGCCACCACCGATCCAAGCACGGCATCACCGAGGTATTCAAGTCTTTCGTTGTTGTACCTGAACCCGTTGTTGGCTGGGCCGGGGAGAGATTTGTGGCGGAACGCCAGCTTATACACGGCAACGTTGCCCGGGTAATAGCCAAAAATATTTTTTATTGCCTCTTCAAGGCTTTTATCGGTGGCCTTATTTCTGGCAAAAAAAGATGAAAACAAGCGCAAAATATAATTATTGTGTAAACTTTTTGAAAGCAACACAGGCATTATGCCCACCAAATCCGAAAGTATTGCTCAATGCCAGGTTCACTTTACGCTCCTTTGCTTTGTGGAAGGTGAAGTCCAGCTTATTGTCAATTTCCGGATCATCGGTAAAATGATTGATGGTAGGGGGCACAATATCGTTTTGCACGGCCAGCAGGGCCGCAATGGCCTCGGCCGCTCCGGCTGCACCCAGCAAATGGCCGGTCATGGACTTGGTGGAGTTGATGCTGATATTGTAGGCATGCTCTCCAAACAGCCCAATAATGGCTTTGGGCTCAGCAATGTCGCCCAAAGGAGTTGAAGTACCATGGGTATTGATATGGTCTACCTCTTCGGGTTTGTGCCCGTTGTCCTCAAGGGCATACCGCATAACGTTCATGGCCCCCAGTCCTTCGGGATGGGGGCTGGTCATGTGGTAAGCATCGGCAGAAAGGCCGCCTCCGACAACTTCTGCATAAATTTTTGCCCCCCTTTTCAGTGCATGCTCCAGCTCTTCAAAAATGATGGTGCCGGCACCTTCGCCTAAAACAAAGCCGTCGCGGTCTTTGTCAAAGGGGCGGGAAGCGGTTTTGGGATCATCGTTGCGCACCGAAATGGCGTGCATGGCACTGAAGCCTCCAACACCGGCTTCATTAATGGCTGCTTCCGAACCACCGCTGATGAACATATCCGCCTTCCCCAGGCGGATCAGGTTATAACTGTCAACCAGCGCATTGGCAGCAGAAGCACAGGCCGAGGTGGTGGTAAAATTGGGCCCCCTCAACCCGTATTTTATGGAGATATGCCCTGCGGCAATATCTGCAATCATTTTCGGAATAAAGAAAGGGCTAAACCTTGGCGGCCCATCTGATTTGGCATAAGCGGAAACCTCATGTAAAAAAGTTTCCAGCCCCCCAATACCACTTCCCCAGATCACACCAAACCGGTCGGGGTCAATTTTTTCAAGGTTGACACCGGCATCCTTAATGGCTTCTTCAGTCGAAACCATGGCATATTGGGTGAAAAGGTCATACTTTCTCACCTCTTTGCGGTCGAAATGATCTTTGGAATCATAGTTTTTTACTTCACAGGCAAACTTTGTTTTAAACTGCGAAGCATCAAAACGCGTAATGGGAGCCGCCCCGCTAACACCTTTAAGCAACCCGTCCCAGAATTCCGGAACGGTGTTGCCTATAGGAGTAAGAGCGCCTAGTCCTGTTACGACTACTCTCTTAAGTTTCATCAAAAACGGCTTAGGTTCTACTTGTTGTTATTTTCAATGTAAGCAATAGCGTCACCTACCGTGCTGATCTTTTCGGCTTGCTCATCGGGAATAGCCAGGTTGAACTCTTTTTCAAATTCCATGATGAGTTCTACAGTATCCAAAGAATCAGCACCCAAGTCGTTTGTGAAACTAGCTTCGGGGGTTACTTCTTTTTCATCTACACCAAGCTTATCAACAATGATAGCTTTTACTCTTGTTGCAATGTCAGACATGGTTTCTCCTTTTTTTTGTTAAACAGGATGCAAAGAAAAATATTATAATCATTAAAACCAACTTTTTTCTTTGCAATTTTTTTTAAACTACTGTAATATATTGTTTTGCAAAAATTTGCAACCAACTAAATCCTTAGTTTTATGCTGTTTTTGGTCGAAATATTACCCTGAAATGCGCTAATTTTTCTTTAATTTTGACCTTCTTCGGATTTTTTTCGGCATTACTTTACCAAATATATGGAAAAATCTTCAAATAAAATTAAAATTGCCATGCTGGCCTCCGGAAACGGAACCAATGTAGATAATTTTATTCGTTATTTCTCAGGACACCCCAAAATTGAAATAGCCCTTGTGATATCCAATAATCCCAGGGCTTATGTGCGGGAAAGGGCCCGCAAAGCAAATATCCCGCATTTGATCATCCCTGCTGACCAATGGCATGATGAGAAAAAGATCAGGGAAGTTTTTTCCGGTGCCGGGATCGATATAATTGTGCTGGCAGGGTTTTTATTACTGATTCCGGAAAACCTGATAAAGATGTATCCGGGAAAAATCCTGAACATTCACCCGGCACTGCTTCCGGCTTATGGAGGCAAAGGCATGTACGGCATGCATGTGCATCGTGCTGTAATTGATGCCAATGAAAAGCACAGCGGCATAAGCATTCACCTGGTCAATGAAAAATATGATGAAGGGCGCATACTTTTCCAGGAAAAAGTTGCCGTTGAAGCCGGTGAAACCCCCGAATCCCTGGCCGCCAAGGTGCAGCAGCTTGAATACAGGTATTACCCACGTGTTGTGGAAAGTTATATAAATAGGTTATTTCCCGAAAGTTAAAAAAAGGCCACCCGATTGGGCAGCCTTTCGAATCATTTATATTAAAAAACCCTCTTTATTTCATTTCTGCCAGGGCCCTTTCCACGGCATTGAGCAGGGGCTGATTGGAAATAGGCTCTCCAACGGCTTCCTTCATCCAGTGCTGCGGAATGATGTTTCCAATGGCGAACATTCTGTCGGTTTCCCTGGCCAGATTTTTGTTTCGAATGTGTTCTTCAATCTGGAATTCGATCAGGTGCCCCAAAGGATAAGCGCTAAGATAAAGGGGATAGCTGATCATGTGTGAGTAAATTCCTAAGATGGGTGCATCTTCCACTCCAAACACCGGAGCAAAAAAGTCATTCCAGACCTCTTTTGCCAGCTCAATGGTTTTTTCCTTAAGTTGTGTAGGGGTGGTATCGGGGTTATTATACATCCATTCCCATACTTTCATGTCAACCAGCGAAACTCCCATGATCTCATAAGTACCCCAGAAAATATCCAGTGCAGCCAGGTGGTCGGCCTGGGGATCGTCTGCATCCAGGCCAAGTACTTTGAGGTCGCGCACCTGGAAAATAAAAGCCAGGGCTTCGGTAAAGGCAGTGTTGGGTACCCCGTTGAGCATATAGTAATCCACATCGTGCAGGCTGATGGTTTGTTCCACGTTGTGGCCAAACTCATGCATGGCAATATTGTAGCCGTTATAGCTCATCCCCTCGCTTCCGATCCTGGTTCGCAGGTGTGAATTCTGTGAGCGCATTTGCGCCCCCCAGGCATGGCCGGCCCCGCGGGAGGCTTCCACCACGACTTTAGAAGAAATTTCATTGGCTCTTTCCCGGTTCCAGCCCAGCTTTACCAGGATGTTGGTCAAGTCGCTATCAAAAGATTCCGCATCGGGATACCTTGCCCCGACGATTTGGTCGAGCTCGGCATCTGAAATGCCGCTGCGGGCTTTAAATCCGTCGTACCAGATGTCGAAAGGTTCCAGGTCTCTTCCCAGGCGGCGGCTGATAAGTTCACCCACCTCCACCAGCAGGGGCGAGCTAACCAGTTCGGTAAACAGGTCTTCTACTTCCTGCCGGGTAAGTTCAAGCCCTTGGTTAAAAGCCCTTTTGATGGCAGTAGGATAAGCCGGGGAATAGGGGTCTGCCGCTTTGCGGGCATGGAAGTTATTGAGCAAATGCTGGTAGCGGGTATCGGGTTCAGGTTTTGCCTCGAGGGGTTCCCCCTCTTTGGTCACCTCATTGCTATAAGGGTTCCACTTTACCTCCGTATTGTTGATCACCTTTTCCGGAATGGACTGGTCGATGATGCGTTGCATGACCCGGTAGATCATTTTTTGCTTTTCCAGCCCATCTTCCTGACCGTAATTGGCTTTCAGCTCGTCGCGCAGCCCCCAGTGGGTGATCAGGTGGAGGTTGTCGGGAAACAAGGTGTTCCCTTCCTCATTGAGCAGGTTGCCCATAATGATATTGTATTGAGAAACGTAGTTGTCGGATTCGGTTGCAATGCGGGAGGCTTCCTGATTTATTGCAGCAGGCACCCTGGAGGTAAAAATATCCCCCATGCGGGCATAAGCCCATTGCAGGCGATCCCATTCTCCGGCCATTTCGGCTTTTTCCTCCAGGGAATAGAAGGGAAAGTTCAGAATGGTAAGGAAGGCGATCTTGTTTTTATATAGGTCTTCTGCCAGGTGGGCTCCAGGTGAAAAACTGCCAAACATGACATCGGCCTGGGTAATTGGGCCCGCATCCAGGTGAAGTGGTTTGTTGAGTTCAAGGCTCAGGTTGTTGAAATGCCCCCATATCTGCTCGTAATTACGCGAAAGGGTTTTAAAAAGATCCTTGCGGGCCTTTTCCTCCCCCTGGAAATTCTCTATACAAAAAGATTGAAACATTTCGGGCGACCCGTCCTCTTCTTTCCAAAGAGAAGCTACCTGGGTAACTCCCCGTTGGATCAGGTCCTTTTTCTGCTCACCATGTTTTTCGGTAAGTTCAGAAATTACTTCATCAGTGATTGCGGATGAGATAAAATCCATGGCATCTGTTTTTGGCTGAGTGGATGTTGAGCAGGCAGCAACTATGCCTGCTATGAGCAACACCAAAAAAAAGGTTTTTGTTTGCATTTTTAAATGGTTTATTTATATGATAACGGACAATCGATCATTCCGGGTTTTCCGGAAAAAGGAAAAAGCTTTTGGTTTCAAAAGTACTTTTTTTTCCGGTTCAGTAAATAATATGGTTGAACAGAAAAAAAGCCTGCAGGGTCAAGTCTGCAGGCTTTTTTGGCTTCGGAGGGATTCACGTTTTATTGATTCAGTTTTTCCGAAGCTTCCTGCATAAGTTCAACTGTTTTTGACCTGGCATCCTGATAGGTGCGGTGCACTTCTCCTAAAACATCTTCCCAGGTTTCAAGGGTAGCAGCTTCCACTTTCTCCATTTCAACAGCAATGCGTTCTCTCTGTGCTTTAAGTTCGTCCCGGATCTCTTTGAGCTCTTCTTCCAGTTCTCCTTCTGCTTCTTCAATTTCGTCATCCAGATCGCTGATACGATCATCAATGTCATTTTTCAACTGGCGGAGTTGAAGTTCAGTGTCTTCTTTTACTTCTTCCAGCCGGTCTTCCTGAACCTGCCGTTGGCCTCCACCACAGGAAAAGAGGAAGAGTGCCAGCAGAAGCATGGAGGCCATCGGGAAAACATTTGGCTTTAACTTCAGTAAGTTTTTCATCTCTTTGGTTTTTGGTGTATTTAATTAATAAATAAATGATGGGTTTTTAAAAATGCAAATTACTGTAAACAAGATAATTTTTCCGTTTTTCCAGAACTTTCCGAAAAATAATAAAAATATGGCATTTGGCAATTAGAAAAATTAAATTTTGTTTCATTTAAAAAGATAAAAACCAAATGCAAGCATTTAATTTTAAGCGGGATACAATGTCTTTTTGGTTGTTGAAAAAAGTTAATTTCCGGTTTATTGTTGATCTTCCTCTTCCTCTTCTTCCTCTGCTTTAAGCTGATGCATGGTAATGCGCGCATATCCGAAAACTGCTGCAATAATGGCTGTTAACCAGCAAAGAATGGCAAATGGGGCGTATGCAAGGGCTGAAACCCCAATGGCGGAATAGACAAACACCCCGCTGCTGTTCCACGGAATAAGGGGTGCGGTGAGCGTACCACCGGCTTCGAGGGTACGGGTAAGGTTTTTCAGTTTGAGGTTTTGATCCCGGTAGCATTCTTCAAACATTTGCCCGGGCAGGATGACGGCCAGGTATTGGTTGGCTCCAAAAATGTTCACGAAAATGGAACTCCCCAACACCGTTAAAGTAAGGTTGCCCATGGTGCTTACAAACTTGGAAATCAATAGTACCAGGCTGTGCAGCATCCCGGTATGGTCCATTATTCCGCCAAAAGCCAGGGAAACCAAAGCCAGTGACACCACACTATACATGCTGTCCATCCCGCCCCTGCTGAAAAGCTCGTCCATTTCCGGATTTCCCGTTTGCATAACAAAACCGGTATGGATGGCTTCCAGGAAAGTGGAAAAGCTACCCCCCTGAATGATCAGAAAAGCCAACCCACCAAGAATAACCCCTGCAATAAGGCTGGGAATGGCCGGAACTTTTTTGATGATAAGGAAAATGACTACCGCAGGCGGAATAAACAGCCAGGGAGAAAGATTGAAATGCTCGCGGATGTGATCGGTATAGGCCGAAACATCCCCTGGTTCTCCATTGGCAGAAGCCATAAAACCCATAACGGTAAATACAACCATGGATAAACCCAAAGCGGGCAGAGTGGTGTACAACATATGGCGGATGTGGTCGTAAAGGTTAACCCCCAGCACCGACGGGGTCAGGTTGGTGGAATCGGACATGGGAGAGAGTTTGTCCCCAAAAAAGGCGCCGGAAACGATAGCCCCTGCTGTCATTTCCAGGGGAATTCCCAGGCCTTCGCTCACCCCAATGGCGGCAACCCCAATGGTGCCGATTGTCGACCAGGAGCTGCCGGTAATCAGGGCCATGAAACTGCAAAACAGCAATATTAATGGCAGGAACCAGCGGGCCACAAAAAATTCAAAGCCCAGGTACATCAGGGCAGGGACAATGCCGCTGGCAATCCATACGGCGATCAGCATGCCGATAATCAGCAGGATGATGATGGAAGGGATGGTGCGGGCAATGGAATGCTTGAATCCTTCCTTGATGGTTTTCCAGGAAAACCCGTGCCAGAAAGCACATAAGCCAGCCACGGCTCCTCCAAGGAACAAAGAAAAATGCGGCTCTGCATCTATCACAAAAACCGAAAAAGCAAGGGTTATACCAACCACTGCAATGGGAATCAATGCCAGCCAGAACGGGGGCGGGGGTATGTCATTTCTTTTAAAAACCATGATTTTTCAGTTTTTGATTAAATTGCCCCGGAACGGATCTGATAAACCGATTTGCCTTCAAAAATAAAAATTCATTTTTAAACGGGTAAAACATTAGCCGACTTTAAGTATGATGCTCAGCCATCTTTTTACCCTGCCAGTTTTACTTTAAGGCATCCAGGTATTTTTTTATGAACTCTGCTTTTTCTTTTGAGCGATATTGCATGATGTAGCGCGGATGCTCAAGGGGGATGAGCTTTTCAAAAAAATGATGGGCCTCATTCAACTCTTTCAGAAACCGGAAATTTTTTCCTGAGCCCAGGCAAAAAGCCACATCGGTAATGATACCCATGGAAATGTGCGCATTTATGGAGTCCACCATAAAATCCTTTAGCAGGTGTTGGAGTTTTTTGCTGTCATAGTAATTGAAGTTGATTTCTTTCCCGTTGCTGCTTTTTTTCAGGAACCCCAGAGGGGAGGGGGAGTTGATGTAGTAGTCCTGGTAAAAGGAATCCACTCCTCCATAGGCATCAATCACTTCGTATACAAAAACCGAAGAGGGCTCATGGGATTTTACCCCCTGTATCTCCAGGCCGCATTTTTCCCTGAGGCGTTTGGTATCGGTAAAGGGGATGCCGGTAAGGCCCGCACCAAACCGGCCGGGATTGATGCCCAGGATCAGCCGGCGCTTGCGGTGGTCATTATAGTATTTAAGGTAAAAAGCCGAAGAAATTTCCAGGGCCCGGGGATTCTCCCGGAAGGGGTTCATCACTTTGATGCCATCGGGCAGGTCGGTGTCCAGGCTCAGGTTCCGGTTGAAATGGATCACTTTTTCTGCAAAAGTAGGCATGGGCTAAGGATTGATTAATATGGACAATTTTGGCCTGCCAGATAAGGTGGCAAAGAAAGTTTAATCTTATTGCCTGTAATTATTTCGGTTGATCCGGTACTAAAGAATTACCAGGCAAAGAAAGCTAAATTTTGGCAGCCTTCCAAATTGTGTTCGTTTTTGAACAAATTGCGTGCAGTTTCGGACAGAATTTGGGCAGAACACACAGCCAAAAATTATTTAAATACCTAAAAAACAGCAGCTTGTAATTTGTGGCATAACTTTAGTGTACTACTACAATAGTACAGCAAACAAAAAATTTACAAACATAAAAAATCCAAAGTCATGAAAACCAAAGTATTTTTTGCAACCGTAATTTTGATCAGCATTGCCACTTTTGCACAGGCATCTTCACCAAAAAGAATTCTTACTTTCAACTCGGCCAACGGAAAGGTCCTCACCATGCCGGTGAAAGATGAGGTAGCCAGAGACGAAGCATTTCCCTTTGAACTGCAAGCTGCAGTGCAGCAAACCAGCAAAGAAAGCATCGGTTCTTCTCCGAACCTTGATATCCGTCATCTGATCAAGCCTGAGCCCGAGGTAAACGATGTTCCCGAAGAACTCAAAAACCTGATCAACCGTTAATAGCTCAAAAACCGGAAAAAAGAAAACCGCCGGCAGGAAAAATGTGAAAATCCTGCCGGCGGTTTTTTATTTAAACAAAGCTATCGGGTTTTTACAAACCCCACATTCTTCAGTCTTCCCACATCCACAAAGCGGAAGCCATTCACTTTTTCCTGCTGATTCCTGGTGAATTCCACCACCCCGATACGGGAATAAAACCGGTCATCTCCCATGGGGCTGAGGTTCAACTGTTCAATGTTGAGGTAGCGCTTAAAGTTTTCGGGGGTTTGTATGATGAGCTCCCCATCTTCAAACCGCACCGGGTATTCCACTTCCAGGGCTTCGTGATAATAGATGCCGGCGTATCCGGCGAGGGTTTCCGCATCGGGCATTTTGGTTTCTCCGATAAGGGGGGCAGGATGATCTCCTCCGGCCTGGTGCCAGATCATGCTGTTTACCTGCCCGTTTTCTTCAACCACAAAGGTTATTTGTGCATCAAAGGCTTTCAGGAAAAACCGGGTTTCGTCTTCGGCAAATACCTGGAAGGGAGGGGCCCCGGGAATGTCAAGCCAGAAGGTGTCCCTTTTCACTTCGAAGCTCATGTTTAGCCCGTCGGGCATTTGGTAGCTGCCTTCAAATTTTTTCAGCTTTTCAGGATCCAGATCCACGGCCATTCTTTCCCCGGGCTTTTTGTCTTCAAAATGTTCTTCCAGCAGCCAGTCCACAATGGTATAGACCAGGTTGCCCGAATGAATGGCATCGGTGTTGAAAGCGGCATATACCACCACTTCCTGCTCCGGAAAAAGCAAAAATTGCGAACGGTACCCAAGGTCGCCCCCGCTGTGCGAAACCCGCTTAACTCCTTTATAAGAGGAAACCACCAACCCATAGGAATAATTCACCGTATCTCCGGTGTTCAGCACATGGTCAGGATTAAAGATTCGGTGCATGATTTTGCGGCTACCCACCCTGGGGTTGAAAAAATTATTTCCCCAGCGGGAAAGATCTTTTGCAGAGGTATAAATGTTGGTTGCCCCGTATATGGTTTCTCCGTCCTTTGTCCGGACGAATTCTTCATCTTCTTTGGAATAGCCGAAAGCCCGGTTGGGGATGTTTTTGTCCGGGTGGTCCAGCACGAAAGTCGTGGTCATTTGCAAGGGGCCGAAAATTTTTTGCTGCAGGTAGTCATCATAAGTGGTTCCGCTGGCTTTTTCAATTATTTCGGCCAAAAGGGAATAGCCTGCATTGGAATAAAGGTGTTGTTCGCCCGGCTTAAAGTTCAGGTCAGGGTAACGGTAGATCAGGTTTAATTCCTGTTCCTGGCTCCAGGGGCCATCCAGTGACCGGCCTGCAAACAGCAGGAGGTTGTCGGTGGAGGCAATGCCACTGGTATGATGCAAAAGATTGCGGATGGTGATTTTTTCACCGTAATCGGGTAGTTTGGGGATGTGGCGATGGATTTCGTCATCCAGGCTGAGTTTTCCTTCCTCTTCAAGCAGCAGGATGGCAAAGGCGGTAAATTGTTTGGCAACGGAGGCAAGGTTAAATGCGGTTTCCGTGGTGTTGGGAACATTGTTTTCCAAATCGGCAAGCCCGAAGGCCTTTTGGAAAATCACCTCTCCTTTTTTGGTAATGCCGATCGTTCCCCCGGGTTGTCCTTCCCGGATCGAGAGGGCCACAAGGGAGTCAATTTTTTTTTCGAGACTCTGGTAAGCTGCTTGATTGGCAAATGAATGCGGAATGGCATGCATAATGCAGGCTGCCACCAGCATTAGCCGGATCAGGGTCTTGTTTTTCATGGTTGCAAAAAAATTTGTTGATGAATTTCTTTATCTGATACAGGACGAAACAAAGAGGGTGTAAGTTACAAAAAAAACGAAATCTTATACAAAAAAAATCGATATCAGGTTGTGAAAGAAAAATCCTGATAATTGTTCTGATATTAAAAACCATGGAGATTCTGTTGGTTTTCGGGGGGTGGTTTCCGGTAGCAGGAATAAAGTTATGGCCGAAAGCCTGCGATTAATTCGTAATTTTGCACCCTAACAGGAGGATATCATCCCCTTTTTATGGAAAAGTGCTTTTGTTATGCAGTTAGATGAAATTCAAAATAAGGTTTCCCGTTTAAAGCAGGAAAAAAATGCTGTGATCCTTGCACACTATTACCAGATTCCAGAAGTGCAGGATCTTGCCGATCATGTGGGGGATTCCTTTGCCCTGAGCAAGCTTTCTGCCGGGTTGCCCAACCAGGTGATTGTTTTTTGCGGGGTAAACTTCATGGCAGAAACTGCAAAAATCCTCAGTCCTGAAAAAACAGTGCTTCTGCCGGTAGAGGATGCAGGCTGTCCCATGGCCGACATGGCCAAAGCTGAGGATGTGAAGCGCCTTAAGGCAGCGCATCCTGACGCAGCGGTGGTTTCTTATGTTAACTCCACCACCGGCGTGAAAGCCCACAGCGACATTTGCTGCACCTCTGCCAATGCAGAAAAGGTGATCCGATCCCTGCCCCATAAAAAAATCATATTTTTACCCGATGAGCAGCTGGGCTCCTATACCGCTGCCAAAATCCCTGAAAAGGAATTTATACTTTTCAAAGGGTATTGTCCCATTCATGAGGAAATCATGGAAATTGATGTGAAGCTTGCACGGGAGGCATACCCGGATGCCTTGCTTTTGGTGCATCCTGAGTGCCGGCCTGAAGTAAGGCAGGCGGCAGATTTTGTGGGCAGCACAGGGCAGATCATCCGCTACATTGACCAAAGCCCGGAAAAAAAATTTATCATAGGGACCGAACAGGGCATTTTACATCCATTGCAGATCAGTCATCCCGAAAAGCAGTTTCACATGCTGACGGGAAGCTTTTTATGTCCCAATATGAAAAAAACCACCCCCATTCATGTTCTCGAAAGTTTGAAAGAGGATAAAACGGAAATAGAGATCGAAAAGGGCCTGATTGATAAAGCCCGGATTCCATTGAAGCGGATGCTGGAGGTATAATAAAAGCAACTCCATAAAAACAACTCCAAATTTAATTGGCAGATGAGAAGGTACCTGTTCCAGAAAGATTTCCAGGATATGCCCATGGTTCAGTACGATGTGGTGATCGTGGGCGGGGGACTTGCCGGTTTGTACACCGCCTTGCAGCTTAATGAAGGGCTATCCTGCGCTGTGCTTGTAAAGGACAGGCTCAACACCTGCAATACTTCACTTGCCCAGGGCGGGGTTGCCGCGGTAGTGGAACCCGAAGATGAAACCCGGCTTCATCTGGAAGACACTTTAAAAGCCGCTGCAGGCATTGCCGATAAGGAGCTGGCACGCCTGATGGTGGAACAGGGGCCCAAAGAAATTGACCGCCTCGTTTCCCTGGGTGTGCCCTTTGATAAAAATCCGGAAGGGAAATGGCATACAACCAAAGAAGGCGCCCATACCCGAAAACGAGTGCTGCACTGTGGCGGAGATGCCACCGGCCGCCTTATCATGGACCGCTTGAAAACGGCAGTTGCTGAAAAACCCAATGTAGAAATCCTTGAAAACCGATTCCTGGTGGATGTGCTTACTGGGGAGAATGGCCGGGCTTGCGGGGTGGTGGCTTTTGAAAACGATTATTGCATACTGTCTGCCAAAGCAATGGTGATCTGCACCGGTGGCATCGGCCGGGTATACCGGCACACCACCAATCGTCACAGCATTACCGGAGATGGCATTGCTGCAGCAGCCAGGGCGGGCGCCACCCTGAAACACATGGAGTTTGTGCAGTTTCATCCCACGGCATTTATGGACACAGAATCAGGGAAAACCCGTTTTCTGATCTCCGAGGCCGTCAGGGGGGAAGGGGGTATTTTGCGAAATCCTTCCGGAAATCCCTTTATGGAAGGGCGGCATGAGTTGAAAGATCTGGCTCCAAGGGATGTGGTGGCCAGGGAGATTTTCCTGGAAATGAAAAAAGCCGGAACCAACCACGTTTTCCTGGATATAACCACCCGCTCCAAAAACTTTTTATCCAAACGTTTTCCCACCATATACCGGAATTGCCTGGAGCAGGGGGTTCATATGGAGCAGGACCTGATCCCGGTTGCCCCGGTTCAGCATTACTTTATGGGGGGAATAGAGACCAACCGATACGGACAAACTTCGGTAGAAAACCTGTATGCTGCAGGGGAGGCTGCCTGTACCGGAGTGCACGGTGCCAACCGCCTGGCAAGCAACTCTTTGCTGGAGTGCCTGGTGTTTGGATCGCAATGTGCCCGTCATATCAATACCGAAAAAAGTTCAAAAGAAGTTCTGCCGGGTATCTCTCCATCCCACAAGACCATTTCTCCTGTTGATACTGAATCCATTGAAAAGAAAATCCGCAACCTGATGCAGGATTATGCAGGTATCGTAAGAAATGAAAAAGGCCTGCAACGTGCTTTATCCGGCCTCCATGGTATTTTAAAAGACCTGGAGGTTCGGGATTTACGTCACGGCCAACCCATGGAAGTTTACAACATGGCTTTTGTGGGAAAGGAAATAATCAATGCGGCCCTTAAGCGCAAGCAAAGTACCGGAGCACATTACCGGGATGATTCGTAAAAAAGAAGAACAGACCGGAAGATTTTTTTTCAAAAAAAATAAAACATGAACATACAGCACATCAGCGAACCGGACCATAGCATTATCAAAGCCCTGTCAGAAGATATCGGCAGTGGAGATGTAACCACCGGCAGTGTGGTGCCTCCCGGAACCATGGTAAAAGGGAGATTTCTGGCCAAAGAAGCCGGAGTTGTTTGCGGGCTGGAGGTTGCCCGTCGTGTTTTTCATTTGCTGGATGAGTCTGTCCTTTTCCAGGCAATGGTAAAAGACGGGGACAAAGTAACCAAAGGCACTGTGCTGGGAGAAGTTTCCGGCCCGGCGGCAGCCATCCTCAGTGGTGAAAGGGTTGCCCTTAATTTTTTACAGCGCTTGTCGGGCATTTCAACCAAAGTATCCCAACTTGTCGGGAAGGTTTCAGGAAGCGGGGTTACCCTGGTTGACACCCGAAAGACCACCCCCGGGCTGAGGGTGCTGGAGAAATACGCGGTGAGGACCGGGGGAGGAAGCAACCACCGTATGAATCTTTCCGACGGGGTTTTGATAAAAGACAACCACATCAAGGCAGCCGGAGGCATCACCCCTGCGGTAAAGGCTGCAAAGCAAAAGGCTCCCCGTACCCTTAAAATTGAAGTGGAGGTGGAAAACCTGGACCAGGTCCGGGAAGCCCTGAAAGCCGGGGCCGACATCATCATGCTGGACAATATGGACCTTGAAACCATGGCAGCGGCTGTTTCCATCATTGACGGCAAAGCCCTCACAGAAGCTTCAGGAAACATGGACCAGAAAGACCTGATGGAGGTGGCCCGTACAGGGGTGGATATTATTTCCCTGGGAGCGCTCACACACAGCGTCAAATCATTGGATATCAGCCTAAAACTGGAATAATTTCCCGGGTAATTTTTTATCCGGAAAGGCACAGTGCCCCTTAAGCTCAGCTGACATAGCGACGCCATCCTAATGCGCAGTTCGCGGGTTCAAGCCCCGTGAAAGGTTCAGAATTTTATGGGTAAGCATTAAATGAACAGATCTCCTCTGTTGGTTTTCTGATTTTTTTGCGCTTTTTTTCTTTTTCGGGATAACCCAGGGTGATAAGCAAAGGGATTCGCTTTTTTGCAGGGATGTTCAGCAAATTTTTCACCTTTTTTTCATCAAACCATCCAATCATGCAGGTTCCCAGATTCAAGTCTGCGGCTTGCAGACAAAAATGCTCCGCCACGATGCCTATGTCCATCAGGTAATAATCTTTATCCTTAATGGAACTGCCGATTTTGGAGAGCCAGGTGGGGGGCTCGGCTACAAGTGCGGCAATGACCGGGGCCTGCAGGGCAAATTTATTAAACCGCAGCACCTCGCTGAAACTTGCCCCGGCCACTTTTCCCTTTAACTCAGGGTCGGTAACCACCACAAAGTGCCACGGCTGGGAGTTGCATGCCGATGGAGCCAGGCGGCAGGCCTCAATGATCTGATGGATCTTTTCTTCCTCCACCTCGCGGGAGGAATATTTTCTTACGCTTTCTCTCTGTTCAACCAGTCTTGAAAAATTCATGGGCAGGGGCTTTGGATTTTAGATCAAAGTTAAGGAAGATGAGGTTTTTTTGATAAAAATTCCTCAACAATAGCGCGTGTTTTTTGTTAAAAATCTTGTAATTCGTAATTATTGCAAAACAAATAAAGATCAGGGTTTTCGCAAGCAAAAAATTTTTTAGCCCGGGTAATAATTTATGCAGTTTAAGGCTTTTTAAATGCCAATGAACTTTTTATTTTTCCCTGAAAACCTTATATTTGCTTATTGCAAGCAGTTTAATTACAAATAATTACTCATTAATAACTCTTTTTAAAAATCAACACTTATGTCAAATTATCACGAACCAGCAGAAGAATTATCGCAGGAGGCGCGCAACTTTTCCCGTGCGCTGAACAGCCTGAAAGAAGAAATTGAAGCAGTAGACTGGTATCATCAGCGGGTGGTTACCAGCAACGATGATGATCTTGCCGCGATCATGGCTCACAACCGTGATGAAGAGATTGAGCATGCCTGCATGACCCTTGAGTGGCTCCGCAGAAATATGCCCGGATGGGATGAAGAGCTGCGCAACTGGTTGTTTAAGGAAGGCAATATTATGGACTCCCATGGGGATGATCATGATGATGACCACGGAAGCGGTGGTGGAAAATCAGATTCGCTTGGAATTGGAAAAATTAAAAAATAAGAGGAGGACAACATGGATATTTTAAGAAAATCATTAGCCCCCATCTCACAGGAAGCATGGGAAGAAATAAATGACACGGCGGTGGAAGTGCTTTCCGAAGTGCTTTCGGCCCGTAAGTTTGTAGATGTGGAAGGACCCCAAGGTTGGGACTATGCGGCTCTGAACCTGGGACGCATCGAGGTGCCTGCCAACCAGAAAGGGAAGGTAAAGTATGGCATCAGCCAGGTCCTTCCGCTGGTGGAAGCCCGCATTCCTTTTGAGCTGAATATCTGGGAACTGGATAACGCTGTGCGCGGAGCCGAGGACATAGACCTGGATGCCATGGAAGATGCCGCCCGTGAAATTGCACAGTTTGAAGAAAAGGTAATCTACGAAGGGTTTAAGGCAGCCAACATCACCGGTTTGAATGCCAGCGATTACCCGTCCATTCCTTTTCCGCAGGAAGCTGAAGAGATCCTCAGCGCTGTTGCAAAAGGCACCGCCAAACTAAAAGCCAACTCCATTGAGGGACCCTACAACCTGGTACTCAACACCGAAAAGTGGGAAAAAGTGAACTCCTATGTGCGGGGATATCCTTTGCGCAAGCAACTGGAAAACCTGCTTGGCGGTTCCATTATCATGGCTCCATACGTAAAGGATGCTTTCCTTGTATCTGAGCGCGGTGGCGACTTTAAAATGGTTGTAGGCCAGGATCTTTCCATCGGTTATGAATCACACGACAACAAAACCGTTCAGCTTTATTTTACCGAGTCATTCACTTTCCAGCTGGTGGATCCGGCTGCGGTAATTGTGCTCAAGTAACAAAAGATGTATAGCAAATAAAAAAACCGCCTCGTATTTGGGGCGGTTTTTTTATGGTCATTTTTCAGGAAAGCATTTTGAACCCCTTAATTTTATTGCTTTTCTCCTTCTTTCTGCTTGAAATAATCTTCCATTACTTCCTTAAAATCCTTCATGGTCATATCGTACTGGGGCGTAAGGGAATGTTTTCCGGGGAAGTTTTCCATATGCAGGGTGCTGGTTGGGAAGGCGAAGCGTACCCCTAGTTTTTCAGCCAGGCGGACGACTTCAATAAGTACTTCATGGCGCGCTCTCAGCTCTTCGGGCCAGGTAGGTACCGCAAAGAAGATATAAAACATGATCTTCAAAGAGAAGTCACCCATTTCATTAAACTCAACGATATAAAAGTCTTTGCGGGTTTGGGGGTGGTTTTCCACAATTTTGCGCAGGCCTTCCACAAACACTTCAATCAGGTCGGGGGGGGTGTCGTAAGTAACGGCAATGTGCATAAAAAAGCGGCGGAATCTGCGCAGGCCATGGTTGTCGATGGTGGAATCGGCCAGTTTGCCATTGGGTACATAGGTCAGGGAGTTTCTGAAAGTGCGGATGCGTGTGGAGCGAAAGCCTACTTCTTCTACGGACCCATCGATTTCTCCGCTGGTGATCCAATGGCCCACCGAAAAGGGCTTGTCGATAAAGATCATCAGTGAGCCAAAAAAGTTTTTCAGGGTATCCTGAGCGGCCAGGGCAAGGGCCAGTCCGCCGATGGAAAGACCGGCCAGCAGGGCCGTAATGTTCACATCCAGGTTTTGTAAAATAAACAAACCCCCAATAACCACCACAAAAACCCTCAGTACCTTGCGGATCAGGGGCACTACATGGTTGTCCAGGCTGGAGTCACTTTCTCCGGCAAGTTTTTCCAGGTAAAGGGAAAACACATCCACCAGCTTGTAAAATACCAGGGTGGCAAAAAAAGGCAGGATGGCCCGGAAAGCATAGTTAAAATATTTGGCCACTTCGGCCGGCAGCTGTAGAATGGGAAATACCACCATGATAAAAATAAACACCACAAAAAGACTCAGGGGCTTGGCTACAGGCAAAAGGTAAGGCCTTACAAGGCGGTCGTAACCCATCTGGCTGGCGCCCCGGTAAAGCACCTTGCTGAAAAGGAAAGTAAGCAGTTTATGCAGGAGAAAACTGAGCAAAATAATCAGGAGAATTCCTACATGCTGCCACAAATAGAGGCCGGCAAACTCATGGGTGCCGGTTCCGGGCATCATTTTTTGTAATAGCTCCGCACCAAAAGGAAAAACTTCTGCATGCAACCCGGGAATAACTTCCAGGCTGTACCGGCTATACATCCATTGGTCATTGTATTTTTCCAGGTAAATCTCCGGCAATTGGGAAACCGGCACAAAGCGATGTTCATCGGTTAGGGTATCGCGATAATTTGGGTCCTGAGGTATGGTAGCCATATCCACATAATAACCCCTTCCATCCAACACCTGCTTAAGCCTGATGGCAAGATCTTCAGCTTCCTCCTGCTCAATGTCCGGGTGGTTAAAAGGCATGGCAGCCTTTTCGGGCTCATAACTTTCGGGTTGTAAAAAATACAAATGGGTATGAACAGCATCAAAAGGAGTGGACAAATCGGCTTCTTCCCTTGCTTCCTCCTGATTTTCCGGGCTGTTTGCCGGACTTTGGGATGGGAGGAACCAAAGCATGCAAAAAAATAAAGCCGGCAAAAAGATCTTTGAGTTCATGGTTTTGCTTTTTTGGGATTGAAAACGAAAGGGGTTCATTTGCAACCGCCTTCCGGCATCAAAAATACAAATATTGATCAATGATGGCAAAAATTGAAGATGAGCGCAAAGATTTGCTGCAGATTTAATAACAAAAAGGGTTAGGTGCAAAAACCCCTTTACAAAACCGCAAAACCTTTAGGCGTTCCTTTTGAATAATAAAAAATATTCTAACTTTGAATGCATTAAAAAATCAAGATTTGGCAAGAGCAAGAAAATTCGGCGCATTTAGCGGGGTTTTTACTCCTTCCATTCTGGCTATTCTTGGGGTGATCATGTTTTTGCGTCTGCCCTGGATTGTTGGTCAGGCAGGCTTGTGGTCTACCCTGGGCATTATTTTGGTTGCCCATATTATATCCATTAGTACCGGATTGAGTGTGGCTTCCATTGCCACCGATAAAAGGGTAGAGACCGGCGGCAGCTATTTTATTCTTTCAAGGACCCTTGGCCTGCCTATTGGCGGCACTCTTGGCATAGCCCTTTTTGCAGGCTTATCATTCAGTGTAAGTTTGTACCTGCTGGGTTTTTCCGAAACCATCCTGACTTATTTTGGAATGGAGATCACCCTGAATAATATTCGTCTGGTCGGCTCCCTTGTTCTTCTTTTGATCACCATCCTGGCCTTTACCAGCACGGCACTTGCCATAAAGGTCCAGTATTTTATTTTGCTGGCCATTGTTTTGTCTCTGGTTTCGGTTTTTTTTGGCAGCCATGAGCATGTACCGGCCGAACCCCTGTTAAGGCCCTACGGGCAGGTGCTTCCATGGATCACGCTTTTTGCCATATTTTTTCCTGCCGTTACAGGTTTCCAGGCAGGTGTGGCCATGTCGGGTGACCTGAAAGATCCCCGGAAAAACATCCCCTTAGGAACCATGATGGCCATACTGGTTGGCCTGGTTATTTACACCGGCCTGGCCGTATTTTTTGCCTATACCATGGAAAGGGAAATGCTGTTGTTTGATCCGCAGGTGTTATTCAATACTTCCCTGGTTCCCCAGCTGGTAATCCTGGGTATTCTTTTTGCAACCCTTTCTTCGGCTCTGGTGAGCATTCTGGGAGCACCCAGGATTTTGCAGGCGGTGGCCATTGACCGCATATTGCCCGGTTTCTTTTCCCGGGGATACGGACCCTCCAACGAACCGCGCAATGCCCTGATCTTTACCTTTTTTATTGCCCTTTCGGGGGTGTTGATCGGAGAACTGAACGTGATTGCCCGCATAGTCACCATATTTTTTATCATCATTTATGGCTTTCTGAATATTACCTATGCCATTGAAAGCTGGGCCGGCAGTGATTTCCGGCCTTCCTTCAGAATCCCCAGATTTGTGAGTATCATTGGAGCATTGGCCAGCATCGTGGTGATGATCCAGCTTGATATCATTGCCCTTCTGGTGGCTTCCTTGGCACTGATTCTCCTGTTTTTATTTTTAAAGAGAAGAGAACTGACGCTGCAAACCGGAGATACCTGGAACAGCATCTGGGCCTCCCTTGTAAAAACGGGGCTGAAAAAACTTACCTTTTCTGTTAATAAGCCAAGAAACTGGCGGCCCAATGTAATTTTGTTTTCGGGAGGGGAAAAAACCAGGCCTCATTTGGTTGAAATGGGAAAAAGTCTGGTTGGGCGACAGGGGATCTTTACCAACTTTGAACTGGTGGAAAATCCCTCCGGAGACATAATGCTGGGAAAAAAGGATTTCAGGCCCCCTCAAAAGGGTAAAGAAAAAGACGGACTGCTGGTGCGAAAGCATACCTGCCGGGATATTTATGAGGGAATGGATATCATTACCCGGGTATATGGATTTACCGGCTTTGAACCCAATACCGTGCTGATGGGATGGGGAAGGAACTCCCGTGAGCCCGAAAAATTTGCAAGACTTTTAACCAACCTGAAAAAACAGGATTACAACTGTGCCTTTCTGAATTATGATAAAACCGCCGGCTTTGGAGATCACCGTCTTATTGATTTTTGGTGGAACGGCAGGGGCAGAAGTCTTTCCCTGGCCCTGACCCTGCTCAGGTTTGTTGTTTCCAGCGATTTTTGGAGCGGCTGTCGCTTAAGGGTACTGGTGATCAGTTACGACAGCTCAAAAAATGATACTTTTTATGGCCTAATAAACCAAATGCTGGAAAACTACCGCCTTACTGCAATGGTAAAAGTGATCAATAACGGTGTTGAACAATTGCCCGAGGAACAGATCATCCATTCCGAATCACGCCAAACCGACCTTACCGTATTGCCCTTGCCGGAGTTTGGGCCCAAAGATGCAAAAGGTGCTGTGGAAAAAGCCAACCAGCTTTCTGCCAACCTGCGAACCACCCTGTTCATAAGTGCTTCATCGTTTTTTGAAGAGGTGAATGTGCTCAAACCCAAAGAAAAGCCTTTGGTAAAAGAGGCCGAAATTGGGGAAAAGCCCCCGGCTGAAATAGTGAAAAACCTCAAACCTTCCTCCAGGGAGATCATCACCAATGAGGTCCACAATATCGGGGGAACGTTTGAGCGGATCACCAAAAAGTATTATGATGCCGGCTTATATGCCATCCTGAGGCAGCAATCCGGCTTTTTGCCCGAGATGGAAAGCTTTGTTTTGAAAACCCTGGATAATCTTGAGCAGATGATAGAACAGGAAAAGCCCTCAGAATATAACAAGGCATTCCTGAGGGTATTAAACGATTTTTCTTTTCATGCCCAGAAGCAAATACACAAAATCAAAGAGCAGCATTTACCGGAAAATAGCCAAATCCTTTCCAATGCCACTGAAGTATACCTGGATGAACTCAGGGCCGTGATCAACGTAATGCCCGAAAGAATCAGGATTAAGTTGCCAAGTAAGGGGTTTGCTATCAAAAGCCACGACAATTTCCGCACCCGTAGTTATAAGATCAGGAAAATGATTCTGGCCACCCTGGCAAGGGGTCCGGTCACCCACCGCATAAGGATAACTCCTGCGGCAAGATACTTCCTTTACCACAGGCGACTGGAGTCCATGCGCAACATCATGAATGATTTTGCACTTCACACCTTCGAAGAGGTAGTAGAACTTCGAAAAACCTTTACCGATATTCATGAACTGATTGAGAAAAGCCGCCTGACTATTGCTGACAGGAGTAAAGTATTTGAACGCATCAGCCTGGAACGCTCCCGCCTGAAAGCCAAAATAGAAGTGCTTAAAAGCGAAAGTCATGCCTTTTTTTACCAGACCGGGGAAACCCTGTTCGGTTCCCTGCTGGAAGACCTGCAGCAATTCAGCCACCACCTGGAAAGCACAGGAGCCAACCTGGGAAGCAGTAACTTTTCCGTTTATTTTAAAAATGACCCAAAGCTGGTGGAAGAGCTATCGGGCTTTGCTTCCTTATGGGAAAAAAACCTAAGCCTGTTTATCAACAAAGGCCTGCTCGATTTTATCATTCTTTCCCTGAAAAGCCGCATATTCACCAAAATTGACAAATACTTCCTGGATTTTTCTCTGGAGCTGAATGCCTCCCTGCAAAAGCAGGTTCAGGCCTATAAGGCTTTTGCAGCCAACAGGGAACTTGCCGACAAATCCATTATTAAAGCCGATGGCAAGCTGGATCATTCCAAACTGCAGCGCCCACAGGCAGTTGACTTGTTTCGGGGTTTGTATGATGAAATCCGCGAATTATTGGACGAGCTTCCGGAAAAACTGGAGATCAGCGGCAATCTGTTTGCTGAAAAGATCGGAAAGGAAGCTTATCCCGAGGTGGAAACCATTGTGGTGGATTTTCGTAAAACCGTAAACTATTACCTCAGTGCCGAACTTTTCGATTATACCAGGAATCATTTGCAGCAAACCGAGAGAGAGTTTGAAAAGATCATTATCAATTTAAAAGACCTGGTGAGGCTGGTGAATTTCAGCCTTGACAACGAAACTCTTGCCGAAGAGGAAGAAAAGGGAGAATTAAAGGATCAGGCCCATTCGCTTTTGCAAAACTTTCAGCTGAAGCTAAAAGAAGAAGAGTTGCGCATTGCAAACCTTCAGCAGGAGGTGAGTAATGCATTTGAAAGAGGGATGCACGGTGCTTTTGAACCCCTTTCTTCGGCAACGATCAGTAAAACCAGTCAGGGTGTGCGCAAAAAGCTACGCGAGAGCGAAAGTCAGAAAGCTTCTGATCGTTTCAGGGAGAAGTGGGAGCGGTCAAAGTCCGGCATGCAGCAACACTTTGTAAACCTGATCTACCGGAAAAGTGAGGGCAAGCTTTGGTTCAGCCATTTTGAGAGACCCGATCCCACTCCTCAGCTTTCCAACCGGCGGACATTGTCTTTTGTACAATCTATTACCCCTGGTCCTGAGGTAATAAAGGAACTGCCTTTTTATTATTATTCTCTGTTTTCGGGTCAGTCGGGCACCAGTGAAGATTTCTGGGTGGGGATGAGTTCAGAGTTAAGGGAAGCAGAACAGGCCGTTAAGCGCTTCAAGGCCGGCTATACCGGAGCCATGATCATTACCGGGGAGCGCAGTTCGGGGAAGTCAAGCCTTTCGAAGCTGGTTTCCATAAAGAATTTTTCTCCCGGGAATGTGCATTCGGTTAGAGCACCCAAAGGGTGCACGGCCGATCCAAACCTGTTTGCCTCATCCCTGCTTAAGGCTTTGAAGGCAAGCAACCGCAACCTGGATGATGTTTTCAGGGCGCTGCCTTCCGGAAAGATCATTATCATTAACGACCTGGAATTGTGGTGGGAAAGAAAACCCGGGGGAACCAAAGTTATACAGCTGCTAAAAGACCTGATCGATCGTTTTGGCAATAAATGCCTGTTTGTACTCAACTGTAACATTCATGCCCTTAATGTGATCGACCGCAGCAGCAGGCTCAAGAGTTATTCCCTTGGCACCATTGTATGTCATCCGTTCGATGCACGCGAACTTAAGGAGATCATCATGCTGCGGCATCATTCAGGGGGCCTGAAGTTTGTGATGAACAGGAAAGAAGATGAACGTTTTTCAGCCTGGGATTATGCCAGTTTGTTTAACCGGTTTTTTGAGCTCTCCCATGGCAATCCGGGTTCAGCCATCCTGCTTTGGCTGGCTTCGGTTGAAAAATTCAGCGGGAAAACCCTGGTCATGAAAACGCCGGATCCGCCCTCTCCGGAAGAAGTGTTTAAACATCTTGAACAGGAGCAACTGTTTTATCTTTTACAATTTGTGCTGCATCGCAGATGGACTTTGCCTAAACTTGCCGAGAACCTCCTTTTGCCCGTTTCGGAGGTATATTCTGATATACGGGAAATGGTAAGGGCTGGAATTCTTATTGAGCAGTTTGAAGGGATCTATGCCATCCATCCGGGGTTGGATCCCCATCTTGTTGAAAAACTTAAAAGTGTAAAGCTGTTATGACGGCACTGATATTCTTTCTGGTGGGTATAGGATTGTTTTTCCTGCTGCGGTTAATCTCCCGGGTATTGGGATCGGTTTTGCGTAAGGAGCCAATGCGGTCATACTTTTTGAAGACTTTTCCGGTGGTTGAAATGGCCCTGTGGGTTGGTTTTATTTTCTGGGCGGTGGACAGTATTTTCCAGGACTTTTTTTATTACAACCTGCTCATGAGTGTGATGGTGCTTATCCTGTTGCTAGCTGTTTCCTGGTTTTTATTCCGTGACTTTTTTGCCGGCATGGTCATCCGGTCTGAAAACGCCCTGGAGCCCGGGCAGTATTTTAAAACTTCCTTTGTAGAGGGTAAGATACTGAATCTGGGAATCCGCAGCATGGAACTGGAAACCCTGGACGGGGAAAGGGTAAAAGTACCCTACTGGCGCTTAAACAACCAATTGTTGAATTTGCCTCCCGGACAGGAAAAAAGCTACAGCCATACCCTAACCCTCAAAATGCCCAAAGCCGGGAAGCCGGCAAGGCTCAAAAACCAGATCCTTGCAGAGCTGAACAACATGCCGTGGATCATTTCGGGCTACCCGCCCATGGTGAGCATATCTTCCGAAAGCGAAGAGCAGTTTCTGGTGGAAATAAGGGTTTACGTAATGCGTGAGGAGCACCTGTTTCTGGTGGAGAAAAACATCCGCGACTTTATCCGCCACCACATGAGTTTCACCAAAGAAGAGGGTGAATGGCAATAAAGGGCGCTAATTGGTAAAATCCCTTTCGCTGACTTTTCTTCCGTTTTCAAATTCCATTTGCCTTATTCTGCGCCCTCTATCATCCCAGAAGGTCCAGCGGCCGTGGCGCCGACCATCTTGATATTGTCCTTCCTGTTGTTTTTGGCCATTGGGATAAAAAGTAACCAGGCGGCCCTGGGGGCGGTTTTCTGAAAACTCCTGTTCGCGGTGTTTCACCCCGGCATCATCATAGAAAGTCCATCGGCCTTCGCGCTTGCCATTGGTGTAGTAGCCTTCTTCTGCAAGGTTTCCGTTTTCATGCCATTGCTTCCGCTCACCGTGCCGGATCCCTTCATTATAAATGGCCTCCTGCCTGCGATTTCCGTTCTGGTACCAATGGACCGAAAGGCCATGGCGCTCCCCGTTACGGTAGATGACCCGGTATCTTTGGCGGCCGTTTTCAAACCAGCCTTCCCATACTTCATCCATCACCCCCCTATTGAAGGTTCCCTGGTTCTCTTTTTGACCGTTTTCATACCAGGAAGTCCAAACACCATGTTCCTGGTCATTCTTAAAAGGGCCCTTGTGGCTTACTTTGCCTGTGGTGTACCAGGTGGTCCACTCCCCGGTTCGCTTGCCTTGTTGCATGGGGCCTTGGCGGAGTTTTTCCCCGGAAATATAATAAAAGGTCCACACGCCTTCTTCCTTCCCATTCACAAAATCTCCTGTGGAAGAGATATTCCCGTTGGTATAATAAAACACCCAGGTGCTGTCCTGCACATCTTTTATTGAGCGGCCCTCCATTTCCATGATGCCGTCATCATAATACCATTTGGAATAACCATGTAAAAGGTTGTTTTTGAAATGGCCTTCAAATTCTTTAATGCCTGTTTCATAATAGAGGGTTGAGGGCCCATCTTTTTTGCCACTCACGTAATGGCTTTTTTCCCTGAGCCGGCCGTTTTGGTGATAAAACTCCCAGATTCCATTTCGCATTCCCCCGGCAATCCGGCCTTTTATTTCCAGGGTGCCATCGGGGTACCAGCTTCTGGAAAGGCCTTCTTCCATCGGCACTTCGGCCCATTTTTGCCCGTCAGGGTACCAATGCATCCACAAGCCGGTTCTTTCGTCCTGCTCAAACATCCCTTCGGCCCAGCGATTTCCGGTGGTATGATAAAAAGTCCATTCACCGGTTTTTTCAAAATCCGGGGTAATGTGACCCCGCTCAGAGATCTGCCCGATGGGAAAATAACCGGTATAAAACAAGGTGTCGTAATTCACTTCGGCGATCAGTAGGCCGCCGTTCTCAAAGAAAGTCCAGGTGCCGGTGCGTTGTCCCTGGTCATAGTGCCCGCTTTCAAGAATGAGGCTGTCCTGATCCAGGTAATGCCAAAGCCCTGTTTTTTGATCCCCTTCGTATTCTCCTTCCCCTTCAAGTTCGGGGTTGGGGGCGATGATCTCAAAATCCTGGGATAAAACCTTTGCCGGATGGATCAAAAGCAGGATCAATAAAAAAAGAAAATGGGTTAAGGTGAAGGTTTGTTTTTTCATATTGACGGATGATATGGTCTTCATTAGAAATAACAAAAACAGGCAGGTTTTATTATCAGTAAAACTGGGGTTTAATTTTCCCGGCTGATGGTAAACTCAATAAGTTGTTCAAGAGAATTTTTTGCGGCCTTGTCAGGCAGGCTTTTCAGCATTTCCAAGGCTTCATTTTTGTATTGCGTCATTTTTTCAGTGGCATATCTTACCCCTCCGCTTTGATGGATCATTTCAATGAGTTCTCCTACTTTTTCCTCGTCCTGGTTGTGGTTTTTAACGATGTTCACAATTTTTCTTTTCTGTCCGTAAGAAGCCTGGTTGATCAGGTAGATCAGCGGCAGGGTCATTTTGCGTTCTTTGATGTCTACCCCTGAGGGCTTGCCTTTCATTCGGCTGAGGTCCAGGTCCAGGATGTCGTCTTTGATCTGGAAGGCGGTGCCGATTTTTTCGCCGACGGCCTGAATGGCTTTGATATCTTCTTTGGTGGCTCCTGCCGAAGCGGCTCCGCAGGCCAGGCAGGAGGCAATAAGGGTAGCGGTTTTTTTACGGATGATCTCAAAATAGATGTCTTCTTCCACATCCAGGCTGCGGGCTTTTTCGATCTGCAGCAATTCCCCTTCGCTCATCTCTTTAACCGAACGGGTCACGATTTTAAGCAGGTCGAAGTCATCGTTTTCAAGGGCAAGCTGCAGGCCACGTGATAACAGGTAATCGCCCACCAGCACAGAGATTTTATTTTTCCACAAAGCATTCAGGGAAAAGAAGCCCCTTCTTTCGTTGGAGTCGTCCACCACATCGTCGTGTATGAGGGTGGCGGTATGCAGCAGCTCGATCAGTGCAGCGGCCCGGTAGGTGCGCTCATTAATGCCTTCATACAATTCGGCGGAGAAAAACACAAATAAAGGCCGAAGCTGCTTCCCTTTACGTTTTACGATGTAACGGGTAATGGTGTCCAGCAGGGGCACCTTGCTTTTCATGGAATCTTTGAACCGTTGCTCAAAAGTTTTAACATGCCCGCTGATAGGGGCTTTTATCTCTTTTAAAGTCATACCGGATGGATTGGTTTTTCCGTGTTCCATAACTTAATTAAAACAACTTTTTAAAACAAACGGTTTGTTTTTTCGCAAGTTTAAGCAATTAATTGTTTTTTCAAAAGGTACAACAAAAGGAATTGTTCACTGTTCATAAAAAAGCCTGAAAACCCATTGTTTTCAGGCTTTACAAATGTTTATTTTTTCGGGCGGATGTCAATCCTTTCGGCCACTACCGCAGAAATTTTTTCAATGGGTATCCTGTCCTGCTCCATGCTGTCGCGCTCCCTGATGGTTACGGAATTGTCCTTTAGGGTGTCGTGATCAATGGTGATGCAATAGGGGGTCCCGATAGCATCCTGCCGGCGGTAGCGTCTTCCGATGGCGTCTTTTTCTTCGTAATGACAGTTGAAATCGTACTTGAGCCGGTCAAAGATCTCCCTGGCTTTTTCGGGAAGCCCGTCTTTTTTCAGCAGGGGCAATACGGCCACCTTCACAGGGGCCAGGGCCGGGGGAATGTTCATTACCACCCTTTCAGATCCGTCTTCGAGTTTTTCCTCATTGTAAGCATAACTGAGGATGGCCAGAAACATGCGGTCCAGCCCGATCGAGGTTTCCACCACGTAAGGCACATAACTCTTGTTTGTTTCCGGATCAAAATACTGGAGTTTTTTCCCGGAGAATTTCTGGTGTGCACCCAAGTCAAAGTCGGTACGTGAGTGTACGCCTTCCAGCTCTTTCAGTCCAAAAGGAAACCAGAACTCAATGTCTACGGCTGCATTGGCATAATGGGCGAGTTTTTCATGTTCGTGCACCCTGAAGAATTTTTCGGGGATACCCATTGCCAGGTGCCAGCGCATGCGCTCTTTTTTCCAGTATTCAAACCATTCTTTTTCCTGCCCGGGGGTAACGAAATACTGCATTTCCATTTGCTCGAATTCGCGCATGCGGAAAATAAACTGCCGTGCAACGATCTCGTTACGAAATGCTTTGCCGATCTGGGCAATGCCGAAGGGCAGCTTCATGCGACTGGTTTTTTGCACGTTGAGATAATTGACAAAAATGCCCTGAGCTGTTTCCGGCCGCAGGTATACCTCATTGGCGCCATCGCTGAGCGAGCCCATTTTGGTGTTGAACATCAGGTTGAATTGCCGCACTTCGGTCCAGTTTTTAGATCCCGAAACCGGACAGGCAATACCAAGTTCCTCAATAAGTGCCTTTACATCGTCCAGGCGTTCTTCCTCCATGGCTTTGACAAAGCGGCTATTGATACTTTCTATCTTTTCGCGGTTGGCCATCACCCGGGGGTTGGTTTCCCGGAACATTTTTTCATCGAATTTTTCACCAAACCGTTTTGCGGCCTTTTCCACCTCTTTCTGGATCTTGTCCTCCAGCTTGGCTATGTAGTCTTCTATCAGGATGTCGGCACGGTAACGTTTTTTTGAGTCTTTGTTGTCAATCAGGGGGTCGTTAAAGGCTTCCAGGTGGCCGGAAGCCTTCCACACGGTGGGATGCATGAAAATGGCCGCATCCAGCCCCACAATGTTTTCATGGTGTTGCACCATGGACTTCCACCAGTAATCCTTGATGTTGTTTTTGAGCTCGGCTCCGTTGGGGCCATAGTCGTATACGGCGCTCAGCCCGTCGTAAATTTCACTGGAAGGGTAAATAAACCCGTATTCTTTACAATGAGAAATGATCTTTTTAAATTGGTCTTCTCCTTTGCTTGCCATATTAATTTTTCTTGAACCTGGCGCGGTGGCCGGTTAATTCACAATTACTTTCACACTTTTAGGGACGATCTGAAATTCGAAAGGAGACTCCCCCAGGGACTCCCCGTCGGCTTCCAGCAATATGGGGTGTTCCGATTCAATGCGGATGGACTTGCCCACCAGGGTTTCCACCCGCTTATGGCTGGCAATTGAGCCATTGTAAAGCTTCCGAATGCTGGTAATGACGGACCATTTGCTCATGTCCTTGATCAGGGTCAGGTCAAAGAGTCCGTCGTCGGGCAGGGCAGCCGGGGCCTGGTGCATTCCTCCCCCGTTGTATTGGCCGATGCCGATGCCGATGCTGAATATTTTATCTTTTATTTCGCGATCATCTACATTGATTTTTGTATTGGAGGATTTAAAGGAAAAAAGAGAAGCCAGCAGGTTTATAAAATATACCAGGGGGTTACCTCTTCCTTTTTCCTTGTCGGCGTTGGTTTTCTTTGCCACCAGACCGTCAAAGCCAAGCCCGGCCATATTGATAAAGTAGCGGATCTTTTCCATGGCACAATGGTAATATTTCACAATGCCGGCATCCTGAAGCAGGGTTTTTTCATTTTTGATGATGCGGATGGCTCCGGCATAATCCTTAGGAATGTTAAAGGTTCTGACCCAGTCGTTTCCCGTCCCAACGGAGATCATGCCAAGGGTAATGTCGGTGGTGGGTACCCCCTTTTGTTTAAAGATACCGTTCACCACTTCATTCATGGTGCCGTCACCGCCCACCGCAATAATTTTACGGTAGCCGTTTTCTATTTCTTCTGCCACAATTTTTATGGCGTGTCGTGGTCCTTTTGTAAACACCGGCTGATAATTAAAGCCTTGCTGGTCAAGCAAGTCAGAGATCTTGTTCCAGTCTCTTTTTACTTTTCCAATTCCGGCATTTGGGTTTACAACCACCAGCCATTCCTGCTTTGTTTGCGTTTCCATTCATGAATGCTTTAGGCTGCAAAAGGATAAAGAGGCTGCCGCAGCTTTCCCTTTGTTTTTTGCAGAGTGCAAAAATAAGAAAAAACCTTCAACCCGGGTTTAAATGTTGGTGGGATAATCAACGCTTGTTCAGGGAAATGCTTTTTATTTTACCAACCCTTTTTCCAGGAGGTATTGTGCAATCTGCACTGCATTGGTGGCAGCGCCTTTGCGCAGGTTGTCGGCAACGATCCACATATCCAGGCCATTGGGTTGTGAAAGGTCGCGACGCAACCTTCCCACAAAAACCTCATCTTTGTCTTTGGCGTACAGGGGCATGGGGTAAATATTTTTTGAGGGCTCGTCTTGCACTACAATACCCGGGGTGTTTTCCAGGAGACGGCGTACATCGGCCAGCTGAAAATCCGTTTCAAAGGCAACGTTAACGGCTTCAGAGTGTCCGCCCAATACAGGGATACGCACCACGGTAGCGGTGATGTGCATGCGGGGGTCCCCAAGTATCTTCCGGGTTTCGTTTACCAGCTTCATTTCTTCAGCGGTATAACCGTTTTCCAGGAAGTCGCCCCCATGTGGGAAACAGTTCAGGTCGATGGGATGGGGGTAAGCTTTTTCTCCTTCTTTCCCGGTCCTTTCATTCTTTAGTTGTTCAACTGCTTTTACCCCGGTTCCTGTCACCGACTGGTAGGTGGCGATCACCAGGCGGCGGATGAGGTAGCGAATGTGCAGGGGTGCCAGGGCCGCCACCATTTGTATGGTACTGCAGTTGGGGTTTGCAATAATGCGGGTTTGGGAGTTGATGGTGTTGGCATTGACTTCCGGTACCACCAGGGGTATTTGCTTGTCCATACGCCAGGCCGATGAATTGTCAATGACAAAGGTACCGTTGGCGGCAAACTTTTCTGCCCATGCTTTGGAAACGCTTCCCCCGGCCGAGAAAATCGCAATTTGCGGACGGGCTTTCACTGCATCGGCAATGCTTACCACCTTATAAGACTTTCCCATAAAATTAACCAGCTTGCCTACGGAGCGTTCGCTTGCCGCCGGGAAAAAGTCGGTACAGGGAAATCCCCGCTCTTCCAGCACTTTCATCATAACCTGGCCTACCAGGCCGGTGGCCCCTATCAGCGCTATTTTCATAAGTTCTTTTTTTTTGGTGGTTAATGTTCAAAATTAACAATAATCAGCAGCACCTGCAAAATACCCGTTTGCCTTAATGGAAAAATCCGGCCATAGAACCGTTTAGGCAGAAATATTTTGTTTTTACTTGCAAAACCAACGCCATATGTCGTAAATTTAACCTGTACAAAACCACCAGCCATGCAAAGATCACCCATTGTTTTTCTGATGCTGTTTTTCCCGTTTTTGCTGATGGGGCAGTTTGTTGATGATTTCAGCGACGGGAATTTTTCCTCGGATCCGCCATGGATAGGAGATGTTGACAAGTTTGTGGTAGAACACCAGGTGCTGCGGCTGATGGATGAGGCAGCCGGAACCGCTTGGCTGGCAACGCAAAGCAGTGTGATGGCCGACACCCAGTGGGAATTTTGGGTGCGCCTGGCATTCACCCCTTCCAATAATAACCATCCCAGAATTTACCTGGCCAGCGATTCACAGGATCTGAACGGATCGTTGAACGGTTATTTTTTGCGCATCGGGAAAGACGGAACCGACAACAAACGGCTGTATTTTTACCGGCAGGATGGGGAAAGCATAACCGGGCTCATGGAAGGCAGCATGAATATTGCATCGGGCTCCAACAACCTGATGCGCTTTCGCATTACCCGGGATGCTGCAGGCAACTGGGACTTCTGGGCCGATCCCACCGGAGGGCAGCTTTATTTACCCCAGGGAAGCGTTTTTGATAATGTGCATACCTCCACTTCCTGGTTTGGCATAAAATGCCTTTACACCATTTCCAACAGCGATCGGTTTTATTTTGACGATTTTTACGTGGGAGAGATCATACCTGATACGGTTCCTCCTGGTATCAGTTATATAAACGTGGTGTCTTCCAGCGCACTGGATGTTTATTTTGACAAGGCGGTGGAGCCTTTCACCGCTGGCAGGGTTACCAACTATTTTGTAAAACCCGCCATGGGAGCGCCTTTGGTGGCCGGAAGAAACCCCATGCAGCCCAACCTGGTCAACCTGATCTTTTCTGAACCCTTTACGCAGGATCTTTTGTATGAGTTGCACGTTATGAATGTGGAAGATTATTCCGGGAACGTGATGGAGCCTTTTATCGGGGAATTTGCTTATTATGTTCCCCGCCGGTTTGATGTGGTTTTCAATGAGCTGATGGCAGATCCCACGCCGGAAGTGGGCCTTCCGCCTTACGAATACATCGAACTTTTCAATACTTCCGGATTTACCATAAACCTGGAAGGGTGGGTGCTGCAACATGCCAATACCTTTCGGGAAATCCCCTTTGCCGAAATTCCGGCCGGGGGCTACTTGCTGCTGACCACCGAAGCCGCCTACCCTTTTCTTGAAGAATACGGCAATGCGGTTGCCGTTCCGGGACTTTCGGCCACCGCCCTTACCAATGCCGGCACCACCCTGTTGCTGTTTGATGCCGGAGGAAATCTGGTTTCTTTTGTTTCCTATACCGATGAATGGTATGGGGATCCGGCCAAAGCAGGCGGGGGTTGGTCATTGGAAAAGATCGATCCTTACAACTTCTGCCAGGGAAAGGAAAACTGGAAAGCTTCTGTTGATTTGAGGGGAGGTACCCCGGGGGAAACCAATTCGGTGAAGGGCGACAACCACGATTATACTCCACCCGACCTACTTCGGGCAGGGTTTGAAAACCCAAACCTCATCACCCTCTTCTTCAGCGAGCCCATGGATGAAGCTTCCCTGCTGTCTCCGGAAAGTTATTCCCTGGAACAGCTTAGGCCGGTCGGGGCAAAAACCAACAAAAAATCTGCAGAGGTGCAGGTTCCCGTTGAGGTTGTGCCCCTGCTGCCCGACTTTTCGAGGGTAAACCTCCGTTTTGATAACCCATTGGAGCCCGGCTTATGGTACGAGGTAAAAGCAGGGGAGTCACTTGCCGACTGTGCCGGCAACACCCTGAACCGCAAAAAGGCAAGGGTTGCGGCACCGCAACCGGCCGCCACCCTGGACGTGGTGATCAACGAAGTGCTTTTCAATCCTCCCGACCGGGGGGTACGCTACCTGGAGCTTTACAACCGTTCTTCGAAAGTGATCGACCTGAAAGATCACTTCATCGCATCCAAAGACACCATTGAAAACAGCCTGGTAACCTTACGGGAGATCAGCCCCGAAAGCCATTTGATGTTTCCCGGTGACTTTGTGGTGGTGACCCCAAATCCTGGTGTGGTAAAAAACCAATATATGACCAATAATCCGGAGGGATTTATCCGTACCGACGGATTCCCTTCCATGACCAACACCAGCGGGGTGGTGGTATTTGCATCCAAAAGCCTGCAAATAATCGATCAGTTTGTTTACCATGAAGACATGCATTTTGCTTTGCTTACCAGCAAAAAAGGGGTGGCCCTGGAGCGACTGAATCCTGAATGGCCCACACAGGATCGCAACAACTGGCATTCGGCTGCTCAAAATGTTGGCTTTGGCACCCCGGCCTATAGGAATTCTCAGTACACCATTCAGCCGGACTCGCCCGAATACGTGGTGGAAGTATTTCCGGAGGTTTTTTCTCCTGACGGGGACGGCCATAACGACCTGCTGATGATCAGCTATGTTTTTGATGAGCCGGGCTTTGTGGCCAATGTCAATATTTTCGACAGCCGGGGGCGGCTGATGCGCCGACTGGTAAACGGGGAATTGCTGGCCACCCGGGGCGTGATCACCTGGGACGGCACCACCGATGATTTTCAAAAGGCACCCATCGGCATTTACGTCATTCACCTGGAAATATTTGACCTGAACGGGCGGGTGAAAAACTATCGCCGTACCGCTGTGCTGGGCGGAAGGCTGTGACAGGGGAAAAATCAGTAGGTAATGGCTAATGTTACCAGCCAAACCCTGGTACCCTCAACAGCAAGAAGTTTTTGCGCACAGGCTTCCAGGGTCGATCCCGTGGTAACCACATCATCTACCAGCAAAAGATTTTTGTTTTCAAGCCATTGTGGATTAGGGGTTTCAAACACGGATTCCACGTTCTCCCATCGGCGGAAGCGTGTTTTGCGGGTTTGCGTCTGTGTGGCCACACTTCTTATCAGGGCTTTGGAACTATGGGCTATTCCCATGCTCTGGGCAATGCCCCCGGCAATGACCTCACTTTGGTTAAAACCCCTTTTGCGCATTTTATCAGGATGCAGGGGAACGGGAATGATCAGGTCAATCCCTTCGTAAAAGGAAGAACTGCGCAGTTCCTCTCCGAGCATGCCGCCGAGGAAGTGCCCGATCTCTTTGCGGCCCTTGTACTTGAACCGGTGGATCAGTTCCTGAACCTTCCCACCTTTTTGAAAATAAAAAAGTGCCGTGCCGGTTTCAATGGGGATGCGGCCAAGGAAAATTTCCGTGAATTTATTGTCCTCTTCCAGGTGCATACGGGTTTTGGGAAGATGGAAACGGCAAAGGGTACAGATGCATTCTTCCCCTGTTATCAAAGACTCTCCACATGCGTTGCAGGTGCGCGGGTAGATCAGCGAAAAAAAATCTTGTATGGTTCCTGTCAGGTTCATCCCTAACTGTTGGTTTATCAATTAAAAATAATATAAATTTGCAAGAATTTTTGAAAAACTTCAATTTCAAAACAAAGCAAGCGGCAGGTGATAATTTATAAGGGAAGGCGCCATCATATCAACGGTTTTTTATGCAGGTATCACTGAAAATCAGGCAATCGGGTTAAAGGGCATTAAAAAACAAAGGTTCTGGCAATGGCAAGCGGGTTTTGGCCGTTAAAGAATAAACAATTAATCAACAAATCAACAAAACAAAGAAGGAACCCAAATGGAAGGCACTTCAAAAAATACCGGGAACGTTGAAAAGCAAAACCAACCGGTTTACGACAACCGCAACGAAAAAATCTATCGTGGTACCATTATCGTGTTGGTACTGATCATAGGCGCACTGACCTTTATGCTGATCACCAGCCGTCAGTCCCTGCAAGATGTAACCCACGAGAAAGAAGTTACCAGCGTGATCAATCAGGAATTGCAATCGGAACTGGATTCCGTATTGTCGGAATACCAAATGGTGAAGTTGGAATACGATAGCGTACTCACCGATAAAGACAGCATTATCCAGGCCAACGCCCAGGAAATTGAGCGTTTGATCGCCCGCCAGGCCGATTATCACCGGATTCGCCGGCAGCTGAACCTGCTCCGGGAAGTTACCCAGAATTATGTACATGAGATTGACAGCCTGTACAACGAAAATAAAGTGCTCAAAGCCGAAAATGTCCAGATCCGCGAGGAGATGCAAAGGGCGCAGACCCGCACCACCGAGCTTGTGCAGGACAAAGAGGAACTGGAAACCAAAGTAGAGGTTGCTTCAGCCTTGCGGGCGCATCCCATTCAGGCGGACCCTATACGCCTCCGTGGCCGGCACGATCGTGAAGACGAGACCGACCGTGCCAGAAGGGCCGAGCAGATCAGGGTTTGCTTTACCATTGTGGAAAACCCCATTGCCACCCCGGGCAACCATAATGTTTACATGCGGGTTGCCGGGCCGGATGATGCCATCTTTCGCCTGAGCGATACCGATGCCTACTCCTTTACCCATGGGCAGGACACCCTGCAGTATTCGGTAAAAGGAACCGTAAACTACCAGAACCGCGACACGGATGTTTGCCTGTATTGGCACCGTACCGCAGAGTTTGAACCCGGTGTTTACCTGATTTCCCTGTTTACAGACGAATACAGACTTGGGGAAACCTCAGTAACCATGCGCTAAGGCGGGGACTTAAAAATTGTTAATTCTTTTTTATGTTTTTTCTGTGTATTGGTTTCCCAAAATGTTAAATTTGGGAAGTCCAAAACAAAACAGCTATGTATAAAGGAAACTATCCTGACCCCCAAACCCCGGGTCCGGGAGAACGGTCGAACATCATTGCCCCCATTGTTTTCCTGTCGGTCATTTCCATCATTTTGGCAGTCGCCGTGGGCGTTATCCTGCGACAGCTGGTGCAGTACCGCAGCCTTGCCGAAGAAGCCGTGGTGGAAAAAAATGAGGTGATCGTAGAGAAAGATGATTTGCTTCGCCAGCTTGACGAACTCCAGGTGGCCTATGACCAGCTTAGCCAGGAACATGCCGCCCTCGAAAGAGAGTTTGCCTCCCAGCAACATGAAATCAACAGGCTGAGGGCCCAGATCAGGGGAGGTACCCCCGACCAGGTAGAAAGGTACAGGTCCCGCATTCGCGAGCTCGAAGAGCAACTGGCTGAATACAAAGTACAGCTGGACCTGCTGATCGCAGAAAATCTTGAACTCTCCGGTGAGAACCTGCAGATGCGCACTTCCCTGGAAGAGGTTTCTGTTGAAAAAGCCCTTTTAGAAGAAGAAAGGGAAAAGTTGGCATCCCAGGTTGAGAAAGCCAGCTATTTAAATGTTTCCAACATCCGCATCATCCCCATTAACGAAAGACGGCGGGGCGATCGCGAAACCGACCGGGCCAGGCGTGTGGATCGCATGGATATCTGCTTTACCATCCGTAAAAACCCCCTGATTGAAGAGGGAGAAGAAACTTTCCATATCCGGATTATCGATCCCGACAACCGGGTGCTGACCCATGATGTTGAAAACTTTTTTTATCACCAGGACCAGGAATTACAGTATTCCCTGAAAAAAGAATTTGACTATCCGGGAACCGACAAAGATGTTTGCGTCACCTGGGATCAGGAAGAATCCTTCCCGGATGGCCTGTATAATGTGGTGATATTTCACCGCGGTCAGGATTCGGGAGGAAACTCCATACGGCTGAACTGATTTACCCTGTTACCTCTATACCCCTTCCAAAAACCGGCAACTGCCGGTTTTTTTGTTGCAGTACACTGCTGAACCTTGCCCATGCTTCGTTCAAAATTGTTACTTTTGCAAATTGTAAAACAAACCCTTGAAGGCCATAGGATTTATTTACCTTTTGATGCCTGAGAGGCGGGAAAAACAAATGCCGGATGAAGATATCCTATAATTGGCTTAAGCAATACGTAAAAACAGAGGAAAGCCCTGTGGAGCTGTCGGCCCTGCTCACCGATAGTGGTCTGGAAGTGGAAGGCCTGGAAAAGTATGAGACCATCCCGGGCGGGTTGAAAGGCGTGGTGACAGGAAAGGTACTCAGCTGTGAAAAGCACCCGGATGCCGACCGCCTCACCCTTACCACCGTGGATGTTGGAGAAAAAGAGCCCCTGCCCATTGTTTGCGGTGCACCCAATGTTGAGCCGGGACAAAAAGTGATGGTTGCTACCGTGGGTACCATCCTGCATACCGGCAAAGGTCCTTTTGAAATCAAAAAAGCCAAAATACGCGGACAGGTATCTGAAGGGATGATCTGTGCAGAAGATGAACTTGGGGTGGGCACTTCTCATGATGGCATTTTGGTGCTTCCTGAAGATACGGAAATCGGTACCCCTGCTTCCCGTTATTTCGATATAAAAGAAGACTGGATCATCGAGATAGGCCTTACCCCAAATCGCATTGATGCCGCTTCTCATGTGGGCGTTGCCAGGGATGTGGTGGCTGTGCTCAACCATCAAAAAAAGCAGGGAGGTTACCGGCTTGAAAAACCTTCTGTTGAAGGGTTTGCTCCCGACAACCACGATCTTGAAATTCCCATCACCATAGAAGATCCCGGGGCCTGTCCCAGGTATTGCGGACTTACCATCAGCGGGGTAAAAGTGAAAGACTCCCCTGCCTGGCTGCAAAAACGATTGATGTCCATCGGTCTGAAACCCATCAACAATGTGGTGGATGCCACCAACTTTGTGTTGCACGAGCTGGGCCAGCCCCTGCATGCATTTGATGCGGCCAAAATTGAAGGGAAAAAGGTAATTGTAAAGAAGCCTCCCCGGGGGACGGTTTTCGAAACCCTGGATGAGGAGAAGCTTGAGCTCACGGGGGAAGACCTGATGATCTGCAACGAAAAGGAACCCATGTGCCTGGCGGGCATCCTTGGGGGTATTGGTTCGGGAGTGACCCGGGATACCCGGGATATTTTCCTGGAAAGCGCCTGCTTTGATGCAGTGACCATCCGTAAATCATCCAAACAACACGGGCTGAAGACCGATGCCTCCTTTCGCTTTGAAAGGGGAGCCGACCCCGACATTACCGTTTATGCCCTTAAAAGGGCGGCAATGCTTATCAAAGAAGTTGCCGGAGGAAAGATCTCGTCGGGAGTGCAGGATGTGTATCCCCGTAAAATGGAGCCCCTTGAGCTGGAGTTCAGCTTTTTTGAGTGCGACCGCCTCATCGGCAAGCCCATCCCAAGGGAAGAGATCAAAAACATTCTTCACAACCTTGACTTCAGCATACTGAAAGAAAGCCCGGAAGCCCTGCGGCTTTCTGTGCCCCCTTACCGGGTGGATGTTACAAGGGGAGCTGATGTGGTGGAAGAGATACTAAGGATATATGGATACAACAACGTGGAGTTGCCCGAAAAGCTGCATTCATCCATTGTGTTGTCGCCCAAGCCCGATAAGGAGCATCTTCAGAACATTGTTTCAGAAACCCTCACTTCCCGCGGTTTTTATGAGATCATGAACAACTCCCTTACAAAAGGGGCCTATTACGGGCAGGAAGGATTTGATGCTTCCCGATCGGTGGAGATCCTCAATCCCCTGAGCCACGACCTTAACGTGCTGCGTCAGACCCTGCTGTTTGGGGGGCTGGAAACCATTGCCTACAACCAGAACCGAAAGGTGCAGGACCTGAAGCTTTATGAGTTCGGGAATGTTTACGAAAAGGACTCCTCAAAGGCAAATCCCGGGAAGCCGCTTTCGGTCTATGATGAGCGTATGGAGCTGGCCTTGTTTGTGACGGGACGGCGCGAACCCGAAACCTGGAATGCTACGGATGCCCCCACCGGCTTCTTTGATTTGAAGGCTGCGGTAATGGCCGTGCTTTCGCGACTGGGGGTGGAAACCTCGCAGCTGGAAATGAAACAGCAGGAGGAAGGAGCACAAACAGCCTTTTCCCTGGAACTGATATACAAAAACAAACCCCTGGCCATGCTTGGGCAGGTTTCCCAAAAACTGTGCAAAGCTTTTGACATAAAACAGGAGGTGTATTATGCCCGCCTGCAATGGGAAAGCCTTGTTCACCTTTATGGCCAACAAACCCTTACCTACAGAGATATTCCGAAGTTTCCCGAGGTGCGCAGAGACCTTGCCCTGCTCATTGACCGTGGAGTGAGCTTTGCCGAAATTGAAAAGCTCGCCTTTGAAACCGAAAAAAAGCTGCTGAAACAGGTAGGCCTTTTTGACGTTTACCAGGATGAAAAGCTGGGGAAGAACAAAAAATCCTACGCCCTGAGTTTTATTTTGAGGGACGAAAACAAAACCCTTACCGATAAGGAAATCGATAAGGCCATGGAAAAAATTTCCCGCACCCTGGAAAAAAAGGCCGGGGCAGAGATCCGCAGGTAATTCAACGGATTTAATACCCCATCAGCAGGGTACTGGGCTCGACCTGTCCCGGGGAAAATTTTTGTGGGGGGTTGGCTTTTGGGTTATGCCCTTCCGGAAATGATGTTATCGAATGGGTGTTGAATTGGAAGTTCAAGGTTAATTAGTAGACCAATTGGGTTTTGTTGTTTTATACAATAAAAAAACAACATGCAAATGAATAATTAAGCAAAATACCAGTATTGCTTTAATGACCCGGACATCTATCTTCTGATAATATTTGTTCAAAAGCTTTTTCCATCAAACCAGCAATAATTTTGTCTATTTCTTT